>Ga0075431_100006689_pt1 | contig 11449 bp, 10 predicted proteins | sample RhiMetdeltSRZDD5_FD_75297 | JGI IMG/M metagenome (GOLD analysis project Ga0075431, IMG submission 75297) | Populus rhizosphere microbial communities from Tennessee, USA - Rhizosphere MetaG P. deltoides SRZDD5 | ecosystem: Host-associated > Plants > Roots > Rhizosphere > Soil | place: USA...
GGAGCACGGCATCACTCGTTGGCATGACCGGTGGCTCCCCCCGTGGTTCCCAAAGTGAAACACGTTCTAGTTCTCCCTCTGTCTAGCAGAGGAGGCCCGAGCGCCACCACCCTCGGGGACTAAGGCGACTACCTTAAACCTCATGGGGAGAGCCTGGGGGCTGGTCGGGGGTGTCGTCGTCGCGGTCGTGAGCGCCGTGCCGGTAGGGGCTGAGCCGGCGCCGCCGGTCGTGCCGGGGCCGGTGGTGGGCGACGTCACGGAGGTGCACGACCCGACGATGGTGCGGGAACGCGGCTGGTGGTACGTCCTGTCGACCAACGGCGGGATGGGGATCCGGCGGTCGGCCGACCTCGTCCACTGGTCGCTGGTGGGTCAGGTGTTCCCCGACGGCACGCCGGACTGGGTTCGCGACCGTCTTCCCGACGTCCCGCCGGACAACGCCTGGGCGCCCGACCTCTCCTACCGCGACGGCCGCTGGTGGCTCTACTGGTCGGTCGCCGACTTCGGCACCCGCCGGGCGGTCACCGGCCTGATGACCAACGCCACCCTCGACCCGGCCAGCCCCGACTACCGCTGGGTGGACGAAGGCCTGGTGCTCGCCACCGACGACACGTCGCCCACGGCCGCCATCGACGCCAACGCCGTCACCGACGAGCACGGCGACCAGTGGCTGGCCTGGGGTTCGTTCTGGGACGGGATCTTCGTCCGCCGCGTCGACCCGGCCACCGGCAACTTCATGACCGGCGCCGCGGCTGTCAACATCGCCCGGCGCAAGGAGTGGTGGCAGGGCGTCGAGGGCAGCTTCCTGGTGCACCGGGACGGCTGGTGGTGGCTGGTCGCCTCCTACGGTTTCTGCTGCCACGGGGTCGACTCGACCTACTCCGTCCACGTCGGCCGGTCCCGCAGCCTCACCGGGCCCTACGTCGACGCCGCCGGCCGGCCGCTGCGCGAGGGTGGCGGCACCACGCTGCTCGGCAGCTACGGCGACGTGGTCGGCCCCGGCCACGGCTCGGTCGTTCCGGTCGAAGGCCAGCTCGTGTTCGTCCACCACTACTACGACAGGGGCAACGGCGGGGTCCCGGCCCTGTCGATCCGTCAGCTCCTCTGGGGACCCGACGGCTGGCCGGTCGCCGTCGATCCGGGCTTCGTGCAGGTGACACCAACGGCGTCCGCCGTCGGCGGCCAGTGGCGGCTCACGAACCACCCCCAGGAGTGCGTCTCCCGGGACCGGATCGACGCCACGCTCACGCTGCGGGCCGACGGCACGGTGTCGCCCGACGGGCGCTGGCGCATCGACGGCGACGTGCTCCGGATCGAGAGCGCCGGGCGGAGCTGGTGGCTCTACGTCAGCGACGACGCCGGCTTCGGCCGCGACGACAGCACGGCGGCGGTCCGGGGCCAACGCACCGATGGCACCGAGGCGGACGGGGTTGCCACCACGCTCTGCTCCCCCGCGCCGCCGACGGGACCGGGCCCCAAGCCCGAGGGGCCTCCCCCGCCGGCGATCCCCATCGTGGAGCCGCCCCCGACGACGGGGTAATCGGGGTTCTTTGAACCGCCGTGGCTCACTATGAGCCACGGCGGTTCAAAGAAAGCCCTCAGAAGCTGATGACCTGGCGGATCGTCTCGCCGGCCTTCAGAGCGGCCACGGCGTCGTTGACGTCCTCGAGGCCGATCCGGCGGGAGATCATGCCCTCCAGGTCGAGGCGGCCGGCCTTCCAGAGGCCCAGCACCCGGTCGAAGTCGCTGCGGACGTCGGCCGAGCCGTAGTACGAGCCGGTGAAGTTCTTCTCGCTGAAGAAGATCTCGAAGGCGCTGAACTGGACGAACTTGTCGAGGGCGCCGACACCGATGATGCAGGTGGTGCCGCCCCGGCGGGTGACGTCGTAGGCCGACCGCATCGTGGTCGGCAGGCCGATGGCCTCGAACGCGTAGTCGAAGCCGTCGCCCCCGGTGATCTCGTTCTTGGCGGCGTCGAGGTCGTCGGGCTTGACCGCGTGGGTGGCCCCGAAGCGCTTGGCGTCCTCCAGCTTCTGGTCGACCAGGTCGACGGCCACGATCTCGGCCGCCCCGGCGACCCGGGCGCCCTGGATCGCGGCGATGCCGACGCCGCCGCACCCGAACACCACGACCGACGAGCCCGGCTTCACCTCGGCGGTGTTGAGCGCCGCGCCCACCCCGGTCATGACGCCGCAGCCCACGAGCGACGCGATCTCGAACGGCACATCCTTCGAGATCGGCACCACGGCCTGGTGCGGGAGGATGATCTCCTCGGCGAACGTGCCGGTGCCGGCGAAGCCGAAGACCGGGTTGCCCTCGAGGCGGAAGTTCGGCACTGCGCCCATGGCGAACTGGATGTTCACGCACAGGTGGGGCTGGTGGTGCTTCACACAGAAGTTGCACTGGCCGCACGGCGGGCTCCAGGCGACGATGACGTGGTCGCCTTCTTTCACGTTGGTGACCCCGGGGCCGACCTCGGTGATCGTGCCCGCACCCTCGTGGCCGGGCACGAACGGTGCCGGCTGGGGGATGATCCCGGTCATGCCCGAGACGTCGGAGTGGCACACGCCGGTGGCCTCGATCTTCACCTTGACCTGACCGGGCCCGGCGTCGACCAGCTCCACGTCGTCGTGGATCTCGAGCAGTTCGTCACCGGTGTTGCGGAGCACGGCGGCACGCATGGGGTCCCCCTTGGCAGACGTTGAGGTGCTCGCACTCTTGACCCTCCGGTCAGGCGGTGTCAACCCGAACCACGGGGCGCCGCGGAACAGATCCGCGCCCTCACCGATCACTTCAGGCATGCACAACGGAACCGAACCTCGCCGACTGCGGGCCCGCCGGGGCCTCGTGGCCGGAGCAGGCACCGCGGCCCTGGTCACGGCGGCTGCGCTGGCCCACGCCGGCATCGCCGGGGCGGACAACCACCCGACGACCACCCCTCCGACGGTGAGCACACCGGCGACGCCGACGACCACGCCACCCCCCACGGTGACAACGCCGGGGCCGCCGACCACCGCTCCGCCCGTGACGTCGGTCGATTGCGACGGGCAAGCGTGGGTCGCGGTGCCGCCCACAACCACGATGCCGGCCGGTGCCTCCACGACGACGCAGCCCTCGCCCCCGACGACCTTGGTCATCGAGTGCACGCCTCCGGCGGCCACGCCCATCGACGAGCCGCCGCCCAACACCGGCTGACGGCTGCACGGCGGGCGTCGCGACGCAAGATGTGGGAACGGATCGACGTCCTCGTCGATCTAGGGGGATGTGGTGACGGACACCGGACCCAGCCGGGTCGACAGGCACGAGGACGAGATCGCCCGCCTCTACCGTGAGCAACGGGACCGGCTCCGGCGGCTCGCCTACCTCATGACCGGGGAGCGGGAGGTCGCCGAGGAGATCGTGCACGACGCCTTCGTCCGGGTCCACCGACGCTGGGACAGCATCGACACACCCCCTGCGTACCTGCGCAAGACCGTCGTGAACCTCTGCCTGGCCTGGCGCTCCCGGACCGCGATGGCCCGGGAGCGCACCTTGCCGACCGACGACCGGGTCGACCCGCCCGAGCTCGACGAGACCTGGGCCCTGCTCGCCCGGCTCTCGCGGGAGCAGCGGGTCGCCCTGGTCCTCCGGTACTACGAGGACCTCCCCGACGAGGAGATCGCCCGGGTCATGGGCTGTCGCCCCGCCACCGTCCGGACCCGCATCCACCGTGCCCTGAGCTCGCTGCGAAAGGAGATGACGCCATGACCGACCCGCTGACGCCTGACGACGCCGAAGCCCGCTTGCGCCGCACGTTCGCCTCGCGGGCCGAGGACATGGCCGACGGCGACGATGCGCCCTGGGATCCCAACCTGGTGCACGATGCCTTGACGCTGGCGCCCCTGCCCGACGGCGAGGGGCGCCAGCCGCGCCCGAGCCGCCGGCTGCTGGTGGCCGGCATCGCCGCAGTGACGCTGCCGGTGCTGGCGGGCGCCGCGTACCTCGCCAACCGCGACACACCGACCAAGACCATCGGGTCGCCCGGGGGGTCGCCCTGCGAGTCGACGACCACGACCACCGACCAAGCGTGGACCGAGCCGCCCACCACCTGGCCGGCGACCACCGAGCCGCCGACCACGACGACCGTGCTCCCCGGCACGACGTCTTCGACCGTCGGCACGGTGCCGGGCGACGGCACCACCACGACCGCGCCGACGGTCCCGACGACCAGCAGCACCACGACCCCGCCCACGGTCCCGACGACCGGCGGCGGCAGCAGCACCACCCAGCTGCCCCGGCCGTTCATCCGGCAGGCTCCGTGCGACGGCACCACCTCGTCGAGCGCGCCCGCACCGGCTCCCACCGACGAGTGCATCGTCGTGGGCGTCGGCGACGAGCGGGGGTGGGTCGGGGCGACCGGCGAGGGCGCCGCGGCGGCCCAGTTCGACGTCGCCGTGCACGAGGTCGACGGCGAGGGCCTGAGCACCTACCCCGGGGCCGTACCGATCACCGCGGGCGACCACCAGGGCAGCTACGCCACGATCCAGGACGGCGACGGGTCGCTCGGCGCCGTCGAGCTGGTCCTCGGGAGGTACACCGTGGTGATCCAGGGCCGGCACATCACCAGGGACCAGAACGTGGCGATCGCCGCCAGCGTCCAGGAGACCGGCGAGGCCGGGACCTTCACCTTCACTCCCCTGCCGGGTTTCGTGGCCGACGTCTGCTGAGGGCGCGGGCAGCTACTCCGAGGCCGTCAGCAGGTGGGCGGCCTCGGAGAGCTCAGAGGACACCCACGCCATGTCGCCCATGCCGTTGGCCCAAGCGATGAGGCACGACCACCAGACGTGGCCCAGCATCTTGGCCACCGAGGCCTCCAGAGCAGGGTCGACGTCCGGCGGGAAGGCCGGGCGCATGATGCCGGCGACCGTGCCGGTCATGCTGTTCATGGCCTCGACGCCGGCCGGGTCGCCCGAGGTGAGCGCCGCCACGACCGCCCCGGCCAGCTGGGGCTGGCGCTCCATGGCCCGCAGGGCACGGTTGAGGACGTCCATGACCCGGTCTGCGGTGTTGTCACCTGCCGGGGGTCGGGCGAGGACCGTCTTCTCCAGCTCGGCCATCCACTCGACCATGGCCGAGGCGAGCAGCGCGTCCTTCGACGAGAAGTAGCGGTAGATCGTGCCGAGGGCCACGTTGGCTCGGGCGGCGACGTCGCGCATCTGCACGGCGTCGTAGCCGCCCTCCGCCGCTAGCTCGAGCGCGGCCCGGATGACGCGCTGGCGCCGGGCGGCCTGGCTCTTGGTGAGCGTGTCGACGGTGGGCGCCTCCTGGCCTGGCATGACGCATCAACCTAGTTCCGGCTTCGCAGGGCCTGACGGAACGGTGTGTCGCGGTCCTCCCGAGGCTCGGGCGGCAGGCCGAGGGCGCGCTCGCCGATGATGTTGGCCTGGACCTGGTCGCTGCCGCCGGCGATGCCGAGCGACGGCGCGTGCAGGAAACGGCGCAGCCACATGTCCTGGGTGCCCTCGGTGCCGTCGGCGTTGTCCAGCTGGCCGGCCGCGCCCTGGAGGTCGATGGCAGCCCGGGTGAGGTCGCGCATGTAGCGGGAGTGGGCCAGCTTCATGACCGACGCCTCCTGACCAGGCGGCCGGCCCTGGCTGAGAGCGGTCTGGGTGCGGTACCGGAGGAAACGCAGCAGCGCCGCCTGGGTGTGGACTCGGGCGAGGGTCTGGCGGACCCGCGGGTCGTCGGTGCGGCCGCACCGGCGGGCGAGGTCGACGAGCGCGCCCGGCTCGGGGGTGGAGCCGCCTCCGCCGGCGATCGAGGACCGCTCGCTCATGAGCGTCGTCTGGGCGATGCGCCAGCCCTCCCCCGGCTGGCCCAGCACGTTGGCCGCCGGGATGCGGACGCCGTCCAGGAAGACCTCGCAGAAGTGGCTCTCTCCGGTCATCTGGCGCAGCGGCCGGATGGTGATGCCCGGCGTCGCCATGTCGACGAGGAAGTAGGTGATGCCCTTGTGCTTGGGGACGTCCCAGTCGCTGCGGGCGAGCAGGATCCCCCACTTGGCCCGGGGCGCGGACGAGGTCCACACCTTCTGGCCGGTGACGACCCACTCGTCGCCGTCGCGCTCGGCCCGGGTGGTGAGCCCGGCCAGGTCGGAGCCGGCGTCGGGCTCGCTGAAGAGCTGGCACCACAGGTCCTCGCCCCGCAGCATCCCCGGGAGGAACTGCTCCTGCTGCTCCGGCGTGCCGTGGGCGATGATCGTCGGGCCGACCATGCCGACCGCGATCATGAAGACGCCGGTCGACACGCCGAAGCGGGCCTGCTCCTGGTTGAAGATCGCGCTCTCGATGGGCCGCCCGCCTCGGCCACCGAACTGCTTCGGCCAGGTGATGCCGGCCCAGCCCCCGTCGTAGAGGGTGCGCTGCCAGCGGCGGCACTCAGCGACGTAGGCGGCCTCGTCGTAGGTGCCCGACCAGAAGCCGGCCGAGAAGTCGTCCGGACCGCCCTTGGGCACGGCGTGGGCGTCGAGCCACGCTCGGGCCTCGGCCCGGAAGGCGGCCTCCTCTGGCGTGTCGTCGATGTCCACGCCCTCAGGCTAGAACACGTTCTAGTCCGAGGACGGATCCGCCGGGTGTCGGGCGTCAGGCCGCCGCGGCCGGCGCCTTCGGGGCAACCGGCTCGTCCCACAGGCCGACGCCCTTCCAGAGGCGCTTGGCGACCGGGCCCACCAGGCCCAGCTCGACGCAGAGGCGACGCACCTTGCCCACCGAGTCCTTCACGAACTGCTGGGCTTCGTCCATCGCCACCTCCTCGTTCAGCCGGCGCTTGGTCATGCCGTGCTCCTTCAGGAGGTCGGCCGACGGCAGCAGCATCTGCTGGGCCATCTCACCCAGCAGCCGCGGTGTCGCCAGCGCCAGGATCGCGCGGCGCACCCGGCCCAGCTTCGGCACCTCGTGGCGCAGGTAGTGCCGCGCGAACGACAGGTGCCGGGCCTCCTCGGTGACGTGGATGCGCATGATCCGCTCGAGCAGCGGGTGGTTCTCGTGGCCTGAGCGCAGCGCCCGCCGCTGGGTGTAGTCGATGGGGTCCTCGCCGCCGAGCACGAACATGAAGAACAGCGGCGGGAACCAGCGGGCGAGGTGCACCACGAAGCGGGCACCGAGGCGCATGTCCCAGGGCAGGCCCGGCGGGTCGAAGCCCGACCGGTTCACGAACTCCTGGAACATCAGGGAGTGCTGCGCCTCCTCGATGACCTCGTGGTAGAGGTAGCGGAACTCGGGCGAGTTGTTGGGGAGCGTGGTGGCGTAGTCGAGCAGGCCCCGCTTGAGGACGCTCTCGAACTGCACACCGATCTTCATGGCGGTGACGACCCGGTGCAGGCCGATGTGGGCTCGCTGGGGCTGGGGCAGGCTCTTGTACCACTGGGTCTTGCCGACCGGGTCGTCGTCCCAGAGCTCCCAACGGGGATCGGCGGGGTCGATCTGCATCGCCGGATCGTCCCAGGCGACGTCGGCGTAGGCGTCGAAGTGCTTGTCGACCGACTGCCGGCTGAGGCGCTCGATGAGGCCCCGGTAGGTGTCGTCGGCGGTCGCATCGGCGGCGACCTGCTCTTCGTCGAGGACGAGGCTCATGGCTGCACGGTCTCCTCGGTGGGTGCGGGCGCAGGGACTGTGGTGCTGATCGTGTTGCCCAATGTGGCGGCCAGCCCCCGCAGGATCGAAAGGATGTCGTCGGCCTCGTCGTCGAGGCCCAGGTCGTCGGCGATGGCCGCCCCCTGGAGGGCGGCGAAGCAGAACCGCACGATCGCCCGACTCTCGGGTGCGGAGGCGGTCGCCGGGAACAGCACGGCGAAGTCGGCGGTGACGTTGCGCTCGAAGCGCTCGAGCACCTGCTGCAGTACGGCCCGCAGCTCGGCGTCGGTGCGGGCGGCGACGAAGAGCTCCAGGACCGCGTCGAAGGTGGGGCCCCGGAAGATCTCCCAGAGCTGCACGACCGCCCGTTCCAGGGTGCGCTCCTCGACCGGCATGGCCGCGAACGCCTCCCGGAACTCGAGCTCGCAGCGGTCCGAGACGTACTCGACCGTGGCGCCCATCAGCTCGGCCTTGCTGGAGAAGTGGTGGAGCAGCGCACCTCGCGACACCCCGGCCGACCGGATGATGTCGTTCGTGCTGGTGTTGGCGTAGCCCCGCTCGACCAGGCAGTCCGCAGTGGCGTCCAGCAGCGCCGCGTGGGTGTGCGCCCTGCGCTCCGCCTGCGTCCTGCGCTCTCGGGTCCGAGTCACCCCCTCACCATGACGGCCGCCTCACTTACCGTCAACCCTGACGGTAAGTGTCATCGGTCACGTCAGGTGACGGCGACGGCGGGAGCTTCAGCCGGGACGTCGTCCTCGTCGGTGGCCTCGACGTCCTCGGTGGGCGTGAGCGACGCCTCGTCCTCGGGTTCCGGCGATGGCTCGGGGGTCGGGAGGGCTCGCCAGGCGGCGACGAGGGCGAGGGCGGCGTAGAGGGCGAGGAGGGGGTACAGGGGGGCCTTGAAGCGGGGGTCGCCGAAGGTCAGGAGGGGCGGGACGATGGACAGGGCCATCGTCAGGATCAGGAACCGCTGGCGGCGGTCGGGGCCCCGCAGCGCTGCGACGATGCCGATGGCGGCGAACCCGCTCAGCGCGAAGTACCCACCGTCACCCAGGGCGGCGAACAGGCCCTCGGTCCGCTTCGACATCCACGGCACAGCGCCGTAGTCCTGCACCGCGGCCACGCCGTCGTGGTCGTCCCGGAAGGTGTAGTAGGCCCGCCAGAACACCAGGCTCGGCAGCTTCGACGGGTGCTCCTTCGCCCACGTGGTCGCATGGTCGATGTTCTCGCTCTGGCGGATGATCTCGAAGCGGGGCCGCGGGACGTCGTTGTGGCGGTCGCAATACTTCGGCATCATCGCGAAGCCGCCTTGGGCGTCGTCGTTGTAGCCGATGCACAGGTTGTCGCCGAGGTTCGTCGAGATCGCCACCGGCGAGTTCATCGTGATCGCGTTGCGGATCGTCCACGGCAGGATCACCGCCGCGGCAGCCGCCGTGACCACAGCCGTCCGCTTCAGCGCCACCTTGAAGCCGCTCGGCCACCACAGGAACAGGAACCCCGGCAGCAGGACCAGCGACACCGGCCGGATAAGGGCGCTCACCGCGAACAAGGCGCCGACCACCACCATCCGCCGCCACCCGGGCGCGCGGGCGATGGCCGGGGTCGGCAACGTCAGCAGGAGCATCAGCACCAGGACCAGCAGGAACATGCTCTCGGTCAGCACGACGCCGGTGTGGAAGATCGTGTTGGGGAGCAGCGCCATCGCCCCCGCCGCGACCAGGCCCGCGGTCACGCCGTTCAGCCGGCGGCCCAGCGCGAACACCAGCGGCAGGGTCAGCGTCGACATCAGGGCGTTGGCCGCGGTCGCCATCCCGAGGTGGCCGACGTCGAACGGCAGCAGGTGATCGCCGGCCCAGAACAGGCCGCCGAGGAACAGGGGGTAGCCCGGCGGGTAGTACGCCGACGGGTAGACGCCCGCCGGCACCTGGCCCTCGCCGGTGGTGTAGCTGTAGCCGTTGCCGTCGGCCAGGTTCTCGCCGAGCATCGTGTACAGGACGGGGTCGCGCAGCTGCTCGGGCGGCTCGGTGGCGTAGGCGGCCCAGCCGAAGCGGAGGACGGCGCCCACCACGACGATGGCGACCAGCCACCAGCGCTGGCCGCGGGTCAACCGTGGGAGGGGTGGGACTGCCCGGTCCTTCCAGCCCCCCAGCCGTGCACGTACCGAAGACACGACCCGAGACAGTACCGGAGGTAACCCGTCCGACACCGAGATCGGCCCGTCGGACGCTCTCTCTGCGATGCTGGCGCCATGACCGACGAGCGGGGGTTCATCGGGCCGTACGCAGCGGGGCCACCGGCGAAGGCGTTGCGCGTGGTCGCGCCGAGCCTCACCTGGTTCGGGTGGCGCGAGCTCGTGCGGACGGTCGAGATCGGGCTCGTGCTCTGGTCGATGATCATCTGGGCGGTCCTCGGCCAGCTCGTCCGGCGGCCGGCCACCGTCTTGCGGCTGCACGAACCCGGCTCCGACGGCCGCCAGGCCCTCGCCAAGGCCGCCAGCACCGGCATTGTCGACGCCCTCATGGCCCTCGGCCCGACCTACGTGAAGTTCGGCCAGATGATCGCCTCGTCCCCCGGCATGTTCCCGGCGAGCCTGGCGGATGCCTGCCTCCGCACCCTCGACGACGTCCCGCCCTTCCCCGCCGCCGAGGCCCTCGCCATGGTCGAGGAGGACCTCGGCGCCGCCGCCGAGGAGGTCTTCGCCAGCTTCGACCCCGCGCCGCTCTCGGCCGCCAGCATCGCCCAGGTCCACGCCTGCGTGCTCCGGGACGGCCGGGCCGCGGTCCTCAAGATCCAGCGCCCCGCCATCGCCGCCCGCATGAACCGCGACCTGCGCATCCTCTACCGCATCGCCCGCCTGGTCGACCACAGTGAGCGCGGCCACCTCATGAACATGCCGGGCGTGGTCGAGGACCTCCACCAGGTCACCAACGAAGAGCTGAACTTCGCCCTCGAGGCCCATCGCCAGGCGGCGTTCCGGGACCACATCGGCGACTTCGGCGACAACAAGTGGATCACCGCCCCCGAGGTCTACTGGGACTTCTGCGGCCCCCGGGTCATCTGCATGGAGCGCATGTTCGGCACGCCCATGGACCGCTTCGACGAGCTGCGGGCCCGCGGCATCGACGGCGAGCTGGTCCTGCGTCGGGGCGTGAAGGTCTGGATGGAGGCGGCGCTCGTCCACGGGCCGTTCCACGGCGACGTCCACGCCGGCAACCTCTGGGTCCTGGACGACGGCCGAGCCGCCTACCTGGACTTCGGCATCATGGGTGAGCTGCCCGAGGCCCACCGCCAGGCGGTGTGGGACGCCCAGTACACGATGTCCATCGACCGGGACTACACCCGCATCGTCCGAGCCTGGCAGCGCATCGGCATCCTCGGCGAGGACGTCGGCCCGATCGAGGAGGTCGCCGCCCGCCTCAAGATGGTCGTCGACCCCATGCTGGAGCTGAAGCTCGGCGAGGTCAGCGTCGCCGAGACCTTCCGCCAGCAGATCGAGCTGCAGCAGGAGTTCGGCGCCCGGGCGGTCCGGGAGCTGGTCCTGCTCACCAAGCAGATGATGTACTTCGAGCGCTACGCCAAGGAGCTGGCACCCGACTACAACATGTCGACCGACCTGTTCCTCGTGCAGAACGTCTTCCCGGCCGAGGTCGAGCAGCTCGCCGACGAGCGGGGCCTCACCTTCCCCGACGACTCGGTCCCCAACGTCAGGCGTTGACCGGGGGCGAGGCCGACTCCGACGCCGAGCCACTGACCGACACGTCGGCCGGCGTCAGCTCCAGCACCGCCGGGGCGTCGTCCCGCTGCTCCCACAGCGTCGTCAGGAAGCGCTCGACGCCCTC
>Ga0075431_100006691_pt1 | contig 11448 bp, 8 predicted proteins | sample RhiMetdeltSRZDD5_FD_75297 | JGI IMG/M metagenome (GOLD analysis project Ga0075431, IMG submission 75297) | Populus rhizosphere microbial communities from Tennessee, USA - Rhizosphere MetaG P. deltoides SRZDD5 | ecosystem: Host-associated > Plants > Roots > Rhizosphere > Soil | place: USA...
TCTGGATCGAGGCGTCGAAGTTGACGCAGTCGGCGCGGGGCTGGCTGCCCTCGGCGATGTAGAGGCTGCCGGTGAACTTGGCCGGGGCCAGCGGCGGGTAGGGCGGGTCATACTGCGGCTTGCCGTCCACATGCTCCTGCCAGTGAGCGATCGCGGTTGACGCGGAGGGCTGCTTGGCCGGGACCATGGCGTTGGCGTAGTCGAGCACCGGCGAGGTGGTGCGCAACCAGTCGGCAGTGGCCTTACGCCCGATGTCGATGAGCCAGCGGTCGCCCGCCGCGAGGTCGATGGTGAGCCGGGCCCGCGGGTTGTTGCCCGAGGCGTCGTAGGGGTGCACCGCCCGGTAGGCGTCGATGAACGCTTGCAGCCCAACGAGATTCGGGTTGCGGTTCTGCTCGTAGTCGATCTCGATGCCGACGTTGAGCTGGGTGGCGAGGGCGGCGGCCCGCTGCCCGAGCAGGGTGGCGTTGGTGGCAAGCGCCGTGTCCCAGTCCTTGGTGTAGGTGATGCCGCCGATCGACAGCATCACGCGGATGCCGCGCGAGGTGAAGTAGCTGACGATGGCGGGGGTCATGCCGCGCGGGACACCGTTGACGTTGCCCGCGTCGTTGGTCTGGTTCAGCAGGCGCAACGGGTTGACGAAGCTGAGCACCACGATGTTGACCGAGGGCTGGCCGTTGCCGCGGTCGACGATCCAGTGGTTCTGGCTGTCGAACTCGGCGACGTCGCGCACGTTGGCCCACAGGCAGGCATCGTTGCTACAGTGCCAGACCCCATAGACCTGCATCGGCGTCGCCGCGGCCGCGGGAGCCGCCTGGGCCACGATCAGCGCACCCAGCAGCACGATGACACTTGAGAAACAGGAAAGAAACCTTCTCATACTCCATAGAGCGTAGTCGACTTGATGCCGTCACATAAGAGCGTCCACTTCGGAGTGCAGCCGGTCGGCGAGCGCCGGGGTCAACGCCCCCTCCCTTTCCCGCACGGAGATCTTGGCTTTGACGTTTTCCCATTCCGACGGGTACCGGAGATTCTGGATCACTTGGCGAAGATCCAAAGCGGCGTCGGGGCGGATCGACCCCTCCACCTCACCCTGCGCCAGCAGGTCCAGCATCGCCTGCTTGGTCTGGTCGACGGAGACAGGCACCGGCGCCGGGCCGGTGGTCCGGGGAACCGCCTTCGGCATCGCGGGCGGCGCCTTTGATGGCGACGTGGAGGACGTGGACCCCGACGGCGAACCCGGCGGCCACCCCGACGGCGAGGCCGGAATCACCTGTGGGGCTCGGGTTTGCCGGTCCTGCGTCGACTCGCGCGGCGTGGTGGAGGAGGGCAACCAGATCGCCACGGCGGCGAGAACGGCCGCGGCACCCGCGCTCGCGGCGACAAGCACCCGCGAACGCCCCGGGGCCTCAAGCGCCGCAACCACTTCGGCGGCGGTGGGGCGCGCGGCCGCGTCACGAGCCATCATCCGGGTGACCAACAACGACAGCCGCCGCGGGGCGCCCGGTGAGCGGGGAACTGGCGGGGGACCGTGATCTGAGGCCACCTCGTCCCACGAGGCGACCCGGAACGGTACCCTCCCGGTCATCATTTCAAAGAACACAACGCCAAGGGCGTACACGTCGGTGGCGGTTTGCGCCGGAGTCCCGTCAAGGCGCTCCGGCGCGACATAGGCAGGTGTGCCAAAACTGGCACCAGTGTTGTCCTCGTCGGGCTCGCCCACGCGGGCCGCGATCCCGAAGTCGAGCACGATCACGCGGTCGGCCCCGACGATGACGTTGTCCGGCGTGATGTCGCGGTGGATGACGCCGCGGCTGTGCGCGAGGGCAAGCACCCTGGCGATGCGCAGTCCAATCCGGACAGTCTCGCGCCACGGCAGGGGCCCACGGGCGATCAGATCGGCCAGCGGCTCCCCCTCCACCAGCTGCATCACCAGCACGCCGATGTCCTGGCCCACCACGACAAAGTCGTGCACGCTCGCCACATCGGGGTGGTTGAGGCGCGCCGCCGCCCAAGCCTCGCGGCGCACCAGATCGCGCATCCGAGCGTCGCCCGACAGGGCCAGATCGAGCACCTTGACCGCGACAAGGCGCTCGAGGGTCTCGTCATGCGCCCGCCAGATCACGGCCATTCCGCCGGATCCTACGCGGTCGATCAGGCGATACCTGCCCGCCAGCAGGTCGCCGGGGCGCAGCCCGTCGTCGGCCATCCAAGAACGGTACTAGGAAGGCCGGGCCTCAAGCACGTCCGCAATCAAACCCGGCACTGTCCAATGACGACGCGACCATCGGGCGCGTGCGTACGCGACTTGGCGGATCGGTGACGGCGGTGATGTTTAGTCGCTTGTCGGGCGGGGTAGAGGCGGCACATGGGATGGGAGAAGTAACGCACGTGTCCGAACCAGATGACGGTCATGTGCTAGGGCGACTGATCCACGTGGGCATGTTCTACCAGGACCAAAACGACCTGGCGAAAACGTCGCAACGCTTTGTCCAGGAGGGGCTTGAGGCACACGAGCCGGTGCTGATCGCTCAACCTCCGGCGCAGCTGAACCGGCTGAGAGAAGTGCTGCCTGCGACGCGAGACATCACGTATGTCGACATGACGATCGCCGGGCGCAACCCCGGACGGATCCTGCCGTGGGTGCTTCATGACTTCGTCCTCAAGTACCCCGGCCGACGGGTGCGCATGATCGGAGAGACGGTCTGGCCCAACCGCTCCAAACTGGCCTATCCCGCGTGCGTGCAGCATGAGGGGCTACTCAACGTCGCCCTGGGAACGCAGGACGTCCAGCTGCTCTGCGCCTACGACATCGCCCACCTGCCGCCACGCGCCATCGACGACTCCCACGTCACCCACCCGCTCGTGCAGTACGGCACCGGCCCGGTACGGGCCAACGACGAGTACACGCCGCAGGCTTTGGCCGCCGTGATCGACCAGCCGCTGGAACCGCCGCCCGCCAGGGCGCTGCGGACCACGTTCGGCTGGACCGACCTCAGGCGGCTGCGTGATCAGGTCGCGTCCCGCGCCACCGCAGCCGGGCTGACCGTGGCTCAGGTCGCCGCCTCCAAGCTCGCCGTGACCGAGGCGGCCTCCAACGCGGTGCGCCACGGCGGCGGGCGTGGCACGCTGCGCATCTGGCGGGAAGCCCACCACCTGGTCTTCGACGTACACTCCCCGCTGCCGCTCGTCGACCCGATCGCCGGGCGCCTGCAACCACGTGCCGACAGCGTCAGCGGGCGCGGCCTGACGCTGATCAACCACGTGTGCGATCTGGTCCGGCTGCATGGAAGCCGGCGGCTGGGCACAAGCATCCGGATGTGGATGCTTTGCCCCAACTAGCTTGGGAGCGATGTAAGAGAAAGCTGCAGCCGGTGCGTGCGGTCGCCTCGCGGCGAGTGGCGCGATAGGGCTCCAGCCAAACGGTATTCCCTAACGGCTTTTCTAATTGAGGCCCGGGGACACAGTCCACGCACCGACCTCGACAAGATTGCCACGCAAATGGCCGATCGACCAGCTTGTCGTGTCGCGTTTGTGGCCACCGCTTGATCTAACGCTGCGTTACCGCCAAGATGTCCAAGTGTCAACCGACCACCCCCCAGCCGTCGCGTCCGCGCAGACGACTCCGGCCGCGTCCAACGGCGCCGCCGGCCGCATTCGAATTGGCCGTGATCCCCGCAACGACGTGGTGCTGACGGATCTGCAGATCTCCCGCTTCCACGCCGAGGTGCGCCGGGTCGGCGACACGTTCCAGGTCGTCGACCTGGGCAGCCGGAACGGCACCTATCTCAACGGCCGCCAGGTGCAGAAGCCGACCGTCGTGCACGCCGGAGACGTCGTCTCGGTGGGGCGGCATGAGCTGCTCTTCGACGGGCACGGGCTGCACGATCACGTCGACACGGGCCCGGCGTCGCTGCTCGCCGACGACCTGACGGTGCGGATCGGCACCAAGGTGCTGCTCGATGATGTGAGCTTCGCGCTTTCCGAAGGCAGCCTGCTGGCGGTGATCGGGCCGAGCGGCTGCGGCAAGTCCACCCTGATCAAGGCCCTGACCGGGTTGCGTCCGGCGACGCAGGGGCGGATCTGGTACGGCGGACGGGACCTATACGCCGACTACGCTCAGTTGCGGTACCGGCTGGGAATGGTCCCGCAGGATGACGTGCTCCACAAGCAGCTCAAGGTGCGCACTGCCCTGCGCTATGCGGCTGCCCTGCGTTTCGCCGACGACGTGCCGCGCAAAGTGCGGTGGGCGAAGGTGAACGAGGTCATGCAGACCATGCGCCTGACCGAGCGCGCCAAGCAGCGCATCGACACGCTCTCCGGCGGCCAGCGCAAGCGCGCCTCCGTCGCCATGGAGCTGCTGACCGAGCCATCGCTGTTCTGCCTTGACGAGCCGACCTCGGGTCTGGATCCGGCGCTGGACAAGGAGGTCATGACCGAGCTGCGGGAGCTGGCCGACAAGGGCAAGACGGTCATCGTGGTGACACACAGTGTGCTGCATCTTGATCGCTGCGACCGCGTGCTGGTGATGTGCATCGGCGGCACGATGGGCTACTTCGGTCCGCCGGAGCAGGTCCTCTCCTTCTTCGACGCCGACGACTACGCCGACGTCTTCACGAAGATCACCGAAGAGCCGGAGCGGTGGACGCGAGCGTTCCGTAACTCGCCGCTTTACGCGCGCTATGTGAGCGCGGTAAACCCGACCGAGCGCGACGCCCCCCGGCCCGCTCTCGCACCCGTCGCCCCGGTGGCGGTGCCGGAGCAGGACAACGGCGAGCCCACGATGTCGCTGACGGTGCCGTCGCAGCGCAGCGGTGAAATGGACGACGAGTCGACCCTGCCGGTGGTGGTCGCGGGGCCGCCTCCAGCGCCGGAGCACATCGGGGTGCAGCCCACCTTCGCCCGGACCCGGCCCAACACCCCGGCGGCGAAGCCCGGCAAGGCGAACATGGACAAGAAGGGTTGGCGCATCTTCGCCCGCAACCCCAGTGCTCCCCTGCGCCAGTACGGCACGCTGTGCCTGCGCATGATGAACGTGACCCTGTCCGACCGCGGATTCAGCTTGTTCCTGCTCGCGATGCCGCTGGTGCTGGCGGTGCTGTCGTACACCGCCCCGGGCAAAGATGGCCTGAAGTTCGGCAGCGTCAACCAGGGCATCATGGCGCAGCAACTGCTGGTGGTGCTGGTGACCGGGGCGGCCTTCATCGGCACGGCCGCCGCCGTACGCGAGATCGTCAACGAGGCGGCGATCTACCGCCGGGAGCGTGCTGTCGGCCTGTCCGCTGCGGCCTATCTGAGCTCCAAGCTGACGGTGTTCTTCTTGATCAACATGGCTCAGGTGGCGCTGTTCGTATACCTGGCGCTCTTCGAGGGGCCGCCGACGCGGTCGCTCGTGCTGCCCAGCCAGACCATGGAGATCATCGTCGCCATGGTGGCGATCGCCCTGGTATCCACGGTGCTGGGGCTTCTGATCAGCGCGCTGGCCCGGACCACCGAGCAGACGACACCGATCATGGTGGTCGTCGTCATGGCCCAGCTGGTCTTCTCCGGTGGCCTGTTCCTGCTGACGAACTCGCCGATCATGAAGGTCATCGCGTGGTTGTTCCCGACCCGGTGGGGCTTTGCGGCGGGCGCGGCCACGGTCGACATCAACGGCATGCTGCCGCCCCAGTTCGAGGATCCCGCGTTCAACAGCACGGCCAGCAACTGGTGGCTGTACATGATTCTGCTGGGTGTCCAGATGGTGGTGCTGATCGGCCTGACCCGGCTCGCGCTGCGCCGCCACGAACCGGGTAGGTCGTAAGCGTCACATCGCGGCCCCTTCGAAAGCGCGCGGCTCGATCGCGGCGAAACGGGCGTCGGGAAAGCGGGCGGCGATCTGCTCCGCCCGCACCCGCGTCGCGCAGTCGATGAGGAACTCATTGACCGCCGGCAGTGGATTGTCCTCGCGTGAGCACGCGGCGGGCCAGCAGGTAAACCTCGCAGCCCAGGCAGAAACCGAAGGCGGCGTTGAGGAAGGCGGCCGCCAAAGCGAACCCGGCGGCGATGACGCCGAGAAGGGAAGCTCCCGAGAGGTACCCGATAGCGCAAAGCAAAGCAAAGACCAGCCCGACGATCTGGGCGAAGCGGACCGGTTGCGGCGCCTCGAACTGTCCAGGTGGGCCGAGGCGCGGCGCCACAAAACGCTTGTACAGCAAGGAATATGGGCCGTAGCGGGTGAAAGCGGTGAGCGCGAAAACGGCGGCCTGCGCCAGCGCGAGCCAGCCCGAACCGAACGCCAGCACCAGGATGAAGACGACGGTGGTGATCGCCGCGGCGAAACGCGGCCCGCGCGAATCAAGCATGTACGGCTCCTATGGCTGTACGGACCTGGGCAAGGTTGAGGGCACCCTCGACACGGCCGACGATCTCGCCGCTCGGCGCGATGATCAGCACCGTGGGCGTGCGGCGGATGCCCATCGCCCGCACGGTGTCGAGCTGGCTCTCCGCGTCGATGTCGAGGTGGGCCACGCCCGGAGTGGTACGGGCGACCTCCGCGCAGGCAGCGCGGGTGGCGCGGCAGGGTGCGCAAAAAGCCGACGAGAACTGCAAGAGGGTGATCTTGCCGGGCACGTGGAGGCGGTTGATGCTGCCGGACACAGAACGCACCTTCCCGTCGGTCGCCTTGCGGTAAGCGCCGAAGGCCGCCGCGGCGAGCAGGACGATCATCGCGACCAGCAACCCGGTCAGCTCCACGCCTTCGAGGGTGTCACGCTCCGGCGCGGGGCGGCAGGTGGGGTTTTTAGATTTTCGTAACATCTTCGGAGAGCAGCTGCCGGGCGGCATTATCGAGCGCCTCGTCGAACTCTTCATCGCCGATGTGTTCCCACCCGGACAGCTCGTTTTCCAGCCAGTCGCGCCATGCCGCGGAGATGCGGTCCCACTCGGCGACCCCGCGCGGCGTCATGCTCAGCTCCCCATCGACCTCCTGCAGGTACCCGTCCGCGATGCACTTCTGGAAAGCCGGCCGCAGCACCGAGGCGGGCACCCTGTACCGGTTGGCTATCGCCCGCAGTTGCGCCTCGCCACGGTACTCGGAGAAGAGCGCCACGCGCGAAAGGCACCAAGCGTTTGAGGGTTCGATCGGCAGCCCGGCCGAGCGCAGGACTTGCGCGGCTTCGGTCATACCCTTGCGCTGCCACACGTTCGAGATCGCCCGTTTGAGCAGGTCGACACGGTTGTCGCCCTCGGGCACGGAGAACCCTTCGCCGAGGTCGGTGGCGGCCGCGCGCGCCGTGTCGCGCAACGGCACCTGCTTCAGGAACAGGGCGATCACGGCGGCGATCAGGCCGACCGGGATCGCGGCGGTGAAGACGTCCTGCAGCGCCTCCGCATAACCGTTGATCACCAGTTCTCTCAGCGGCGATGGCAGAGCGTGGACTCCTTTCGGGCTCTGCAGCAGCCGCGGATCGACGCCGGCGGGCAGGGGTGCCTTGTCCAGCTGGCTTTGCAGGCTGTTGGAGTAGACCGTGCCGAACAGTGCCACGCCGAAGGAGCTGCCGAGGGTACGCAAGAACGTGACGCCCGAAGTCGCCACGCCCAGATCGTGATACGGCACAGTGTTCTGCACGACGATCGTCAGAACCTGCATCCCCAGGCCGAGCCCCAACCCCAGCACGAAAAGGTAGAGCGACGACTGCCAAACCGGCGTCGATGCGTCCATGCTCGCCAGCAGGAACATGCCGATCGCGGTGACGAGGCCACCGAGGATGGGAAAAGGCTTGTACCTGCCTGTCTGCCCCACGATCGTCCCGCTCACCATCGAGGTGATGATCAAACCGAGCACCATGGGCAGCAGGCGCAGGCCGGACGCGGTGGCGGAGACGCCCTCCACATATTGCATGAAGGTCGGCAGGAACGTGAGCGCCCCGAACATGGCGAAGCCGACGATGAAGGCGAGCACCCCGCAGATGGTGAAGACCTGGTTGCGGAAGAGCCGCATCGGCAGCATCGGCTCCTTGGCCCGCCGCTCCACCAGCACGAACAGGGCGAGCAGCAGCACGCCGGCGATGCCGAGGCCGATGATGACGGGGTCGGACCACGGGTACTCCACCCCGCCCCAGCTGGTCATGAGGATCAGGCAGGTAGACGCCGCCGCGATCACGCCGATGCCGAGGTAGTCGATGATCGGCCGGGCGGTCGGTTTCAGGGCCGGCATCGCGTAGGCACAGAAGATCATCAGGGCGATGCCGACGGGTATGTTGACGTAGAAGGCCCAGCGCCACGAGAGGTTGTCGGTGAACACGCCGCCCAGCAGCGGCCCGACCACCGTGACGACGCCGAAGACCGCGCCCAGGGCTCCCTGGTACTTGCCGCGCTCACGCAGCGGGATGTAGTCGGCGATCAGCGCCATCGAGGTGACCATCATGCCGCCTGCGCCGATGCCCTGGACACCGCGCGCGACGATCAGCCATTGCATGGTCTGGGCCAGCCCGCAGAAGATCGACGCGATGACGAAGATCGCGACGCAAATCTGGAAGATCATCTTGCGGCCGAACAGGTCACCGAGCTTGCCGGCGAGCGCCGTGGCGATCGTCTCCGCGAGCAGGTAGGCGGTCACCACCCAGGACAGGTGCGTGGCCCCGCCCAGCTCGCCGACGATCGTGGGCAGCGCGGTGCCCACGATCGTCTGATCGAGCGCGGCCAGGAACATCCCGACCGCCACCGTGGCGAAGACCCGAACTTGCATACCGTCGATGTTGTATGAAAAGCAGGGCCGCCACGCGCATAACGCCCAGATCTGCCCTACCAGTTGAAGCCGGCGGCGTAGGAGATGCCGGCCAGCACGTTCTGGCCGCTCACATTGGGGTGGAAGTAGTCCCACGTGGACACGTGCGACAGCAGGAACGGGTAGTTGAACACCGCGTTGTCATCGAAGTCGCAGTTGGGCCCGTAGGCGGCGCACGCCTGCGCGAGCTGGGTGTTGAAGTCGATGACCCGCTGGCGGACGCGGTTGCGGCGGTCCTCGTCGGCCTGGGCGGTGGAGGTGGGGTTGGCCAGCATCGACTGGCAGATGCCGAATGTGCTCCACGTGCTGCGGGCCGAGGAGCTGTCCTTGCCGACGAACCAGAGCCGCTTGACGTCCGGGATGGAGATCAGGGCGACCTTGGCGTTGGGCAGGCGCGATTTGAGCGTGGCGAGGGTGGTGTCGATGTGGGAACGGTAGGTGGCCACCGGGGTCATCGCGGCTTCGCTGCTGGTGCAGGCGTCGTTGGCCCCGATGAGGATGGTCACGTACTGCACGTTGCGATTGGCGACCGCGTTGGCCTGGCCGGGCATGTCGGCGACCTTGGCGCCGGAGACCGCGTTGTTGTAGTTGCGGCCGCTGATCACCGGGTTCTTGGCGAGGATCCGGCGGTAGTGGCTGTTGACACCGGAGTAGGTGCCGGTGGAGAAGGATCGGCTGGGCCAGTCCGAGTACCAGCCGCTGGCGTTGAAGGCACGGGTGATCGAGTCACCCATCGATGCCATGGAGCTTGGTGGGGGGCCTGGATCCGCGGCGGCCGGTGTGCCGGCCATCAGTGCGGCGATCAGGCCCGATGCGAGCGCGAGGGCATAGGTTTTTCGCGCGACACGCATGGGGACCTCCGGGGGATAGAGGTTAATCAACGTTACTGAAGGGTAACGAAAATGTTTCCTACGACACAAGGTCCAAACTGGACAACCATTCCCCGGTGGTCAGCGACCCTGGCGCGGCTTTCTCCCGAGCCGCTTTGGCGGCAAGCGTTCTTGCATTCTCATTCCATTTTGTGGGTACCCCGTGAAGCCGTCCCAACAGGACGATCTCCCCATTGAGATAATCCGCCTCGATCGAGCCGGTGCCGCGAGCCAGGCTCTGCCAGGACGAGCTTCCCGTCCGCGGCTGCCCCGCGATATCGCGCACGCTGATGGTGTCGCCGCGGTGTGCCCTGTTCTCCTCCTCGCCCGCGAAGTCGATCTTCGCCTTCCACAGGACCTCCCGCGCCTCCTCGCGCACACGCTCGACGATCTCCTGCCGCTCCGGTGACGGCGGGCACAGCGCCTCGACGGCGTTTCCCAGGTTCATCAGCAGCTTGGTGTACTTCCAGCGCATGATGTCGGGCCGGGGCTCGGACCGGAACCCCGCTTTCCTGAACGCTCTCGCTATCGCCTCGGCGCGACCGTCCACACCGGACGGATAGCGCCCGATGTCGAGGATGCCGGGAGTGGGCGTGCTGTGCACGACCACGACGCCCGGCTCCAGGTGCGAGGTCGGGAACATCACGCAGACCCCGTAAACGTCGGCGAAATGGCGCAGCATCATCGGCTCGTTGGCGACCCCGTTCTGCACCGACACCACCGGCAGGCCGTCGGGCAGCAGCCGCAGCGCCGCCTCGGTGTCCTGTGCCTTCATCGCCAGCAGCACCACATCGCCGTCGCGCCAATCGACCGCCCCCGGGGTGCCGACCGCGTCAACCCTGTGCCGCGACTCCCCTTCCGGCCGCCTAAGCACCAAACCCTTGGCGCGCATGGCTTGTAAGTGCTCACCGCGCGCGATCAGCACCACGTCCTCACCCGCCGCCGAAAGCAGCGCACCCAGCGAGCCGCCGATCGCGCCGGCACCGTACACCACAAACCTCACCGCGGCAGATTACAGTGTGGCAATGCCCGATGGCCCCACCCTGGCCCGAGCCCGGCAACTCGTGTCGCAGCTCAATTTCCATGCGGCGCAACAAGTCCTGCACGATACCATGGGGCGCGCGCGGCAGGACCCCGGGCGGGCCGACCCCTTGGAGGCAGAGGCCGCGGTGCTCTACGCCGGGGTGCTGCTGCAGCTGGGCGATCCGTCCGCCGCCGCAAACTGGGCCAGCTACGCGCACACGGCGATGCGCCGCCTGCACGGCGAGCGCGACCACCGCACCCTGCACGCGCTGGGCGTGCTGGCCCTCACCCAGCACCGCGCCGGTGCGCTCGGCCTCGCCTCACGCCACTACCAGCAGCTGGTGGCGGCGCTGTCCGCCGTGGACGGACCCGAGTCCGAGCGGGCTTTGGCCGCCAAGGCCGACGCCGCCGGGGTCGATCACGCGCTCGGGCGCTGCTCGGAGGCGCGGGCGGCGCTGGCCCAGGTGATCGAGGCGCACAAGCTCGGCCACGGCCCGGCGCACCCCGTGGGCATCCGCATGATGGCGCGGCTGGCCGCGATGTGGCGCGACTGCGGCGACTTCCAGCGGGCGCGCGACCTTGTCGCCCAGGCCCGGACGCAGGCCACGGCGCTGGCGCCCGACGACGAGACCCACCGGTTGCTGGACGCCGCGGCACAGGCGACGGCGAACAAGAATCACCAGTGCGGCATGGCGAGCGCACCGGCGGTCGTGGTGCCGCGGGCGCACGACCTGCTGCCACCGCCGCGCAACGGCACCGTCACCCCCAACATCACTGAGTGGCCCGAGG
>Ga0075431_100006694_pt1 | contig 11447 bp, 13 predicted proteins | sample RhiMetdeltSRZDD5_FD_75297 | JGI IMG/M metagenome (GOLD analysis project Ga0075431, IMG submission 75297) | Populus rhizosphere microbial communities from Tennessee, USA - Rhizosphere MetaG P. deltoides SRZDD5 | ecosystem: Host-associated > Plants > Roots > Rhizosphere > Soil | place: USA...
TTCCCAAATCTCTTTCTCAAGCAGAGTGACTTGTCGAGTCCCGCCCCTATCGGCATTGCCGAAAAGCCCCTGGCCGGCGCTCAGCCTGGCCGATAATACGGCGTCCATCATTCCCCGATGAGCGCGTTTGATCCAGATCAATTCCAGGCATCCAAGCGTCATTGCTGAACTCGGACCCGCCGTCTGTGAACTATTGGTTTAGGCAACCTACAACTCTCTCACTGAGGCATAGCTTGTTCGCGTTTAGCGAAGTTTCTGGACGAACCCTTCCTTCTCGATTTCATCCAACAGGGTGGTATCGACAAACTCCAGGGGATTTCGCTGCGGCGCGTCCATTTCCCGCAGAATGTTTCTGAGCCCTTCCAAATTCGGGCGCGGCATCGATTCCAGCCGGTGTGAGAAAAAATCATACGTCGCGGCGACGGCCTCCACGTCATCGACGCGCAAGTATTTTTTTAGCGCCTTGATGCTGCCGTCCCGATTCGTGCGAACATAGTGAATCGCCTCGATCTGCGAGCGCAGCAGATTCTTCGCCAACGGTCTCTGCTTTTCTATGAATGACCGGGTAAAAAGCAGCGACGTATTGGGATAAGCGCTGAATTCGCCGATGTCGGCCAGCACGTTCATGCCCCGTTTACGGGCAATATGAATTTCGGGATACGAGAGAATCGTCGCGTCGATTTGCCCTAAGGTCAACGCCGTCATGCGCGCGTTGGTCGCCCCCGATTGGAGAATTGTCACCTGGCGCGGATCGATCTTCCAAGCGCGCAGCGCCCATTGAACGCCCGTGTCGTTGGAGCCGCCAAAGCGCAGAATGCCGATCTTTTTTCCGATCAGCTGCTGCGGTGTCTTGATCTCAGGCCGGGCAATGATTTGCAGTGGCATGCGATTTTCGAAGGTGGCGACCAAAGCCACCGGCGCGCCCCGCAACGCAGACTGGATTGCAGCGGATGCCGAGTTCTGACTCATTTGAATGCTGCCGGCGAGCAAGGCCTGCATGTTGAGAGAGCCGCCGCTGATCAAGAGCGTTTCGAGCTCGATGCCGTACTTTCTGCTGATGCCCGCCTCTTTATTAACCCACAAGGGCAGCTGATAGCCGGCGATGCCGCCGTAACCGGCGTGGATCAAAGTATGTTCCGCGGCGCTACCGGGAAGCACCAGCGAGTAAAGCGCCAGGATTTGCACAACCGCCGCAGCCATTAATCTTATGCGGTAGTTCACGTTCGACCTCACCGGTTCATCCTTATTATTTGTGTATGGGATCGACCCAGAAAATTTCTTCCGGTGGTTCTGCCGTCGCGATGTCGAGATTGACCACGATCGGCTCCTGGCCGCTGCGCACCACGACGCAAATCAGCGCCTGATCGGCGGCATTGATTTCCTGGTGCGGCACGTAGGGCGGCACGAAAATAAAATCGCCCGGTCCCGCTTCGGCCACGAACTCCAGCTTCTCGCCCCAGCGCATGCGCGCCCTGCCGCTGACGATGTAGATGACGCTCTCCAATTCGCCGTGATGGTGCGGCCCGGTCTTGGCGTTCGCGTGTATTTCCACGCTCCCCGCCCACAACTTGCTCGCTCCCGCGCGCGCGTGAGTGATCGCCGCGGCGCGCGTCATGCCGGGAGTTTGCGGCGTGTTGGTATCGAGCTTATCGCTCGGAACGATCTTAACGCCTTCGCTGCGCCAGTCTTTTTCCATAAGGGCCTCCCCAGCCACATCGTTATTTTGCCACCACGTAACGATCGATATCGCGGCTGAATTCGAGACCCAGCCCGGGTTTCGTCGGCACCGCCAATTCGCCGTTTACCGGCACGGGCACTTCTTCGAAAAGGCGAAACGACCAGGGCATGTACTCCACTGTCAGCCCGTTCGGCACCGCCGCGACGAGATGCACATGAATCTCCGGCAAGAGGTGGCTCACCACGGGAAGATTGAACGCCTCGGCCATGGCCGCCACTTTCATCCAATTGGAAATACCGCCGACCCGGATCAAATCGATCATGACGATGTCCACCGAATGGGCCTCGATCATGTGGCGAAACGGCGTGATACCGTATAAACACTCGCCGCCCGCCAGCGGCGTGATCAGCGCGTCGGCGACCCGGGCAAGTCCGCTGTAATCGTCATGAACCGTGACATCCTCGAGCCAGTAAAAATTGACCTCCTCGACGCGCTTGCCGATGTCCATCGCCTGGTGCGCGGACCAGCGCTGATTGATATCGCACATGAGATCGACGTCGGCACCGACCGCTGCACGAATGCGGCGCGCGTGCTCGGCCTCGCGCGCCGGCGTCGTATCACCCGGAAGCGCCAGCTGCGTCTTCATCTGCTTGAAGCCTTTTTCCACCAATAACCGCGCCGCTTTCTCCAGATGATCGAGCGGATAGGCGCGCACCAGCGCGCCGCTGGCGTAGGTCGGCACCCGCTCACGCAAGCCGCCGAGCATGGCGGCAAGAGACTGACCGAGAAACTTTCCCTTGATATCCCAGAGCGCCATGTCGATGGCCGAAACCGCCAGCGTCAAGATTCCGCCGGGCCCGGCGCTCGCCCCCGCGCTGCGCAACTTTTGCGTCACGGCCTCAATGCGCAGCGGGTCATCGCCGATAATCAATTCGCCGAGCTGGTCGATCGCATGCTTTACCGTCGCGCTGAGCGCCCCGCCGAAAAAACTCACGCCTAGGCCTCGAATACCGTCGTCAGTTTCAAGCCTAAGAATGACAAACTGATTATGCGAACGAGCGTACGGCGGCCCTCCGGCCAACGGTTCATCGAGAGGCAGGCGCACGACTTGGGAGCGGATTGTTTTGATCTTCATTGAAACTCCAGGATGCTGTTTTATTTAAGTCTTCAGTCTATTCGAACCCGCTTCATCCGAAGCCGTCATCTTATTAGCGTTCGCGCTACAATAATCACATCGATAATTTTTTCCAAGCAGCCCTCACCGAATCTAGCGACCAGGGTTCATATCCCCGCGAGCTAAATCTTGTTAGGATAACGTGAGCGGTTACAACATGCTGATCATGCCACGCGAAGAACTTCGCGCCTATTGGAAACGGCTGCGTCCTTATCTCATGACAAGTCTCGCAATGTTCGCACTAGGAGTCGTTGTCGGGCTGGTGATCGTATACCGCATTTCCGGTCTGGCCGACCACTTTGCGAATACACTCGGCGAGTTCGTCAAAATGTTCAGCGGAATGCCTCGCTGGAAGCTCGCCGCGGCGATCTTTGCCAACAACGCGCTCAAGACTTTGGCGGCAATCCTGCTCGGAACCGCGCTCGGCATCCTGCCGGCGATCTTTTTGCTTGCCAACGGAGTGGCCTTGGGAGTGGCGTTTTCGCTTTCCCTCCAAACGCGCGGACTCTGGCACTCGGTATTCAGCATTTTCCCGCATGGCGCTCTCGAATTGCCGGCGGTTTTTCTCGGCACCAGTATCGGACTGATGCTTGGCACTCAAACCATGAAGCAGCTCATCGGACGACCCGCACCGCCGCTGCGCGCCGAGATTGCTCATGGGGTCAAGTTCTATTGCACGGTCATTGTGCCCTTGTTGGCGCTCGCCGCCTTGGTTGAAGTTTTCGTCACCGCCTCGATTGTTTTCCCGCGCTAAAAAGATCCGGAAGTTTTCTCGCGCTCTGACGGTCGAAGCGTCTGATTTTCCTCAACCTGATTTCCGCGCGACAAATTCGACGGGCGCGTAACGCTGCAAAGCCTCGATAATATGGCTAACCTCCGCAGCGGAATACTCACGAGCCTCGCGTAAGTTTCCCCAGACCGGCGCCGGCCAGCAGGGATCGGTCGGAGTTCGGCCAACGATATGCAGATGAAGCTGCGGCACGACGTTGCCGATGCTGGCAAAATTCACTTTGGCGCAGCCAAAGGTTTGCTTGACAAACGCGGAAATAACCGCCGCCTCCTCCATAGAGGTCCTGCGGAGTTCATTTGGTAGGTCGAGCAAATCGCCCACCTCTGTTTCCGGCACCAGAAGAAACCAGGGGATGACCGCATTCTTGTGCAGCAAAAGATGACAGAGCTTTAATCTGCCGAGATAGTGGGTATCCAGGCGCAGCTGTTGATGAATTGTAAAATCGCTCATCGCATTTTACTCGCCAAAGTTATTAGCTTAAGTCGCGACTGTTTATTTTACTAATTAGCTCACAAACGCAGGCAGCAGAGCGCTTTAATTATCGGGAACGCGGCGATCCAAATCGCCAATACAGCGGACTTAACACTGGCTCAGTGATCGGATTCTTCGTTGTTGCCCGGGATGTCTCGATTCAGCCAGCGTTCGGTTTTTTTGACAACCGCGAGCACAAACCAGGCAAAAATTACGCTAATGAGCGCCAAGCCGAAACGACCGAGGCCCGCCGCCAGCCCCATCGCGGCGGTCATCCAGATTCCGGCGGCGGTCGTTAATCCTTCGATCTCGCGCTTGTCTTGCAGTTTGAGAATGGCGCCGGCGCCGAGAAAGCCTATACCTGTAACCAGCCCTTGAATGACCCGGGACAAGTCGCTTTCGACCATGCCGAATTCCATAGGACCAATGACAAAAAGCGCCGCGCCTAGAGCCACAAGCATATGAGTTCTGACACCCGCCGCTTTACCCGAGCGTTCGCGTTGTACGCCCACGACGGCACCCACAACCATCGCCAAGACAAGACGGATGAAAATTCGCCAGAACTGGCGCGCTTCGGGGAGCCCCGAGGTAATCTCTTCCAATAGGATATCCATCATCACTGTTTGGATTCTAGCCGATGAAAAGTGTCAAAGTAACCCTGAAAAATATTCCTACGAATGACTATGGCGTCGTCTCTGGCTTCCTCAGCCAATGTTTTACGTTGATGCCGTAGGACCACGCGAACAAGACAATACCGATGGCCGTCGATATCCAGTAATCCACCGGCAAACCCAGCCACCAGTGTCTATGCCATGGAATATTCGCTGCTGAAAACTTGCTCCAGCCGAAAGCCGGATTGAGGACAAACCACAAAGCGTCCTCGATGACCCAGAACAGCATGATCATGGCAACGATACGACCCTCCAGGCGCCACGACCAGCGACCGCGCAAAAATATCGACAGATGAAACACCAGCGCGATAAACGGAAAAACCCAGGCGTGATAACCGGTCATCGGCCGGCCGCTCCAAAATAAATCGAGCAGCCAGTGGCTTTCAATACGCCAGGTCGGCAGACCCGCAGCCCAACCGGCCGTTCCTTCGATCTGTATTTCTACCTGCGCAAAGAAAAAACCCAGCAAAGCGACCCAGGCGACGAGCAACCATGGGCGCGACCAGCGAGGAAACTTCATCGTCCGTCGCTCAGCACGTGATCCAACACGGCCCGCGCCGCGTCGGGACGGCCGAGGCCGCGCATGTTCTCGCGCATTCGCGAGAGCTTATCGCCGTGAGAAAGAAGGAGGCGCTCGATTTTGTATTCGAGCGCTACCGCATCATGAGCTTTTACCGCAACCCCCTGCTCCATCAGATAATCCGCGTTGCGCTCTTCCTGTCCGGGAATCGGCGAGATCAAGAGCATCGGCAGCCCTACCGCGAGACATTCCGACACCGTCAAGCCGCCAGGCTTCGTGACGGCAAGATCCGCACAAGCCATAATCCGCTCGATCGTCGTCGTAAAGCCTAAAGGAAAAAGGCGGTTCACATTCGCCGCCGCGAGTCGCCGATAGTTCGCCAAAAGCTGGTCGTTTCTACCGGCGAGCGCAATGATCTGGAAATCGCCGGAGAGCGCGAGCAGTCGCTCGATCATCTGTTCGCCGCCGGCGATGCCCGCGCCGCCGGTCATGAGCAGCAGTGTGGCTTTGTCCGGCTGGATACCGAGCTCGCGGGCGCATTCGACGCGATCCAGGTTCTGGGAAAACGCCGGCATGATGGGAATGCCGGTGACGCAAACGTTACCGCTCGGAATGCCGCGCCGTACCATGCGAAAGGCGATCTCGTCGCTGGCCGCGAAATAGCCGCGCACGCCCGCCTGCACCCACATTCGATGCAAATCGAAGTCGGTGACCTGCACCCATACCGGCGGCACGGCTCGCTTTCGTTTGATGTCATGGGCTAACAGTTCCGCCGGAAGAAAGTGCGTGCAAATGATGTGTTCGGGAGCGAATTCCTCGAGCGTGTCCCGAAGCTTGCCCGTGTTGAGCCGCTCGATGGCGCGTTGAAACTTAGCGAACAGCGCATCGCGCGGCATCTTGTCCGTGGCATGATACAAGTACGCCCAGACGGAGGGATGATGCTCGACGAGCTTGATGTAATACTCGGCATACAGCGCCCGAAAGCTGCGCGGCACCAGCGTCATCACGTCGATATGTTTGGCGGTAATGCCGGGAAAGTGCGCTTGCGCCTCGGCGCGCAACGCCTCCGCCGCGCGGCCATGCCCGGCGCCGGCGGAGACGCTCAGCATTAAGATGCGTTTGGATTCGGACATGGGAGATGAACGGAAAATCTCGATGCTCTCAAAACCGGCCCATTTCGTTTTTTCGATAGACTCCGAGGGACTCTGAGCACCGTCGAAAAATCAGCGCCACGCCAGCGCGGGCCTTCATTGCGGCCGCTTTCTATCTTCCGGCACAGCACCGCCCCAGAGCTCTTTCATAAAACCGCTCTTCTCGAGATTATCGACGAATGTGTTGTCGAAGATCTCGTTCGGCTTGCGCCTGAGTACCGCGCCGTCCGCGCGCGCGATTTCAAGCGTTTCCGCCACCATTTTCGCCGGCACGGTCATACGCCGATTGATCAGGTTTTTCGCATAGGCATCGTAAGCCGAACGCAAGGTATCCGCGTCCTTGAGGCGCAAGATTTTACCGACCGAGGCCATCGCCGGCTCGGGATTCCGCTCGACGAAATTGACCGACTCGGCGAGGGCCGCGACAACTTTCTGCACCACCCCGGGCCGCTCTCTAAATGTTCGCGAGTTGGTGAACAGCGAGCTGTAAATAAAAGGAAACCCGAGATCGTTCAGATTATAGATGACGTTGAAGCCGTCTTTCTTGCCGCGCGCGTCAAGCGGCGGCTGAATCAGCGTCGCCTGAAAGACGTCTTGCACGAGCGCCGTATAACGCTCGGCCGGGGTGCCGCCGACCGTCGCCAAAGTGACTTCCTTGTCGCTCAGACCGAACTTTTTCAGAAACTCTTTCGCCAAGCGGTACGGAAAGTCGCCGGGACGGGTTACGCCGATGCTTTTTCCTTTGAGATCGGCCGGTCGCTTGATGTCTTTGCGGGCGAGCACGACGTACGGCAAGCCGATCAGCGGCGACGCCACGAGCTTGCCATCCGCGCCGGCGCTAATGCGCACGATATTCGCATCGGCGTTGCAGTAGAGAAAATTGATTTCGTCGGCGGCCAACGCGGCCATCGCCACGCTGCCGCCGCGCACAACGACGTGCTCGGCGTTGACGCCGTACTTATCAAAGAGCCGATGATCGAGCGCGGCATAAAGATGAATGAACCCGCCGGTGACGGCGCACGTGCCGATGCGGACTTTGGCGACCGGCTCGCCCGGCTTGGCAAGGTAAGGATTGGCGAAGCCATCGCAGCCACCTCCGCAGACGACTGCAACCACGACGGCGATGAAAAAATATAGGCGAGGACGACTTCCGCTCAGTTTCATATTGAAACCCCAGACGGATCTTACAGGCTTGAGCCTATATACGAGGTTTCGATGGAGTCGGTCAACGACAATGACAATATTGATAAGGCAATCTTCGAACGGGAAGCAAAACCTGGGGAGCTCGGCAATCACCGCGAACGTGATCCATGACCCCGCACGTACGAGCGCCGACGCCGATGGCAAAGTGCCTGCCTCGATGCGCAATTACGCGTCATCTGGAAAGAGCTCGGCATAGCTAGGGTCGGCGTGCTCCCAGGTGGCATTGCAGCGAATCAGGTATTGCCGAACGCTTTCCAGCTTCACGTCAGGCGGAATGTTCACCGAAATGTATTGTGTGCTTGCACCTTCGTAGTCGCAGCCAAGGGCAACCAAGCCCTTCATCATTTGGTCAGATTCATTCCCGGCTTCGACTGAAGACTCGAAAAGGACGCGGATAGTTCGATTCCCCGATTTGGACAGCACCCGCTCGAATGTAGGAAACCCTTCCTCCGTGTTGAAAGGCGCATAGACGACGTCTTGCCACGAAACAGAGTAGGCATAGAACGGTGAATTGTCGAGTTTGTACTTATCGTCGCCAAGCGACGTCGCCCACAGCGTTTCAACTTCGGCTGTTCCGTCCTGATTCGGCACGCGAAACAGCACCTTGGCATTGGGCTTGATGGGTTCATTCATGATGCATGGCGTCCAGTGGTAGCTGCGGCACAATCCAACAAAAACGCGGCGGCGAGCGCAGGGCAGCGGATTCCTTGCACCCTTGCTCATCGGCGCTCCAATATGCCAGGCCGCCCATGGGGCGCTTACTTCTCAAACGGCGCCCGCTGTCGTCGTCGACCGGCCTACTTTTTCTTCAGCCAACCACGTATCCACTCAAAAGGTACGTAACGGAGCTATCCAGGAGCGGTCTGGCCTTTGCCGCGCTGCGGCAAAACATCTTTGAGCTGTTCTCTCGCTTTTCGGATGGCAGTCTCGGTGCTCGGCCAGTCGATACACGGATCGGTCACCGAGCAACCGTATTTGAGCTTGGAGAGATCGGCCGGGATCGGTTGGTTGCCGCCCTCGATATTGCTTTCGAGCATCATGCCGACAATCGACCGGTTGCCTTGCCGGATCTGGTGCACACAGTCCGACATCACCAGACTCTGCAGGTTGTGGTCTTTGAAAGAATTCGCGTGCGAACAGTCGACCACGATGTTCGGCGCAAATTCAGCTTTGGCGAGCGCGCGCTCGGCCATGGAAATACTGACCGTGTCATAATTGGGCCGGTCGCCGCCACGCAACACGAGGTGCCCGTAGGCGTTGCCGCGCGTGCGCACGATCGACGAACGCCCCTGTTCGTTTATGCCGAGAAAACTATGCGGCCGCGCCGCCGATTTGACGCCGTTAATGGCGACTTCCGTGTTGCCATCGGTGGCGTTTTTAAAGCCCACCGGCGTCGAGAGACCCGAAGCCATTTCCCGGTGTGTCTGCGATTCCGAAGTGCGCGCGCCGATCGCCGTCCAGGAAACAAGATCACCGAGGTACTGCGGCCCGATCGGATCGAGCGCTTCGGTCGCGGCCGGCAGGCCAAGCTCGGTCACCCGTAAAAGAAATGCGCGGGCTTTCTCCATGCCTTCTTCTATATGAAACGAGTCGTCCATGCGCGGGTCGTTGATGAAACCTTTCCAACCCACCGACGTGCGCGGCTTTTCAAAATAGACCCGCATGATCAGGAACAGTGTATCGCGCACCTCGTCGGCGAGCTTTTTCAAACGTTGAGCATAGTCGTAACCGGCAATTGCATCGTGAACCGAACACGGCCCGGCGACGATGAATAACCGCGGATCCTTTCGATCGAGAATGCGCTTGATGGTCTCACGCCCCTCAAAAACCGTATCAGCGGCCTTATCCGATGTTGGCACCCGAGCATGAATCTCCTCGGGCGAGGGCATGAGATCCAACGCCGCAATGTTGAGATTTTCAAGCAATCGACTCGTCATAGTGTCTTTTATGATAGCACGACAAATGATAGCGCGGGAAATACGCGACACTGCGCCCGCCAAAGAAAGGTGAGGTTCCTTGGAAACTCAATCACCGCGCAACGCGAGCTTGGGTATCCTTATCGTGAAACAATAAACCCAGAGAAACATAATGAGCTGAAGCGGCGCACGAATGAGAAGATAAACGGGACCCCACGCATGACCGCCCTGGGGTACATGGTGGATCGCCGCATAGATGACCACTTTCCTTTTGCCACAAGGTGCCGTCGAAAAAGCCGGCAAACAGTCTAAAACGCACTAGGCTGGAGGTGAAGGTCACCGCTCTGACCGCTGGCGATGCGCAGAATTTTTTGCCGCTCGGGAGTAATAACAACGGCCGCTTCGGAAGCGCCGCCGCCGCAAAAGACACCGGTGGAAGCAGCGCCGACAATATGTTCACCCGGGGTAACGAATAGCTCCACCTTTTCGGATGGTGCGAGATCTGCAACCGGGACGGCATCGATAAAAACTCTAACGTTGCAGGCCGAGCCCATAAAACCGCTGTCGCGCTTCACGACAAGGCTCCCCGTATAAGGGGCTTGCGACAACCACCGCGGTGCCAGAATTCGGATGAACGGCACTGCTAACGCTTTCTCGACGGTCACCGGCTGGGTAGCACAAGCCACTAATGAGAGGGCAGCGAGTACGGCAAAAAAGTACATAGGACCTCCGCGTAAACTCCAAATGAGATAAGATGACAACCCATAAGCTCCCTCAATCAGATGAACTTAACCATTACAGCCGTGGTGCCGCAAAAGAGTCAAGAGAATCGCCAGCCGAAATCGATATCGCCTTCCCGTTCCTTACGATACTGCAGACCACCTTCTGATCATCCACTAATTGCGTCGGACCGTGGAGACAGCGGGCTGCGCGCTTATGTGGCGCCGGTCAACTCGAGAAACTCCGCGGCAAGTTTCGGACCTATCCCTTCATCTTCGTGCTTGAAAAAAACATATGCTTGATCCCAGGATTGCGCGAGGATTCGCGCTTTCCAAGTCGCGAGATCAGCGGGGCTGTAATCAGGGCGGCGGAGTCGGACGTAGCCCCAAGTTGCCGTCGAAATCATATGGGAACTTTGCGTCTCTTCGGTCTCGGCCATACAGAGGGCGGAATTATACTCCCGCAAGCAGGCGAACACTTCATCGTCGAACCACGACGGGTGGCGAAACTCGAATGACGCGGCCCGGTCCTTAGGCAGCAGCGCGAGAAAACTTTTTAGCCGCTCCGTGTCTTTGCGGAGATTGGGCGGAAGTTGAAACAGCATGGCGCCTAGATGCGGACCCAATGCCGTCGCCACGCGCAATAAATATTCGGTTTCGGAGGCGGCATCCTTCAGGCGCTTTACGTGCGTGATTCTTTGGGACGCTTTAATGACAAAGCGAAACCCGGCCGGCACCTGTTCCGCCCATGCCTGAAGGACGGATTCTTTGGGCAACCGGTAGAAAGTATTATTGATCTCGACGGCGGGCAGATGAGCGGCGTAAAACCTCAGCATATCTTTCGCCGCGAGACCCTCGGGATAAAAATTTCCCACCCACGGTTTGTAACTATAACCGCTGGTTCCTACCCATAGCTTCACGGCGTTCATCGCTCCTATTCAGGCCACAAATATGATCCGGGGGACTATAAAGGAATCATACATCTTGCCCCGATGATAGTCAGCATCCTCTCGTCCGGTCGCGCCGCTCGGCCGGCACTTAGCTGAAAGGTTTTTCCTGAAGCTCTGTTTCGACTAACCAAGGCAGTGTGTTTTATTCCACGCCGGCGTTTGTCGAAGATCTGGATGACAAGCGCGGAACGCATATATATTTGC
>Ga0075431_100006695_pt1 | contig 11444 bp, 8 predicted proteins | sample RhiMetdeltSRZDD5_FD_75297 | JGI IMG/M metagenome (GOLD analysis project Ga0075431, IMG submission 75297) | Populus rhizosphere microbial communities from Tennessee, USA - Rhizosphere MetaG P. deltoides SRZDD5 | ecosystem: Host-associated > Plants > Roots > Rhizosphere > Soil | place: USA...
CACACGACATGGCGGCGGTGGCGCACGCGGCCACCCTCCTCTCGCGCGTCCCCTTCCTGCACTTCTTCGACGGCTTCCGCACCTCGCACGAGGTGGCTCGCATCGAGGAGCTGACCGACGACGACCTGCGCGGGCTCGTCGACCCCGAGCGCATCCGTGCCCATCGCGACCGTTCCCTGAGCCCCGAGCACCCGGTGGTGCGCGGCACCGCCCAGAACCCGGACGCGTTCTTCCAGGCCCGCGAGGCTGCCAACGGCTTCTATACCGCCTGCCCCGGAATCGTCCAGGGCGTGATGGACGGTTTCGCCGACCTCACCGGCCGACCGTACCGGCTCTTCGACTATCACGGCCACGCGCAGGCCGATCGCGTGATCGTCCTCATGGGCTCGGGCGCGGAGGCGGCGCAGGAGACGGTGGATTGGCTCCTCGACCGCGGGGAAAAGGTCGGCCTGCTCCGGGTGCGGCTCTACCGCCCGTTCTCGATCGTGGACTTCGCGGCCGCGCTGCCCCCGTCGGTCTCGTCCATCGCGGTGATGGACCGGACGAAGGAGCCGGGGGCGGTGGGGGACCCGCTGTACCTGGACGTGGTGGCCGCGTTGCGTGAAGCCCGCAGCGCGGGACTCTCGCGGTTCGAGCGGGAGCCGGTGGTGGTCGCCGGCCGCTACGGCCTGTCCTCGAAGGAATTCAACCCGGCGATGGTGAAGGCCGTCTTCGACGAGCTGGCCCGGCCGCAGCCCCGGCCGCACTTCACGGTCGGGATCAACGACGACGTGACGCACCTGTCGCTGCCGGTGGAGGCGGAGTTCGACATCGAAGCCCCGGACGTCGTGCGCGCGGTGTTCTACGGCCTCGGCTCCGACGGCACCGTCGGGGCCAACAAGAACTCCGTGAAGATCATCGCGGAGGAGACGCCCTACTTCGCCCAGGGCTACTTCGTCTACGACTCCAAGAAGTCCGGGGCGGTGACCGTCTCCCACCTGCGCTTCGGCCCTCGGCCGATCCGCTCCACCCATCTCATCCGCAGCGCGAGCTTCGTGGCCTGCCACCAATTCGAGCTGCTCGAGCGGCATGACGTTCTCGAGTGCGCGGCCCCGGGCGCGGTCTTCCTCCTGAACGCGCCCTACGCGCCGGACGAGGTGTGGGACCACCTGCCGCGCGAGATCCAGGAGAGCGTCCGGGCCAAGGGCTTGAAGCTCCACGTCATCGACGCGGTGCGGGTGGCCCGCGAGGCGGGGATGGGCGGCCGCATCAACACCATCATGCAGGCCTGCTTCTTCGCGATCTCGGGCGTCCTCCCCGCGGAGGAGGCCATCGCCCGCATCAAGGACGCCATCAAGAAGACGTACGCCAAGCGCGGCCCCGAGGTCATCGCCCAGAACTTCGCGGCCGTGGACGCCGCCCTCGCCCACCTGCACCGCGTCGAGACCACCGGCCGTCCCATCGGCGCCGCGCCGCGGCCTCCGATCGTGCCCGCGGCCGCCCCCGGCTTCGTGCAGCGCGTGACCGCGATGATGCTCGCGGGCAAGGGCGACCTCCTGCCCGTGAGCGCGTTCCCGGTGGACGGGACCTGGCCCGTGGGCACCAGCCAGTGGGAGAAGCGCAACCTGGCCGCGGAGGTCCCGGTGTGGGAGCCGCGCCTGTGCATCCAGTGCAACCAGTGCGTGCTGGCCTGCCCGCACGCGGCCATCCGGGCCAAGGTCTACGAGCCCGCGGCGCTGGCCGGGGCTCCGGCCGCCTTCGTCGCCGACGAGTTCAAGTCCGTCGATCTCAAGGGCCTGAAGTACACGCTGCAGTGCGCGGTGGAGGACTGCACGGGCTGCGGCCTGTGCGTCGAGGTGTGCCCGGCCAAGGACAAGAGCCAGCCGCGCCGCAAGGCCATCAACATGGCCGAGCAGCGGCCGCGCCGGGAGGCGGAGCGCGAGAACTACGCGTTCTTCCTCGATCTCCCCGATATCGATCCCGCGCGCCTGCCCCGCCTGGACGTCAAGGGCTCGCAGCTCCTGCCTCCGCTCTTCGAGTACTCCGGGGCCTGCGCGGGCTGCGGCGAGACCCCGTACGTCAAGCTCCTCACCCAGCTCTTCGGCGAGCGCGCCCTCATCGCGAACGCGACCGGCTGCTCCTCGATCTACGGCGGCAACCTGCCGACCACGCCCTACACCGTCAACCGCGAGGGCCGCGGTCCGGCCTGGGCCAACTCGCTCTTCGAGGACAACGCGGAGTTCGGCCTCGGCATGCGTCTGGCCCTGGATGCCCAGCGTGACGAGGCTCAGCGCCTGCTGCGCGCCCATGCGGACCTCATCGGAGGCAGCCTCGCCGCCGCCCTCGTGGAGGCGGACGGCACGCCGGAGAGCGGCGTCTTCCAGCGCCGGCGCGTGGCCGCGCTCAAGGCGCGCCTGGCCGAGCTGCCCGGCCCGGAGATGCGCCGCCTGGAGACGCTCGCGGACGCCCTGGTCAAGAAGAGCGTCTGGCTGGTGGGCGGGGACGGCTGGGCCTACGACATCGGGTACGGAGGCCTCGACCACGTCCTGGCCTCGCCCTACGACGTGAACGTCCTGGTGCTGGACACCGAGGTCTACTCGAACACGGGCGGACAGCAGTCCAAGGCCACGCCGCGCGGGGCCTCCGCCAAGTTCGCGGAGGCGGGCAAGGAAGGGGCCAAGAAGGACCTGGGCCTCCTGGCCATGAGCTACGGGCACGTCTACGTCGCGCAGATCGCTTTCGGCGCGAAGATGCAGCAAACCGTCCAGGCGCTCCTGGAGGCGGAGGCCCACGCGGGCCCCTCGCTCGTCATCGCCTACAGCCACTGCATCGCGCACGGCTACGACATGGTCCACGGCGCGGACCAGCAGAAGCTCGCGGTGGAGAGCGGCGTCTGGCCGCTGTACCGCTTCGACCCCCGGCGGCTGGGCAAGGGAGAGCCGCCCCTGCGCCTCGACTCCGGCGCCCCCCGTGGGCGCGTGTCCGAGTACATGCGCAACGAGGCGCGGTTCCGGGTGGTGGAGCGCAGCGATCCCGCGCGCTTCCGCCGCCTCACCGAGACGGCGGAAGCGGACGCCCGCCGGCGGCATGCGCTGTACACGCAGCTCGCGGGCATCGCGATGCCCGCGGCGGAGCCCGGCCGTGCCTCCTGATCGCGCCCCGGCGGGGGAGGCCGCCGGAGGCGGAGCGGCGCCGCCCACCCTGGTCGTGGTCGGCGTATCCCACCGCAACGCGCCCCTGGCCGTCCGCGAGGCCCTCGCCTTCCCGCGCGACGCCCTGAGCACCGCGCTCGTTCGCTTGAGGCGCGAAGCCGGGCTCTCCGAGGTGATGATCCTGTCCACCTGCAACCGCGTGGAGGTCTACGCCGCGGGCGGCCTGGCGGAGGCGCAGACGATCGCGTCCGTCCTCCGGGCCCACGCTTGCGCCGGCAGCCGCGTCATCCCGATGCTCGACCAGCGTGTCGGCGAGGCCGCGGTCCGCCACGCCTTCCGGGTGGCCGCCTCCCTCGACTCGATGGTGCTGGGAGAACCGCAGATCCTCGGACAGCTCAAGGAGGCCTACCAGGCGGCGGAGGCGGCGGGCACCCTGGGTCCCGTGCTGGCCGGCCTCCGCCAGCATTCGCTGGCCGCGGCCAAGCGCGTGCGCAGCCAGACCGGCATCGGCCGCCACGCCGTGTCCGTCTCCCACGTGGCGGTGGAGCTGGCCCGGAAGATCTTCGGCCGCCTCGACGGCCGGCGCGTCCTGCTCGTGGGGGCGGGGAAGATGTCGCGCCTGGCCGCGGGCCGGCTCGTTCGCGAAGGCGCCCGCGCCGCCGTCCTCGGCCGCACCTTCGCGCGCACCGAGGAGCTCGCGAAGTTCCTCGGCGGCCGCGCCGCCGGCCTGGAGGACCTGCGTGACGAGCTCGCGCAGGCGGACATCGTGATCACGAGCACGGGCGCGGCCGGGCTCGTCGTGACCCGGGCGGACGTGGAGGCGGCGCGGACCGTCCGCGGTGAACGGCCCCTCTTCCTGATCGACATCGCGGTGCCGCGCGACGTCGATCCCGCGGTGCGTGGCCTCTCCGGGGTGTTCCTCTACGACCTCGACGACCTGCGCACCGTGGCCGACGCGAACCTGCGCGAGCGCCAGCGCGACGCGGGGGCGGCGGAGTCGCTCCTGGCCGCGGAAGTCGGTTCCTACCTTGACGCCCAGCGGTCCCGCCGCGCCGTCCCCCTGCTCGTGGCCCTGCGCGAGCGGGCGGAGGAGATCCGCCGCGCCGAGCTGCAGAGAGCGCGCGGGCGGCTGGGCACGCTCACCCCGGAGCAGGAGCGGGCGCTCGACGCCGCCACCACCGCCATAGTCAACAAACTGCTCCACACGCCCACCGTATGTCTCAAGGAGATGGCGCGGGCGGGGCAGTCGGACCAGCAGGCCGTCCTCGTGCGCCGGGTCCTGGGCCTCGGCTGACCGCCGGCGGACTGGCGCGTTCGTTGCAATCCATCTCCCCGAAATCCGACGTGACGCTTCGGAGATGGAGGACGGGTCGATGGCAATGAGCGCGGGTGTACCGCGGTTCGTACGGGTCAGAGGTCAAAGCTGCTGGCTCGTGGACCAGCTCCAGGAGCCGCTGCGGCAGGCGCTCGAGAGCCGGAATCGCTTCTACTTCGTGGACATCCAGTCCGTCGGCCGCGTCGGCGAAGTGCTGGTCAGCATCACGAGCTCGCGCGGGCGGCTGCCCCTGCTCTTCGACCGGGAGGACCTGGAGCCCGGGTACGTCCACCGCATCGTGACCGATACGGTCGCGCGCTTCGGTCTCTAGGGCCGCCGGGGCGGCGAACGACTTGCCGCCCCGCCCGGCGGCGGGCGCATTCCCTGCGGGTGTCTCCCCATTAATAAGGATGGGAGCGGCCCGGAGTGCGTTGAATGGGGGGGCGCGAGGAAGCCTCGTTTGGGTCCGTGGCGCATTCCGCGCAAGGCTGGGTTATTCCGTCTCCGGTCGGCATACCATGAGCCCGCGAGGAGGACGCATGCGCAACGCGAGGACGACCGCGGCGATGGTCATGATCGGGATGGTCGCCATGCCCGGGTCCGTGAGGGCGGCGCCGGGGAAGCCCGATGCCGCGGCGGCGGCCAAGGGCCGCGTGACGTACGGCCGCTATTGCGTGTCGTGTCACGGCCCGGCGGCCAAGGGTGACGGTCCGCTCGCCGGCGATTTGCGCGTGCCCGTCCCCGACCTGACGACCCTCGCCGAGCGCAGCGGTGGAAGCTATCCCTACGACCGCGTCGTCCGGGTCATCCAGAGCGGGGAGACCGTCCGGGGCCACGGCACGTCCGACATGCCGGCCTGGGGGGATGTCTTCAAGAAGACCCAGGGCACCGGAGAAGCAACCGTGGCCCGCGCGGTGCGAGACCTCAGCCACTATCTCTGGACGCTGCAGCGACCGGCGAAGTAGCGGCTCGTCTGCCGGGCCGAAGGCACCCCTAGGCCCTCCGGCCTCCGGGCCGCGCTTCGCGGCCGCTCACTTCGGCGGCGTCGATCCGGATCAGGATGTCGCGGAACTGCGTGGGGTCGCTTTCGGTGAAGGCGTCCGGCATCAGCGTCCGGAAGGCCCGCATCGCCTCCTCCCACTCCCGCCGATGGCGCTCCCACTCGGCATCGCCCTCCGCCGCCGCGTGCAGGTTCCCGTGCACGACGACGCTGCGCCACTGGAAGAGGTCTTCGACCTCGTCCGTCTCGAAGGCCACCGGCCAGGCATCGCTGAAGTTCACGCTCGCCTCCTCGAGCCGCGTTCCCCGCGCCGTGCGCCCGCACACCACGCCGCCGTCGAAGACGTAGTGGATCGGAATGATGTCCACGCGGTTTCCGCGCACGAACGCGACCCGCCCGACGGAGTTGCGGACGAGCAGGGACTCACACTCCTCGCGGCTCAGCGCGCGGAACTGGGGGGTGTCGACAGGCTTGATCATGGCGGCTCCCTCGGGACGGACTCCCATGATGCTCAGGTCGGAGCAGGTATCCAGAAGCGGAAGGTGGCGCCTCCGCCCGGCGTGCTCTCCGCGAAGACGCGCCCGCCGTGCGCCTCGACGATCCCTTTCACGATCGCGAGGCCGAGGCCGGCGCCCCCGCGGCGCGCCCGGGCGCCCTGCCAGAAGCGGTCGAAGAGATGGGGAAGCTGCTCCGCCGGCACACCGGGACCCGTGTCGCGCACCGCGAACTCGACGTAGCCGGGCGCGGGCCGCGCCTCCACCGTGACCGACCCCCCGGAGGGAGTCAGGCGCAGGGCGTTGTCGATGAGGTTCGACAGCGCCTGCACCAGCCGTTGGCGGTCGGCCAGGACGTGCGGGATCGCCGGGTCCGTGCGGGTGGTGAGGGCCACGCCTCTCGAGCGTGCCAGTTCTCCGAACTGGTCCTGGATCTCGGCCAGCAGCGGAGAGAGCGGAAGCTGCGAGCGGTCCAGGCGCAGGCCCCCCGCCTCCATGCGGCTCACGTCCAGGAGGTCCTGGATGAGCCGGTCCATGTCCTTGATCCCGCGCTGAATGAGCTCCCACGGCCGCGGGTCGGCGTCCGGGCCCTGCGCCTCGCGGAGGAAACTGGCGCTGAGGGAGATGCGGTTGAGCGGGTTGCGCAGGTCATGGGCCACGATGGCCAGGACCTCGTCGTGCTGCCGCACCGCCGCCTCGGCCTGGGCGCGCGCGCGACGCTCCGCGTCCAGGGAGCGCTGCCGGTCCAGCACGGCGACCAGACGCTTGGCCACCGCTTCGAGGAGCTGGATGTCTTCCGGGTCGAAGTGGTGGCGCTCGGCGCCCGCCACCTCCAGCACGCCCAGGACGGAGCCGCCCTTCAGCAGCGGAACGGCGACGGCCGAGCCGGCCTGGGCGCGAAGGAGGGGCTCGCCCCGCTCCGCCGCCGACACGTCATCCACCGCCAGCGATCGTCCCTCCGCCGCCGCCCGCCCGGAGAGGCGCTGTCCGAAGCGGATCGCGATGTCGGTCCCGATGCCGCCGTCTCCGACCGAGGCCCGCACCCGGAGCAGGTCGCTGTCCTGATCGCGCAGGAGGAGGGTGACGCAATGCGCAGGCAGACCCTGGCGCACGCGCTGAAGCACGTCGTCGAGGGCCAGGGCGGGCTCGCCATCGGCCAGTGCGGCTTCCGAGATCCCCTTCAGCAGTTCGAACCGCCGCCGGACTTGGCGTGCTTCGTTCCTCGCCCGGACGACCTCCTTCCGCATGGCCAGCACCTCGGCCTTGGCGGCGGTCAGCTCCGGCGGCGCGCCGGTGACCGCGCCTTCCTCAAGGGCCAGCGAGAAGTCGACCGGACGCAGGGTCTGCTTGATGGTGATCACACGTCACCTCGCACCTTTCCTGGGAGCAATGTCCGTTCCGGCGCGGCGGCGGGCACTTACGAGCAGCGGCCAGCAAAAGGTGCGGGCACCGAGGCGGCCAACCGCACGTCCTGCGAGAGAGGTCGTCGCGGCGCCGCGCGAATCAAGGCGATCGTCGCCGGGATCGCACGAAAAAGCCCCGCCGCGGGGCACGCCGATCGAGCGACGTGCAGCGCGGCGGGGCAGAAGTGGCCTTGGGTCGTGGCGACCGCGGGCCGTCGCCCTTGAAGGGGCGACTCTTCAGTCAGCGACTCGACTCAACCGAACGACCATCTACGGTTGGTGTTCCTCCCTGTTCGCCACGCGCCGGCGAGTCACTGGCCGGAGTCGCGGCGCGAGCTACCTGGATCATGCGCCTCCGGCCCTGGACGCGCCATGGTTCGTTTGCTCCAGGCACAGAGGGGAGTCCCCTCAGCTCAGCGCAGAACAGCCAGCGAGATCACTTCTTCACGTACGTAGGTGAACGCGCCGCCGTCCACGTGCCACGCGGCCTCCAAGCGGCTTGGAATCCGGAGTCCCGCCCACTCCTTCGGCTCGCCGTAAGTGCCCGACCACGATGTGATCACCGCGCGTGTCCCGATGACGCGAGGCCGGTCCGCGCGGCAGGAGAGGGGCCGGCCGTCGTCCGCGATTTCGATGTCGACGAAGACGTCGTCGCCGCCCGCGCCATCCTTGACGCGCAGGGTCGAAGGGCCGAGGGCGGTCCATTCGAGCGAGCGGTTCAGGAAGAGGGCGGGCGGGCAGGCGACGATCTCCGCGAGGTACCTCTGGCGCTCCCCGCGGTCGAAGTCCGGACCGCCGCCGCGCGCCACCGGCAGCACTCCGCCCGCGCGCACGACCATCCATCCGCGCCCGTCCTCGAAGGCGTCGGTGACGCTGAGCGCCACCGCGTGGAAGGGCCCGGCGTGGATCCGCGCGTTCCATCGAAAGCCGCTGCGCGTGGCCTCGATCGTCTGCGCGGCCGTGAACCGCATCCAGCGCGCGTCGGGCGAGGCGCGGATCTCGCCGCGCAGGGCCAGTGCGACCCCGCGCCCACCGCGCACCGCCGCCGCGCCTCCGGGCAGGCTGAAGGCGCGGAGTCGCTGCAGGAGGGGCGGGACCTCGACCGTGGACGGGGCCGGGGCCTCCATCACGGACGGCGTGTTCGACATGGGGCGACCTCCTTCAGGCCACGACGAGATCCGCGGACACGGTTTCCGCCACTCTCTGCTGCGGCACGAGGGGGACGTAGGCGGGCTCCCACATGGCCCGGTGCACCGTGCCCGGGATCGCGTTGTCCGAGAAGGGCCGGCCGACCCCCTCGTCGCGGGCCTGGGCCACCACCGCTTCCGCGATGCGCGCGGTGACGCGCCGCAGCTCGCGTACGGGGGGGAAGAGGCTTCCCGCGGCGAGATCCGCCGCGCTCACCTCGTCCGCGAGCGCCGCCGCCGCCGCCGCGAACATCCCGTCCGTGACCTGATAGGCGTCGGAAACGATCACGCCCAGGCCGATCCCGGGGAAGACGAACGCGTTGTTGCCCTGGCCGATGGTGATGGTGCGCCCGCCGTGCCGCACGGGATCGAAGGGGCTGCCGGTGGCGACGAGGGCGCGTCCGTCCGTCCAGGCCAGGAGGTCGAGGGGCACGGCTTCGCTCTTGCTCGTGGGGTTCGACATCGGAAAAATCACGGGCCGCTCGACGTGCCGCGCCATCTCGCGCACGACCCCCTCCGTGAAGGTGCCGGGCTCGCCCGAGGTGCCGATGAGGACGGTCGGGTGGAGGACGCGCACGACCGATTGCAGGCCGCGCGGCGCGCCCCGGCCCAGGCCCCACCGGGCGGCGAGGTCGGGCGGCCAGGCGAACTCGCGCTTGTGCTCGTCTGCGATCTCCTCGTCGCCGACCAGCATCCCGTGGCTGTCCAGGCAGGCCACGGCGGACACGAGGGCCTCGCCGGCGAGGCCGTAGCGGCGCAGGGTGTCGCGCATCAGGCGCGCGATCCCGATCCCGGCCGCGCCCGCGCCGAGGATCACGACGCGCTGGGCGGCCACCGGGATTCCGGTCGCGCGCGCGCCCGCGAGCATCCCCGCCACCGCTACCGCCGCCGTCCCCTGGATGTCGTCGTTGAAGGAGCGGATCGTCCTCCGGTAGCGGTCGAGGAGACGGAAGGCGTTCGCCTTCTTGAAGTCCTCCCACTGCAGGAGCGCGCGCGGGAAGCGCGCATGGACCGCCTGCACGAACTCCTCGACCAGGCTGTCGTAGTCCGGCCCGCGGAGGCGGCGGGAGCGCCATCCGAGGTAGAGGTCGTCTTCGAGCAACGCGCGGTTGTCGGTGCCGACATCGAGGCTCACGGGGAGCGTCTGCCAGGGAGGGATGCCGGCGGCAGCCGTGTAGAGGGCGAGCTTGCCGATGGGGATGCCCATGCCGCCCGCGCCCTGGTCGCCGAGGCCGAGGATCCTCTCGTTGTCCGTGACCACGATCAGCCGTACGTCCTCGAAGGGGGCGTTGCCGAGCACCTCGCCGATGCGGCCGCGGTGGCCGGGCGTGATCCACATCCCGCGTCCGCGCCGGAAGATGTGGCTGTAGGTCTGGCAGGCCTCGCCTACCGTCGGCGTGTAGACGATCGGCAGCAGCTCCTCGACGTGGTCGGTGAGCACGCGATAGAAGAGGTGCTCGTTGCGGTCCTGGAGGGCGGCCAGGCCGACGTATTTCTCGAGGGGCTCGTCCTTGCGTGCGATGTTGTCGTAGGCGCGCCGCGCCTGCTGCTCCATCGTGCTCACCGCCTCCGGCAGCAGCGCCTCCAGGCCGAACCGGCGCCGCTCCCGGGCGGTGAATGCGGTGCCCTTGGTGTAGAGGGGATGCCTCAAGAGGGCGACCCCGCGGTACGGTACTTCCAGCCGCGGATTGCCTTCGCTGTCTCTTCCCATCCCGAAGCGTTCCATCGCGCCCTCCTCGGCCTGGAGGAAAGATCCCTCCTGGACGTTCTGTTGGAAATGGGCCGCATGTCTCATTGCTTGCTCGCGCCGGAAGCGCGATCTATGTACCGGGTCCGTCCGCACGTCATGGCGGACGGTGCCCCGTACAATCCCCGGGTGATTGCGCCCGACGTGCCACTCACCTCGCGCGCACCGACGTTGCGGCGAGCGTTGCGCCTCGAATACCTGACCGTCGGCTGGAACGTCGGCGAGGGCATCATCGGTGCCGGTGCGGGCCTCGCCTCCGGCAGCATCGCGCTGCTGGGGTTCGGCCTCGACAGCTTCGTGGAGACCGCGTCCGGCGCGATCCTCATCTGGCGCCTGGCCGCGGAACGGCGGATGACGGAACGGGCCAGCGTCGAGCGGCTCGACCGCCGGGCGCACAAGCTCGTCGGTGCGTCCCTGTTCCTGCTCGCGCTGTACGTGGCCGGAGCCGGAGGATGGTCGCTGTGGTCTGGCGAGAGGCCGCAGCCGTCGGTCGTCGGCCTCGTCCTGACCGCCGTCTCCTTGATCGTCATGCGCTGGCTGGCCCGGGCCAAGCGGCAGGTGGCCGTGGCCCTCGGAAGCAGGGCGATGGAAGCCGACGCCTTCCAGACGACGGCGTGCTGGTGGCTTTCCCTGAGCGCCCTCCTGGGAGTGGGCCTCAACGCCGCGTGGGGACTCTGGTGGGCGGACCCCGTCGCCGCCATCGTGATGACGTACTTCATGGTGAGGGAAGGGCGCGAAGCCTGGCGCGGCGAGCCCTGCGCCTGCGACTAGCCAGCCGGAAGTGCGCGGTGCGCGCACGTACCGTGCGCCGTCCGAAGGCCGTACGGACGGCGCACGCGCGGGCGGGCGGGGCCCTCAGGCGTTCTTGAGCACCACCTTCAGCGCCCGCTCCTTGCCCGCGTTCGAGAACGTGTCGTAGGCCTTCATCGCTTCGTCCAGCCGGAAGCGATGGGTCACGAGCTTGAGCGGCTGCAGCCGTCCGCTCAGCGCGAGCTTGAGCAGCATGGGCGTGGTCACCGTGTCCACGAGGCGCGTGGTGAGGGTGACGTTGTGGGACCAGAGCCGCTCGAGGTGCAGCTCCACGGGCCTGCCGTGCACGCCGATGTTGGCGATGCGGCCGCCCGCGGCCACGATGCCCTGGCACACGTCGAACGTCGCGGGGATGCC
>Ga0075431_100006696_pt1 | contig 11442 bp, 9 predicted proteins | sample RhiMetdeltSRZDD5_FD_75297 | JGI IMG/M metagenome (GOLD analysis project Ga0075431, IMG submission 75297) | Populus rhizosphere microbial communities from Tennessee, USA - Rhizosphere MetaG P. deltoides SRZDD5 | ecosystem: Host-associated > Plants > Roots > Rhizosphere > Soil | place: USA...
GCCGACCTGTCCAACCTGGTCAACGAAGCGGCGCTGTACGCGGTGCGGGCCGGGGCCGACGAGATCCGCATGGCCGACTTCGAGTTCGCCCGCGACCGGGTGCTGATGGGCCAGCGCCGCGAGTCGATGGCCCTGTCCGACGCCGAGAAGGAGGTCATCGCCTACCACGAGGCGGGGCATGCGGTCTGCGCCGCGGTGCTCGAGAACGCCGACCCGGTCCACAAGGTGACGATCCTCCCCATGGGCATGGCGCTGGGCCTGACGCAGCAGCTGCCGGTCGACGAGAAGCACATCCACCGCCAGGACTACATCGAGGACAGCCTGGTGGTCCGCATGGGCGGCCGCTGCGCGGAGGAGCTGGTCTTCGGCGTGATCTCGACCGGCGCCAACAACGACCTGGTCACGTCGACCGAGCTGGCCCGCAAGATGGTCAGCGAGTGGGGGATGTCCTCGCGCGTCGGTCCCATGGCCTGGGGTTCGCAGGGCCAGGTCTTCCTGGGCGAGGACCTGATCCACACCCGGGACTACTCCGACGAGACGGCCCGGGTGATCGACGAAGAGGTCGAGCGCATCCTGCGTGAGCAGGAGCAGCGCTGCCGCGAGGTCCTGGGCGGCCACCGTGGCGGGCTGGATCTCGTGGCCCGGGCGCTGCTCGAGTACGAGACCATCGACGGGTCCGAGGTGACGCGGCTGATCGACGTGGCCGGCGACGCCTCCGGTCCGGGGGGCAGCGACGGCGAGGAGGGTGATGGCCGCCGGCGGCCGCGCGACGGGGACGGCGACGGCGACGGCCGGGAGCGCGAGCCCGGCGACCGCGAGCCGGCGAACGGGGCGACCACCGGCCCCCACGCCCACCTGGCTCCTCCCGCACCTCCCACCTGACCCTGATCTCTGACCTCGCTGAACCGGCCCCCGTCCTCGCGGCTCCCTGATCCCGAGGCCGGGGGTCGTTCGCGTAAGGACCCGAGCTCAGATGCCGTGGTTGCAGCCGTCGCTGGGCAGCGTCCCCGGGGCACGGAGCTCGGCCAGCGTGGCCCAGAGGTCGGTGGCCGTGACCGGCCCCAGGAAGCTGGCCCGCACCACGCCGTCGACGTCGGCCACCACCGTCGCCGGTACCCCGTCGATCGCGTACTTGTTGTGCAGTGCCGGTGCGGCACCCACCTCGACCTCGTCGGCCGCGACGGTGTCGCTGTCCAGGAGGCGGGCCTTGCTCCACACGTCCCCGCAGCTCCCGCAGGTGGCGGAGGTGAACACGGCCACCAGCCAGGGGGCGTCCGGCCGGACGAAGTCGGCCCGGTCGACCTGGTCGGGGACGTTGTAGCCCGTCCGGGTGGGGGCGGCGGGCCGCTGGCGGCGCTGGACGACCACGGCGACCGTGACGGCCACGACGGCGATGCCCGCCACCAGCAGGATGCGCTCCACGGCCGCATGGTCCCACCCGGCGGCCCGGGGTTCAAAGGGGTGGATCGAGGTGGTCGCCGACCGGGATCCCGGGACCGCCCGCCCTGACCACACCGTCGCCGCGGCCGTCCCGGGCGGCCACCACGGCCCGGTCGGACCGCACCACCACGCTCGCGCCCCGCCAGCCGGGCGAACCCGCCGTGGCCGCCGGAGCCGCCGACCCGGCGCCGGCCGGGAGCGGCATGGGCACGGGCACGGTGATCCGGCCGCCGGCGGGAACGTCGAGCTGCTGGAGCTCCGGCCGCGGGATCCGCCTGCCCTCGGCGTACAGGTCGACCGAGACCCGGGCCGGGTGGTCGGCGTCGGGATTGACCACCGTGAACGACGGCGGCTGCGCTCCGTCGGCTTGGACCGCCGGGAAGACCCAGGTCGAAGCCCGGAACAATGCTCCTGGTGCCGCGGACAGCTGGCTCCCGGCGTTCTGGACCCGCTCGGCCACCACCGGTACGCCGTTGCGGGACCGCACGACGGTGACGTGGTCGACGTCCCGCGGCAGCCGGTCCTCGGCGGCGTAGTCCAGCACCTCGTAGCGGCCCGGGCGGACCACCATCTCGAAGGGCTGGACGGGAGCACGGTCGGTCCCCGGCGTCTGCACGTGCACCTCGACCTCGGCCGGATCGTCGTCCGGGTTGTAGAGCACGATCCGCTCGCCGGTGTGGGCACCGACCCGACCGCCCGGGAACAGTGCGATCTCGGTCGGGTCGGGCTGACCGAGGCTCAGGCTCAGGCCCCGCCGACCGGCGCGGCCGTCGAAGACCTGCAGGCGGTCGACGATCAAGCGCCCTCCGCCCCGGGCCCGGATGGTGGCCGCGACCTGGTCGCGACGGGTCACGTCCTGGCCGACGTCGATGCCGACCACCCCCCGGGCCGGCACGATCAGCGCCTGCCAGCCGAGCGGCTCGCGCACCCCGGCCTCGGTCGCGAAGCTGGCATCCACCGCGATGTCGCTGGCGAAGGGGTTGAACAGCACGAGCACCTCGCGGGCGTCGCGGGAGGTCGAGCCCCAGGCGAAGTGCCAGCTCGACGCGGCAGCCGAGGCGCATGGGGCCACGTCACCGCCGTTGGCCCCGACCACCTGGTGCTCGACAGCGAGCCCGCCCCGATCGAGCTCGACCAGCGCGGCGGCCACCGGCGCCGACCGCATGTCGGCCAGGCGGAAGGTGGCCCGGCTGCGGGCGGCGACGGCGAAGGCCTCCGTGGTGGGGGTGCGGTCGGACGCGGCGGGCTCGGTCGTCGTGCCGGCGAGCTCGAGCCGCCCGGGGAAGACGGTCAGGGTGCCCGTGGCCTCCCCATCGGTCGGGTTGGCCACGATCACCCGGTGGTCGGCCAGACCGCCGTCCTGCGCCGTCCCGCCCGCGCAGTACCAGGTGGCACCGGCCGCCGCGGGTCGGACCGCAGGTGCGGTGAGGCCGGCCACCGGCCTCGGTGCCGCGACCAGCGTCGGCCGGGAACCCTGGGCCGATCCGACCACGATGCTCCCGCCGACCAGGCCCACCAGCACCAGGAACGGCAGGCGGGGGCTCACCGGATCACCTTGACCGACTCGACGACCTCCGGGGGCGGCTCGGACTCCTTGGCCTTGATCTTCACCGACCTCCGGCGCCTGACGGTCCGCCGTGTGGTCGTCGCTCCTCCGTTGGCCCCCGACGGACGATCGTCGACGCCGGCGGCGACGGGCTCCGGCTCGGACGGGGCCGGTTCCGGCAGGGTGGGCTCCGGTGGAGCGGGGCCGGGCTCGGACCGCTGTGCGCGCTCCGACCGCTCGGCCGTCGCGGGGAGCCGGACGGCCCCCGCCCGGCGCCGGAGCCCGATCGCCGCGGCCACCGCGCCGAGCCACAGCACGGCCTGTCCCACCAGCAGGAGCCGGTGGCCCGTCCCCGCCCGATCGGAGGCCGGGCCGCCGTAGCAGGGCCCACCACGCCGGTCGCAGGCCGAGATCGGGGCGAGGTTGCGGTAGACGACGACCGCGGGGTCGACGTCCACCCGCTCCAGGTCGAGCTGTCCAGCCAGGGCCTCGATCAGCCCCGGGGGCGCCGGGACCTCCGGGGCGGTGACCGGCGACGGCGCCCGCCGCTGGGGCACCACGACGTAATCGATGCCTGAGCGCGCCAACTGCCCGCCGAGCCGGGCCGTCTGCTGCGTGAGGGCCAGTTGGACCGCGCGGTCGATCCGGTCGGCGACCGGGCCCCGGCGCTGGGGCCAGCGGGCGGGCAGCGTCGGCAGCCCGTCGGTGACGGCGAACCCCATCGTGGCGCCGTCGGCGGTCGCTGCCTCAGGGCCCGACCCGAAGGCCCATCCCGGCGCGGGCAGAGCCGCCGGGTCACCGAGCCAGAGGATCCGGGCCGGCGGGCCGCTGGGCGGATGGTCCACGAAGGCCAGCACCTCCCCGAAGTCGCCGCGCGGCAGATGCCAGTAGCCGTCCAGCGATGCGCGCAGCACGGGCACCGTCGCGGCCACCAGCCCCACCCACCCCAGGACGACCACCAGCCGGCGGAAGCCGAGGCGCCGGCTGCGGCCGACCACGTCCTGCTCGAGGGCCGCCATGCCGATCCCCGCTGCCAGGGCGAGTGCCGCTCCGGTGCACACCAGGGCCAGAGCAGGGTCCGGCAACCCGAGACCCCAGCCGCTGGCCCAACCCCCGGCGGCCGCGGCGGCCGTGACCCAGCCGCCGCAGGCCAGCACCCACGCCCGGACGGCCCAGGACGCCCGCCACGAGCGCCCGACGACCATCGGCACGGCTGCCGCCGCCGCCAGCCCCCAGGTCCACGGTGCGGACGCCACGGCGCCCGAGCCCAGGGCCAGCAGCCCGCCGGCGTCCACCTCCACCGGGGCCCGGAGCCCGGCCGCCCAGGATCCCGGTACCCGCCAGGACCGGGCCGCGTCGACAGCCCACGGCAACTGCAACGCCGCCGCGGCCACGGTGCCACCCAGGCCGGCGAGCACGACCCGCAGCGCGCCCCGCAGGTCGAGGGCAAGCAGGCAGCCGACCGCAAGTCCGACCGCCAGGAACAGCACCACCAGCGCCGCCGCCGGAACGGCCAGGGCCAGGAGCCCACCAACGATCGCCAGGTGGAGGATGTCACGCATCAGGGACGAGGATCCGAAGGGCGCCACGCCCGAGGCCCGGACCAGGCCCCCGAGCAGGAACGGAGCCGCGGCGTACACCGCCAACGGCGCCCACCGTCCGTCCGCCAGCGCGACGTACGGCACGGGCACCGCGGCATAGGCCACGGCGGCCGCCACCGGAGCCCACCGGGAGCCCGTCGGGCGGAGCAGACGGACCGCGCCGACCACGCCGACCGGGATCAGCGCCACGGTGCACGCCAGCCGCAGCAGTCCGTCGTGGCCCCGGAGGAGCGCGCCCAGCCCCCCGAAGACGCCGAGCGCGGTCGGTGCTGGGGCATCGACTCCCAGCCCCGTCGGGCGCCAGGTCCCGAACCACTGCCCGACCAGGTCGCGCGGGGCGCCGAAGGGAGCGAAGTCGCCGACGCCGGGCACCCCGCGGGTCAGCAGGTGCCGGCTGCCCATGAGCAGCACCCCCGCCAGCACCAGCAGGACCGCCGCCCCGCCCCGGGTCCACCCGGCGCACCAGGCGTCGAGCCGGTCCCGCACCGCGCGACGCCGCGTGCCCGTCCCGACGCCGGCCCGCTGCAGCAGCACCATCGGATGCACCAGCCCCGGGACCTGCAGCCGGCGGACCTCCCGATCGCTGGTCCGCCGGAACCGGCCGACGTGGCGCCGAGCCCGCCACAGCGAGCGGGGACGGCACACGTTCCACCACCACGCCCCGACGACGGCACGCGCGTGGCCCGGCCGCAACCGCACCAGCGCCAGCGCCACCGTCGCCACCGACCACAACGCCAGCTGCGGCAGCAGGCGGACCAGGTACCACCAGCGGTAGCTGGTCAGCACGACCCGGAGGCGATGGCGGCTCGAGAGCCGCTCCCGCTCGGCCGGCGCCAGCCGGGCGGCCAGCACTTCCCGGTGGCGCACCCGAGCCGCCGCGGTGACCACCACCGGCGCTCCCGCGAGGCGGGCCCGCCAGCACAGGCTGAGGTCGTCGCCCAGCCGGTCGATCGCCTCGTCGAAGCCCCCGATGGCGGCGAACAGGCCGGCGTGGACCAGCGTGAACGCCCCCGGGACCTCGCAGACCGCGCGGAGCCCGTCGTGCTGGCCCTGGTCCAGCTCACCCGGCTCGACCACCGGGATCGCAACGCCGGCCTTGTCGACCAGGCAGCCGAACTGCCGCAGCCGACGGGGATCGTCCCAGCTGACGAGCTTGGGGCCGACGACCCCGGCTCCGGTGGCCTGCGCCGCGTCGACCAGGGCCTGCGTCGCGCGGCGGGCCGGCGCGACGTCGTCGTGGCAGAAGAGCAGGTACTCGACACCAGCCGCGATGGCCGGCCGGTCGAGGACCTCATTGGCGGCCGCGCCGAAGCCGGGGTTCCCGTCGAGCCGGTGCACGACCGCATCGGGCATCGCAGCCGTGACGCGCTCGCTGACGCCGGCGCTGGCGCTGCTGCCGGCGTCGACCACCAGGACCCGCAAAGCGGGGTAGTCCTGGGCCGCCAGCGCGGCCAACGTGACGGTGAACCAGTCGCCAGGGTCGTGGACGACCAGCACCGCCAGGACCGTGGGTGGTGTCGAAGGAGCGGGTTCCCGGTCCACGACGCGCGTAGAGTAGTTGTCCTACCACTGTCCGCCGCGGATCCCCGCCCTGGAGTGCGCGGTTGAACTTTCCTTCACAAATGCTTGCATCAGTTAGCAGTGGCCGGTAACGTCGTCAGCCTGAGGGAGGCCAGCTGATGGGGGTCACGTTCGAAGACATCGCGAAGGCGGCGCGCGACGGCTTGACCACGTCACTGGGTCTGGGCGTCCTGGTCTACCAACGGGCCCAGGTCTGCCGGCAGGAGGTCCTGCGCTCGGTGTCCAAGGTGGCTGACGATCTGAGCGGCCGATCCCACACTGCTCCCAAAGGCGACTAAAACCGAGAACGACGATCTGATCGCCGGCGAATCCCCCCTCCCGGCGTTCAGCAAGGCAGCACTGGCCATCCCCCCGGCTGGTAGCTGACCCCGGAACGGCCGGACCTTCCCCCGAAGGTCCGGCCGTTTGCTTTGCACGCGGCACGTGCGCAGTACGTTCGGACCCGTGCTCCGGGTTGCCGCCGACGTCACGCCCCTGCTCATCCCCCAGACAGGCATCGGCGTGTTCGTGGCCGAGATGCTGGACCACGTCGCCGCCGCCGACGGCGTGGAGCTCACCGGCTACGCCGTCACCTGGCGGGGCCGGGACCGGGTCGCGAGCGCCGTCCCGCCCCGGGTCCAGGTGGCCGACGGCCCGTGGACGGGGGTCGTCCCGATGGCTGCCCGGCCCCTGCACCAGCTCTGGATGCGCTCGGACCACCCGCGGATCGACCACTGGATCGGGCACCAGGACGTCGTCTGGGGCACCAACTACGTCGTCCCCCCCACGCGGGCCCGGGGCCAGCTGGTGTCGGTCTACGACATGACGCCGGTCCGCTTCCCGCAACTGGCCAACGAGCACACCCGGACCTTCCCGGGCCTCGTCCGCCGGGCCCTGCGCCGTGGTGCCTGGATCCACACCATGTCCCGGTTCGTCCGGGACGAGATCGTCGAGCACTTCGCCGCCGACCCGGACCGCGTGCGAGTGGTCCCCGGCGGCATTCGCGCCACACCGCCGGGCGACCCGGCGCCGGGCTGGAAGCTGGCCGGTGGCGACCGCTACGTGCTCGCGCTCGGCACCGTCGAGCCCCGCAAGGATCTTCCGACCCTGGTGGCCGCCTTCGACGCCGTCGCCGCCGACGACCCCGACCTCCGCCTGGTCATCGCCGGGGCCGACGGCTGGGGGGCCGAGGCGTTGGCCGCGACCATCGACCGGGCCGCCCACCGCGACCGCATCGTGCGGCTGGGCTGGGTCGACGAGGCCGACCGCCCAGCGCTGATGCGGGCGGCCGCGGTGTACGCCTACCCCTCGGTGTACGAGGGCTTCGGCCTCCCACCGCTGGAGGCGATGACCGCCGGGGTTCCAGTGGTCGCCACCGCCACCGGCTCGTTGCCCGAGGTCTGTGGCGACGGGGCCGACCTCGTCCCGGTGGGCGATGCCGACGCCCTGGCGGTCGCGCTGACCACGATCCTCGGCGACGAGCGGCACCGGCAGGACCTGGTGCAGCGAGGGCGGACCGTCGCCGCCCGCTACTCCTGGTCCCAGGCCTCGGACCAGTTCGTCCAGCTCCTGACGGACGTCGCCGGCATCGATCGGGCCGGTCGCACAATCGGAGGCAGGCCCGGCTCTCCCCTAATGTGACCGCCCGTGAGAGCGCTCGTCACTGGGGCCGGGGGGTTCGTCGGGGTGCACCTGGTGCAGCACCTGGCGGCGGCCGGCGACGACGTCATCGAGCTCGACGTCCGGGCCGACGGCATCGACATCACGGAGGCCGACGACCTGACCAGGGCCGTCGTCAAGGCCGAGCCCGAGGCCGTCTACCACCTGGCCGGCGCCAGCGACGTGGGCGGCAGCTGGGGCGCGCCGCGCGCCACCTTCCTGGCCAACGCCCTTGGCACCCTCAACGTGCTCGAAGCCAGCCGGGAGGCCGGCGCCGAGCGGGTGCTGGCCGTGACCAGCGCCGACGTCTACGGCCGGGTGACCGAGGACGAGCTCCCCCTCACCGAGGACCAACCCCTCCGGCCCGTGTCCCCCTACGCCGCGTCCAAGGTTGCCGCCGACGCGCTGGCCCAGCAGGCGTGGCTGGGCCACCGCTTCCCGGTCATCCGGGTACGGGCCTTCAACCACCTCGGGCCAGGTCAGAGCGACCGCTTCGTCGCTCCGTCGCTGGCGGCCCGCATCGCCCGCAACGAGAGCGACGGCGGCGAGGTCGTCCCGATCGGTAACCTCGAGCCTCGGCGTGACGTGACCGACGTACGGGACGTCGTGCGGGCCTACCGGTTGCTGGTGGCGCACGGCGAGCCGGGCGAGGTCTACAACGTCTGCAGTGGCCGGGCCGTCTCGGTGCGGCAGATGGCCGAGCACCTGCTCGGCATGGCACGCCATCCCATGCGCCTCGTATCCGACCCCGATCTCCAACGCCCCGTCGACATCCCCGTTCTCGTGGGTGACAACCACAAGCTCGCGATGGCGACCGGTTGGTCGCCCACCATCCCGCTCGAAACGACCTTGGCTGACGTGCTGGCTGAATGGCGAGCCCGTGTCGCCGATCAACGAGGAGACCCAGCGTGACCAAACGAGCCCTGATCACCGGGATAACCGGCCAGGACGGTTCTCACCTCGCGGAGCTGCTGCTCGACAAGGGGTACGAGATCCTCGGGATGGTCCGGCGCACCAGCACGGTCAACTGGGAACGCATCGGTCACCTGCAGGACCGCATCACCTTCGTCCACGGCGACCTGCTCGACCAGGTCTCGATCCTGGAGATCCTCCAGGAGTACCGGCCAGCCGAGGTGTACAACCTCGCGGCCCAGTCCTTCGTGCCCACCTCGTGGAAGCAGCCCGTGCTGACCGGCGAGTTCACGGCGCTGGGCGTGACCCGGATGCTCGACGCCGTCCGCACCATCGACCCCGGCATCCGCTTCTACCAGGCTTCCTCCAGCGAGATGTTCGGCAAGGTCGTGGAGACGCCCCAGCGCGAGAACACGCCGTTCTACCCCCGCTCGCCGTATGGGGTGGCCAAGGTCTACGGCCATTGGATCACCGTGAACTACCGCGAGTCCTACGGCCTGCACGCGACCAGCGGCATCCTCTTCAACCACGAGGGCCCACGGCGCGGCATCGAGTTCCTGCCCCGCAAGGTGTCCAACGCCGTGGCCAAGATCAAGCTGGGCCTGAGCGAGGAGCTGCGCCTCGGCAACCTCGACGCCAAGCGGGACTGGGGGTACGCGGGCGACTACGTCGAGGCCATGTGGCTGATGCTCCAGCAGGACGAGCCGGACGACTACGTGATCGCCACGGGCGAGACCCACTCGGTGCGGGAGTTCTGCCAGCTGGCCTTCGATCACGTCGGCCTGGACTGGGAGAAGTACGTGGTCATCGACGACCGGTTCTTCCGGCCGGCTGAGGTGGACCTGCTGGTGGGTGATGCGTCCAAGGCCCGACGGATCTTGGGCTGGCAGCCACGAACCAGCTTCGAGGGACTGGTCAACTTGATGGTCGATGCCGACGTCGCGCTGCTCGAGGGGAAGCTCGACGGCATCGCGTGATGCCTCTGGAGGCGGAGTGAGCGGGAGTGAAGTGGACGAGGCCGAGACCACGGTCGCTGTTCTGTCCGGTGGCGTCGGTGCCGCGCGGCTGCTGTCCGGCATGGTCCGGGCCGTACCGCCGGGGAACGTCACCGCGATCGTCAACGTCGCCGACGACCTGGAGCTGCACGGGCTCCACATCAGCCCGGACATCGACACCGTGATCTACACGGTGGCCGGTGCGATCGATCCCGAGCGCGGCTGGGGGCTGGTGGACGAGAGCTGGCAGGCCATGGACGCCCTGGAGCGCTACGGGGTCGACACGTGGTTCCGCCTCGGCGACCGCGACCTCGCCACCCACCTGTACCGGACCCAGCGACGCCGGGCCGGGGTTCCGCTCTCCCAGGTGACGGCCGACATGGCCCGGGCCTGGGGCCTGGAGCTGAAGGTCCTGCCAGTCACCGACGACCGCCTCCGCACCATGGTCACCTTGGCCGAGACGCCCCTGGTCGACCGGACCCTGGAAGCCGAGGTCGACCCGACGGTGCCGCGGCCCGGTCCGCTGGTGGTCAGCTTCCAGGAGTACTTCGTGCAGCGCCAGCACGCCGTCCCCATCGCGGCGGTCCGCTTCGACGGCGACGGCTACTGCGAGCCGGCCCCCGGCGTGATGGACGCGCTGAAGGGAGCCGGCAAGATCGTCATCGCGCCGTCGAACCCCATCGTGTCGATCGAGCCCATCCTCAGCGTCCCCGGCGTGTACGACGTGGTCACCACCCGCCGCAACGACGTGGTGGCCGTGTCACCGCTGGTCGGCGGCAAGGCCCTCAAGGGCCCCGCCGACCGCATGCTGAAGGAGCTCGGCCACGAGCCGTCCGTGGTGGGCATCGCCCGGCTGTACGCTCGCCTCGCGAGCACGCTGGTGATCGACGAAGCCGACAAGGCCTATGCCGACGCGGTCGAAGAGGTCGGGCTCCGGTGCATCGTCACCGACACCGTCATGCGTGACCCCGAGGTGGCGGCAGCGCTCAGCACGACCGTTCTCCACGAGGGATGAGGCCATGAGCCCCAGACTCGAGATCCGGGCCATCGACGGCATCGGCGAGGTGGGGCCGGGCGACGACCTGGTCGACCTGCTGGTGGCGGCCGAGCCCCAGCTGCAGGACGACGACGTCCTCGTGGTGACCCAGAAGGTGGTGTCGAAGGCCGAGGCCCAGCTCGTCCCCATCGACCCCCACGACCCGCTCAGCAAGGCCAAGGTGGTCGAGGGCGAGTCGGTGCGGATCCTGCGCCGCCGTGGCGACCTGGTGGTCAGCGAGACCCGGCACGGGTTCGTGTGCGCCAACGCCGGGGTCGACCTGTCCAACGTCGAGCAGGGCTGGGCCGCACTCCTGCCCGAGGACCCGGACCGCTCGGCCCGCCGGCTGCGCGACGGGCTCCGGGCGCGGCTCGGCGTGACGGTCGCGGTGATCATCAGCGACACCTTCGGCCGGGCCTGGCGGCGGGGGCTCACCGACGTGGCCATCGGCTGTGCCGGCATCCGGGCCATCGTCGACCTGCGGGGGACGGCCGACGCGAACGGTCGCGAGCTGCAGGCCACCGAGGTGTGCGTGGTCGACGAGCTGGCCGCCGCCGCCGAGCTGGTGATGGGCAAGGCCAACGGGCTCTGCGCCGCGGTCGTCCGGGGCGTGGACCCGGAGTGGCTGGGCCGGGGCGAGGTCCGCGCCGAGGTCGTCCGCCCTCCCGCCGAGGACCTCTTCCGCTAGCTCTG
>Ga0075431_100006697_pt1 | contig 11442 bp, 10 predicted proteins | sample RhiMetdeltSRZDD5_FD_75297 | JGI IMG/M metagenome (GOLD analysis project Ga0075431, IMG submission 75297) | Populus rhizosphere microbial communities from Tennessee, USA - Rhizosphere MetaG P. deltoides SRZDD5 | ecosystem: Host-associated > Plants > Roots > Rhizosphere > Soil | place: USA...
GAACTTAAAAGAGTTGATATTCTTCAACTCGACCTTCGTCCCGAATGCTTTCTGGCCGAACGGTCTGAGGGAAAGGTTCGGTTCACACCTCAAGCTGCCTTCTTCCATGTTCCCGTCACAGACGCGAAGGTACATCAGCACCTCACGCAGCGTCTTGAGATAGGCAACCACTTCTTCGGAGGAGTGCAAATCCGGCTCTGTGACGATTTCGAGAAGAGGTGTCCCCGCCCGATTGAAATCCACGCCGCTGCCCATCGCAGGCTCATGGACATTCTTTCCGGCGTCTTCTTCCAAATGCGCGCGGTGGATACGGATTCGCTTTCGGTTAGTCCCAACCTGGATTTCAATCCATCCCTGTTCAGAAATTGGGGCTTCGTACTGGGAGATCTGATACCCCTTCGGCAAATCGGGATAGAAATAATTTTTTCGGGCGAACTGATTCCTGGATCGGACGGTGCAATTCAAGGCGAGACCCGTACGCACAGCCATTTCTACAGCCTTCTGGTTCAAGACCGGTAAAGCACCCGGCATCCCCAGGCAAACTGGACAGGTCTGAGAATTCGCATTCAGCCCAAACAACGTCCCGCACGCACAAAACATCTTGGACTGCGTGCATAATTGAGCATGCACTTCCACTCCAATGACGACCTCGTACGTCACGATTCCCTCTGATCTCCCTTGGATGGACGTTCGCGTTCGCGGCGGATGGCTTCCCGGCCGGCGTCAAACGCTTCCCGCAGGACAGATTTCTTCGATTCGATGAAATCCCGACCCTGTTCAACGGCTTCCTCGAACGAATGACCTGCCTCTCCGGCGAGATCGCGCAACCTATCCTCTGCACGTTTTGCATACCCGCGGAGCATCTCACGCGATTCACGTCCGGCCCGTGGTGTCAACAATATCGCCGCCATCGCCCCGAGCGCCGCTCCACTTAAGAATCCCAAGAGTACCGCTGCTGATGACGGTCCGTGATCATCCCCCATTGTGTTTCCCTCCTTCTCGAAGACGCTCTTTCATGACGTCCTTGGCCGCTCGCAAACCCGCCATTATGCCAGCCATATTGGCGAGTAAGGAGCCTCCGGATCCTTTGACGAGATTATGAACCACCTGAACCGATTCTCCCAACTGTCCCGCAGCGTGCAGAAGCACCGACGCGTGTTCCACTCCACTTTTCGCTTGCTCCGTCAGATCATTGAGATTCTGGCTCATCGCTCTGAGCTCCGCGATCAGAGAGGGGAGTTCGCTGTTCATTCGGGCCATCAACTGTTCCGATTCGGCTACTGTCCTGCGTATTTGGATCAAAAGCGGAACAAGGTACCCGACAAGAACTGCGAAGGCCACCGCCACGAGTATTGCCGCAATTTCAACGACCATGGAACCCTCCGACAACAGATGCAGGCATCAACTTCAGAGACTCATACCGTGCGCATATCCTCTCGTCATCGAATGATCGCCCGCTTCGTACACCATTGCGTCGCCTGCTCGTAGGCATATGCAGCGTGCAGGATTGTTGATTCCTCGAATGCCCGTCCGATCAGTTGCATCCCGATCGGCAGGCCGGCTTGTGAAAACCCGCATGGCACGGCAATCGCCGGCAGACCGGCGAGATTGACGGAAATTGTGAAGATGTCGGAGAGATACATTTGCAGGGGGTCCTGTACCTTCTCGCCGAGCTTGAACGCCGGGGTCGGTGTCACGGGCGTCACAATGAAATCCACGTCCTGGAAGGCCGCGTCAAAGTCGCGCCGGATCAAGGTCCGGACGCTTTGTGCCTTTCCGTAGTAGGCATCGTAGTACCCTGCACTCAATACATACGTACCTAACATGATGCGGCGTTTAACCTCTGCGCCAAATCCTTCTTCCCGCGTTTTCATGTACATGTTGAGCAGATCGGTGGTTTCCTTGGTCCTCAGACCATATTTGACTCCGTCGTACCGGGCCAGATTCGAACTCGCCTCTGCAGTCGCGATCACGTAATAGGTGGCAACAGCAGCATCGGTCGTGGGCAAGGTGATCTCTTTCACCGTGGCTCCTAAATTCCGCAACTCCTCGATGGCTGCACGTACGGCCCGTCCCACATCTGGATCCAGACCCGACGCGAAGTATTCTTCGGGCACACCCAGCTTGAGCTTCTTTATATCCCGTTTCTTGAACGCGTTGGTGTAGTCCGGAACGGGCACGTCTGCAGAGGTTGAATCGCGTGGGTCGTGACCGGCAATCGCACCCAGGAGAAGTGCGGCGTCCGTCACATTCTTCGTGATCGGCCCGATTTGGTCGAGGGAAGACGCAAAGGCCACGAGGCCGTAACGGGACACTCGTCCATACGTCGGCTTGAGTCCGACCACACCACAGAAGGATGCAGGTTGCCGGATTGATCCTCCGGTATCCGACCCCAATGCGGCCACACATTCATCCGCGGCCACCGCGGCAGCCGAACCGCCGCTGGACCCACCGGGGACCATGTTAGCATTCCATGGGTTGCGGGTTGGACCGAACGCGGAGTTCTCCGTTGACGAACCCATCGCGAACTCGTCCAGATTGGTCTTGCCTACAAGCAAATACCCTTGTTCCTGCAACTTCGTGATCACCGTTGCGTTATAAGGCGGCGTGAAATGTTCGAGCATGCGGGAGGCACACGTGGTCTTCACGTTCTGGGTGCAAATGTTGTCCTTCACCGCGAGTGGCATCGCCATCATGGGAAGCGTCTTGCGCCATCCCTTGAGTTTGCGGTCAAGAGCCTCGGCTTGATCCATCGTCGCCTGCTTACATTGCGTCACGAACGCCCGCACACGAGGTTCAACCTGGTTGATGCGCAGGAAATAGGCGCGCGTGATATCCGAAGCGGTGACCTCTCCGGCTGTAAATTTGTGCTGTAGCTCCGCCAGCGTCAGCTTATGTAACATCAGCGTTTGACCGGCCTACCGGTGATCCGGTTTTTGGAATCCACCTGAATAATCTTGGGGGTGTGTCGCTTGATCTCTTCCTCGCCGTAATACTCGTAACAGAAGATGATGATCTGATCTCCCAGCGCCCCTTTTCGAGCGGTCGGGCCGTTCAGGATGACTTCGCCGCCGCCGCGCTTGCCTTTCATGGCATAGGTCATAAAACGTTCCCCATTATTCAGATTGGAACAGACGACGGCTTCATAGGGAAGAATGCCGGCCGCCTCCAGAAGTTCTTCATCGACCGTCAGGCTCCCTTCATACTCCAGACACGTCTCGGTCACGGTGGCACGGTGTATCTTGGATCGTAGCATCTGTCGAAACATGAGTGATTTCCTCGTCAAGGCCTCGGTGTTGTGGTCTCTAGATCGACTGGAGCAGACCCAACTTTCCGGTCCAGTCAGTATCGTCTCAAGCGCTCACGATTCCTGAATGATTCGCGGGACCTGAAAATAGCTCTCCTGGGTCACCGGCGCATTGGCCAGAGCCTCATCCACGGGCAGGGACGGACGCACTTCATCCGGACGAAACACATTGACCTGTTCCAACACGGTGGAGGTCGCTTCCACACCCTCCGTATCGAACGTCTTGAGCTTTTGCACATACAGCAGAATCTGGTCGAGCTGTTTCCCGAATGCCTCTTGCTCACTGTCCGCAAGTTCCAGCCGTGCTAACTGTGCCACTCGCAGCACTTCCGCTCTGGTAATTGCCATGGGTCTCGGTTGTCCTTTCGTAAAGATGAACGGCTATACTCCAACAAGCCCTTCTCGACTGTGACGCTCTTGGCTAAATTTCTCGGCTGATCCACGTCGGCTCCCCGGAGGACCGCGATGTGATACGCCAGAAGCTGCAATGGAATGGTAAAGAGAATGGGCGATAACAGTGGATGCACATCGGGCACGGTAAAGACCGCATCGGCAATCTTGCCCAATTCGCGTTCCCCTTCAGCAACCAGGGCGATCACCGGAGCACGCCGCGCCTTGACCTCCATCAGGTTACTGACCGTCTTCTCGTAGAGGCGATCGCGCGGAGCGAGCACCACGACCGGCATTTCCTTATCGATCAATGCGATGGGGCCATGCTTCATCTCCCCAGCCGCGTACCCTTCGGCGTGGATATAGGAAATTTCCTTGAGCTTCAGCGCCCCCTCCAGCGCCACCGGGTAGTTAATGCCTCGACCCAGATAGAGGAAATTTTTCTTTTTGTAATATCGTTTGGCAATCGCAAGGATTTCCGCCTCGCGGCCGAGGACATGTTTCACGAGGGTAGGCAACGTCACCAGGCGATCCAGCCAGGCCTTTCCGTCGGCCCCCGAAAGAGCGCCCCGCACCCGTCCCAAATGCAGCGCCAACAGATAGAGCGCAGCCAGCTGACCCGTGAAAGCCTTGGTCGAGGCCACTCCGATTTCCGGTCCACAATGGGTGTACAGCACGCCTTCGGATTCACGAGCCAGTGTGCTGCCCACGACGTTGACGATCGAGACGACATGAGCGCCCTTTTCTCGCGCTTCCCGCGCCGCCGCCAACGTATCGGCCGTCTCGCCGGATTGAGAGATGGTAATAAAAAGATCGTCCTTCTCGATGAGTGGATCGCGATAACGAAACTCGGACCCGATATCGACCTGGACCGGTGTGCGGACCATCTCTTCGAATAAATATTTCCCGACCAGCCCGGCATGCCAACTAGTCCCGCAGGCCACGATCCAAATTCGTCCCACCTGGGCGAATTGCTTGGGAGTCAAGCCGATATCGGGAAGATCCGCCTCACCTGAGTCATAGGAATACCGACCACGCATCGTATCGAGAATCGTCTGCGGCTGCTCATGGATCTCTTTCAACATGTAGTGGGGATAGCCGCTCTTTTCCGCTGCCGAAGCATCCCATGTGACAGTGGTCTTTTTTCGCGCGACCGGCCGCCCCTCCAAGTCTGTGATCGTGATCTGTTTCGCGGTCACGACCGCGACATCTCCTTCATCTAGAAAAGTGACATCGCGTGTGTGGGCGAGCATGGCCATGACGTCCGAGCCTACAAAAGACGACTCTTCCGTCCGCCCGATCACTAACGGGCATCCTGAGCGGGCGGCGACCAATGTGCCGGGTTCCCGCTCAGAAATGACGGTAATGGCATAACTGCCGCGGATGTCTTTCGCTGCGGCACGGACCGCATCTGCCAACTGCATGCCCTTTGTCTTGAGGTGTTTGTCGATCAAATGCGCGACGACTTCGGTATCGGTTTCAGAGCCGAACTTGTACCCGTCCTTTTGCAATTGCTGCTTGAGCGGAACATAGTTTTCGATAATACCGTTGTGGACCAGGACACACCCTTCGGACCGATGCGGATGGGCATTCTGCTCGGATGGTTTGCCGTGCGTGGCCCATCGCGTGTGGCCGATTCCGCAGGTCCCGCTGAGGTTTTTTTGCGAGAGTGATTTTTGCAAATTGACCAACTTGCCGACACTGCGCCGGATTTCTATCTTCTGACCCTGCTGAATCGCAACGCCCGCGGAATCGTACCCGCGATATTCAAGCCTCTGCAGACCATCCAACAGTATAGGAACGGCTTCCTCGTTGCCCACATACCCGACGATCCCGCACATATGGACTCCCTACCTCTGTTTCTTGTGTGGTGTGTTGCGTCCAGACACTGTCTTCTTCGCTACCTCCGGTTCCGAGTCCTGCTGTCTAAGCGCCCGCCTGCGCGCCGCCCATCCTGGGCGATTGACTTGTGGAACACGGGTGATCGCCAGAGCGTCTGTCGGCACATCCTCTGTGACGGTCGCCCCGGCCGCTATTATCGCACCCTCGCCGATCGTCACGGGCGCGATCAATTGTGTATCGCTTCCAAGAAAGACGTTGTCACCGATAATGGTCTGATACTTCTTCCAACCGTCATAATTGCAGGTAATCGTCCCGGCGCCGATGTTGACGCCTTTGCCCACTCGCGCGTCACCGAGGTAACTTAGATGGTTTGCTTTTGACCCTTCCCCGAGTTCGGTCTTTTTCATTTCAACGAAGTTGCCGACCTTCGACTTTCGGCGAAGCACGACACCCGGCCTCAGGTGGACGAAAGGTCCTATGGCCGTCTCATCTTCCACCAGGGAATCCTTCAGTACACAGTGATCGAGAATTTCGACACGATTTCCGATGACGCAGCGCGTGATTCTGCAACCGGCATGAATCACGGTGTCCTCACCGATGATGGTCGTTCCTTCGAGGGTAACGTTCGGGTACAACACTGTGTCGCGGCCGATGGTCACTTCGGCATCGATCCAGGTGGACGCGGGATCGCGCATCGTCACTCCTGCATCAAGCCAGCGCTCCCGAATGCGTTGCCGAAGGATACGTTCAGCCTCCGCCAATTGTGCCCTGGTATTGATCCCCAGTCCTTCCTCTACCCGAAGAAGCGGCACGGCCGAGACCCTGAACCCTTGATCGACCGCCATCTGAACGATATCCGTCAGATAGTATTCGCCCTGTGCATTGCGTGGATCGAGCTTCTCCAGCGCCGGAAATAAGAACGAGCCTTCCACGACGTACGTCCCGACATTCATTTCTCGAACCTGCCGCTCGTCGGAAGACGCATCCTTATCTTCGACGATTTTCAACACCGGCTGCCGGGTCGAACCTGACTGGCCCGCCACACTTCCTGATCGGATCACACGCCCATACCCCGACGCGTCGTCCAGGACAGCGGTCAACACCGTCACGGCTGCGTTCTGCTCTTCGTGAACGCGCAACAATTCCCGCACCGTCCCCTCAGATAGCAAAGGCGTATCACCGTTGAGAATGAGATAGCGAGTCGGAAGCGCCCTGGCCTTCTGCTGAAACACCGGGCGGGATTGCAGCACGGCATGCCCCGTTCCTAACTGTCGAGGTTGCTCCACAACCACAATCGCTGGGTCTTTTTCCGCCATGACCGGAAACTGTCGCTCGAGCGCCGCGCGAACGTCCGCACCTTGATAGCCCACCACTACTGCGACCCCACGGTCGGCAAGGCGCCCGGCCAGCTCAACGACATGATTGACCATTGGCTTCCCGGCGACAGGATGCAGCACCTTTGCCAGTTTAGATTGCATCCGTTTACCAAGACCGGCCGCCATGACGATCACGCCAAGACCGGGCACGCTGGAGGAATTCTGATGTGCAAGAGTCATCGGTTTGTCCTGAGGTGACCGTGGTGCAAAGAGGTCATGCGATAGGAACCTCTGCCTGAGGCTGCTTGATCGGGGAACGTGCACGTTCCGGATTGAGCAATGGCTGCATGGCGGGGCTTGGCGTATAGAGTCCACCGGATACGATCAGTTTCATAGCTTCTTCCACTGAAATATTGACCGCAATGACGTCTCCCTCAGGAACCAACAGGAAATACCCCGATGTCGGATTAGGCGAGGTTGGTACGTAGACATGCACGAGCGGACCCGATAAGTCCTGCATGCCACCCTTCGTGACGCCCGTCACAAAGGCGAAACAGTAATGCCCGTTCTTTGGAAACTGAATGAGCACCACGCGACGATAGCTGTCGCGTTCGGCGAAAGAGAGGATATCCATCATGGATTTCAGGGTCGAATAAATTCCGCGGACCACCGGAACCCGGTTCAGAAGTCCTTCCCAATACCTGACGATGTGATGGCCGATGACATTGGCGGTAAACAGACCGGTAAAAAACATCAGCAGAATCAGAGCCACGATACCCAGCCCAGGAACGTAGCGGCCATGCGTGATGAAACGGGCCGCAACATCACCCAGAATCCCGTCGAGACTGATAAAGAGGGTCTTCAAAATTAGGACAGTACCCCAGATGGGAACGATGACGAGTAACCCCGTCAAAAAGTAGCGCTTGAGAGAGGCTTTGAGCATCAGATCCGCGAGGCCCAGAGGTAGAGATTGATGATACAGATATGCCATAGGTTGTCGCAAGCCTTTTCTTGCTATTTTCAATCACTTGGACTAGGATGCCGTCCCAGTTATCCACAGGGATAGAGAGGTGAGATTTGGGCCAACCTCGGAGGAGACACAGGGGACTATTGATCACCTTCGAAGGGGTCGAGGGAAGCGGAAAAACGACCCAGATTTCCCACCTCGCACAATGGTTGGAGCATCAGGGACGAATCGTGCTTCGAACTCGGGAGCCGGGAGGAACGTCGGCCGGAGAACAAATCCGACAGGTACTCCTTGACCACAGGAATACGACGTTGACGGCACACACGGAGGCATTTCTTGTGTTGGCCGCTCGTGTGCAACATCTTCACGAAGTCATCCGGCCTGCATTGGCGCAAGGGGCTATCGTCTTGTGCGATCGATTCGTCGATTCGACGCTGGCCTATCAGGGATATGGACGGGGCCTGAATATCGCCTCGCTAAAACGCCTGAATAGAGTAGCCACACAAGGGCTCGAGGCGGACCTGACGATCCTTTTTGATGTCCCGGTTGCAACCGGCCTGGCCCGTCGTCGCGGCCACCGGCACAATAATCGCTTGGATGTGGAATCGGACGCGTTTCATATCAAGATCAGAAAGGGATTTTTACAGCTGGCAAAACGCGAGCCCGACCGCATCAAGGTTGTCGATGCGAGTGTTTCTCGCGTCCGTGTGTCTGACGCGGTCATCCAGCTCGTCACCCCATTGATGCGACGACGTGCTATTCCGAGAAACCTCCTCGCAAGCCAGGGTACAGGCCGGAAATCGTCGATGACGCAGGTCGGGTAATGTCCTTCGCAGATGTGATCGGCCATAACCAACCCAAGAAGCTGATGCAAGCTGCCATTTCCAGTAACCGGTTGGCGCATGCCTATCTATTTCACGGCGAGGATCGCATCGGAAAGCGTCTCCTGGCCATTCGTGTCGCGCAGGCGTTGCTCTGCGATGTCGTCTCGGATCCGGCTGATGGTTGCGGCACCTGTCGCAGTTGCGTACAGATTGAATCGCGGACTCACCCCGATTTCAGCGTGATACATCCAGACCCTGAGCAGACGACTCCGCAAATCAAGATTGAACAGATTCGTGACCTGGAACAGCAGATGATTTATCGACCGCTCATCGGCGATCGAAAAATCTGCGTGATTGACGACGCCGATCGCATGACCATCGGTGCGGCAAACGCCTTGCTAAAAACCCTTGAGGAACCTCCCGATCACAGCCTTTTCTTGGTCGTTTCCAGTAGAGCCTTCGCCTTGCCTGCCACGATCCGTTCGCGATGCCAAACGTTGCGTTTCGCGGCGCCTGCGCAAACGCAGATCGAAGCTGCGCTGATTCTTCGGCGGAACCTTCCGCCGGCGGACGCACGATTTCTTGCCATCCTCAGTGAAGGCCGAATCGGCGAGGCGCTGGACTCTGATGTTGACGCAATGAAATCCCGTCAACATGAATATTCGACGCTCCTGGCTCCGTCCGCATTGCGTTCCATCTCCAGTCTGCTCAATACGGCTGAAACATTGTCCAAGACGGACCGCGCCGGTGAGGCACTGGCATGGCTTCAGCGGTGGTTGCACGATATCCTCACTGTTGCGGTGGGGGACACCATCGACCATGTGCTCGACCTCGACCGCCAGGAGACATTGGCGAGCCTGTCGGAAACGGTTCATGTCGACGCTCTCATCGACCTACTCCAAGAGATTGATACCATCCAAGGACAGAGTGCCCGGAACCTTAATCTGCAGATCGCGCTCGAAAATGTTTTGATCCGGTTTCGGGATCTTTTTTCCTCATCCGCCGATGCGCTGCCACGGCGATAGTCTAGCTTTCCCCGCGATTAACCTGGTATCTTGATTCTCCAGCCATGAAGCGTGCTGACACGTTTTACATTACGACTCCCATCTACTACGTCAACGACGTGCCCCATATCGGTCACGCGTACACGACCGTCGCGGCCGATGTGCTGGCGCGCTACTGGCGACTGCGAGGACGAGACGTCTTCTTTCTGACCGGCCTGGACGAACACGGTCAGAAGGTTCAGCAAGCAGCGGCCAACGCCGGAGTTGATCCTCAGACGTATTGCGATCAACTCGCCCCGCAATTTGAAAAGCTCTGGAAACGTCTCAATATTTCAAACGATGCCTTTATCAGAACCACCGAACCACAACACATAGACGTGGTTCAGCGATTCCTGACACAGCTCTATGATTCAGAACACAAGCTAATTTATAAAGCTGCCTACACTGGATGGTATTGCACCTTCGACGAGCGATTCTGGACCGAAAAAGATGTTCCCGACGGTCTCTGCCCGGACTGCAAGCGTCCAGTCGAGCACCTGAGTGAAAGCAACTACTTCTTCAAGATGGGAGAGTATCAGGATCGGCTGATCAAGCATATCCAAGCCAGCCGTCAGTTCATTAGGCCGGACTCGCGTCGCAATGAGGTCCTGGGATTCTTGACCACCCAGAAGCTGGGTGACCTGTCGATCTCGCGGCCGAAATCCCGCCTGTCGTGGGGCATCGAGCTGCCGTTTGATAAAGACTATGTGACGTATGTCTGGTTCGATGCCCTCGTCAATTACATCTCTGCGCTTGAATACAAATTGAAGCCTAATTCTCCGACCAGCTTTTGGCCTGCGAATATTCATTTGATAGGCAAGGACATCCTTACGACCCATGCCGTCTATTGGTCCACCATGTTGATGGCGCTCGGATTGGAACTACCTCAAACCATATTTGCCCATGGCTGGTGGACTGTCGATGGCGAAAAGATGTCGAAGAGCCGCGGCAATGTGGTCGATCCCTATGCCATGGTCGACCAATTCGGAGCAGACGCCTTTCGCTATTTCTTACTGAGAGAGGTGCCGTTCGGGCAGGACGGAGATTTCTCGAAGGAGGCCATGATCGGTCGCATCAATAGTGATCTTGCCAATGGACTAGGCAATTTGCTCAGTCGAACTTTGACTATGATCGATCGATACTGCGGCGGCAGAATCCCCCCGGCTCATTCAGGTTGGGAGGAGCATGAAAACACGCTAGAGAACGCGGTTAGGGAATCGGCATGGCTCATTGATGAGTTGCTTACTACGCTACAATTTCATCGCGCTTTAGAATTAATCTGGAACGTGATTCAGACTGCCGATCAGTATATTGAGTCTCAGCAACCCTGGAAACTCGCCAAAGAGCAATCGAATAGAATGCGACTTGAGCAAGTACTCTATCGTCTTGCCGAGACATTGCGACACATCGGATATCATGTCCTGCCTTTCATGCCATTCACAGGCGAGGAAATTCTACGGCAGCTAGGTCTTGCCGTCGCAGAACCGGGCAGTTATCAAACGGTACTCGAATGGGGTCGGCTCGCATCCGGCACGGAAGTAAGGAAGAGTGCGCCTCTGTTCCCAAGGATTGAACCTATCACAGCACAAGGAGCCAAGACCGTGACTGAAAACCCACGCCCTGCTGCTTCTTCCCTTGCCGATGCAACCACCGCGACTACCGCCCAACAAGCGTCAACCACGACTCAAACGGCGCCCGCATACATCACCATCGACGAGTTCATGAAGATCCAGCTGAAGACGGCCACAGTGCT
>Ga0075431_100006701_pt1 | contig 11436 bp, 5 predicted proteins | sample RhiMetdeltSRZDD5_FD_75297 | JGI IMG/M metagenome (GOLD analysis project Ga0075431, IMG submission 75297) | Populus rhizosphere microbial communities from Tennessee, USA - Rhizosphere MetaG P. deltoides SRZDD5 | ecosystem: Host-associated > Plants > Roots > Rhizosphere > Soil | place: USA...
ACCGCCTGAAGGCGGAACTACAAAACTACTTCGCCAGGTAGTTCCGATGAACCCACGTCTTACTACGGTTGCGGTCACGACTTTCAAAAAACAGATTCTTCTCGGTTTCTTGTTTGACCACACTCGTTCGCGCCGTCACTCTCTTTGTTTCGGCCTTGCCGCTCTGAGATTCGCGCAGAAAAGCCTTCACCGCGCCCGCGTCCACCGGCTCGAACTTTTCCTCGGCTTTCAATTCGGCGATGGCCTCGATCGCGCTCGCTTCGAGCATCTTCGGCCACAGCTTCGCAAACAGCGCGTTCGATGAATAGACGTCGGCGCTGTTGATCTGTCCATTGATCGCAAAGACGAACCCGATCACGTCTCGCTTTCCGTTGATGATCGAAGAGAGATTCTTGACATAATCGTTGGCCGTGTCTTTCACCAGTTTGTTTTCAAGCGTCAGTTGCAGACTCGAAGGAGAGGCGCGGTCAGCGACCAACGCTACTGGATCAGAAGAAGGTTGACGCAAGGCGGCGACCTCACCCAAGGTCGCCTGATTTATTGGAATCCTCGCCTGATTTATCGGCGGTGAAAACGACGCCTGAGGCGCCGCTCCGGCGTCGGAGCCGGCGCCAGTAGTTGTCCCCCCGCCGATTCGAAAAGAACCACCGCCAACGCCGCCCCCTCTGCCTGCTGCAACGCCTCCGGGGACCCCTTTTGCCACAACCATATTCTCCGCCAATTTCTTCTGAGTCTTGCCGACGTTCGCCCACACCTCACCCTGCGATTCCCTGGCCTTGGCCGCGATCTTCAAATCCTTTGACGCCAACGCATTGTCCGACGAGCTGAAAGCCGCCACTGCTTCATTGCCGCGACGACTCCATCTGCCCTGCTCGACGCAGAACGCGTCAATTGGGATTCTGCCCGATTTCGGCGGGACGATCAGGTCGAGCGCGAGGGCGCGATCCTGCTGGCCGCCTTTGACGATGTCGCCGGCCTGAACAAAGACGTCCTGGTTCGAGCGGTTCTGGATGGTCAATCTGTTCACGTCGCCGGTCTCGCGCACGACGACCAGTTTGCGCTTCATCGCCTCCTGCAAGGTCAGCGGCGCCCGTCCTAGAGATTGCCCCGCGCCGTGCAGCAAAAAGATCGTCAGGTTCTTGTGGATATACGGCCCGCTCACGCTGTAATCAGCCACAGGCGTGGTCTGTGATTGTTTGCGTTGTCCTCGCGCCGTCATTGCGGCGACAAGCGCGACACAGAATACGACAAAAAATAATCCGGTGTTGAAAGCTCGTCTCTTCATTTTTACCTCCTTGTGAGACGTGAATTTCAAGGGAGCGAGTTTGTAGTTCCACCTTAAGGGGGTCCTCGTTAACCACGACTACCGCCTGAAGGCGGAACTACAAAACTACTTCGCCAGGTAGTTCCGATGGACCCACGTCTTATTACGGCTGCGGTCGCGAGTCTCGAAGAAGAGGTTCTTCTCGGTCTCGCGTTTGACCGAAGTCACGCGCGAAGTCACTTCTTTCTCGTCCGCCTTTCCGCTCTCCGAGTCCACCAGAAAAGCCTTGACCGCGTCGGCCTGCGGCTGGCCATAGGTCTTGCCTTTCTCGAATTCCCCGACCGCTTCCGTGGAGCTCGACTCGATCAGCTTCGGCCATAGCTTTTTGAAGAGCGCGCTCGATGAATAGACGTCGGCGCTGTTGATCTGGCCGTTGATCGCGAAGACGTAGCCGATGACGTCGTTCTTGCCTTCGATAATCGGCGACAGTTTCTTGACGTAATCGTCGACTACCTGTTTCAGGTTTTCGTTCTCGAGCGAGAGTTGCAGGCTTGAAGACGAGAGAGACGACGCGACAGAAAAACCGCTCGCCCCCGCTGCCGGTCTAGATCTCGCCGTTCCCCCGCCTCCGCCTCCGCCCGCAGCCACTTGACCTTGCGCAGGCCGGTCCGCCATAGCCACCAATGCGGGATCCGCCTCGACGACTCCGGCGCTCAATTTGGCTTGAGACTGCGCCACCTTATCCCAAACTTCCCCCTGAGAGGCCGAGTGTTTGGCCGCGATCTTCAGGTCTTTCGAGTTGAGCGCCTTTTCTGAAGAGCCAAACGCTACAGCCGCTTCGTTCCCTCTTCCGCTCCAGCGGCCTTGCTCGACGCAGAATGACGCGATCTGAATCTTCCCCGATTTCGGCGGCACGATCAGGTCTAAGGCCAGCACGCGATCCTGCCGGCCGCCTTTGACGATGTCGCCCGATTGCACATAGACCTCTTCATCCGAGAGATTTTCGACGGCCAGATTGTTGACGTCGCCGGTTTCATGAACGACGACCATTTTCCGATCCATCGCCTCCTGCAAAGTCAACGGCGTTTTATCCTGTCGCTGATCGGCGCCGTGCAGCAAAAAGATCGTCAGGTTCTTGTGCGAATAAGGCCCGCTCACGACGTAATTCGACGCGGCGAATTGTTCCGGCGCTTTATTCTCCGGCCCGCCGAGTTGAGCCTCCGTGGATGAGGCGCAAGCGAAGCAGAATGCGAGCGCCGGCAAAGCGATTCCTTCTATCAAAATCTTTCTCTTCATTTGTACCTCCTCGGATAATCAGTTCGTAGTCCCGCCTTTAGGCGGAAGCGTCGAATGCAGATCCATTCCGTGACGCTAAACGATTCCCCCTGAAGGCGGGACTACGAACTGCGCTTTTCATTCTTTCAGGGCGTCGCAACACGCCATGAAGGTTCCCGAGAAAGTGGGTAGTGGGCAGTGAATGGATCAAAAACCGCCCACTATGCGCTGCACACTGCACACTTTCTCCGTTTATTTGATTACAAACCGCGAGGGAGCTAGCGCCACTCTCGCTTCCGGGTTGTAGTAGTCGTAAAGCGCAGACGGCGCCGTCTGCGCCTTGACGCCGTAGCGCGGCTTGAACTTGAACGAGAATTTCAGGCCGCCCGCTTGCGGCCACAGGTAGGCGATCACGCGGTCGGGTAGGACGTCGTAATGGTTCAAACTCCAGCCCGATTCTTGCGCCGCCCGTTCGAGCGATTCGCGGTCAACGTCGGCGCCAGGCGGCAATCCGATCTCCGCGAGCATCATTCCGCCCCCCCGGCCATAACCATAATGCCCGACGCGTTCGGCAGTAACTTCGCATACAACCTCTTCGCCGATTTTCGCTTCGAGTTTGTCGTAATTCACGGCCAGGCGCAGCGCGCTCGAATTGCGAAGCCTGAAGTTTTCGCGCCTTGCCGCAGCACCCTGCCCCCACGGCTCGTAATGCGTTTCGACAACCTGCGCCGACGCCCGGGCCGCATCGCCCGAGCGCCGGATTTCAACGCGGTTATTACCCCGGCTGAGGAACGATGAAAGGTCGACAGTGATCGGATTACTCAATTGCCCGGCCGGCGGCATAGCTACCGAAGAGACACGCTTCCCGTTGACGACGATCTCGGCCCCGCCCGTCGCGCCTGACATTGCGACCTCTCCTTTGTTCAGGCTGATGAGCGTATCGAGGACGTTGATCGTCGCCTGAGTCGAAAGCCAAACGCCGTAGCGGTCCTTGTTGCGCAGCAAGAAGAGCAGCCCGCGATTAGTGAGCGACTCGACCTTGTCTCGCTCTCCCGCTTTGCCGATCTCAGCGGCGCCCGCACGCTTCAGCGCGTTGACCGCCAGCGCCGTCGTCTCGATTCTTCCCGCAAGTCCCCAACCATAAAACGGTGTATTTGACTCCAGGTTCCAGTAACTTGTTCCGGCCTCTTCGCGGGCCAGCGTTCGCAGTTTAGCGACGGCCTTCTCCGCGCCCTTCTTTTCGCCGGCGTCCATCGCGGCCAGCGCGTATGAGGCGATCAGGTAAGGCTCGTCGATCTCTTCGATCCGTTTCGCCAGATAATCGAGCGCGCGGCTCAATGCGGCGGCGAACGCTTTGTCGGCCTTCGCCTCTTTGTCCCTCTCCATCGCCAACACGCGCGTGATGAAGGCGGTGTTGAGCGCCGTGCGTTTCGCGTCTTCCTTTTCGTCCCGGTATCCATGTGGCCAACGGCCGTCAGGCTGCTGACTATTGAGGATGAATTTGCGCGCGTCGGCGATCACGTCTTCGTCGACGCGGATGAAATCGCCGGCGTCGTTCAGGAAACGCAGCGCGTAAGCCGTCAACGCCAGGTCGGCCTCGCCGCGCCCCCAATAACTGAATCCGCCGCTTTCGGCGCGATAACCGAGCAATCGCTCGTAGCCCGCCTGCGCGTAGCGTCGCGCCTTCTCGGCGATCTTTCGCATCGGCGCCGAGAGCTTTTCGCTCTGAGGTTCGAGGTAGCGCAGGATCATCACGTTCGGATAGGCCGAAGAGATGGTCTGTTCAGCGCAACCGTAAGGCCGCCGCAAAATGCCCTCGATCCCTTCCAGCGCGTGCGCCATCAGGTTGGGATAAATCTTCAGCTCGGCGCGGACTGAGCCTTTGATCGCGTCCATTGGGATGACGACGTCGAGCGATCCGCTTTCGCCGAAGACCTCGCTCGCGGTCTGGGCGACCTCTTCGCCGTCGGGATGAACGCTGACCGGTTTTTCGACGGCGTCGCTCGCGTCGGAGCCGAAGGCCGTGACGCGTTGCTTGCCGTCTTTGACCGGAGCGATGGCGCGGAAGTCGAAGACCACTTGCCCGGCGTCCCCGGCTTTGACCTCGGCGCGTTTGCGCGCCGCGCCGAGCAGTTCGAACCAGCCTTCAGGCTTGACCTCGGCGTTGACGGTCTGCGTTTTGTCCAGGTAGTTACGCAAGACGACGGGCAATGAAATCTCGTCGCCTTCGGTCAAGACTTTCGGCGGGTCGTGTTCGGCGAAGAAGGGTTGGAAGGCGCGGAACTCCTTCTCGGCGATCCCGATCTCGCCGTCAACAGTCGAGCCGACGACCGACATCTTCCAGGTCGTGATGTTGTCGGCGAGCTTGAATTTCAAATGCGCGCGGCCCTGTTTGTCGGTTTCGATCTGGGGCTGCCAGAGCAGCGTTTCCGGGAAGTATTCGCGCAAACGCGGAGTCGAAATTCCCGACTTTGTGACTATCGAAATCCTGCGGTCCCTCAACTGAACTAAATCTCTGCCATTTAACGTCAAGTCTTGAATCTGTCTGCTAGTCACTACGGCTGATGATGTCTGTAGTTGAGCCGATGCCCCCGTAACCGTGACGTTTTCACTCACGCTGCCGACATCGAGCGTCGCGTCGACCTTCGTCAACTTCGACGAATCCACCGCCACTCCAGTGACGACCGAAGATTTGAAACCCATTGCCTCGAAACGGACTTCATATACTCCTGGCGCAAGATTGCTCAGCAGATAAGCGCCGTTGGTATTGGTCTTTGCCGTCCAGACTGATTCGCTATTGACGTATTTGGCTGTAACGGTCGCGTTCGGGACGATTGCGCCGCTCGCGTCGGTGACTGTTCCGGCGAGCGCGCCGCCTTCGCCCGAAAAGCTGACGATCTTCGGCTTAATTTGAGTGGTGATTTTTTCGGCGGCTTCTTTCGCCGACTCTTCAGCGACGATTTGCGTGAAATCGGTCACGTCGAAATCGTCATACGTCCCCTCTTTGCCGTCCATGCCGAGGCTGCGAATCGTGACGTGCGCGATCCGCTGAGTGACAGGGATGATTTCGGTCTTCGGCTCAGGCTTCTCGCCGTGACGCGCCTGGTCGAATTGTGAGACGCGGTCGGCGTAACGCGAAGTGGTCCTGAAAGTCGCGTAGTAGCGATTGCCCCAGCCGTCGCGCAGTTCGTCGAAATCAACGCCCGATTGCTTGAATACTTCGCGTAACTCCCCTCCGTCTTGCGGGATCAACTTCGTCTTTTTGAAATGCGCCGCCAGCGCGCGGTCAATCCGGGCTTTGGTCTCGGCGGTGTATTCGATCAGGCATGTGGAGACTGTGAAATCATCCGATTTCCATCTTTCCCGCTCATCCTCGAATCGCCCGTTCGGCCCGCCGCTTTTGACGCTGACGGAAAAGGCTCCCCGCTCGACTCCGAACTCGAATCGGTACGGATTGCCCCAGCGGTCGCTGAGCGCGTCAATGTCAACGGCCTCGCGCGACATCAATTCCCGCTTCAACGTTTCGCGGTCGCGGATGAAGCCGCCGGTTCGCGCGTGATGATTTTCGACCGTTCGCGCGATGGCCGAGGCTGTGTGAGCGAAGTATTGCCACGATTTGCTGAACGCGCCGAAGTCGTCGTCCGTGCCGAAGCGTTTGTCAGGCCCGGCGGAGATCAGATCAAAAATGTCATATACGCCTCCGAACGAGAATTTCGGGCGGAGCGGAGTTCCCCACGGGTCGCGCAGTTCATCAAGATCGATTCCGGCGAGCAGCGTCTGACGACGCAACGTGGTTTCATCAACCGGGTAGATCGCTTTCGACTTGTACTGCGAATCGAGCGCGCCCTCGACGGGTTTGAGCTTCGCCGAGATCGCGGATCTGAACACCACTTCCGCGTCGGTCTCGAATTCGTCGCCGCCGAAGAACTCCGGACGGTAATAGCCGTATTCATGCTGATTGAGCATAATCTCTGCGACCAGCTCCAAGCCTTCAGGCAAAGGCTTTGAGAGATCGATCCGGTCGAGATCGCGTCGCGTGACGCCGGCGAGGTTATCTCCCAATCCGAGCAGGTCGCGGAAACAGTCGTAAAAGCCGAAGGCTCGACCGCCGAACTCCTGATCGGTTCGCGAGCGCTCCTCGACGGCCTTGTCGAAAATAACCACGCCCAGGGCGCTTTCAACTGAGCGGCCTTGCGGCGTGAGGACGCGCAGATCGGCGCCGGCCTCGTCGCCGGGCCGGTAAGAAGCCTGATCGAACTTCACGTCCAGCTTCAGCTCGCGGTCGCGCGGATAGAGGACCCTGGCGACGCCGGCCGAGTTCCAGGTCTCGTAACCGTCGCTGAAGGCCGGATAGGCCACGATCATCAATTCGTCGCCGAATTCCTGCTCGAACGGGAAAGAGATTTCGGCGCGCCCGCCTTTCAATTGAACCGCGCGCGTGGCGAGAAGCCGGGAGCCGCGCATCAGATCGACTATCCAGTTCGCGCGCGGCGAATCGGAAGTCAATCGAGCTTTGATCGGCTCACCCGTGCGATAAAGCGTCTTGTCGGTCTCGACGCGCATTGCGTGCGAGTCACGATCCCAGTATTTGCGCATATCCTGTCCCGATCTTCCCTGATCGTCCCGCGCGATGAGCTTTAAACACAGAGCTTCGTTCTCATCGGTTTTACCGGCGTCGAGCGAAGCGACTTTGGCGAAGCCGTACCGATTAGTTTTTACAGTCGTCAGAAGCCGCTCGGCATTTCCAACCCCGGCCTTTGGATCATCATCTTCGACGCCGAACGTCTGCCTGATCGTCACCTCGCACTGCGCCGGAGAGCCGTCGGCGTAAAAAGTCGAAATGTAAAACTGGAGCGGTAGCCCCACGCTGACTCTGCCGCGCTCGATCAAATAGACGTGAATCTGCTCTTTAGTGACGCGCAGGTCGAAGCGGCGCTGTTCGGTCCGACCCGTGGTCGGATCGGTCAGATAGGCCGCGTAGCGCAAGTCGCGGAAGCGCAAATACGATCCAGGCTCGAAGTCTTTGTGTTCTTCCGCAAGATCGATGCGGGCGACGAAGCGCCCGCCATCGTCGAGCGCCCCTTCGTACTTGTCGCCCTCCTCGGTCTCCCATTTCTGCTCGCGGTAATTCCAGCGGCGTTCGGTCTCGCGCGCGACGCGCACGCGGCCATGTTTTACCGGCTGGCCGAAAAGGTAATCGGCGCTCACCACGACCTCGGCGTTCTGTCCGGGCAGGTAATAGCCGCGGTCGGTTTTGACGTTGACGACGAAATTAGGCAGGTCGTAACGGCTGATTTTGAAGGGCTGGCTGCCGGGCGCATTGCGCGGACCTTCTTCGCCCAGCCAGGCCTCAATGAAATATTCGCCCAGCCGCGCGTTCTCCGCGATGGGCCAGTCAATGCTCGCCACGCCGAAGCGCGATGTCTTGAACTCGGCGCGGAAGATGTAGCTGCCTTCGGGATCACGAATCTTCAGCTCGCCTTCGACGTTCGCCCACGCCTTCCGGTCTCGATCCAAACCGAGGATGCGAGCGCGCAGCGTCTGCCCAGGCTGATAAAGCGGCTTGTCCGTGCTGACCAGGACCTGATTCGGATAGAGAAGGCTGACCTCTTCCTCGGCTTCCTGCAAAAAGCCGTTGCGCCGCGCGACAACTTTGATCTCGACATCATCGGCTTTGAGGGGACCGGGCAGTTTGAATTCCAGCAACACCTCGCCTGTTGAATTGGTCACGCCTGACGACTTCAGATCGCGTTCGTCGTCCCCTTCTTCGTAAGCCATCCTTGCTTCCACATTCACGCCGGAAACGGGTTTGCCGGTCAGCGGGTGCAGCGCGCGCGCGCGGACGGCGTATTTCGCCTCTTTGCCCACTTCCTGCGGCGCCGAGACCAGCAAGCGGAAAATGTCGGGCGTGATTTCGGACAGCGAGATGAGGCCGGAGACTGAATCGGTTTCTTTGCCTGAAGAATCAATCGCAGCTATGTCGTAACGGAGCCTGTGCCAGAGCAGTTCTCTGACGTCATAATCGCCCGCGCCGATTTTGACCATCGGGACGGTCGAGACGCCGGAACCTGAGGGGACCGAAGGTTCGATCATCGCCGTCGCGCGAACCGCGTCACGCGGATCGATCAACTCCAGTTTGACTCGCGCGGTCAATCCCGAGGAACCGGAATTTTCAACCGCGAGCGAGACGACCGCCCCTTCTTTCTTCAATGAGAACTTCGTGGCCGATTCATTCACGCGCAGGCTGGGACTGTTTGCCGAATACCTGGCGGCGAATATCGAAGCCGAAAAAAGACACACCAATACCGAGCCGATCAAACGATGGCGCATAACGACTACCCCCTGCTTTCCGGTGATGAGGTTTTCCCAGCATCAGCCCGGGGCCGCCGAAGCGGTGGGCCGCGCCGCCGCGCATTTGACAATGAGTGTCTGTGATCAATGGCGGCCTGCTCGTGAGTAGAACGTGGAGTGTCGACCGGCTTGCAGAAAAAGCCAGCGAAAGTTCGCGCTCCGGCTTGGCCGCCATATACGCGTGGTTACGATGCGCTTACTGTGAGAGCTAAGATCATCAAAATTGGCGAATCGCAAGGAATTTGTATTCCCAAGCTTTTTCTGGAACTGGCCGAGTTCGGCGACGAAGTGGAACTGGAAGCGCAGGACGATCAGATCACTGAATGGCGTCAGTAAAAGATTTCACCTGCTCCGGCGATGTTGGATAAATGGCGCCTCCTATCGCGCGCGGGCCATCGGCCCCTCAGCGCCCTTCGGGGCGCCGCTGCCGCCGCGCCGAGCCAGCGTGATTTCGGCCAGGATCGCCAGGGCGATCTCTTCAGGGGTTATCGCGCCGATGTCCAGCCCGATCGGCGAATGGACCCGGCGCAGGTCTTCGGCCCCAACGCCTTCGCGCCGCATGTGTTCGCGGATCGTGGTCGCGCGGCGCCGGCTGCCGATCATTCCGATGTAGCGGGCAGGTTTCTCTATAACTTCGCGCAAACAGATCTCGTCGTGCCTGTGGCCGCGCGTGACGATCACCACGTGCGAAGCCTGTGTGATCCTCAGCGCGCGCAGGGCTTCCGTAAAATCGCCGGTGATCAGCCGAACGCCGGGATCGGGAAATTTCTCGCGCGATGAGAACTCGGGCCTGTCGTCGATCACGGTGATTTTAAAATCGAGCAGCGCGCCCGCCTTTGCGACGGCCTGGCCGACATGGCCTCCGCCGCAGATGATCAATTCCATCGGGGGCCGCGAGATTTCAAATAGCAGTCGCGCGTCGCCGATTCTCCCCTCGACCTCTTCCACTCTGCTACCGACCGCGGGCGATTCGCCCAATTCATTTAGACGCGCGACGGCTATCTCCTGACGCTCGTCTATCATCAGAGCGACGGCGTGGCGCGCGGCGACCTCGTCGAGCGCCCGATCTCCGAGCGAGCCGCCTGCGATCGCGCCGCCATCTTTTACCAGCAGCCTCGCGACATGTGGCGCGGACCGCCCGTCCGTCTCCATCAGAGAGACGACGCACATCACCTCGCCGTCGACGAGCGCTTGTTTCAACGCGGATGAGATTTCAGTTGCGGGTAGCATAGTGATTAGTGGTTGGCGCCTGGTGGTTGGCGCCTGGTGGTTGGCGGATTTTGAATGACCAATCACCAACCACTAGGCGCTCACCACCGTTAAATCCAGACCTCAATGAAGACCTCCATGTCGCCGCCGCAGATCATTCCCTCTTCGTCGGGAGGGACGTCCGGGTTGTCGCGCAGGCTGAATTTGCACAAACGCGGTTTGTTTTCGGCCAGCGCCTCGCGCGCTTCCGCCCAGACGTCGGCTTCGACGCATCCGCCGCCGACCGTGCCCATCATCTCGCCGTCTTCAAAAACCAACAGCTTGGCGCCCGTGCGCTGGGGCGTCGAACCTGAAGTCGTCACAATAGTCGCCACCGCAAGCTTCCTCTTCGCGCTTTGCGCCCTGCTGATCTCTTCGTAAACTTCGCTCTGGGTCAGTAAACTCATAGCTCTTTTATGTCGGTTTGTGATTGCGCGGACAGGCCCGAGGGTCAGTACCGCGGGCGTGGCATGTTTGACCTGGCCACGCTCGCTACCGCTCGCGGTACTGATCCCTGAACCATGTCGGATATTGGAAAATCCTGTAAATCAGGCCCTCATCATAACGCAAGCCCGCCAAAGAGACATATGATACTATGAGTTGAATTAATTGAACGCCCTGATGATGAAAATGAAGTCTAACATTCAAAAAATAGGTTTCGTCAGCCTCGGCTGCCCGAAAAATCTGGTGGACAGCGAGGTGATGATGGGTCAACTGAAACAACACGGTTACGAACTGACCGCCGACCGCGAAGCCGCCGACGTGATCGTCGTCAACACTTGCGGGTTCATTCAATCGGCCAAGGAAGAGTCGATCAACACGATCCTCGAGATGGCCGAGTTGAAAGATTCGGCCAACCTGAAGCGGCTGGTCGTCGCCGGCTGTCTGGTCGAACGCTATCGCCGCGACCTGCTCGACCAGTTGCCGGAAATCGACGCCGTGCTCGGCACGAGCGAGATCGAGAAGATAGTCGCGGCGGTCGACCCGGCGGCGGTCGATGCCCGTGACGCCGCCTTCGTGTCCTCCAACACCTGGATGTCGCGCGGGCTGCCGACTTACATCTACGACGAGAACTCGCCGCGCCTGCTGGCCACGCCGAAGCATTTCGCTTACGTCAAGATCGCCGAAGGCTGCGACCACACCTGCGCGTTCTGCGCGATTCCGCAAATGCGCGGGCGTTACCGTTCGCGGCGGGCCGGGTCGATTTTGCGCGAGGCCGAGCAACTAGCCGCGGCCGGCGTCAAAGAGCTTGTGCTGATCTCGCAGGACTCGACGCAATACGGGTTGGATCTGGGGAT
>Ga0075431_100006702_pt1 | contig 11435 bp, 8 predicted proteins | sample RhiMetdeltSRZDD5_FD_75297 | JGI IMG/M metagenome (GOLD analysis project Ga0075431, IMG submission 75297) | Populus rhizosphere microbial communities from Tennessee, USA - Rhizosphere MetaG P. deltoides SRZDD5 | ecosystem: Host-associated > Plants > Roots > Rhizosphere > Soil | place: USA...
CGATCAGAACCTCGTCCTCCTCGATGGACACCCGATCTACAACCCGTTTCACCTGGGCGGTCTGTTCAGCACGTTCATGGACGCGACGGTTGGCGGCATCGAGCTCATGACCGGCGCGTTCCCATCGCGCTATGGCGGCAGGTTGTCGAGCGTGCTCGACGTCCGGTCGGCCGAGGAGACGCGCCCGGGTGTACACGGCTCGGCCGACCTCTCGGCGCTCGCGGCGACTGCCCGACTCGCGGGTTCGTTCGCCGCCGGACGCGGGACGTGGAGTGTCGCCGGGCGGCGCACGTATGCCGACGCGATGGCGCGCGTCTTCACCAGCAACGTGTTCCCGTACCACTTCCGGGACTTCCACGGCCGCGCAACGTACGCGCTTCCCCGAAACGTGCGCGTTACGCTCACCGCATACGCGGGCAAGGACATCCTCGACGCGAACCTCACGGAGTTCGAGAGCGACTCTGCCCCGTCGCGGGCGAGCGAGGGGCGGTGGGCCGTCGACTGGGGCAACCGCGTGGTCGGCGTCTCCATCGCGAAGGACCTCGGACCCGACGCTCGCGTTCCGGTGCTCGGATGGCGCCTTGGCGAAAGCGCGACGCTCGAGCAGCGGGTGTCCACGTCCGCGTTCAACACCCTTCTCGACGTGGGCGGGGGTGCGTTCGCGCAGCGCAGCGAGGTGGGGGACGTGAGGGCCGCGGGGTCGCTTGCGGCTCGAACGACGAACCACGATTGGTCGTTAGGCTACGACGTCGCCACGCACCGCTTCCGGTACGCATCGGGTTCGGCGCAGACGCTGACCACGGAGTTCGACATCGAGCAGCGGCCCGTCTCCGCGGCTGTTTGGGTCGGCGATGTATGGCGGATCTCCGCGCGATGGCTCATCGATGGCGGACTTCGCGGCGAGGCGCTCTCCAGTCGCGATTGGATGGCGCTCTCACCGCGCGTCTCGCTCAAGTACTTCGCGACGCCGGATCTCGCCCTGACGGCAGCCGTCGGCCGCGTGACGCAGTGGCAGCATTCACTCGCCGGTGACGGCCCGCTGCGCTACTTCGACGTCTGGCTCCCGAGCGACGAGTACACGCCGGTCGCAACGGCGTGGCACTGGATCGCTGGCGTCGATCGACGAATGCAAACCGGGTCGGTACGCGTCGAGGGCTATGTGAAGCGATACGACCGGGTGATGGAGGCGAACTGGTCCGAGGACCCGGGCCGGCGAGGAGACGAGTTCTTCATGGCCGAGGGGATGTCGTATGGAGCCGATGTGCTCGCGCGCTGGCAGCCCGCCGCGGGCATAGGCGGTTGGGTTGCGTACTCGTACGGGGTGAGCTCGCGGTCACGTGACGGCGTGCGGTGGGCGCCCGGCCACGACAGGCGCCACGATCTCGACGTCGTCGCGATCTGGCGCCTCGCGAAATACCGATTCGGCGCCCGATTCGGCTTCGCGAGCGGGACGCCGTACACACACATCGAAGGGGAGATCGCTCGCCGCGTGTACGATCCGTCTCGCGATCGCTGGGGGACGGGCGATCCGCCGATCTACGTCGAGCCCATCGGCGGCGCGCGGAATGGTGCGCGCTTCCCGGCGGCGCATCGCGTCGACCTCGACGCCTCACGCGACTTCAGGGTCGGGACGGTCTCGATCGCACCGTACCTGAGCATCGCGAACGTCTACAACGCGCATAACGTGTTCATCTACCTGTACGAGTACTCCACGGACAGTCCGACGCGCCGCGCGATCTCGCAGTTCCCCATCCTCCCGAGCGTGGGGGTGCGCGTTGCCTTCTGACCGATCGCCACGGAGGATGCCGCGGCCGACCCGACGCCGCGTGCGGCTCGCCGCGTCGGTGGCGGCGGTCGTTCTCCTTGCCGGATGCGAGCTCGAGGAGGTCGCGATTCCGCGTACCGACCCGCGCATTGCGCTGCACAGCGTGCTGAGTGCGAGCGCTCCCACGCAGGTCGTGTTGCTCGAGCGCACGAGAACGGGCTCGGTGCTCCTGCTCGCTCCGCCGTTCGACCTCACGGATCCGGTGGTGAGCGATGAAGGGATCGCGGAGAGTGGCGCGGTCGTTCGGTTGGACACGCCTGACGGCCAGACGCTCGTCGCGCGCGAGGACAACACGGTTCGCGGAGATGGCAAAGGGGGCGGCATCTACCGCTTTGCGCTGCCCGGGGCCGCCCTCACACCTGGCGGGACGTATCGACTCTCCGTGCGCACAAATACCGGCACGGAGATCTCCGCCGAGACGAGCGTGCCCACGGGTGTCGCGGCCACCGTGCCGGAGCAGCGTGTCTTCGACCGGGCGCGCGACACGCTCCTCGTCGAATGGCCCGCATCCCCTGGGGCGCGCAGCTACGTCGTGCGCGTCGAGACACCCTTCGGGCCACGAACGTTCTTCACGGACAGCACGCGCGTCCGCCTGACCGGCGAGCTGCGCAACGTCGACGTGAACGTGCTGCCGCGCGTCTTCATCCCGGGATTCCCGCAGACGGTCACGGTCTCCGCCGTGGACTCGAATTACTATGACTGGTACCGGACGAACAACGACGCGCTCTCGGGTACGGGGCTGATCAACCGCGTGCGCGGGGGCATTGGCGTGTTCGGCTCGCTCGTCCGCCTGCGCTTCCAGGAGCTTCGCGTCGTGGCCCCGCAGACGGATCAGGTGGCCGGTCTGTTCCGCTTCGTCGGCACGCCGCAGCAGCAGGAGACGACACCATACCTGAGTCTGGAGCTGTACGTCGAGTCGCGCGCGGGCCGCCCCGACCAGGGGGATGCGCTGAGCGGCCGATTCGAGCGCCGGCCGACGTTTACGCAGCCTAACGACCCGATCGACGGCCTCCTCGGCACCATCCGAACTGGACGGATCCAGCTCGCTTTTCTGCGGAACTGGTCGTCGACGGATACGGTCGAAGTGTTCACCGGAGAGATTCGCGGCGACACGATCTCCGGTAGTTATCGCGGCTTCGGCGGCTTCGCGCGGTTCGTGAAGCAGCGCTAGGTCGGATTCACCCGCCGGCAAGGTTCCTGAGGCATCCCCTTGCAACAACCCGGACCCCTAGCCCGTTGCGGCGCGGCCTTCGAGGTAGAAACCGAAGATGTCCGCGTTCGGCGGCGCCTTTCCGAGTTGCCGCAACAGGGCGATGACCTGACCCCGGTGCAGGGTCGCGTGATTGACCACGTGTAGCAGCACCTGCCATCGGGCCATCGCGCAGTCGGGTCCACAGAGGTCGCCAGCCAGGTCGGCTTCTGATGTGGTCTCACAGTATGCTCGCAGGCCGTCCCACACGCTCGGCCAGACGCGTCGCAACGCGTCGAGGTCGGGTTCCGGCGCCGGGTCCCGGAAGAGTCGCTGGTCTCCGACCTCACGGAGCTGCGGCATGGCGTTCTCGCGCAGCCGCTTCAGCCAGACCCGCTCCGCGTAGTACATGTGACGGAGCACCCCGAGAACGCTACCGTGCGACGTCGCGAGATCCCGCGTCAGCTCTTCGGACGTGAGCGTCGCGCAGGCCGCCAACACACGGCCTGTCGCCCACGCACCGTAGTCTACGTGGGAGCGCACCAGCTCGCCCATGTCCGGGCACCGACGACGATCCACGTTAGGCATCTTGTCCGAGCTCGTAGGTTGCATACCAGTAGTACGGGATTCGCACACGTCCAGTTCCGCGCCACCCGCCGCCGCGACCGCCGCGCGCACCTCGTCCGGCGACGGAAAGTTCTTGAGCACTTCGTGCTCCGTGCCGTCGTCGAGCCGGCGGCGTTGATACGTGTCCCGGTCGCATCGGTTCGGGTCACGATCTCGTGGAGCCGCTGCAGGTCCTGCTGTCGTTCTGGCTTCGCGTGTACGTGCTCGTACTCGGCGGCCCGCGCCGTGTAATAGCTCAGGAGGGCTTCGTCGCCAGGCTGCGACCGATGCACGGCGTCGTCCACTCGTTAGGCCCGAGATCAGCCGGACGCCTCGCTGGCGTGTCGTGCGAGACGACCTGCGAGATGTCGCTTCACGTCCGGCCACTCGATCGCGAGGATGCTGTACATCACGGAGTCACGCACCGTCCCGTCGCGTCGAGCCTGGTGGTGGCGGAGCACCCCGTCCTTCTTGGCGCCGAGCGCCTCGATGGCACGCTGCGACCTGAAGTTGAAGTTGTCAGTGCGCAGTCCGACCACACGGCAGCCCAGCGTCTCGAACGCGTGGGAGAGCAGGAGGAGCTTGCACGCCGTGTTGACGTGGCTCCGCTGCCACCGCGCGCCGTACCACGTGTACCCGATCTCGACGCGGTCGACAGGCGCCACGATGTCATGGTAGCGCGTGCTGCCGATGATCGTGCCCTCCCTCAGCTCCCGAACCGCCCACGGCAGCATGTGCCCTGCCTGCTGCCCGTCGAGCGCGTCCGCGATGTAGCGTTCTACCGCGTCAGGCGCGGGTACGGAGGTGAACCAGAGCTCCCACAGCCGCCCATCCTGGACGGCCGCAGCGAGGCCAGCCTCGTGGTCGGGTGTCAGGGGCTCGAGCCGAACCTGGTAGCCCTCGAGAGTGACCGGGGTAGTCGTGATCATGGGCGACCCGGGGTGAAGTTCCCAACATTATCGAGGTTCACCGAATCTAAGTGACCCGTCGGCGGAAGCATCCCGGCGGTGTTCCCCTATCACGGCTCGTTGCGAGAGGCGCGTCCCGTCCGCCCACAGATCCGCAATGATCAGCCCGATCCGCTCAATCCGTATAACGTGCACTAAGATGCCGGCCGGCCTTCGGACGCTGGTCGGCGACTCGAAGCATCCCGAGAATCCTCCGACCTCGATCCGTAGGGGAACGATCCCCAGGGATCGCGTGTCTGACATAGAACTTCTATGTTAGCCACTATGCAATCCACCCAATCCATGCGCGAAGAGATCCCTCCCGGCACCCTCGACATGCTCATCCTGAAGACGCTCGCCCGCTCGGCGAATGACCTGCACGGCTTCGAGATCGCCGAAGCCATTGCGGCCTTCTCGGGACGCGTCTTCCTCGTCGAGGAAGGGTCCCTGTACCCGGCCCTTCAGCGCATGCTCGTGCAGGGCTGGATCGTCGGCGATTGGGGCCGTACGACCGACAACCGGCGCGCCCGGTACTACCGCGTCACGCCCGCCGGACGGCGCCACCTCGATCGCGCGGTCAAGTCGTACGGGCGCGTGACGCGGGCAATTGCCGGCATCCTCGAACTCTCGCCCATGGAGGCCTGACCATGCTTGGCAGACTGTGGCGTCGGCTCCGCCTCCTGCTGTCGCGCGACCGCGCGACGCGCGACCTCGAAGAGGAGATGCGACTGCATCGCGAGCTTCGCGCCGAGTCGCTGCACCGGCAGGGCCACGCTGTCGACGAGGCTCGTTCGGAAGCCTCTCGACGATTCGGGCATGCCATCCGCATCGCGGAGGATAGCCGCGCGGCCTGGGGGTGGGGCATGGCCGACGCCTTCTGGCAGGACGTGCGGTACGCCGCGCGCCGGCTCCGACAGCGACCCGGGTTCACCGGCGCGGTCATCGGCATCCTTGCGTTAGGCACGGGCGCGACGACCGCCATGTTCAGCGCCGTGGACGCTGCCTTTCTGCGCCCTCTGCCTTTTGCAGAGCCGGATCATCTCATGACGCTCAGGCGCGTGAATATTCCGTCCGAGCTCCGTATGGAGCCCGAGGTACGGCGGCCGCGGTCGTTCGACGTTGACCACGTTCGGGAAATGCGCGACGTGTTCTCGCACGTCGCCGCGTACGCGTCGGGCGGGTTGAACCTCGTCGATCCGCAGCGGCCCCGGCGCGTAAAAGCCGGCGTCGTCTCCGGCGACTTTTTCACGACACTTGGCGTGCCGGCCACGACCGGGCGGACGATCGCCGGCGCCGATGGCGTGCCGGGAGCGCCCAAGGTCGTCGTGCTCTCCTGGGGCCTCTGGCAGACGGACTTCGGAGGCGGCAACGTCGTCGGGACGACGATTCCACTGAACACGTCGCGCTATGAAGTCATCGGCGTGATGCCGCGAGGGTTCTCGTTCCCCGACGAGAGCGACCTCTGGATCCCAATGAGCATCCCGGTCACGGACGCGACGTTCGAGCCGTTTCGCGGTTATCTGCCGTCGACAGTCATCGCGCGCACGGCACCCGGCATAACGCGAGAGATCGCCGAGACACGGCTGCGCGGCGCGTGGGAACGCGTCGTATCCACGCTGCCCCGCGAACGGGGGCAACGTCTGAGCGTGGATGAGACGCTCGACGTCATTCGCGCCCAGGGCGCATCTACACCGCTGCGTGCCGAGCTCGTTGGCAACCGGCGCACTGCGCTCCTCGTGCTCTTCGCCACGACGGCGCTGCTCCTCCTCATCGCCTGCGCGAACGTGACGAACCTGCTCATCTCGTACGGAGCGTCGCGGTCGCGCGAGCTCGCGGTACGCACCGTCCTCGGCGCCACGCGCGTACGTCTCGTGCGGCAGCTCCTCGCTGAAAGCGTAATGCTCGCGGCGTGCGGTGCCGTCGCTGGCATCGTCGTCGCCCCCTTTGTTCTCCGGGTCCTTCGCACGCTGATGCCGGCGCAATTGGCGGGCGTCGCTCCGGTGCAGCTCGATCTTCGCGTGCTGGCGTTCGCCACGCTGCTCGCCGTCATCACCGGAATCCTGTTCGGGCTATGGCCTGCATTCGGCGCGACACGAGGATCGGCGCTCGCCACGATCAAGGCTGGAGGCGGGCACGGTGCGAGCGCCGGTGGTGCGCGGCGTTCCCAGCATCTGCTCGTGGGCGCGGAGTTGGCGCTAGCTGGCGTCATGCTCGTGGGTGCGGGACTCATGCTGCGCTCGTTCGAACGCCTCGTCGCGACCGACGCCGGGCTCGTAGCCGAACACGTGGCGACGCTCGAGATGAGTTTCCTGCGTGGGATCCGCCAGGCACAGCGCCTCGAGCGACTCGATCGCATGCTGGCCGAGCTCCGTCGGCTGCCCGGCGTCATCGCGGCCGGCGCGGTGAACGATCTTCCGCTGCGCGGCGGCGGCGGCATCGGCATCTCGGTCAAAGTGGACGGAGCACCTCCGGCCGCGAACCGCGAGTTCCCGCGATATCTCGTCGCATCCGATGGCTACTTCGAGGCGATGGGGATCGCGCTCAAACGAGGGCGCTACTTCTTGCCGAGCGATGGGACCGGCTCGGCGTCGTCGGTGGCGATCGTCAGCCAGTCCATGGCGGATGTGTTCTGGCCAGGGAAGGACCCGCTGGGGCGCACGTTCCTGTTCGGCGGCGACGGGCCTCCGGTTCAGGTGATCGGCGTGGTGGCGGACGTCAGGGAGAGCGGACTCGAGGAAGACCCGGGTCCGCAGATGTACTTCCCCGCGAGGACGAATCTCGATGCGAACGTCGCGCTCGTCGTTAGGGGAACCGATCGTCCTGGAGACTTGCTACCTGCCCTCACCCGCGCGGTGCGAAGCGTGGACGCGGCGCAGCCCGTCTACAACGTGCGGATGATGGACGACGTGATCGGGAAGTCGATGGCGGCGCGACGCGCGAACACCGTGTTGATCGGACTCTTCGGGCTGCTCGCGCTACTGATCGCGGCGCTCGGCGTCTATGCCGTGACGGCGAACGCCGTGGCGCAACGCTCGCGTGAGTTCGGCATCCGTGTCGCCCTTGGCGCGACGCGCAGCGACATCGCGTGGCACGTGGGCAGCGAGATGGCCGTGGTGGTCACCGTGGGAGTCGTGGGAGGCGCCGCCCTGGCATGGGCCGCTTCACGCGTGATGGCCGGGCTCGTGTATGGCGTCACCGTCCATGACGTCGGGACGTTCGCGACGGCGCCGGTCGTGCTGGCACTGGCGGCTGTCGCGGCGACTGCCGTGCCTGCGCGGCGTGCCATGCGCGTGCAGCCAGTAGAGGTGATGCGGGATGAGTGATTTCCGGCGCACACAACGACCGCGCCGGGACGGCACGACGAGACGTCGTACCGTTACCCAGGCCGGTCACCCGCTCCGCTACCAGCGATGGACGGACGTGCGCGAGAGATTCCCCAGGGCCGCTCAGCGTCTACGTGTTGGCGGCGACGCCGCGCCGGCGACCATGAACGGCCGTCCGGCCCACAAACGCCGAAGGAAGGTGAACGCCCACACCACGGGCAGCAGGATGGCAGCGCGCTCGAACGTGCCGGCGAAACCGGTGGCCCGCGTGCTCCACACCCCGTAGACGACGACACAGAGGACAGTGACCAGCGCCATGGATCGCGAGTAGGCCGACCAACCGCGCCAGACCGGGTCGCCGGCGAAACGCTGCGCCATCACGAGGAGCGCGATGACCGAGCTCGCTGCCGCTACGCCCGCGATGGCGAGATGGATGATCCCGAGCGTCGTGCGCCGTTCGAGGCTCAACCCCTCCGGATCGTATCCGGGCGCAGGATCCTGTCGAACGACGCTCGCAACGATGAAACTCAGTCCCGTCGCCGCGATGAGGATGGGGTACGCGCTCGCGCCTGTGCCGCCGGCCAGGAGACGCCGCCACGCAGGTGCGGTCCCGACCAGGGCTGCGCCGAAGATGACGAAATTGACCTGCTGCACCCACCCGCCGGAGCCGAGGCTGAGCGCACTGATCGCTTGATGCCACGCATTGTAGCCGGGTCGCATCGCTCCCTGCACCGTCGCCACAGCCATGAAGAGCCCGGCGGCCGCAAGCCCGAACCAGAGGCGCAACAGCAGCGAACGAGGGACGGGTAACGCCGCATGCGTGTTCATTGAGCCCGGGTGAGGCGACTATGAACTCTGTGCAGACGCGGCGGCGCGTGCAACCGTCCTGCCGGCACCACACTGCGCCCTTCACCTACAGCACGTTAGGCGAATGGTCAGCGTACGACGGGGTCCGCCCATGGATCGTCGTATGGGGCTCCGCCTGGCGGCTGACTCGCCTCACTCCGTGTCTTCGCGGCCTCCGGTCGAGGCCGGCAGACACGCCTCGCCCCTTCATGGTGATGGCTCCACGAGCGTGGCATCTTATTGACACGGCAGCGGGCGCCCCGCGCGACGTTCGGCGCGGGCGCTGCCGCGACGCTACATCGACTGACGGCGGTCATCGCCAAGGAGGGTCCGATGCCAACTGCGATGCTCACGGAGCTCCTCGATCGAGAGGGCATCAGGTACGTCACCATCCAGCACTCGCGCGCCTACACCGCGCAGGAAGTCGCAGCGTCCGCGCACGTACCCGGCAAGGAGATGGCGAAAACCGTCGTAACGAAGATCGATGGCAAACCCGCGCTCGTCGTGCTTCCCGCGGGCGAGAAGGTGAACTTCGATCAGCTCCGTGCGAAGACGGGAGCACACGACGTGGAGCTCGCGACCGAGCAGGAGTTCGCGACGCTGTTCCCGGGCTGTGAGCTCGGCGCGATGCCACCGTTCGGGAACCTGTACGGGCTCGACACCTACGTGACACGGAGCCTTGCCGACGATGAGGAGATCGCATTCAACGCCGGCTCGCACACGGAGCTGATCAAGATGCCGTACCGGGACTTCGAGCGCGTCGTGCATCCGAAGCCCATCGACGACACGGGCGGGGCGGGAGCGAGGTAGGCCGTTCCCGCGGCGACAGATCAACCGCCTGGAGCCTCGGCGCGCTGAAACTCCGAGCAGTCGATCATTGCGCGGACGGGTTGGCCGTCCTTGGTGCGACCTTCCACGTCGAATCGCGCGCCCTTGTCACGGCGCGTCACCCGGACTGTCCCGCTTCCCATGCGTTCTGTGCCGGCGACCGTCTGGATCGTCCCGGATCGCGCGCCGTCCATGAAGGAGAACACGAACTGCTCGGACTCTTTCGTGGTCGCGTTCCCGCGAACGGAGAGGTCGAACCGCCATTGTGGCTTGTCTGGCGTGACGCGCTGGCCAAACCACGGGTACATGAGGACATAGTACGAGCGCGTGTTACTCTGGGTGGCCTGCTCATCGATGCCACATTTCGCATCCACGCGACCGGTCACGGTCTTCGTGCCTAACGTGATCGACACCTCCGTCATCGGGACGACCGTTCCCGGTGTGCCTCGGCGCTGCGCGGCCACAGCACGGGGCGCGAGGAGCGTCAACGCCGCTCCGATGGCGATGGACGTGTGGACGAGTGTGCGCGACATTCAGCCTCCCTTGATACGGCCTAGCGAGGGCTTTCAGGGTCCGGCGAGCCCTCGCGCGGCACACTACCGCGCTGTCTCGGCGCCGAGCTCCGCGTGCAGAATCGGGCCGTTCGTGTACCACCGTTTGTGCCCCCAGGCCATGAGCTTGCCGTCGGCCAGGAGCGCGAGTCGGTTGACGGCGTCCGACGCGATCGCCACGACGTTCGACCACTGAGGGCGGTCGGTCGGGAGCCACTCACGGATTCGACGCGTGTGCTCCTCGCGCAGCCTTCGCGAGCAGCGCGGACAGCGCGACCTCGTCGAGCAACTCGCCGCGCGCGATCACAGCGCGGATTCGGCCGACGTTCCGAATGTCGGTGAGCGGATCCGCGTCGAGCAGAACGAGGTCGGCGAGCTTCCCGGTGGCGACCGTCCCTAACGAGTCCGAGAGACCGGAGAACTCCGCCGCCGATCGCGTCGCGCTCACCAGCGCCTCCATCGGCGTCATTCCAATGGTGTCGACGAAGTAGGCCAGCTCATCGCGCAGGCTGAAGCCGGGGTACTGGAGGGCAACGCCGACATCCGTCCCGGGGAGAATGCGAACCCCGGCGCGATGCATCTCACGGAAATCACGGAGCACGCCACGGTAGGCACGGGGCAGGTAGAAGCGCCGGATCAGGGCGTTCATCATCCCGTCCCGCTCGGCCACCTGCTCGCGCCAGTCCTCGAGCAGATATCCCGAGATGTACCGCCGCCGAGGGTCGATTCGCCCGGTGCTGTCCTCGACGATCCGTCGGGCGTCCGAGGGTGGTACGAGCAGCCACTGGTAGTAGTTCACCATCGTCGGCACGATCGCCGCCCCGGCATTGGCGAGCTCGCGAACGAGTCGCGCGCGCGTCTGCGGGTTGCGCTTCTGCAACGATGGATAGATCGCGTGCTCCATACTGCGCTGCCCCGCCGCGAGCATCGCCTCGACCGACGTGATGTCACCGTGGGCTGCCAGCGTTAGGCCACGACGACGCGTCGCCGATGCGATCGCCCGATACACCTCGTCGGACGTCACCGTCCGAACCTTGATGAAGTCCGCGCCAAGCGACGCCACTGAGTCCACTACGCGCCGTGCGTCGGCGGTATCGCCCACCGGCGCACGATAGCGATCGACCGGCTCGACGGTCCCTCTATCCTTCATCCGCCGCACGCGCGCGGCACTCTCCAGAATCGGGCCCGCGGTCCTGATGCGCGGCCCGACGCGAGCTCCGGCGGCGATCTCGGAGCGCCAGCCGCTGACGGCCGCGAAATCCCCACCCATATCGCGCACGCTCGTTACACCGTTCGCGAGAAAGAGACTCAGCGACGCGG
>Ga0075431_100006703_pt1 | contig 11435 bp, 9 predicted proteins | sample RhiMetdeltSRZDD5_FD_75297 | JGI IMG/M metagenome (GOLD analysis project Ga0075431, IMG submission 75297) | Populus rhizosphere microbial communities from Tennessee, USA - Rhizosphere MetaG P. deltoides SRZDD5 | ecosystem: Host-associated > Plants > Roots > Rhizosphere > Soil | place: USA...
CAAGTTTTGTAAGCGAACGCATAAACAAGGACTTGGCAGAGGCAGGAGGGCCGCAGAGTAACAGGTGAACGGGTTTCTCAGCATGCATAGCCATTTGGAAAAGATCCTTCACATCTTGGAAACCATAAATATCGTCAAAAAGTCCTTGTCTAATCCCAATGTGAATTGGTTTGTTGCTAGGAGTACGAATCTCAGACCCAGCTTTCTTCCAACGACCGAACAATTTCATTATTTCTTATCCTCTCATTTACATGAGTACTACATTAGAGGAACTCTGGATTGTTCTACTATTTCTTGTAAGAAAATAGTATTCAATTCTATTTCCCCTCGCCTAGTAAATCTTATTGTTAAAAAATATCCTATTGGAAAGGCCACTGTTGGCAAATGAGGATCCTTATCAAGATAACAAAGTTTACTTATTTGGTTTTATTTTTGACTATTAAAAGCAGACTTCAATCCTTTGACAAATTTGCCTGAATCTGAAACCCACCCAAATACGCCTCCTTGCATCTTAATTTGCTTGATTGCCGCCTGATAGTTACCATAATCTGTGGCCCCGGTACCATCCTTTAGTAGAGTACACCAGTAGCCATTGTCATTTGCTTCCCTCATAATTGTATGCACACAGACATCCGTGGTGATACCAGTTATTATTAAATGGGTTATTCCAAGATTTTTTAATATTAGTGGAAGGTTACTTTGTCCGAATCCTCCTTTTCCCGCCTTATCCACTACATATTCTCCCGGAACAGGATATAGATCATCAATTATGTCCCAGTTCTTTTCTCCTCTAACTAACAATCGACCGAGCCCGCCTTGCGGAATATCGCCAATCCCAACACCATCTCCTATTATCTTACTTCGAAGTATCTTGTTGTATGGTGCATCGGAGAGATCCGGAAGATGACCTTCTCTGGTATGTATAACCTTAACATCAGTTCCTTTTCGTATAGCATCTAAAACATGCATTATTGGTTTAATAGGAGCAGAAGTCAGCCCGAGATCATATCCCATGACATCGACATAGCCTTTTGGGCCACAGAAATCTACCTGCATATCGATACTCAGAAAAGCTGTTCTAGCTGAATCAAATTCGACATATGCCATGTCACCAAACCGGGGACAGTCTTCAACTTCAACTTTAATGAGCTTGCCTTTTGGAGGTCCATATAGCCAAGTTGGAAACTTGAAGGTGTGTGTTTCTTTAAACTCCTCATAGTCCTTTTCAACTCGTTTGAGTACTTCATCTCTTGCAGCAGAAGATACATCTTTATTTTGTGGCGGAGTTGTTGTTGTCGTTGTTGCTGTTGTATCAATTTTCTTTCTAGTATTCATTTATTCTTGTCCTCCTTGTCTATAATAGTGCTATCCTGATTCTTATTGACTTCCTCAGGTCGGGTGAAAGTAGATGACTCAGTAGACAGATTCAGGTCATCTGGCTGATTAGTTGTAGCCTTAATACCATCATCATATTTTATATAATTTCCTGTACTAGTTCCAATTCCTTTTGCTGTGAGTCTGCCTTTTTCATAGTGTCTAGTGAATTTTGCTACTATTGGATATACTACTATTCCACCTATCAATCCTCCAATAACTGATGGGATATCAGGGGCGAAAATGACAAGTGGTACTGCAATTGCTATCCCGACTAAAAATCCAATTATTGCCGGAACATTAACTCGTCTATCACCGGCAGCAAGTATCTCGTCTGCTGTATTCTTCCGTGCAACAATCCAAAAATGTCCTATCAATACACCTCCAACAAGAGATACCACTGTGCCAAGTAGAAGAAGCCAAGGAACGATACTTGTTAATAAGTTTGAAGCGGCTACAGCAGTACCCGCAAACATTACTATTAGAGCAATCTTTTTCCATGAAAAGTTAATTCTCCCGTTTGAGATATAATACGATACATTCTTGAAACCTTGAACAGCATTATACAAACAACCATCGCAAGTTGAACCATTACTCGCCCATTGTATTATCATTATTGGAATTCCAAGAGCGATTACACTTAATCCAAAGAAGAAGTCAAGTTCACCAGCAACAGCAGTGAAGATTCCACCTACCATAAGCATAAGCAAATTACAAACTGGAAAGGCAACAGCAGTTACAGCCCATGCTTGCTTAGGTGTTTTAGTCCATCGAGTAAAGTCTCCAGTCATAGTACTACTTACAATAAATGTTCCGATTGATGAAGTGAAACCTAATGCAAATGTCCAAGGCTCACCTACAACAGGAGACACAAAAGGATTACCTCCTGTCCCAGCGGCCACAACGTTAAGAATTGAATATATCATCCATCCTGCCAAGAGCGTCACAGAAACGACTGCAAATCTTCCCATCCATGCCATAGCCTTAATACCGTACACTGCAAAAAGCCCAAAGACTATTGCCCATACCCCTGCCCAAAATGCAGTTTCTCCCAAAATCCCTGGCAGGCAATGGCAAACGTGTTCGCTTCCTGATCCAGCATTGAAAGACTGGCCACCATATAGACCAACCATAAGGTCTGCAGCCAGCCAAGCCTGAAATGCAAACCATCCTGCAACTAGTCCTGCGATCATAAGCGTAGGAATAGCATAGCCGTATCTTCCAAATGCGGCCTTGCACATCAAGGGAAAATTAAGACCATATTGAGCTCCCTTGTGTGCAATCAAACCAGAATAGACAAAAAGAAAGATTTGTCCGGTGATGATAGCCACGTATCCTAATGGGGCACCCAACCCAGCCATAATCTGGCTCCCGATAAAAATGCAAATGTATGCGTACGCAAATCCGGCCCATACTAGCGCCGGATGACTGAACCCCAGCCTTGCATGCTGAGGAACTGGCCTCTCAGCATATTCCTCTTTTTCCGACATTTATCAAAAAAATTCAACAAAGAGGAAAGATATAAAGATGTGTGCAGATTTATTTACATTTTTTAATAAATATTTTGATTGCAGAAAAAATATTTATGCAAATTTCTCGATTTTATGATAGTATCAAATTTCATTTCATTTTAAGCATCTATGGTCATAGGCATAGTGAGAATAGTGTATTTGTTATAGTATCGCTCCTATCCTATCCTATCCATTTTTTAACCTTAGGTCTTCAGATTCTACTTCCTTTTCAAGAGCTTCTTTGTAAGATCTTATCTTCTCTTTAAGGTATGGATATTTTAGACTCAAAATCTGACAAGCAAATATGCCTGCATTATGAGAAGAATTAATTCCCATAGTTCCTACAGGTACTCCTGGTGGCATCTGTAATATGGAAAGTAACGAGTCCATTCCATCCTGGAAATTACTACGTAAAGGAATTCCAATCACAGGAATAGCAGTTAGTGAAGCGATCATTCCAGGAAGATGAGCTGAACCAATTCCAGCCGCAATAACCATGTCGACTCCTCTGGCTTCTAGTTGTTGTGCATACCTAAGAGTTTTCTTGGGCGACCTGTGAGCAGCAACTACTGTAATTTCACTTGTTACCTCAAACAAATCTAGGACATTCTTAGTATCTTTCAAATCATCTAATATTTTTGTTGAAGGACAAGCGATGGCGACTAGTGGATTTTTTTGACTGATTTCTTTATGTTCATTTGGGATTGATTGATTTGATTTTAGATCCTGTTTTTCCATATCTTTTATCTTTTTACCTTTTATCTTAACTAACTTCAACTAGAACTATGACGATATGGTTGATGGTTAAGCTTACGCTTTTCCCTTACCGCATATATTGCAAGGATTACCAAAATCGATGCCACTACTACGAGAATCCATATTTCTCTAAATACTATCATATTAACTATCCCAATGAAAAGAACTATCATTGATATGATATTAGCTATTAAATAGGTCTTCATAATTTCTCATTTTTTCGTTTTGTTTTCTTTATTCTCCATTGCCAAAGATAGATGATATCAGCATATGGCTGGTTGATTCTACTCATCGCTGTTTTTTCCTTTGTACTGATTTTGATTTTGATTTTTGTTTCAAGTTTCTGTATTTTATTGAACCTAATTTTGGTTTTTCCTCGGTAAGTGCATTTTTTACCATTGGGACAAGAGCATCAACAACCATCGTGAAAAGTTTTTCTCCTAATTCTGCGGTTGCTTTGCTCGCGCCTCTACCCACTACCCCTGATTTAGAATATTGATCCATTCTATACTCAAAGAATGTTTCATAATCGTATTCGTCGACTACCTCTTGCATATCCACAAGGTCTCGTCTCGCAGCTAACACACATGCAGTTTCCGATATATTTGCATGTATATACGACGGAAAGACAGGACAGTCTTCTACTAGTTTAGACATAGTCGTAGGTGTTGTTTCCCACCAGTTCAATACTCTTACCTGTAGCTCTGGGAAATCATATCGTAAGTTTTCTCTAGCTGAATAAATTGGTCCCCAGTTCCACATATGTCCATTTAATATCAAGATCTTACGAATTCTACTTTTATAAAGCCATTCTGCAATTTCACAAATTACTTTCATCATAGTATCTGGTCTAAGTGATAACGTACCTGGAAAGTTTCCATGACTTTGGGAGCAGCCATATATTAAAGGCGGAACTACAGGAACCCCAGTTTTTGCAGAGACTCTCTTTGCAACCTCATAACAATCTATGGTATCTACTGCTAATGGCAAATGTGGGCCATGTTGTTCACAAGAGGCTGTTGGAATAATTGCCATAGTCATGGTTTTTGTAAGTCTGTCTATATCTTTCCAAGTAAGCTCCTCCCACAATACAGGATTGCCTTTTCTTGGGAACATATGATAATTTCTACCTGTAATAGTGGTTGGACTAGAACTTTTTATGTTTGATTAACACACATGATTAAAAAATGCATATATCATAAAATTAGAATCTTTTAGACTAATACCAACGTAACTTGCATATATCACCAAAATAGCTTTTTTTGATATATACTTGTTTTTTCTAATTTAATGATTGTAACTTATATGTTCATATGATTAAACAGAATTGTGAGATTTCTATTTGATTGTCGAGGGGTTTCAAATAGCAATTACAAGGAAAATGGCAGGATTCTGTTTATAGGTACTCGAGAGAAGACGATATAAATGAAAAAATCATCTTCCTATAACTTATTAAATCTAACAATAAAAGACCTTTCAAAACTCATATCAGCCAAGGAAATCTCCCCCGTAGATTTAATTGAAGCTACGCTAGAAAGAATTGCAAAATTAAATCCTACACTCAATGCGTTCATTACTGTTCTTGAGGATTCAGCACGACGGGATGCTAAGAATGCAGAATTGCAAATAAAAGAAGGAAAGTACAAAGGTCCTCTACATGGAATCCCAATTTCATTGAAGGATCTGATCTATGTAAAAGGAGTAAAAAGTACCAGCGGTTCAAAGATACTATCCAATTTTATTCCAGAATACGATTCTACTGTGGTAAAAAAGCTAAAGGATGCGGGAGCAATTATTGTTGGGATGAATAACACTCATGAATTTGCCTGTGGAATAACCAACATTAATCCGCATTATGGTTCATCCAAAAACCCTTGGGATATAAACAGAATGTCTGGAGGATCTAGTGGAGGATCTGCTGTAGCCGTAAGTGCCGGAATGACACCGGCTTCAATTGGGACAGACACAAGTGGTTCCATACGTGTGCCATCCTCATTGTGTGGCCTATTTGGCCTTAAACCCACTTATGGAAGAGTTAGTAAATATGGCGTCCAGGAACTAGCTCCATCCATTGACCATATAGGACCTATAGCTAGAAGCACATGGGATATAGCGGCAGTACTTCAAACAATAGCCGGCTATGATAAATTAGACAACTCTACAGTCGACTTACCGGTACCTGAATTCAGCAAGTTCATTCTTAATGGAGAATCCAAGGAAGACAAAAAATCAAATAAATTCAGAGTAGGAATTCCTTTAGAATTCTTCTTTGATTTGATAGATTCAAGAGTAATGCACACTATCGAAAAGTTCGTCGACAGACTTCAAAGTTGTGGAATTTCAACATCTCCTGTACACGTGGAGCAGACAGATAAGATATTTGATTCTTGGCGGGCCATAAGGCTTGGAGAATCAGCTGCTGTACATGAACAGTGGATCAAGACCAGACGCGGAGAATATGGACAAAATGTAATAGTCATGCTTGAAAAGGGTATGGAAGTAACAGCAGTAGAGTACATTAATGCTCAGAAATCAAGGATGGAAATAAAGGCAGCATTTCTAAAAGCGATGACAGACTATGATGCACTGTTGGTTCCAACAACGATCATTCCAGCTCCATTATTAGATGATACTACAGTAAAAATCAATGAAGATACTATTGAGGTATATCAGGCTTTGAGCAGACTAACAACAGTCTTTGATATTACGGGATTGCCAGCAATGAATGTACCTGCTGGTTTTATAGAAGGAGGAGAGAAAAATAAATTGCCTATAGGAGTTCAGTTGGTGGGAAGGCCTTTCGATGAAGAAACACTTCTAAGGGTCTCGAATATTTATGATGAGAATTATAAAGTTTATGAGGAAATGATTCCTCCAGATACTATAAATGTAATAATTTAGATCTCAGTATAAAGCTTGTGATGACCTAATTTATTCCAAAAAGCTCAGAACACGATTTAATTAACTTTTGACTTGAAGGGAATCAATCATTTTTTCAATGGTCGGCAGATAATTGGAGTATTTATCCGGTTGCGCTTTGTATGTGATCAAAATTGCTTTATCATCAATTACTGTCCAAAGTTGCATAGCCTTACGTTCGACTTGGTTATTATCTGTCGCACTAAATACTACTTTATGAGCAGGTTTACCTGCCAAAGTAGTTGAAGTTGATTCGGATACCTTTAAATTCTGACTACCAGCTTTTAAATCTGACATCTGAACTTTTGTAACTTCTTGTAATGATACATTTTGAGAGGGTAAATCCTGAATTTTTAAACCAAGTGCTGCCGGATATACTCTAGTATCAGTTTCAGGTGGGGCTCTAAAGGTGACAAAATTATCAAGATTAACAGACTTTTCCCAATTCGAAGGAAACTGAATGCTTATTCCTGTTGCAATATCCTCATAAGTTAGAAACTGTTCCTGAGCAAATGCTTGATTATATGAAGATAATAATGCGTGGTTATCATGCTTATATAACTCGAGAACCCCCTTGCAATAGTTGTCATCATCAACATCCACAACGGCCGCAGTTTCATCCTTCTCACCCTCACCATTATTAGATAGGAGAATAGAAGAGACCACAGCTGGCTTATTACCATCATTCGCTAAACAGCTTCTATCTATCGGTGAAGATAATGCTAACATCGAAACTATAGTCAAATACATCGCTGCGATCAAAAGCGAAGTCAATCTATCTGACAATTACAGACAATGCTTAATTGCATTACTATCTAGGTTCTCTAAATATAACGATAACAAACCATTCAGGGATTTAACACGTTCTGATGTTATTGCATTTTTAGATACTTACCGGAAGACAGAAACCCAAGATCCGATGCATAAATGGATAGGAACATACAATCTTTTCCTGATTTATTTGCTACGATTTTTCAAGTGGCTTTATTATCCAGATATTGAACCGGGGAAAAGGCCTAAACCTTCAGTAGTAGAAAATCTTCCTCAGCTAAGGAGAAAGGAAAAATCAATTTACAAACCTACTGACCTATGGACTCAGCAAGATGATCTTCTGTTTTTGAGATACTGCCCAAGCTCTAGAGACCGGCTTTATCATTCCTTGTCAAGAGATACGTCATGTCGTCCTGATGAGATTTTGAAGCTAAAGATAAGAGATATCACTTTCAAAATCGCTAACAATTATCAGTACGCAGAGGCACTAGTTAATGGTAAAACAGGGAGCAGGCCTATTTTACTAATCGATTCAATTCCCTACCTGAAAGACTACCTTGACCATGAACATCCTCAGCCCAGAAACCCCAACTCTCCATTATTATGCGGGACCGGAAAGGTATTGGGAAGACATGTCAAACCTAATACTATATACAAGATATATGACCAATACAAGAAACAAACATTTCCCAAACTGTTAGAATCACCCAACGTTTTACCGGAGGACAAACAGAAGATAAGGGATTTGTTGAAGAAACCCTGGAATCCATACATACGGAGACATAGTGCACTCACTGAAAAAGCTCGAATTTTAAAAGATCCGATTCTTAAGATGCATGCTGGGTGGTCTCAGAGTTCTCAAATGCACCTAAAATATGAACACTGGTTTGGAAATGAGCCAAATGAGGAACTTCTATCGGCATATGGCATAGTTTCTGGTGACCAACAGGTAGACCAGTTACACCCCAAGCAATGTCCTAACTGTTCAGAACCTAACAAGCCAGATTCAAAATTCTGCAGCAAATGTCGCATGGTATTAACATATGACGCTTACAGTGAAACGCTCGAAAATCAAAAGCAGAAGGAAGATAGGTTAACAGTAATTGAGAATCAGATGAAGGCCCTCTTAAATGTATTTGGAGAGAATAAGGACCAAAACCAAGTAAATCAAATGGCTGAGACCTTATATATTTCTGGTATATTAAAAGAAGACAACAAGAAGCATTTCCAAAAATAAGTGCAGACCTATTACGTACCTAAGTCTCATTAGTTTTAGTGATGGTGTACTCTTTTAGTAGTTCTGCTTTGTCCATGAAATCCCAAATATCAGTGTAAACCGTATTTACGAGTTTGAATATTCCATTAACCTTTAAGTCAATAAAAAGATTCAATGGTGAATGTCCACTCTGAACGATAAGTTTAGCCCATTCAATTGTGGCTTTTTCGTTATCTTTATCGGCTTTCTTCCATACTCGTATTAACTTATCTTGTGCAGCCTCTACTTTTCTATCGAGTTTCTCTATCTTTGCTCTCCTTTTATGGTATTCCATTTCGATTTCGTCGACCCGTCCGTTAATAGACGCATTCATTTTTTGTTTTGATTCCATCAGAATCCTATTGTCTTCCTCTTCTCTGATTTTGGCCGTTCTTTCTTCGGGAGAATATGAATTGTAGAAGTCCAACATTTGCTTACATTCTGGCTTTGACCAGTTTAACAGATAATAGTCATATTTGTAGACCACAGGATTCTCCACTCCGTTTGGTGGGGTCATAGTATATTTGAACTTGATTATCATACCTAAGTCGGTCATAAGATTTAATCTGCGTCTTAAAATATCGCCATGTATCTTAGATGCACTTCGAAGATGATAGTAAGTGTAAGGCTGTTTGGCTAACTTCGAGACTATCTTCGAGCAAGTCATGTAAACATCAACTACTTGTCTTCGACCTAGTCCTTTCATTTCTTGGTATGTAGAGCCTCCGTACGTACGGAGGCTACAATAGTTCTCTAATACCCAAGGATAAAAATAATACTGTCAGTAAATGACTGAAGCAGTATTACTTCGAATAAGAGCACGACATGTTGAGTGTCGCCGTTGTGGAAACAAATGGCTCTATACAGGGAAAAGCGAGCATTTTGTTTCATGTTCCAAGTGTCGGACAACTATAACAATTAATCGTAAGCATAAAAAAGGAGGTGTCGAGGGGTAATATGGACTCGACTAGAAAAACTTTCTTATCCAGTATACCATCGGAGAATGGCGTCTCGAAACCTGAAACTAAGCTGATTACAATTACAAAATGTCTCTCTGGGCTCTGTACTGGATTTTATACCGATTCAGTTTCCGAATCTATTTTGATAAAATGTTCTGATCCGAAACACAATATTGATGAGGCTGGTAGCCATCCAGCCCCAGCAGAAGCACAGACAGCCAACCCAAATTTCGCAACCAGCAAAAAAATGGGATGAACTTATCTAAGTGATCAATAATTCGTCATCGCCTATAAAAGAGTTTAAGCTGAGTCCAGAGTTTTGTGCTGGATATGGATTTACTAATGCCACTGTAGTTAACGGTTATCTAATTTTCCGCCACAAGTCAGGCGGAGCCATACGGTGTGAATTTGATAGCAGAAACTTTCCCAAGACCAAAAGGAGACTCGAGAATGCCATAGCTTCAAATGAGGATGATATTAAGTTTGACAGTAGTTTTGATTCCCGTAAATTCGTAGTCAAATTTATCGATCTCCTGGTACAGGATACGGAGCAAGAATATGCAGAGCATGAAGCCGCCCAACAACTTGACCAGAGTGAGAAACAGAAGATCCTAGATGAGATTAGCAAGGACAAGGCCACTCAAACTATCTCGATGGAAGATTGGGAAATAACACGGAAGGAAAAATTTTCCTTCCTCCGAAAAATAGTCAAGAAAAATCTTCCTTCTATTTGGCTTCCATTAGAATTTGCGTTATCAATAAAGTGCATTATTAACATCTCAAAAAATACGCTACCCTTTGCAGGTATCGTACTGGGTGCACCTAGTACATTAAAAACAGCTAGCCTTATCATGCTAAGCAAATGGCCCCAGACATTTTACACTGACCATTTTACATCAAGATCTCTAGTTTCCCATAGCACTGCGGTACCCAAGGATGACTTGTCTGAAATTGACATGTTACCTAGGTGGAAAAACAAGCTGGTCCTGGTGCCTGAGTTAGGACCAACATTTACGGCCAAGGATGAAGACCTGACGCATTTGCTTGGCATACTGACTCGAGTGCTTGACGGTCAAGGCTATCAATCAGATTCGGGAGCCCACGGCCACCGAGGCTATAACGAAAAAATTATGTTCGTATTGGCAGGTGCCTCAGTTGACATCCCCTACAAGGTTTACAAAGTCTTGGGCTACTTGGGACCTAAATTATATTTTCTGCGGTTACCCAAGGAGACGCGATCAGAACTCCAGCGCCTGGCGAATATGAGGGAGAATTTTGGCGACAAGGAGGAGCTCATCAAAAATGCATTATTCGATTATTTGAAATGGCTAGAAATCAGGCCGGACATGGTTATTGATGCTGACAGTTCACTACCTAAAATCGATTGGGACACTTCGAAGGATGACGAAGAGGCATTACTGAAAATTATAAAGCTCGCAGACCTGTTAGGCCCATTAAGAGGAGTAGCTCAAACCTGGGAGACCAGAGGAACGCAGGGCTCTGATTATGGTTATACAATTCCAATTGTTGAAGACCCATCCAGGGCAACAACTCAGCTTTATCATCTAGCCCGTGGCCATGCACTTGCACATGGGAGAAATTATGTAACGAAATATGATCTACCAATCCCCGTCAAGGTAGTATTATCAACGGGGCCAGTAGAACGGGTCAGGATACTGGATAAATTATTATCCCATAACTCTGACGGGGGATACCTCGATACCGGGCAGCTTTCTGGATCACTCAATATCAGTAAACCGACAGCATTGCGGACAATGACCGAGCTTGCAATACTGGAGCTGGTTGACGTCTCGCCGGCATTGGGAACCGAGGATAATGACGAGCATGCAGGCCTTGAGCGAAAAATCAAGCTAAAAGGCCAATATTCCT
>Ga0075431_100006704_pt1 | contig 11435 bp, 12 predicted proteins | sample RhiMetdeltSRZDD5_FD_75297 | JGI IMG/M metagenome (GOLD analysis project Ga0075431, IMG submission 75297) | Populus rhizosphere microbial communities from Tennessee, USA - Rhizosphere MetaG P. deltoides SRZDD5 | ecosystem: Host-associated > Plants > Roots > Rhizosphere > Soil | place: USA...
GCGGTGAGCGACGGGTCGGCCCGGCAGCGCTTCCAGGTCCTCTATCCGCCCGTCGACGCGACGAAGCCGTTCGCGCTGAAGGTCGGAGACGCGACCTGGAAGCAGGTGGCCGACCTGTCCCAGGCCTCCGCCCGCGCCCACGTCTATGAGCTGGAACCGGCGACTGGCGACATCAGGTTCGGCGATGGCGCGCATGGCGCGATACCTCCAAGGGGCGCCGTCGTGCGCGCTTCCTATACGTCGGGGCCACACGATGGGTTCGTCGATTACTACCGGGAGATGAAGGCGGCCGATCCGAACATCCAGGTCGGATCCTCGCTTCGCAACGGCAGGTTCCTCTCGCTGATGGGGACGGATCACCCCTATGACTTCGTGGTAGCGCACATCTACAGTCACCGCCCGCCGCGTGGTTGGCACGGGGTGAGTGAGTTCCATGACGGGGTCATGCGGATCGCCGGGCGGCGCGCCTCCAAGGTCGCCGCGCTCAGTCGTTCGATCCGGGCCCATGCCGGCACTGTCGGGAAGGACATCCCGGTGGTCGTCTCGGAGTACGGGATGTCGTTCCGCGGCTGGCCCGGGCCGACCGACAACTACATGCGCTCGATGGACCAGGCGCTCTACACGTCGCTCGAGCTCCAGCGCTGGATGAAGTTGGGCGTACCGCTCGCGGGCAAGCAATCGCTGATCGACTTCAACTCGGGGAACCGTCGGCGCGGCGCGGCCGACCTGGGGCTCGGGCAGCAGGCGGTGATCGGTCCGGCGCCGCGCTTCGTGCCATCGGCGACGGCCCACGCCTTCAGGCTCCTGGCGCCGGCATCCGATGAGCAACTCATCGCCGCGAACACGCAGGGCAATCCAGCGCGCCGCATCTACACCGGCGGCACGATGCAACTGCTCAGTGTCACCGCCACCAGGGGGGCGGATGGCTCGGTCTATCTGATGGTGGTGAACAAGGACCGCACCCGGACCATCCACGCGGAGGTGACGGTGAAGGGACCCCCGCTGAAATCCGCCGTCATCCACCGGCTGGCCGGGTCGAGCTATCTGTCGTCCAACTCCGCGAACCACCCGCGGCGGGTATCGATCCACAAAAGCAGCAAGGCCCTGCGCTCGCGGCACATGTCGCTGCGGCTTGACCCGCATTCCCTGACGACTGTGGAGTTGCTCCCGGGCGCCGCCGCCGGCGGCTGATGGGCTTCATCCAGCCCGAGCCGCCGCCGTTCGACCTCGTCGAGTGGAGGCGAAAGCCGTTCCTCGACCGCCTGAAGCCGGTGGTGCAGGACTGGGTCGTGAACGGCTTCGGGGCGCCCGGGATCATCTACCTGCTCTACGTCGTGAAGCTGGTCGTGTTCGTTGTGGGCGCCGCGCTGGTGATCTCCGCCACCACGCCGGGCCTCGGCGGTCTCGGGAACGTCACCGACTGGTGGGCCGAGCCGATCGTCTTCGAAAAGGCGGTCGTGTGGACGATGCTGTGGGAGATCCTCGGGCTCGGCTCCGGCTCGATGGCGCTGACTGCGAGGTACAACCCGCCCATCGGGGGGGTGCTCTACCGCCTCCGCCCCGGCACGGTGCGTCTCGCGCCGTGGCCCGAGAGGGTGCCGTTCACCGGCGGGACCAGGCGGACGGCCCTCGACGTCGCGCTCTACGCCGCCGTTCTCGGGCTGCTCGTCTACCTGCTGGTGTCGAGCGGCCAGGCCGTGGCCGGCACCGCGGCAGGGCGCCTCGACCCGGTACCGATCGCAGTCCTACTCGGGTTGCTCGTCCTTCTGGGTCTCCGGGACAAGATCTCCTTCCTCTCGGCGCGGCCCGAGATCTACGGCTTCATGCTCGTCGTCGCGCTCTTCTCCGTGTCGAACCAGATCATCGGTTGGCAGTTCGTCTTCCTCTTCATCTGGTGGGGCGCCGCCTCGTCGAAGCTGAATCGGCACTTCCCGTTCGTGACGTCCGTCATGACGAGCAACACGCCGTGGAACCGGTCGCGGCACGCCAAGGCGATGATGTACGTCCGCTATCCCGAGGACCTGCGGCCGGGCCGAAACGCCGCCTACGCCGCGCACCTTGGGACCGCGATCGAGTTCGGCGCCCCGCTCGTTCTGATGCTCTCGCGCGGGGGAATCCTGGGCACGATCGCGCTGTGCGTGATGCTCCTGTTCCACATCCACATCACGTCGACGTTCGCGCTGGGCGTGCCGCTCGAGTGGAACCTGTTCATGATCTTCGGGCTCGGATTCCTGTTCGGCCATTACGGCGACGTTTCGTTCTCGACCCTCGACAACCCGCTTCTCATCGTCGCCCTGGTGGCGATCGGGGTGGCGATCCCGATCATCGGAAATCTCCGCCCCGACAAGATCTCGTTTCTCCCCAGCATGCGCTACTACGCGGGAAACTGGGCGTCCAGCCTGTGGCTCTTTCGGAAGGACATCGGGGCCGAGGGCAAGCTGAACCGCGGTTGCTGCGCGATCGCGCCGGTCGTCGTCGAGCAACTCGCCGCGATGTACGACCGTGAGACGGCCGAGTACCTCATGTTCAAGTCGATCGGCTTCCGCGCGCTCCACAGCCACGGGCGCGCGCTACTCGCGCTCGCGCACCGGGCCGGCGGCAACGTCGATGACTACGAGGTGCGGGACGGCGAGCTCGTGTCGGGCGTGGTCAACGGCTGGAACTTCGGCGACGGCCACTTCCACGACCAACAGCTGCTCGACGCGGTCCAGGAGCGATGCGGGTTCGAGGACGGGGAGCTCCGCGTCGTCTATCTGGAGTCGCAGCCCGCGCACATCCAGCGCCAGCGCTACCGCCTCTACGATGCCGCGACGGGCCTGCTCGAGGAGGGCTCGGTCGACGTCGCGGAGATGCTCAGGCGCGGCCCCTGGCTCGACGGCTCCTGGGACTTCCCGGTCGAGGTCATCTCCTCGGCCGGGCCGCAGCGCGACCCCGCGTCCGCGCCCGCCACCGCCTCGTGACCAGCGCGATCGTGGTCGGCTCGGGCCCGAACGGCCTGGCCTGCGCCGCCGCGCTCGCCCGCGAGGGAGTGGATGTCACGGTGCTCGAGGCCGAGGAGCGGATCGGCGGGGGCACACGCACCAGCGAGCTCACGATCCCGGGGCTCCTTCACGACGAATGCTCCGCCATCCACCCCATGGGATCGGGCTCACCGTTCTTTCGGGCGCTGGAGCTCGAGCGCCACGGCCTGGAGTGGAGCTGGCCGGAGGTCGACCTCGCACATCCGCTCGACGACGGCACCGCGGCGGTGATGGTGCGCTCGATCGACGAGACCGCCGTCCGCCTCGGCGACGACGGCGATGCCTGGAGGCGGCTGTTCGGGTCCCCGTCGCGGACCTTCGAGGGCCTCAACGAGGATCTGCTTCGCCCGATCGTGCACCTCCCCCGGCATCCCATCGGCTTGGTGCGGTTCGGGGCCGCGGCGGCAATGCCGATCGCGGCGCTCGCTCGGATCTGGAGCGGTGAGCACGCCAGGGCGCTCTTCGGCGGCGTGGCGGGGCACTCGTTCAGCCCGTTCAACCGTCCGATGGGATCCGCGGTGGGCATGGCCCTCATCTGCGCAGCACATGCCTTCGGCTGGCCGGTCGCCCGCGGAGGATCGCGGTCGATCGCGGGGGCCCTGGCGGCGGCGGTACGGGAACACGGCGGCAGGATCGAGACCGGCGCGCGGGTGGCGTCGCTCGCGGAGCTCCCGGGCGCCGATGCGGTCATGCTGGATCTGGCCCCGGAGGTGGTGGCGGACATCGCCGGTGACCGCCTTCCGACGCGGGTAGCGCGCGCGTACCGGCGCTATCGCCACGGTCCCGCAGCGTTCAAGCTCGACCTCGCCGTCGAGCGGGGGGTCCCCTGGACCAATGACGCATGCCGCCGCGCGGGCACGGTTCATCTGACCGGTTCGTTCGAGGAGCTCGCGGCCGCCGAACGGGAGATCAATCGGGGCCGTATGCCGGAGCGCCCCTTCGTCCTCGTCGCCCAGCAGTATCTCGCCGACCCGGAGCGCTCCGTGGGCGATGTGCATCCCGTGTGGACCTACGCGCACGTCCCGAACGGCTATGACGGCGATGCCGAGCCGGCGATCCTCGCCCAGCTCGAGCGCTTCGCCCCCGGCATTCGCGAGCGCATCGTGGCCTCATTCTCTCGCTCGGCGTCCGGGATGGCGGCCTACAACCCGAATTACATCGGCGGCGACATCGTCAACGGTGCGAACACGCCGAAGCAGCTTCTATTTCGCCCGCGGCTCGCGCTCAACCCGTACGCGACCGGGATCCCCGGCGTTTTCATCTGCTCGGCCGCGACGCCTCCCGGCGGTGGCGTCCACGGTGTCTGCGGCGTCAACGCCGCAGAGGCGGCGCTTCGACACCTGGGTAACTGAGCCGACCCCGGGCCTTCGCTACCCGCATCCGCGCCGCGGCGAGAGCCTATGCTGGCCCGGGATGGACCTCGAGACGCGACTGACCGAGCTCTACAACGACCTGGGGAACCAGCAGGGCGAGCTGAAGGACAGCGGCGCCCTCGGCAAGGTTTTCAACGGTCTCCTCGAGGAGGTCCGCGACCAGCACGGGGACGACCCGGTGATCGAGAAGATCGAGCTGCTCGGCTTCAACTTCAGCGGCCACACGGCAGCCAGCGCCGAATCCCTCCGCACGGTGGTCGGCCAGATGCGGACCGTCGTCCGCGGGGCCTAAAGCACCACCCTTGCCGCCACTCACGCCGCCGATTGCCTCGCTTCGTGATCGGGTAGCAGGCGCGCGAGCCGGTAGAGCGACGAGGTCCCGCCATCGCTGCTCTCACGCCGGGAGATCACACGGAAGGAAGTCATGGGAGGAATCTCAGCCGGGGGCATCATCGTCATCATCGGGATCGTCGTCGCGATCTTCTGGAGCCTGCTGCTCGGGCTGATAATCGCGCTGATTGGCTTGATCGCCTTCGGGGGATTTGCGCGCGGGAAGTGGTACTAGCTACCGCCGTGTGAAGCGCGGCGAGCGGCCGGCGATCCGCGCGGAGGCTCCGCCCCCGGCGGTGCCGCAGGCCGAAGGCGCCTAGCCGTCTACAACCGCTGTCGCGGGATACTGCGTAGGCGATGTCGGTGGGGAACGTCGAAACCGTGCGGCGCCATAACGATGCCTGGAACCGGCGAGACCTGGCCACCTGGTTGGCCTCGTTTCGTTCCGGTGGGGAAATCGACTGGTCGCGTTCCCGAGGGCCGCTCAAGGGTGTCTATCGCGGTCATCGAGAGCAAGAGGCCTTCTGGGACGCGTTCTGGTCGACCTTCGAGGACGTCCAAGTCGAGTACCACGGCTTCACGGAGGTTGGTTCCGAGGTCGTGGTCCCGAACACCGCCCACATTCGGGGGCGACAGGGGATCGAGGTGGTGGCGAGAAGCACGTTCGTGTTCACGGTCGAAAACGGGCAGATCGCTTGCCTTCGGCTGTTCCAGGAGGAGGGCGAGGCCCTCGAAGCCGCCGGGCTGCGGGAGTAGAAGACAAGACTCGGCGTGGGTGGCCTGCAACGCGCGTAATCGCGGTTGAAGGTCGAGGGCAAGCGACCGTCCCTCCTGCTCGATTGCTGTCGGAGGCGTCGAGAAATGCGAGGCTTCGCGTCCCCGAACGGAAGGAGCCTGGTCATGTTCTCTCGCCTCGTCGCCCAAGTACGCCAACAGTGGATGGGGGCGCTGGCGCTCTTCCTCGTTCTGACGGGCGGGGCTGCCTATGCAGCGAACACCGTTTCCAGCTCCGACATCGTCGACAACCAGGTCTTCTCGGCCGACGTGCGCAACGACACGCTCGCCGGCGGTGGCCTCACAGCCGCCGACCTGCGCGCCGACTCGGTCGGTGCGTCCGAGGTCACGAACAACGGGCTCACCTCGGGCGACGTTCGCAACGACAGCCTGGCTGGCGGCGGACTCACCGGTGCCGACATCCGAAACCAAAGCGGCGTCGATACCTGCACCCACGGCACCGTTCGCCTCGGCGAGCTTTGTTTTAGGGCGACTAGCTCTCCTCCCCAGGGATGGAACCAAGCGGTCGGCGACTGCGGAAGCCTGGACCTGCGGCTGCCCTCGTTCGCCGAGGCGGTGGAGCTCGCCACCCAATACGACCTCCCGAACGTGGGCGATCAGGAGATGTTTTGGACCGGGGAGTACTACAGCGTGGCTTCTGGGCCGCGGTCGCTTGGTGTGAATGATGGGGGTGGATACCTCGACAGCGACCAACAAAGCACGTACAGGACCGTCTGTGTGACGACTCCGACGAACTGACCGAAACAGCTCCTCGCCAAACCCTTGAAGCCGGCGTGCAACGCGTTGCGGGCATGTGCGAGGTAGGGCGGAGAGCGGAGAGGTTAGTTCCTTAGGCTCGAATCACGCACAGATTCAGCCACCGTGCGACCGGTCGGCTACCGGTTCTGCAGGAATCTCCGTGAAGGCGAGTGCGATTCGCTCGCGCTGGCGCTGCTCGTCGGGATGCCCGTAGAGTCGCCGATTGCTGACAGTACCCCCACGAGCGGGCGCGGTCAATACGAGCGCCCGCAAGTGATCCTCGCCCTACTCCCGCAGCCCGGCGGCTTCGAGGGCTTCGGATCGCGTCTTGAACTCGACCTTGCGCACGATCTTGCCGCCGCGGAGCGTGTGCACCTCGAACAGATGGTCATCGACCTCGATCCCGCTCCCGCGACCCTGCCCCCGGTAGCGCATGTCGACCACGACCCGGTCACCGGCATCGATGTACTCCTCGGCGGTCATCCCGAGCGCCTCCCACTCGCGCTCCCAGCGGTTCCAGATGCCCAAGACGGCGTCCGGTTCGCGGGCGGGCAGCTCCTGCCCGACCTCATAGTGAATCTCGGAGGCGAGGTTCTCCAAGGCCGCATCGAAATCCCCGCTGCGATACGCCTCGGTGAATCGGCGTACGACCTCCACGTTCTCCTGCGACATCGCCTACGCAGTATCTCGCTACTCCCGCAGCCCGACGGCTTCGAGGGCCTCGGCTTGCTCTTGGAACATCCGCCAGGAAGCGACCCGCCCGTTCTTGACCGTGAATTGCCTGCGGAGTATCTCGCGGGAGGAATTATCCGGCCTGATTGCGCGAGCGCCTGTCATTCCAGTACACGCACAATCCACGACCACGACAAGCGCAATCGCGCATTACGCGTCGTTCCGGCCCAGTCCAGACCGAACCGAATCGCGCCATAAAGACGCTCCGAGGCGACCAACCCGACTCGGAGTTGGAGGACTTCCTCCGTGGTTGAGGCTAGGCGGCTATGCCGTTCCGGGCCCGACCGCGTGGCGGCGCCTCGCGGCCTCGGTCGGCTCGATCAGGCCACCGATGATCCACAGCAGTGGCCACACGAAGAACCCGAGCCAGAACAGCCAGTAGTGGCCGCCCCTGAAGGTCCTGACCCCGAGCGTGATCATCGCCACGATGTACAGAATTCCTAGCAGTATCCAGAGCCACTCCATGTTGTCCCCTTCCTTTGGACAGGAGACATCGTCTCACGGCTCACGGCTGCATGCGGGCGATCTGTTCCGGCGGACTACGGAGGGGCTCGCCGTGGCGCCTGACCTCAACCGCTTCTGCGGCTTCGCCGATCGAGTTGATGCCGTGAGGACGACGAAGATCACGACGAGCCAGACGATCAGCTTCCGTGTCGACCATGGCCTTCTGGAGGTTCCCGTTTGATCCTCCTGCGAAATCGCCTACGCAGTATCCCGTGCTCTGAGCGCAGTTCAGAGAACCCGACCGGAAACAGCGGCGATCAACCCGCCTGCAACGACCACACCGGCGATGATCCAGAGCAGGGTGGCCGTTCCGACCAAAGAGACGATGAACAATCCCAGCATCAGCACTCCTATCACCAGCAGGGGGAAACCGATCGAGACGCCGACACCCACTTGCTTGATCGATCCAAAGCTGGAGCCGCCCTTCCTTCGGCTCTGCCTGCGGGGTGTTTCTCCCGTGGATTCCTCGCGTACGGCCTTGTCGTTCACGTTCTCCTGCGACATCGCCTACTCCTCAAGGCCGATGTCGGGAAACGCTCGCTCGCCGTCCCAGTAGAGCACGAGCCTCGTCACCTTTCCGCCGCGAACATGGACACATTCGCCCCCTTCATCTGTACGTCCCCGACCTCCATCCCGCTCGTCTTGCCTCGCCCCCTGAAGTGGACAACCACGCGCACCCGCTCCTCGTCGAGCTCGCGGTACTCGTCGGCCGCGATGTGCAACTCGTCAAAGGCGCTCAGCGCTTCGCGCCACACCTCTGCCATCTCCGCCGTCCCGGTCCAGCTTCCGGGCGTCGGGCCGTCGGCGATCACAAACCCAATCTCGGGGTGCGCCCACTCGACGTGGCTGATTTCACCGCGCTCCCACGCCGTGAAGATCGAGCGCACGATCTCCACGTTCTCCCCCGACATCGCCTACGCAGTATCTCGCGGGAGGGGAAGGTCGTGAAGGGGGACGAGCGTCGCCAAGCGTCATTGGGGCGCGCGTCTGCGACGCGTTGCGGGCATGTGCGAGGTAGAGCGGAGAGCGGAGAGGGTGGGATTCGAACCCACGAGGCGGTTTGACCCGCCCACGCGATTTCCAGTCGCGCCGGGATCATGACGGCGCGTAGCGCGCTATACGGAATCCGCTGCTAACGGCACTTTTCAAGCGCGAGATGGTGATGGCGCGTATCGACCAGTTCGGCACCGTTCGTTAGCAACAGTTAGCGGAATGGGGTGCGATAGCTTGACCGGTAGTTACGCCGCCGGCGCCAGCTCCCACGCGCTTCCCGCCGACGGTCCAGCGATCGCCAGGAGCGCGTCCCAGATTGGGGGCCAGGACGGGTTCCAAGACAATGGGCCAGCTCGCGCGCAATGATTACGTGGCCGAAGCTGCCCGACGACGAAGGTTCGATGAACGAACGAAGCCCGGCCGAGGCGAAGACCCACTTCGAGCGGATGGTCTACCGGCTGGCGGCCGTAACGGAGTGCGGCGTCCTGCTCAAGCCCGACCCGGAGCTGGCCGGGGCAATCGGCGGGATCCCGCGACTCGACCGGCCCGTCTCGAACGCGCTGATCGTTGCGCAGACGGTGCATGCCCGCGCCGTGATCGGCTTCCTCGACGGGGACCCAAACCGCGCCAAGCACGACGACGTTATCGCGGTCGAGTTCGTCCCCGATTGGAACTGGACGAAGGCCGGCAGGCACTTGCTGCCGATAAAGCGGCGAATCAACAAGGAGATCGCCCACGCGACGACCGACCCGCCGATAGGCAAGGAATGGCGGATCCACGCAATCCCCCTCGCCGTGTCGAACGCCTTCGGCGCGTTCCTCGAGGAGGCCGAGGGCGCGATTCCGCCGGATCTATGCAAGAAGGCGTGGGAGGCGATGCCCGACGTGGTCCGCAACTGCCGGGGCGTCTCGGGCTGGGACTGGTGGGAGCACGGTGTGGAGGCCGCCATCAAAGCGGATCCGCTCGCCCGCTAGCTGGATGGTTGGGACCCGTCGCCCGCGAAGACAGAAAACCCGGAGCCTAAAGCTCAGTGGTCCAACTTGTCTCCAAAGCCAGCTAGTTGGCGGCGGCGCGCTCACCCGAGTCCCTGCCGACTGAGTGGCGCGGTGGCTCTTGCTCCTCGCGCAATCGGCCCCTTCAGCCGGTGTGTGCCGCGGTCCTCGAACGCTAGGCCGGAGCCCAGGACGAGATCCTTCACGGTGGACGAGACCCGGCGTCGAGCTTCGCGCTGGGCTGCATACGGGCGAGATCCAGCGCGACGGCGGAGAGAACCTCCGTCGTCCCCGCCGCGGTGCCGTCGGAGCGCCAGAGCTCGGTCCCATGAACTCCGTCACCGGCGCTGAAGTACAGCCTGCCCCCGGCCGCCGCCTGCCAGCCGGCCTGGGCGCCCGGATCGGAACTCGAGGCACCCGGGTTGATGTCGCGGACAAGCGACGCCCCGCTCGCGCTCGCCGCCGGAGCTGAAACGAGCAAAGCCAAGGCAATACCCGCCGTCGCCGTGGCGAACCTCCGCGCGAGCCTGCTCCACCGTGTGCCCATGCTGGCACCGCCCCACGACAGTTAGTTGATCGGCACTGTGCGGGCGTGGAAGACCCTAGGACCACCGTGGCAGTTCTCGGGGCCATGTCCGAGATGGATTCCCCGGAACGTGAGCTCCAGCGTGCCGTCCGCCCTGTTCCTATTGCCCTTCCGGAAGGTGCCCTGGAAGTGGTTGTCGACGATTCCGGACTCCCACTGCCTGTGCTCGACCACGGCATCGCTCGTTGCATTGCCGTCCCACTCGATGTGTCCGCTCCTCGTGCAGTTGATATTGAAATTGTTGACCTGCCACCACCTGATCTTGTGGTTCACCCCATTCCAGCGCTTGACGAGGAACGTGATGGACGCGTTCGGATCTTTGGGAAACGATCCGTTGAACTCGACCTTCGTTGCCACCGCGCCGAATGCGACGGACGACACCACCAGCGCGATGATCAGCCCCGCCCCAAGCAGGAACCGCTTGCTCAAAGCAAAATTACCCCTCAACCCATCGGCGCCAGCTCCAGAAGGAGCGCAGGCGTTCCAAGGCTTCTTCATTTTTCCTCCCCCTGGATCGCGCCCCTGCGACGCGTATCCAAACGTCAGATACGGACAGCGCGAGCGTACACCCGATATGAACGGAGTCAAGGGAGGGTGGTGAGTCGAGTTGTCTCGCTGCCGGTACCGCCGGATGGGCAGTCCCCCACACCGGCGTCGGCCGCGTCACTGCGGGCCGGTCGGCGGCTCTAGCGATCCGCCGATGTGCACCCCGAAGCCTCTCACCACGGACCGGTTGGGTCGAGTGGAGGGACCCGGTGAAGTAACCGCTGGCTGCGACGCGGCGAACTCACGAGCGACAGCTCGAACCCGAGCATGACTCGATTCGTCGAAGTAGGGCATTGAGCCCGAGCTCGACCCGGCTATAAGCGGGATTCGCGTGCACGTTCTCGAGCTCGAACGGATCGTTCTGCAGGTCGTAGAGTTCGGTTTCCCCGGTCTCGTAGCGGACGTACAGGTAGCGCCGAGTGCGGACCCCTTCGTAGCCGACGGTTTCGGAGTAGGCCGTGGCCTCAATCGACAGCGGATGCGGCGCCGTCAGCGTTGGATCGCGCGCGAATGGCAGCAGCGAGAGGCCGTCCATGGTGAGCCCCGGCTGCGCGCCCGCGGCCCGGACGATGGTCGGCGCGAGATCCGCGTTGCTCACGAGCTCGGATGACGTCGCTCCTCGTGGAATCCCAGGGCCTCTCATCGCCAGCGGCACGCGGATGGATTCCTCGTACGGCATGCCCTTCCCCGTGGTGAGGCGGTGCTCGCCGTGGAAGTAGCCGTTGTCGGAGGTGAAGATAATGTCGGTGTTGTAGAGCTCGCGGTCTGCCCCCAGCTGGTCGAGAACCGCGCCGACGCCCTCGTCGACCGACAGGAGCGATTCGAG
>Ga0075431_100006705_pt1 | contig 11434 bp, 6 predicted proteins | sample RhiMetdeltSRZDD5_FD_75297 | JGI IMG/M metagenome (GOLD analysis project Ga0075431, IMG submission 75297) | Populus rhizosphere microbial communities from Tennessee, USA - Rhizosphere MetaG P. deltoides SRZDD5 | ecosystem: Host-associated > Plants > Roots > Rhizosphere > Soil | place: USA...
CGGCTGCCGCTGATGATCGATCTCGTGTTCTACTCCCTAGCCGAGGTGCTGACGGGACTGGCCGGGAGTTACACCACGTTCCTCGTACTGCGGGCGGTGTTCGGCATCGGCATGGGCGGCGAATGGGGAGTCGGGGCTTCCCTGGTAATGGAGAAGGTGCCGCCGCATCGGCGGGGCGTGTTCTCGGGACTGCTGCAACAGGGATACGCCGCCGGATATCTGCTTGCGGCCGCCGCCTACTTCTTCGTCTTCCCGCGGTGGGGATGGCGGCCGTTGTTCTTCATTGGCGGCGTGCCGGCCCTGCTGGCGCTGTATATCCGGCTCCAGGTGACCGAATCCGAAGTATGGCAGCGCACCAAGGCAGAGAGCTGGAGTCATCTCGGCAAGGCGATCGCGGAAAACTGGAAGGTGTTTCTCTATATCACGCTGCTCATGGCGATGATGAACGGTGTTTCCCACGGGACCCAGGATCTCTACCCGACTTTCCTGCAGCGCGATTGGGGATTCACGCCACAGCGGCGAGCCCTCCTCACGGCCTTCTCGATGGTGGGGGCACTGACCGGTGGAATCTTGTGCGGGCTGTACTCGGATCGCCTGGGACGCCGGCGCACGATCGTGCTCGCGCTTGCTGGAGCCATGCTCATGATTCCGCTGTGGGCATTTGCGCCATCCCTTGCCTGGCTCGTGGTAGGGGCTTTTTTGATGCAGTTCATGGTGCAGGGCGCGTGGGGCGTGATTCCCGCCCACATCACCGAGCTAGCCCCGGATCGGGTGCGGGGGTTTCTGCCTGGGTTCGGTTATCAGTGCGGTGTGTTGATCGCGAGCCTGATGCCGTGGCTCACGGCCCGCATCGCCGAAGGGCGCAGCTACGCCTTGGCGATGTCGATCGCGGCGAGCGCGGTGTTCACGGTCTGCGCAATCGTTGCCTGGGTCGGTCCAGAGCGGCGCGGCATCGTGTACGGTGCGGCTAGGGACGCCCCGTAGCCCCTTCGACGGCGGCCGTCGTCGCGAGATGCCGCTCGAGCAGACGAACGTTCTTGAGGTTGGCTTTCCAGAGGGCGTCGAAGACGTCACCCGCGACCGGGATCGCGCCACCGAGAGTATCGATGGCGATGTTCACGAGCATCCGGAACAGCACGAACCCCGAGGCGCCGAGGCGGATCGCCTCGGCCACGATCCACAGCGCCACGCCCGCGCCGATCAGGTCTCCCAAACCAGGGATGAGTCCGATGATCGGGTCGAGGCCAATGTGGAACCGGGTTCCGGGGATCCGGATCCCCGCATCATAGAGCTCCGCGACTTGGCGTAGCCGGTCGAGAGACACCGAGGGGCGGTGATCGCTCACCGCCCCTCTCGCTTTCCCTTCACGCCTCGATCTTCCTTACGGCGTCAATGGCGTACACGTCACGACGTCGTTCGCCGCCGGTAATGTCGGAATGTTCCTCGCCTGGCACTCGGTCAACGGCACCGGCATGACGGGCGGCACATTGCCTCCGGGCACGGCATTCGGAATGTCGGTCAAGCGTCCGAAACGCCGGGCATCGATCCATCGGGTCCCCTGCTCCCACAACAGCGAGTACCGGCGGTTGTACATCAGTTCGGTGAGGAAATCCTGATCGGGACTCCCCGTGGTGAGGGCGGTCGCCGGCAAGACACCGGAGTTCTGCCGCACGAGATCGATATCGGCCAGCGCGCCCGCCTTGGCGCCGGTGAACCAGCTCGCCTCGGCACGCAACAGGATCAGCTCCTCATCCTTGATGATCGGAATCCCATGATTCTGGTCGGCCTGTCCACTGGTGAAATACACCGTGAACTTCAGCTCACCGGGAATCGGGATGCTGCCAAGCAGCGCGATCTGCGTATCCGCCGCCGGCGTGACCTTGTCCAGCACCCGCTGATCCGGGAGTGACCCGCCCGTTTGCAGCTGAGCGTCCGTGAAGTTGTCCTGCAGCGCGAAAAACGTCAGCGAGTTGAGCGGTTCCGAAAGTCCGTTCACGGCATCACCCGGACCGGTGGAGAAATCGAAGTACGCGCCGGACTGGAAGTTCGCCGGCGTCGCATCGATGAACGAGCCCCCGAGCGCCGTGAGAGCAGCGTTGTAGCACGTCGCCGGCGCACCCCCACAGCCTCCGGTTACCGTTGCGCGTAACACATTCGCCTTGGCGGCCAGAGCCCGATTGAACTGAACGAAGGTCGCGGGCGTGCCGAACGCCGAGAGGCCCGGCGGCACCGGGAACGGGAAATCGGCGCTTCCTGCCGCGGTCAGGTCCGCTTGAGCCTCGTCCAGGAGCCCGACGATGTACCCCCACACGCTGTCCTCCGAAACGAAGGGAGCGGGCGGGGCGCTCACCGGCCGGTCGACGTCGACTGGCGCACCGAGGCTGGCGCGCGTTTCGATGACGTAGGCGAACGCCAGCGCTTTGAGGGTTTTCCCCATTCCCTTCGACGCCGACTTTTCTGCCGCCGTCAGGTCCGGGGCGCCATCGATCGCATCGAGGTAGATGTTCGCGCTCCGGATGAACGCGAAGCGGTCGACGTACAGCGTGCCGCCGAAGCTGCCTCCAGCCTGCACCGGACCGAAGTACGGCTCCTGGAAGTCCGGCTGATTGTTGCCCGACAGATTGATCCCCTCACGGCCCAGTGAGCCGATGCGCCAGATCAGCGCCTGGATACCGCCACGGGCGGTACCGAACAGGCCGGTCGCCGCCGCGGCCAACTTCACCTTCGTCGGATTGTTGACCAGATCGTCCTGCGTCGGTTGATTCGTGTTCAGGATGTCGAAGTTGCAGGCTCCAAGAAGGAGGAGCCCGGCCGCGATCGCGAAGTGTCTCGTGCGCATGGTCAGAACCCCGCCCGGATGGAGAAAAAGAACTGGCGTGATGGTGGATACGGCCCCAGGTCGATGTTGCGTGTGATCGATTGCGAGCCGTAGTTGGACACCTCGGGATCGTAGCCGAAGTAGTCGGTGATGGTGATCAGATTCACGCCTTCCACGGCCAGCCGTGCGGATTTGGCCCCGAACAACGCGGCCACGTGCTCCGGCAGATCCAACCCGACACTCGCGCTGCGGAGCTTTACGAACGTCGTCGACTGCACGAACGGCCGCGCATCACCGGTGTTGATGCATGCGTCGTTGCGCGCCTGCCCCGCGGGGGTCCCCCCATCGGGGGCCAGGTTGTTGCAATCGTACAGGGACAGGGTCTGATTTTGAGCCACGCCGCCGTTCTGCCAATCCCACAGGAACGCCAGCGACAAGCGGTGAACCGTAAACTCGTTGTAGAACGACCACCGGAACTTCGGATTCACCTGGCCGAGCGAGATCACGTTACCCTGATCGTCGGTGCCGATGATCTGCGTGATCGGCCGGCCCACCTGGACGAAGAACTCCCCGTAGGCGAGACCGTAGCCCGCGTTCGCCGGGCGAAAGCCCTGAGCGCCGCCCGGCAGGTCGAGCTCGAGGACGCTGTTCTTGAGGCTCGTGAAGTTGGTGCGGAACAGCCAATCGAAATCGGGTCGCCGGATCGGGGTGATACCGAGTCCGATCTCCAGTCCTTCGTTCTGGATCTTGCCACCGTTGACGAATGCCAGGGTGAACCCCGTCGAGGGAGCCGGAGTGACCGGCACCAGCAAATCGCTGGTCTTGCGTCGATAGAGCGTCACCTCGAGGTTGGCGTTGCCGTTGAGCAACTGCGCGTCGATGCCCGCTTCGATCTCCCGCGTCCGTTCCGGGCGGATGACCGGATCTCCAGCCGTCCCAGCGGCGATCGTCCCGATGTTTCCGCCGATGACCACCCCGCCCTGCAGCGTCGTGAACTTCTGCCCGAAGAGCGGCTGGTTCCCGGTCTCGCCGTACGAAGCGCGGAACTTCACGTCGTTTCCCGCTCCGAGCAGGTCCGGAACACGGAACGAGGTGCGGAATGATGGGAACAGGTAGTACTTGCCGACGTCGCCATTGGCGCTCGTGCGCTCGGCACGAGCGCTGGCGGAGAGCAGGAGACGCTCGTTCCACCCCAGCCATTGTTCCTGGCCGTAGACGGCGATGGTGCGTTCGTGCGTGTTCTCCTCGAACGGCGTGATGACCGAACCCTGATTGACGTTCTGCTGGCCGGGTAACAGTCCCCGGGCAATGATGCGCGAACGCGAGATCGCCCGGTCCTCCCATTGTAAGCCGGCCGAGGTGGTCGTCGTCCAGGATCCGTTGCCGCTCGTATAGGTGTGAATCGCGTTCAGATTCCAATTGGCGAAGCGCCCGTCCGCGTTTGAGAGAGCCGACCCGCCCGGATTCGCCTGCCGTTGCTCGAAGTAGAGCTCACGCGGAGCGAAGACCTCATCCTTCTGATTGAAGAAATCGATCCCGCCCGCTCCGACGAACTTGAGATTCTGCCGCTCGGTCTGCAGCGTCTGCAGCGTAAGGTTGAGGCCGCCGGTGAACCGCAAGGCGGTTTCGTCGTTACTGCCCAACGTCGTCGTTTGCAGCGGATTGGCCCCGAAGTAGCTGAGCCCGCCGGGATCCGGAAACACGCCGTTGACGGGTTTGAGCGGGACGAACCCCGGGATGTAGGCGAGGGCGTAGGTGACGCTGGCTCCCGCATTGTCGTTGTTGGTGAAGCCTCGCTGCGTGGTGGTGCGGTCGAACCCCGTGCTGAGCGACATGGTCAGTCGATCGGAGAAACTCTGGTCGAGGTTCGCGCGGAGATTCTGCCGTTGCGCCCCGGTGTTCGGAACGATTCCTCCGTCCCCCTTGACCCCGCCGGACACGAAATACCGGGTTCCCGCAGCGCCGCCCGAGAGTTCGAGCTGCGTTTCACTGGACAACGGTTTTTCCCCGGCGATTTCACGCAGATGATCGAAGGTCGGGAGCGACCCATTCACCACATACGACTGGATCAGCGCCGTATCCCCGAACTGGTCAAGGGCCTCGGGGATGGTGAACGCGCGCGTTCCCGGCCCGCGCTGCAGCTCGGAGAATCCAACGCGTTGCGTGAGGCTCGCGCGGGGTTTGCCCGATTGCCCGCGCTTCGTCGTAATGACCACCACTCCGTTCACGCCCTTCGATCCGTAAATCGAGGTCGCGGCCGCGCCGCGGAGAATCTGAAACGACTCGATGTCGTTGGGATTCAGGTCGGTGAGCCGGTTGACCGGATCGTCCTGTTTTTCCCCGTCGTTCCGCGTGGACTGTGGATTGCCGCTCGCCGTGATCGCGAACAACCCGCTGGACAGTGAAGCATTGCTGACGATCACGCCGTCCACGACATAGAGCGGATCCGCCGCGCCGACCACCGTATTGGAGCCGCGAATCTGAATCTGCGTTCCGCCCCCGGGAGCGCCCGAGTTCTGTTGGATGTAGGCGCCGGGCACGCGACCCTGCAACGCCCGATCCAGCGCCGGCGACGGGACGCCCGAAACCTCGGCTCCCGTCACGACGGTCGTGGCGACCGCGGAGTTGCGACGCTCAATGCTGGTCTGTTGGCCGGTCACGACCACTGCGTCGAGGTTGAAAACGTCTTGCTGCATCGTGACATCCGCGCTCGCTTGATCGGCGGCCACCGGGACTTCCTGCCGCTTGTAGCCGATGCGGCGAAACAACAACGTCACGGGTCCGCTCTGCGCCGCCACGACGTAGCGCCCATCGTCGTTCGTCACGGTGTTGAAGGCCGTCCCGGTGACGCTGACGTTGACGCCCGGCACGGGCGTCCCACCGGTTGCGGTCACGAGGCCGGTAATCTGGCGCTGCTGCGCGGCGGCGACGCCGACCCACGCGCCCATTGCGACGGCCAGCAGACATAAACGCTTTCCCACGGTCCCCTCCCAGATGGGTGTTGCACGCATGCGACGGCCCAACTCGTATGTTGCCGCCGAATCGGGGCGGTGGCAAGTCGACCGAATCCGTGAATCTTGCGCGTAACATGCTCATCACCCTGCTGTTCGCGCTGCTCGCGCTACCATCCCCTGACCCAATCGACCAGCTCCCCCAGGCGAGCGTCACCGTCGACCGTGAACGGCGCGAGCTCGTCATCGAGCTTCCGGCGATCGATCTGCCGGCGGCCGATGGGCCCGACGGCATGACCATGGTCGAACCGCCGGTCTGCCAGGCGGTGCTGCCGATCAGCGGCTGGCTCGTCGCCTATCGCGTCCAGGTGCTCGACGCAGCCGGGCGGCGGTTGCCGCAGGCGATGCTGCACCACTTCAACCTGACAGATCCCGCACGTCGCGACCTGTTCGCACCGCTGCCGCTGCACATGCTGGCGGCGAGCAAGGAGACCCCGTCGGTCAGCGTGCCGTGGTTCGTGATCGGGACACCGATGATGGCCGGGCAGCGCATGCTCGCGAGCGGCATGGCGGCGAACCACGAGCCTCACGCCGTTCGCGGCGTGCGGCTGCGCCTCATCCTGTCGTATGTGCCGGCCAACCGGCCGTGGCCGCTGTTCGCCGCCTACCCCTGGTCCATGGATGTGATGTTTCCGCTCGGCCAGCCCACGGGAGGATCCAAGGGCTTCGACCTGCCGCCGGGGCGCACCGAAAAGAGCTGGGAGTCGAGCCCGGCCATCGCGGGGAGGATCGTCGGGCTCTCAGGCCACGTGCACGACTACGCCCAGTCCCTGGAGCTGAAGGATATGACGACAGGGAACGTCATCTGGCACGCGGAGCCGACGCGGGACTCATCGGGCATCGTGTCGGCGATGCCGGTCGCGCGGTTTTATCGGTGGTATCGCATCGGCGTGCGCATCCACCCCAGCCACCGCTATCGCGTGACCGTCGTCTACGACAACCCGACCGGGCGCGTGTTGCCGCTGGGCGGCATGGGCGCCGTGGCCGGGCTGTTCGTGCCCGCCGGAGGCGCGCGCTGGCCCCAGGTGGATCCTGCCGATACGGTGTACCAGCGCGGGCTCTCCATCGAGCTGCACAAGAGCGGGTCGAGCATGACGGACATGATGATGATGGAGCACCACCGCCACTAACGCAGTTCCGCCGTCGGGAGAAACCGCGGCGGGCGGCGCGGCTTGGCCGCCTGCTCGTAGGCAAACGCCAGCTTGATCAGCGTCGGCTCGCTCCACGCCTTGCCGATGAACGACATCCCGACGGGCAGCCCATGGACGTAGCCGACCGGCACGGTGATGCTCGGGTACCCGGACACCGCCGCTGGCGTCGAGGAGGCGCCCAGGAAGTGGTCGCCGTTCACGAGATCGGTGGTCCACGGCGGACTCCCGGTCGGAGCGATCACGGCATCGAGCTTTTCCTTCGCGAACACCGCGTCCAGCCCTTCCGTGCGTGAGAGCCGGCGGCAGTGCAGCAGGGCCTCCATGTACGCGTCGTCGGTGAGCGGCCCCTTCTCCTGCGCCATCGTGAAAATCTCCTGGCCGAAATAGGGCAGCTCGCGGTCGCGGTTCTGGTCGTTGAAGGCGATCAGGTCGGCCAGCGTCTTGGCCGGCGTCGCGCCGAGGCCCGCCAGGTAGGTGTTGAGGTCGGCCTTGAACTCGTACAGCAACACCGTGAACTCGGCGTCGTCGTACTCGCCCAGGTGGGGGATGTCCGCGGGGTCCACGATCACCGCTCCCGCCTGCTTCAGCACCGCCACCGCGGCCTCGACCAGCTTGTCGGCGCCGGCGCTGTAGCCCGATACCTTGGTGCGCGCCACGCCGATCCGTGCATCCTTGAGTCCGTTGGGATCGAGGAACTTCGTGTAATCCGTCTGGCCCTGAGCGCCCGCATCGGCGGTCGCGGCGTCGGTGGGGTCCGAGCCGGCCAGCACACCCAGCAGCACGGCCGCATCGGCAACGGTGCGCGCCATGGGACCGGCCGTGTCCTGGCTGTGAGCGATGGGAATGATGCCGCTGCGGGACACGAGCCCCAGGGTCGGCTTGATGCCCACCAGCGAGTTGGCCGACGACGGGCACACGATCGAGCCATCGGTCTCGCTGCCCACGCCCACGGCCGCGAGGTTGGCGGCGATCGCGGCGCCGGTGCCCGAGCTCGATCCGCAAGGATTCCGGTCGAGCGCGTACGGATTGCGGCACTGCCCGCCACGGCCGCTCCAGCCGCTCACCGAGTGCGTGGAGCGGAAGTTCGCCCACTCGGAGAGGTTGGTCTTGCCGAGGATAATGGCCCCGGCATCCCGCAGCCGCTTGGCGACGAACGCGTCGCGGGGCGCCGGCGCTTCGGCCAGCGCCAGCGATCCCGCCGTCGTCTTCATCCGATCGCCCGTGGCGATGTTGTCCTTGATCAGCACCGGGATGCCGTGCAATGGACCACGCCCCCCCCTCTGCCCTGCCCGACGCTCCGCGTCGGCGCGATCCGCCAGCGACAGGGTTTCAGGGTTGGTTTCGATGATCGACCCCAATCCACCTTTGCGATCGATCTCCTCGATGCGGGCCAGATAGAGCTGGCACAGCCGGCGCGAGGTGTAGCGGCCGCTCTCGAGGCCGGCCCGGAGCTGGGCGAGGGTCGCCTCCTCCAGCTCGAAGGGCGCCGGGGTTGGGATGTTGAGCCGCGGGAGGTGGGTGGAGCCCGCCGCGAGCGGGGTAGCAGCGAGACCTGAGAGGGCGGCGTATTCAACGAACTCACGACGCGACAGGTACGGCATGGCGGCTCCGGGGCACGGGTGGAGCCGCAGAATGTGCATCCGGCGGGGGCGTCCGGCCACCGAGGCGCACAAGCGTGGCGGTGGATATCCTTATCGGGTGAAGATCGCCGCAACCATACCCCTCGCGGTGCGCCGTCCTTCCCTGCTCATCAAAGACTTACTGGTGAGCCGCTCCCGCCCGGATCTGGCGGGACTCGAGCGCATCGGCGATCCAGACGCCTTCGTGTGGAGCATCCTGCCCCACGCGGCCCGCACCTTCACGGCCTGCATCACGCTCCTGCCGGCCGAGTCGGCCAGCGCCATGGCGGTCGCCTATCTCTACTGCCGGATGCTCGACACGTATGAGGATCTGATCCCGCTCCCGGCCGAGCGCGAAACGGCACTGGCGGAGTTCGGCGCCCGGTTCCGCGTTTCCAACGGCGCAGGACCGAAGCCGGCGCCCCGCATCACCTCGGCGGCCGTGCGCAACCCGCGCGATCAGACGCATGTCGTGCTCGTCAACCGCTGCCATCTCGTGGACCAGGTGTTCGCGACGCTCCATCCGCTCATGCGACCCCACATGGCGGATCTCGTCGAGTCGATGGCGGCCGGAATGATCTGGTCGTCCCGGACGTTGCTGGCCCAGGAAGGCGTACTCGCGGATGCGGACCAGCTGTCGCGTTACTGCCGCACCGTGATCGGGCTCCCCTTCCTGTTCGCCGTCCGCCTGCACCTGCTGCAGCGCACGGGCGACGCCACCGTCTCCGAGGAGCTGCGCGAAGATTGTCTGCGAGCGGGAGAGATGGTGCAGCTGGCGAACGTCACCCGCGACATCGAGGCGGACCTCGCACGCGGGTTGTCCTACCATCCCGCCCTGCGCGCCGATCTCGGCAGAGCGGATCTCGATGACCCCGAGCTGCGCGAACGGATTCGCCGTGTGCGCGAGGAGCTGCTCGATCAGGCGATGGCCCTGGCCCCAGCGTACGAGCGGATGCTCCGCGCGTTACCGTTCGGCGCGGTGAGCCCGGCGCGGGCGTCGGGGGTGCTGATGCTCCTCTTTACCGATCGCTATTACCGCTCGTGTGCCCGCCGGGTTGGCCGTGAGCCTTGGCCCGGACCCGAGTCGACGTTCCGGCTGATCGCGCTTTCTTCCTGCCACGTCGTTTCGGCCCGGTGGTCGTTCCGGACCACGCGCCGGATCACCGAGTATCTCTGCCGCGCGGGTAAGGGCACTTTCGACCACACTGTCGCTCGCGTGCCGCAGTTCGGCCACAGATCGACCTAAAGGAAGTCGCGAAAAGCACCTACCATAGCCTCGGCATGGAACTTGACCGGGGGGGGGCACAAGTCCGCACGTCTCGAGCGGTTTGATCGCCACTATCCCGGGCTGGAGTACCATCGAATGCCGCGCAGCGTCTTACGCACCGGACTGCTTCGGGTCCTGGCGCTTACCTCTTCGATTGCCCTCGTCACCTGCACCGAAGATCACCACCCGCTCGCTCCTCCGACGATCGGGGCACCGCGCTTCGCTGCCGCGCCGTTCAGCGGACCGTCCGTCTTCGTGGGGGCCGGGGACATCGCCTCGTGCGTCAACAACAACGATGAAGCCACGGCGCAGCTGCTCGACGGCATCCCGGGCACGGTGTTCACAGCCGGCGACAACGCCTATCCGAACGGCCGGACCATCGACTATCAGAACTGTTACGACCCCACCTGGGGCCGTCACAAGGCTCGCACCTGGGCCACGCTCGGCAACCACGAATACGACTCGTCGGCAACTGCCGATCCCAGCTTCGACTATTTCGGCGACCGGGCCGGGCCTCGCGGCCTGGGCTATTACAGTTTCGACCTCGGCGCGTGGCACATCGTGGTCCTGAATGACAACGGCCAGTTCGTGCTGTTCACGGCGAACACGGCGCAGGATCAGTGGTTCCAGGCCGACCTCGCCGCGCATCCCAACCTCTGCACCCTCGTCATGTGGCACCAGCCGTACGTCTTCTCGAACAAGAACCCCACCGGCGCCACGACGAGCCCCGCTCGCAAGATCTTTTGGGATCGCGCGTACGCGGCCGGCGTCGACGTGGTGGTCAACGGTCACACACACCAGTACGAGCGGTTCTTGCCGATGACCCCGGACCTGGTCGTGGACCAGGATCGCGGCGTCCGAGCGTTCATTATCGGGACCGGGGGCGAGAGCACCGCCCAGCCCGTTCAAATTGCTCCCAACAGCGTCGTGCAGGCCGGGACGTTCGGCGTGATGAAGTTCACGCTGAAGGACGGCGGCTACGACTGGCAGTTCTTCCCGATTCCCGGCCAGACCTTTACGGACGCGGGCAGCGCCTCGTGCCACGACGCTCCCGGTGGCGTGTCAGGGTCGCTCTCCACCATCACTGCCTCTCCGACGACCATCTTGAAGGGCGGCCCGGGCACGACGATCACCGTCACCGCGAAAAGCGCGAACGGCAACCCGGTCATCGGGGCATACGTGACGCTCGCGGCCACAGGAACGGGCAACACGCTGACCCAACCCGCCAGTTACACCGACGAGAACGGGATCGCGACCGGCTCGCTCAGCTCGACGGTCACCGAGATCAAGACCATCTCCGCGACGGTGAACGGCATCGCCCTCGCGCAAACGGCTTCGGTCAACGTCACGGCGACGCCGTCTGCGTCGAAATCGAAGGTGGCGCCCGTCGAGAAGTACATCGCCGTGGGAACCGGGACTTCGACCATCACGGTCACGGTGCTCGACGCCTCCTCGCGTCCGATCAGCGGGGCGACCGTCACCCTTCAGGCGACGGGGAGCGGGAATACACTGACGCAACCGACCGCCCTGACGAACGCGAGTGGGGTGACGACGGGCACCCTCAGCTC
>Ga0075431_100006709_pt1 | contig 11431 bp, 11 predicted proteins | sample RhiMetdeltSRZDD5_FD_75297 | JGI IMG/M metagenome (GOLD analysis project Ga0075431, IMG submission 75297) | Populus rhizosphere microbial communities from Tennessee, USA - Rhizosphere MetaG P. deltoides SRZDD5 | ecosystem: Host-associated > Plants > Roots > Rhizosphere > Soil | place: USA...
TGAGGTCGGACATGGCCCGATTCGCGAAGCTCATCAAGGATGCAAACATAAAGGTCGAGCAGTAGGAAAGAAACGGCCAGGTGCAGGAGCCGGTCTCCCCAATATAAGCCGCATCGAACCCGCACCATGCCAGTGAGCTACCCACAGATTGGCTTCTCCAATCGCGCGAGCAATCGATTACACGATTGTGGTTACGCCAATCATGCTCATTGCAGCCATCTGAATGGCTGTTGTCCTCGCTAGGTGCACGGTGTATGTTGTTGTAGTCCGTCACCTCGAGCCGCCCGTCATTCGGGCGGTCTTCGCCCTGAGCCAGAAGACTCGCAACTGCGGCTTTGTACCGCGGGAGGGACGTATGCGGAACCTACACGCATTGCCGAAACGCCGCCGCACATCCGCGTTGATCACCGTGTCGCTTGTCTCGGCCGCTTTTGTCATCGGCACCGACGGTATTGCTCAGACATATCCTGCGAAGCCCATTCGCGTTATCGTTCCCTTCCCGCCGGGCGGCGGCGCGGACATCGTCATGCGCGCGATCAGCCAGAAGACGGCAGAGAGCCTGCGTCAGCCGATGATCGTCGAGAATCGCGCTGGCGCGAGCGGGCTCATCGGTGCGGAGCTCGCAGCGAGGTTGCCGCCCGACGGCTATAGCATCGTGCTGGCAACCTCGAGCAACTTCTCGATCAATCCCCATCTGGTGGCGAAGCGCGCATACGAACCGCTCTCGGACTTTTCGCCCCTTGCCCTGCTCGCCACAGCGCCGCTCATGATCGCCGTGCATCCCTCGCTACCGGTGCGCTCGGTCAACGAACTCGTCGCACTCGCGCGTGCTCGGCGTGGTGAGCTGCTCTACGGCTCGAACGGCGCGGGGTCGCTGAGCCATCTCACCGGCGTACTGTTCGCTTCGACCGCGGGAATCGACATGCGGCACGTTCCATATAAAGGCGGCACACCGGCAGTGACCGACGCGGTCGCCGGTCACGTGTCGTTGATCATCACTGCCATCCCGACACTACAGGCGCAGATACGGTCACAGCGTCTCCGAGCGATTGCCCTGACCGGACGTGCACGCTCCCCTCTCGCGCCCGAGCTGCAAACGGTATCAGAGGCGGGCCTCAAAGGCTTCGAATCGGTCCAGTGGTATGGACTGTTCGGTCCGCGGGGAATGAATCGAGATGTGGTGGAGAAGCTCCAGTCCGAGGTGACGAAGGCGCTTCGCGCGACCGATGTGCTCGAGGTGCTCGCCCGTGACGGCGCCGAGCCGCGGGGCGATGGTCCGGACGCGCTTGCCGCTTTCGTCCGGGCGGATTACAGCAAATGGGAAAAAGTCATCCGCCAGAACGACATCAAGGCGACGGAGGGTCGATGAATCGCCTGCGCGTGTGGGCATGCGGCTGCTCGCATGTGCACAGCGACCTGAAGCAAGGGAGGCGCAGCCTCGCAGAAGCGATCGAGCAAAGCGAACAGGGCGGCACGGAAGGAGGCGAGCCGTTCGATTGGGACCTCATGCTCAACCTCGGCGATTTCTGTGGTACGCAGGGACCGCCTATTGACGCAGACGGACCTCCAGTGGTCGAACAACTGTGCGCGGGGAAAAAACACCGCATCGAGCAGATCTATCCCCTTGTGGGCAATCACGATGCAAGCGGCCCTGGCGAAGCGACGCAGTGGTGGTTCAGGAAGTGGATCGATCCGCTCGGGCTGAATACCGCTCACTCACGCGTCCACAGCGAGCGGCGTCCATATGTCATCGATGGAACGTGGGAGCGATATTCGTTCGTAGCGGGCAACGTGCTCTTTCTGATGATCGGCGACCGGAACGACGGTGGGCCTCCAAAAGGCCGTGCGGAGATCGGTGGCTATCCGGCAGGGGCGATCACCATGGAGACGTTCGAATGGTGGAAGCGCATGGTGGAATCGCACCAGGACAAGATCATCGTTACGTGTGCGCATCACATGCTGCGCGATACCACTACCGCGACCGGCCGGTGGGAAGGCGTGAACGGAAACTATCACCATCCATATGAGGACGCGGAGGGCTCGTCCTATCTCTACTGGGTCGGCGATGATGCCGACACGAACGCTTTTCACGACTATTTCCAAGCGCACCCCGGTGCAATCGACCTGTGGCTGGGCAGCCACACGCACGCTCATCCCGATGATCGTTTCGGACGCAAAGCGATGCTCGAGAGACTGTGGAACGTCACGTTCGCAAATGTGGGTGCGCTCACGCGGTACCACGGCCGCATGGATAGACGGTGGTGGCCGAGCAGCAGGCTGCTCACGTTCGATAGCGAAAGTCGCGAAGCATTGTTCCGGTGCTACCTGCATACCAGCCATTACTCGCGGCAAGGTTGGTATGAGCCGGCGGAGTATCGCATCCCGCTGAGACACGACTTCGAGGCGCCGACTTAAGAACGCGACGGGCAGGCGAGGCTTGTCGCCGGCGACCACGGGCGACGGGGATCATTGCGCCGGTTTCTCGCGGCGGTACTGGCGCAGCGGCGCGCCGCTCAGCCCGTAGCGGGGGTCGCCGGGTAGGTAGCCACTGCTTCGTTTGACGATGCCATCCCGCGTCAATCCGGGATGAACGCAACTGCGTCGATCTCGATCAAAGCGCCCCGGAGAAGCCCTGCGACCTGCACCGCTGCGCTTGCAGGCAGGCTCGCACCGAAGCGTTCGCCGCGCACGCGGTTGTATTCGCCGTATTCGTCAAGGCTCGTCAGCCACGCCGTAATGCGAACGACATGTTCGAGCGAGCCGCCCACGGCGCGCAAGGCCGCCTCGATCTCATCGATGCAGCCGTTCGCCTGCTCGGCCATCGATCCACGCGGGCTGATGTTGCCCGATACGTATACCGTTCTCCCCGCCCCGCTCACTGCCACCGCCTTGCTGAAAGTAGCGGTGCTCGCGCCGGGAACGCGCTCGATGCCCATATCGGTCCTCACTTTCTATTTTGTGATGTTTGACAGACAGTAGTAACAGGCAGCAGCATTTTCGCACTTAGGGAGCCCATGTGCGTTCACGAATACGCGCTAAGACAAGCGGCCGATGGCCTTTCGTCCAGTTCTTCTATCCGGCCTGCGACGGCTGCTGTATGTTAGTCCTCGCTGCGGTTCACGCTGCGCGCCAAAGCGGAGGCCGACATGTCATGCGTGTTCATCAATTACCGGCGGGGCGATACGTCGGGTGAGGCACGCGCCTTGTTCAACGAGCTCGTTGGCATCCGCGGAAAAGATGCGGTGTTCATGGACGTGGACACGATCGCGCTGGGACGTGACTTTCGCCAGATCGTCCGCGAACGCGTAGAGACGTGCGATCTCATGCTTGCGCTCGTCGGCCGCGATTGGTCCACGGTGACCAACAGCTCCGGCAAGCGTCGCCTGGACGATTCGAATGATTTCGTACGCCTGGAAATCGCCGCGGCGCTGAAGCGCGACATTCCGGTCATCCCCGTTCTCGTCCAGGGCGCGGCGATGCCCGCGGCGGAGCAGCTGCCTGACGAGATCAAGGACTTCGCATATCGCAACGGCTTCGAGCTCAGTCACAGTCGCTGGGAATCCGACTTACAGGAAATGCTCAAGCGCCTGGGCCTGCTCACCGGGCGCTCGCAGCCGACGTCGCCAGCGACGGTCGATCCAGCGGCGACGAGCGCTGACGCGACTTCGAATACACCGGCGCGCGGCGGAAGTCCCGAGAGGCAGATTCAAAAAGGATCTCCTGATAAGCGGCGCTATATCGGAATTGCAGCGGTCGCGGTCGCAATCGTGCTCGGCACGAGCGGCGTTTTCTATTACAGGAATGCGGCCGAGGAAAACGCGCGTCTGGAGCAGGCGCGACAGGAAAAAGCGAAGGCGGATGCCGAGGCGCAGCGCAAAGCGGCTGAGGAGGCGGAGAAACAGCGTGTAGCCGAGGCCGAGCGTAAGGCAGCCGAGGAGGCACAGAAGCAGCGTTTGGCCTCGGCTGAAGCCGAGCGCAAGCGTTTGGCCGAAGCTGAAGCCGAGCGCAAGCGTTTGATTCAGTTCGAGGCGGAAAGGAAGCGCCTCGCGGACGCTGAAGCGGAAAGCAAACGGCTCGAACAGGCCAATGCCGAGAGACAGCGATTGGCGCGCGCCGAAGCCGACAGAAAAAAATCAGCGGAGGCCGAAGCGGGGCGCAAACGATTGGCGGAAGCCGAAGCGGAGAGAAGACGACTGGCGGATGCGGAAGCGGAGAGGAAGCGTCAGGCGGACGCGTCACCCGAGAGGCAGCGTCAACTCGATGAGGCCAAGCGGCGGGAGAATGAAACCAGGCGTCGAGCGGCCGCGCAAAACACGAACTTCTCGGGAAGCCTGCATGTCAGTCTCGGAAATTTCGCGCGGGCCTACGGAGTCTCCCTGAGCGATCTTCAAACCACCGAGGCATTGGCCCCATGCTCAACCTGGGCGAAACAGCTGGCGCTCGACACGGAGCCCGCGAAGATCTTTCGCTCGATCTGTCCGCGGGTGCCGCGCTTTGCGAGCGAAAATGGCTGGCCTGTCGGTGTGCAGCCGACGTCGCAACAGTGGATGCAATTCTGCTCGGCGACTGCCGGCTCACGCGCCGGTGACGAGCGCAAGATGTTTCTGGTGAGCTGTCTGAAGTACAAATAGGCGCATCGGGGCGTCGGGTTCGCTTCTTCCTCTTCGGTAAATGAGGTAAGGTCTCCAGCACGAAGTGGCCAGAGTGAAAACATGAAAATCCACGGAAGCTATCGCCGCGGGTTTCTGCTGAGTGCGCTCGCAATCACACTCACCGCAGCCCCCACGTTCGCGCAGCAATATCCGACACGCGCGCTGCGTATCGTGGTCGGTTTCGCGCCCGGCGGCTCGGCCGACGTGCTCTCGCGCATCATGGGGCAGCGACTCGCGGAATCGCTCAGCCAGCCGGTGATCATCGAGAACCGTCCGGCCGCCGGCGGTACGGTCGCCAGCGAGATCGTCGCGAAAGCACAGCCGGACGGCCATACCCTCCTCCTCGGCTCTGTCGGCACGATGGTATTCGCGCCGGCGACGTACACGAAGCTGCCGTACCATGTCATGCGCGACTTCGAGCATATCGGCTTGTGGGTCACGTTTCCGCTTGCGCTCGTTGTCCCGGCATCCTCACCGGCAACGAACCTCAAGGTGCTAGTCGAACAGGCGCGAGCGAAGCCGGGCGCGCTGCGCTACGGTTCTCAGGGGATCGGCGCGTCGGCGCACATCTTCGCGGAGATGATGAACTACATGGCGCATATCAAGGTCGTGCACGTGCCTTATAAAGGCGGCGCGCCGGCCCTGACCGGCGTGCTCGTCGGAGAAGTCGACTACGGGATGATGGCGGTCGCAACCGCCCTCACGCAGGTCGGCACGGGCAAGATCAGAGTGCTCGGCGTCACCAGCGCAAAGCCGAGCGCGATGCTGCCGGGCGTGCCGCCGATCGCCAGTGTCGTGCCCGGCTACGAAGCGCTGAACTGGCATGGCTTCGAGCTGCCCGCCAAAACGCCGAAAGCGATCGTGGCACGGCTCTACGAAGAATGCGCGAAGATCCTGCGCCGTCCCGACATGCAGGAGAAACTGCAGGCGCTATCGATGGACGCGGATGTCAGGCCCCCGGACGAGTACCGCGCGTTCATCAAGACGGAGATCGATCGGTGGGGCCCCATCATCAAGGCATCGGGCGCTCGCGTGGAGTGACTTTGAACCACGCCAGCGTTCGCTGCTCGCAGGCGATGGTGCCGATGCGCGACGGCGTCAGGCTCAACACCTTCGTATATCTGCCGCAGACCGGCGGGCCGGGCTATCCGGTCATTCTGCAGCGTACGCCCTACGGCATTACGTCATCGGACGGGACCGCAAACACCGACTGCACGCGCGGTTGGTTGCCGAGCCCGGACGCGCCGATGCGTGGCTCGATCCTTCGCGGCTATCGCAACATCGTGGCGCATGGCTACGCCGCCGTGTACCAGGACACACGCGGCCGCTACGGCTCCGAAGGCGAGGATCGTGTGTATGCCGACGACGCCTCGGACGGCTACGACACGCTCGAGTGGATCTCCAGTCGATCCTGGTGTAACGGGATGATCGGCATGTCCGGTTCATCCGCCGGTGCCACGACGACGTTCGCCGCAGCGTCGCAGCGACATCCGAGCCTGCGCGCTTTCTTCGCGCAGGTCGGTGGATCGAGCATCTACGACGACGTGGTCTACGAAGGCAATGCAATCGAGATGGAGCGGCTCTGGTTGTGGGTCGCGAAGAACATCCCGGGACTCTCGCAGTCGCACCGGGAAAGCGTCATGCGCCGCGTGGCTCTGAGTGCCGCAGACCTGGATCGCGCGAAGATCGCGGCCGATGCGCGCTATGCAAGGCTCGAGGCGGCATCGCGAACAAGCCCGCCCTTTCTCGGGAGCGAAGATTGGCTGCGCCTGCCGCTTTTGCATTACCCGGATTTCTCTACGTGGCAGCCGTTCCTCGACGAGATCTTGAGCCATCCCGCACCCGATGCGTTTCGAACGCGACACAACTTCCGCTCGACGATCGACATTCCGGGATTTCACGCGACCACGTGGTACGACATCTTTCAGACGAGCGTGATTGCGGCGTTCAACGACATCCAGAGGCGCGTTGGCAATCAGCTTCTATGGATCGGCCCGAACGATCACTATTTCATCTACGAGACAAATTCCTGGCCGCGGGATCCGTATTTCGAGTGGTTCGACCAGTGGTTGAAGGGAAGCCCGACCGGCATCATGGATCGGCCAGCGGTTTTCTACTCGCCGCGTGCCTGGGTCGAGGATCGTCGCAACTACGTTGCAAACGACTGGCGCTATGCGGAACGCTGGCCGCCGCCGGATACGGTGCCGAGGCGTTTATATCTGTGTGGCGACGGCAGCCTGTCGCGGACGGAGTCGGGCGGCCCGCCGCGGAGCTATGTCTACGATCCACGTCACCCGATCCCAACGCGGGGGGGCCGCAACATGCTGATCGATGCCGGGCCGCGCGATCAGCGATCTGTACAGGCGCTGCGCGATTACGGGCTGATCTATCGCTCCGAAGTGCTGCCAGAGGACATCACGATCGCCGGCGAGGTCTGCGCGACGCTGCACGTTCAATCGGACCGTCGCGACACCGACTTTGTCGTGAAGCTGATCGAGCTCGAGCCCGATGGCCGCGCCACGTTGCTGATGGACGGCGTCGTGCGGGCGATGTATCGGGATGCCACGGTCTCGATTCCGCAGCCCCTGCAGCCCGATCAGGTTTACACGGTGTGCATCAGCCTCGCGCACATTTATCACACCATCCGCGCCGGGAATCGGATCGAGGTCGATGTAACCAGCAGCAACTTTCCGCGACGCGCCCGTAATACCAACAGCGGTCACCCTGTGCTGGCAGGCGACGGCGCGGCGGATATACGTGTCGCGACCAATGTCATCCATCATGACGCGGCGGCACCTTCGTTTATCGAGATGCCGATACTTCTCAAGACTTCCGAGAGCTCTCGTTGAGCTGCGCGCGTCGTCATCTTCGGGTGCGCGGCGGCATGCGTTCAGATGTAAGCGAAGGGCGGTAAACGACCCCGGAGCAACCCGTCAGAGCGCAACGTACGACGCGTCAGGTCGGCGGCCAGGTTTCTACGAGGCCGTTGACGACCGAGCATTAGTTCATGACTGCGCGCATTTCTTCCTCCTTCTATGCACGCCCGAGTTACATACTGCGACTTATTCACTTTACTGAATCGACACGCATGGAATGCACGCGGGAGGTTCTTATGCATCGGATCCTCAGGTGGATGCTCTTTTCAAGTATCGTGCTGAGTAGCGCGGCCTGGGGCCACAACGAACACGGCAACGATCTGACGGGAAGCTGGCGAATTACTGCGACCATACCGGCCGGGGTCCCCGTCTGCCCGGGACTACAAGACTGCGTTTATCCAGCTCTCGCCACCGCAACGAGCGACGGAACGATACTGCAAACAGCTCCAATCTCGAACACATTGACTGGTCACGGCAGCTGGAAGCGAGTGTCGCCGCGCACCTTCAAGGTACACACGGTTTACTTTCGGGTGGATCCCACGACCGGAAATTACGTGGGCACGTCGGAAACATCTATCGAAGTGACTGTGGCAAAGGACGGGCGAACCGCGCAAGGCTCGTTTGCTGCTGTCGTTCTGGACGTGAACGGTGTTGAGATCACCCACTACACGGGTACCGTCACCGCACAGCGCATTCTGGTGCAGTAGCTCCTGAGAGGTGTCCCGCGGCGCGAAGGTGTCGAAGGACTTGCCGAGCCAGCTGCCGGCTTTCCATGTCCGGCAGCCTTCAGCGCCGCGTCTTTCTGAAAAAGAGCGAGCTTCATTTTTTACCGGGATACAACGCTTCGATCTCTTTCGCCTCCGGGCGCATCTTGTAGTCCTGCGCAAGCTCGCCGTTGCCGCAGGGACTCTTCACGGTAATGAACGTGGCGGGCCCGTTGACCGGCCGTGAGCGGTGACGCGTATTGCGCGGGATGTGGATGAGCGTTCCGGGGCCGACGATGCGGTCCTCGTCGCCCAGCACGAAATGCATCTGCCCCGAGAGCACGAGGCTGAATTGCTCTTCGTTCGGATGCTCGTGCAAGGGCGGCCCTTCGCCTTCCGGCTTTGTCACGATACCGAACTTCATGAATTCACCGGGGACCGCGCCGGACTCGATGTTTGAATTGGTGCTGGATTTTTTCTTCTCCAGTTCGGAGAGCTCATAAAACGGCATCACGATCTCCTTTGGTTAGATCTGTCTACGTTCCGGCGTCCTGTTGCGGCTGCGCGATGAAGACCGGAATCTTCCGCGTCGTTTTCATTTGATAATCGGCGTACGGCGGATACGCTGCGACGGCAAGATCCCAGAGCCGCGCCCGCTCGGCGTCATCCGTCACCTCGCGCACCCGCATCTTCTGCAAGGCGGTGCGGTCGCGAATCTCGACCGCAGGGTTAACCCGCAGATTGTGCACCCACGCCGGGTGCGTCGGCGCCCCGCCCTGCGACCCGATGAGCACATAGCCGTTCCCGTCTTTCACGCGCATGAGCGGTGTCTTGCGAATGGCGCCCGTCTTGTTGCCGGTGTGGGTCACGATAATGACCGGCAAGCCGGTATCGCGAAGCGTGGTGCCCTGGGTGCCGCCGCTGCGTTCGTAAAGCTCCACCTGCTCGCGCACCCAATCCCTGGGACTGGGGATGTACTCTGTCACTGCGCTCTCCTCGTTAACTGGCCTGCGCGGTTTCCTCGACCTCGATCTGCCAGGTGTCGCGCGCGTATTCGTGGCCGGTCAGGTCGAAGATCTGGCCGTTCGGATCCAGATACTTGCGCTCGCCGACTGCGCCGCGCGCCGCGCTGATGCCGCCGTGAAATTTCGCGCCGTTCGCTTCGACGCGGGCGGACGCTTCCTCGATGTCATCGACGAGGAAGCCCAGATGATGCAGGCCGCGGCGGTCGTCCCCTTTCATGTTCGGACTCGACGGGTGAATGATGACGAGGCTCACCACGCCATCGGACAGTCCGATCGCCGTCTCGTGTTGACGCACGCGCTTCATCCCGAAGCACTTCTCGTAGAACTGCGCGGTTTGTTCGATCTCTTCCACTACCATCGCGATGTGACGCAGCTTGGGCATAGCACATCCTTTCGGTTGATCTATGGTTCGCTCGGCCTTCATTGCCTCCCTGATCACTTTACCTCAACCTGCTAACGATGGTGTCTGCGCGCAAGTCTGGCGTAACGCCCGCAGCAGCATATCCGAGCGTCACTCGAGGTAACGTTCCACGAGCCGGGTCCAGTAGGCGGCAGCGACCGTGAGGTTCTCGTCGTTGAAGTCGAAACGCGACGTATGGACGAATGGCGTGTCGCCGTTGCCGAGGCGAACGAACGAGCCGGGCACCCGCTCCAGCATGTAAGCAAAATCCTCGCTGCCCGTGACGAGATCGATATCACCCACGTTCCCGGCGCCGACGAGCTCCACCGCTACTTCTCGCGCGAAAGCAGTCTCGGCGTCGGCATTGACGAGGACAGGGTGGCCCCAGCCGTAATCGACCTCGGCGGTGGCGCCATAGCTCGCCGCCTGCGATTGCGCGAGATCGATGATGCGGCGCTTGAGTAATTCGCGCACATCGGCATCGAAGGAACGCACGGAAAGACCGACCGTCGCCTCGTTCGCAATCACGTTCATCGCCTTCCCGCCCTGTATCGTGCCGACGGTCACGACGGCAACTTTCGTGGGATCGACGTTGCGCGCCACGATCGTCTGCAGCGCCATCACGATGCTCGACACGGCGACGATCGGATCGACGGTCATGTGGGGGCGCGCCGCGTGGCCGCCGCGGCCTTTCACGGTGATCGTGACGCGGTCGGACGCGGACATCATCGGACCGGCGCGAAAGTGAAACGTCTTCTCGGGTTTGCCGGGATGGTTGTGGAGTCCGAAGATCGCGTCGCACGGAAAGCGCTCGAAGAGGCCGTCTTTGAGCATGCGCTTCGCGCCGCAATCGATGCCCGCTTCTTCCGCGGGCTGGAAAATGAGATTCACGGTGCCTGAGAAATTCTTCTTCGCCGCGATTCTCTTCGCCGCACCGAGCAGTATCGTCGTGTGACCGTCGTGGCCGCACGCATGCATGACGCCCTTGTTCGTGCTCGCGTAAGGCAGGCCGGTCTCTTCAACGATGGGAAGCGCGTCCATGTCGGCGCGAATGCCGATCGCTCGCGTGCTGCTGCCGACCTTCAGCCGGCCGACGACACCCGTGCCGCCGACGCGTTCGGCCACTTCGTAACCCCAGGACCGGAGTTTCTCCGCGACGAGTCGGGCGGTCTCGATTTCCTTGTGGCTCAACTCGGGATTCTGGTGGATCCGGTGCCGCAGCGCCGCGAGCTCGTCGCGATCCGGCTGGAGGTCTTTTGCCGTGCAATAGGACTTCGGTGGTTTCTGCATCGAGGGCTCCGCTTCGCGTAGTCGTGGACGGATTGAAAAGCTATCCTATTCTCCCCGACCTGGAGGATTACATCATGAAGGTATATCTCGTCCATCATGCCGATGCACTGTCGGCCGAGCAGGACCCGCAGCGTCACATCAGTCCGAAAGGTCGTGAACAGGCCGACCGCCTGGGCACGCGCTTTCGCCAGCTCGGTGTCGCGCCTGTGCGCATCCTGCACAGCGACAAGCAATGGACCATCGACACCGCCGAGCGCATTGCCGCGAAGCTCGGCGCGGAAGACAAAACCGCCAAAGCCGCCTACCCCATCAACACCGGCGATCCCGTCGAACCCTTCGTAGCGGAAATAGCTGCAGCTCGCGGGGACCTCATGATGTGCGGCCACGTCGACTATCTGCTGCGTGCGGCGTCGCGCCTCGTATGCGGCAATGAGAAGCAGAAGGTGGTGGAGTTCAAGCCCGGCAACGGCACCGCGGTGTGCCT
>Ga0075431_100006712_pt1 | contig 11426 bp, 8 predicted proteins | sample RhiMetdeltSRZDD5_FD_75297 | JGI IMG/M metagenome (GOLD analysis project Ga0075431, IMG submission 75297) | Populus rhizosphere microbial communities from Tennessee, USA - Rhizosphere MetaG P. deltoides SRZDD5 | ecosystem: Host-associated > Plants > Roots > Rhizosphere > Soil | place: USA...
GTTTTGCCGCGATCGCAACCCCGATGCATTGCCATCTCGCCATCCGGATGTAGCGGCTCCTGCTGAGCCGTCGGCGCCACCAGAATCGGGAAATCCATCTTCTGGCCGAACAGTTCAGTCGACGTGTTGATCGAGCTCACGTCGGCGACCCCGCGCGGCATCAGGCTCACCCAATCGAATGCCCGCCGATTGCGCCGGAAAGTAGATTCGTCATCGCTCGATCCCATCATGAAGTCGTAAACATCGCGCGGCAAACGGGCATGAGCGACAGGCTCAAAATCGAACGCGGTCAGCAGCTCGTTCATCGCTGGAATCCGGCTGTGATCGCGGAATGGATCGAGCTGAGCCTTCAAAAGCGGCGATCCGGCGAGCACTCCGGCCAACCCCCGCAATGCCGATCGCCTGGAGAGGCTATTGCGCCACTGGTCTTCTATCCTGCCCATGGAGCCTCCTGCATTTACGCGATCAGTATACCTCTACGCGTCGGCCTTAAACGGACTAAAGCTGATGCCGCGATCGTACACATCAACGCCCTCGTGGCGTTTCAGGAAATTCACGACAGCGTAAGTCAGCGGCGTCGCCACGGCCTCGTAGGCCACCTTGAAAAGGTACCCGGACATCATCAGATTCAACATCGTCGCCACCGACTCGCGGCCCGCGAACGCCAGCACGATGACAATCACGGTATCGACAGCCTGTCCTACCGCCGTCGAGCCGACCGTCCGCATCCACAAATACTTCCCGTTGGTGAGCACCTTCATCTTCGACATGATGAAAGAATTGGCGAACTCCCCCGCCCAGTACGCGACCAGGCTCGCCGCCACGATCCGCGGCACGAATCCGAACACGATTTCGAATGCTGCCTGATTATGCCAGTCCGGATGCGGCGGCAACGCTACCGTGATCATCCCCATAATCGCCAGCAGCGCCGACGATCCGAAGCCGATCCAGATCGCCCGACGCGACCCCGCATACCCGTAAACTTCCGTGAACACGTCGCCGAATATGTAGGTGATCGGGAACAGCATCTGCGCTCCGCTGAGCGTGAACGGTCCAACCTTCACCAGCTTCTGCGCCACTAGATTAGAAATCAGCAGAATTACCACGAACGCATTGACCAGCAGCTCGTAGTAGCGAAAGTCGCGCAACTGGCGCGGCGCGGTTATCGTTGCTCTAACCAGGCGCGCTCCATTTGACGCTGTGATCCGCGGTGACCGCCCACGTGCCCGCCGGCGAATCCAGCCGGAAAAACGACCAGGGCCCCGGAATCCACGGATAGCGCTCCACCACCGACTCGTCTACATCGATCCCAAGCCCAGGCCCGCGCGGAACAGCCAGCTCCCCACGCTCAATCGGCAGTGTTTCCTTGAGAATCTCGGCAGCGACCGGGAACGGATACATCGACTTCACGCGGCGAGTCGTATAAACCGGATATTCCAGCCATTCGACCACCGTTTCCGGCCAGCAAATGCCCAGATGCGCCGCCGCCAGCACCTCGAGATCGGTCCCCCAACTATGAAACGCGAATCGCAGCCCCTCCCGCGCGATCTCCGAAAATAGCCGCCGACCCATCGTAAAGCCGCCCTGGCAGCATACATCCATCTGGACATAATCCACGCTGCCGGATAGGATCAGATCGAGATAGCGCTGCTCATTCGGCTCATGCTCTCCGCCGGCGATCGGCAGATAATCTTTATCCCGCAAGCTTTGGTACGCTTCATGATCGTCAGGCGGCAGCGGCTCTTCTAGCCAGGCCGGATTGTAGACCGACATCGCGCTCGCCATTTCGTCCACGGTCTCGGCGCTGTAGCTCTTGTCCCCCATGCGCCACCAGGTATGCGCGTCGATCATCAGATCGAAATCCGGACCCACCGCCTTGCGCATCAGCCGGATCGTCTCCAGATCCTGCTCTGGCCCGCGCCCCGGACGCATCTTGTAAGCCTTAAATCCCAGCCCTTCGATGGCCGCCGCCTCTTCGGCGTACTGGATCGGATCCATGTACATGCCGGCGCTTCCGTACAGCCGTATGCGATCGCGCACACGTCCACCCAGCAGTTCCGACAGTGGAACGCCCTGCGCTTTGGCGGCCAGATCGTACAGCGCGACTTCCACCGCGCAATAAGCCTTCCGCATTTCCACATTGGAGCCAGGCTGATCGAAAAACTGTACCCGCAGCGCATCCGGATCGGCCAGCGTTCGACCCTCGAGAAAAGGACCAATCGTTGCTTTGATGAAATTGTCCGTGATCTCACTTCCCGGACCCGGCGCGTAACCCACCAGCCCCTTGTCCGTCGTGACACGAATCAGCATCGCGTCCCGTTTGACAATCGTCCGTTCGCCTCCATAGAAAGCCAGTTTCAGTGGCTCAGGGAGCGCATAAGACATCAGGAACGATTGAACGTTCGCGATCTTCATTGTAAGTAGATTAGAATAGCAAACTTGCCCTGAGTGACAATATGGACATGCCCAAACGGGTCGGGGTAACTTACAGCAATCCAAAGAAGGTCGAACCCTACCAGGAGGCGCTTCGCACGGCACAACTTGAGTACGTGCTGATCGATCCCAACACCGAATACGAGATCGGCTCCCTCGACGGACTGCTGCTGACCGGTGGTCCTGACATCAATCCGGGCCTCTACCATCAGGACCGCCATCCCGAGACCGAGGATCCCAATGATGCCCGCGACGCGCTGGAGAAGCAGCTACTCGAATCCGCGCTGGAACGCGACCTACCGATCCTCGCCATCTGCCGCGGTATGCAGTTTCTGAATATCGTCCACGGAGGCACGCTCAGCCAGCACGTCGAGGGACATCGTTCCCCCGGAGTCGCCGATGCCCACCCGGTCACCGTCGAGCAGGATTCGGAGCTGGCGCGCGTCATCGGCGCCGGAATTCACCAAGTGAACTCCCGCCACCACCAGGCAATCGACAAAGTGGGCGATTCCTTGCGCGTCTCAGCGAAATCGCCCGACGGCTGCATCGAAGCCCTCGAGCGAATCGACAAAGACTTCGTCGTGGCCGTGCAGTGGCATCCCGAGGATCTCATCGTCACTCACGCTGCTGCCCGGCGTCTGTTTCAAGCCTTAGCCGAAGCGCTTTGATGCTACAGTCGGCTTCTTTAGAAATGAACGCCGCCCGACTCGCCGCGATCGCGACGTATCTGCTCTGCGCCGCCGTCCTGGGATTCCGGAGTCCCGGGATGTACTACGATGAAGCCATTTTTTTTAATGGCGCTGTTCAGATGGTCAATTCCGGACAAGAGCCGGCATTCGCTCATGATCAGTGGTCTTGGGTTACGCTTCTGGGCCGCCAATGGCCCATCATGGTCATGCCTTATGTTGGTTCCATAAGGAATTATCTTGCCGCCATTCCATTTGCGGCTTTTGGTCCGAATTACTATACAGCGCGGATTCTGAGCTCCCTTCTGGGCGCCATTGGTATTTGGGGATTCTCGGTTCTGATTCGCGAGTCGTTCGATGCGAAAACCGCGGCATACACCAGTTGGATATTGGCGATCCACCCTGGTTACCTCGTGCTCACGATTTACCAGGGAGGCGTAGGCGAGTGGATGCTTGCATTCGCGGCGCTCTGTATCACACTTGCTCGCTACCTGCGGGCTCCGAGCACCCTTTCCGCATTCTGGGTAGGATTGGCGATCGGATTCGGCATCTGGACTAGAGCGAATGTGGCCTGGCTGATCGGGTCCGCAATCCTGGCCGCTACTATCGTTGTCGGTAAACGCATTCTGCTGCCGTCGCGTCAACTCGCGGCCATCGCTACCGGAACGATAATCGGCGCCTGGCCGCTACTATGGTATGAGCTGCGGTCGGACTTTGCCACTTTGCGGTTCATGCGGTCGGCGGCGCTTCCCGACCCGCTTACGGATCTGATTTCGATACGCCTCCAAAAGCTTTGTGAAATTCTCATTTCCGCGAGCGACCTCCGAAAAATGTGGGATGGGGCCCCGCCACCGGTTTGGCAAACTTTACTCTTCACCGCCTGCGTCGCATGCGCCTTGTTCATCTGCTTTACTCAATCCAGGAATTCCAATCCGGCTCGCCGTATCGCAGTTTTGATTTTCCTGTTCCTTCTTGCGTGTATGCTCTTCTCGCGCTTAAATATCGCCAGTCACCACATGATCGCGCTCGTACCGATCGCGGCGCTCATTGTCGTGGTCGCGGCAGGTAAAGTTTGTCGCAGCTGGCCGAGGGCCCGGTATGCGATAGCAGCCATCGCCCTTCTCTACGTCACCACGGCCGCGCAGTCGAATCTTGCCGCAGCCCGCCAGATCCGCTCGACGGGCGGCGTCCGCTGGTGGTCGAACGCAATCGACCCGCTTGCGAGCTATCTTCAGCGCAATTGTGAAGGCAAAAACATCAAGGTGCTCGACTGGGGCTTGAGCAACAACCTTTTCGTTCTTTCGAACGCCAGAATCAGACCAGCCGAGCTGTTCTGGGGCGCAACCATCCAGCGCAGTGGATTGGGCAATCTGTGGAAGGATGAGATTTCTCCTGGTGATGTCTACGTGCTGCACACACCTTCGCTTGAGTATTCGCCCGATGCCGCGGAGGGTTTTCGCCGGGCGGTTGCAGGCTCGCCTTGGAGCTTGCGTCGGACCGAATTTAGACAGAAAAATGGCGCCGGCTACGCGGAGGTGGTGGAGATCCTCGCTCCATGATTCCTTCTAGATCCCCGGCCCTCGCGCCGAGCCGGGTAAATCTCTTCTTACTGCTTGTCTGCATCCTGGCCGCGATCCCAATGGTCTATTTTGGCGCGACTTATTACATCGATTACGACGGTTATTGGCATGTTTTCATAGCAAAACAAACCTGGAGTAGCTTTCTCGGCGAGTATCAGGCCACGGCCCACCCGCCTCTTTTTTTCCTCTTGCTTCGAGGAGCCATCACGATCGGGGACAGCCGGCTCGTGTACCGGCTGGTATCGATACTGAGCGGACTGGGCGCAATCTTTGTCATCGGGCGGATTGCCCGGGACGTGACTGGATCGAGGCTCGCAGCGGTACTCACTGCGTTCATGTTTGGACTATCGGCGTCCGTAATTCTGATCTCCTGTGAGGTTCGCTCCTACATGCTCTGCGCCTTCCTCGCGCTGCTTGCATTTCAGAGCTATTTGAACATCATGACTGTCGAGCCAGGACAAACCGGTCTCGGCGCCCGAATTCGCTTTTCTGCAAGCCTTTGCCTGGCGATCTTGTCGCACTACTCGGCGCTGTTTGTCTTTATGGCGTGTTTGGCCGCGCCTGTCTACCTTGCCCTTGTGAACAAGGACTACAGGGCGAGGCTGATCCCATTTTTGCGTGGCCGGTGGCGAGAGAACTTCCTGACTTTTTTTCCTGTCTTCGTGCTTGGATTGGCTCTGTACTGGTTTCAAGGTAGGCCATTCGCCTCGCCATTGGTTTACCTCTCGCAATTCTATTTTGATCCGGCCGGCTCGGAATCCAGAATCGAGTTTCTTTTAAGAAACCTGCAGAATGCGTTCGACCTGTTTACCCCTGTCAGGTTTGACCCGGCCCTAATCCCTGTGTGCATTTTTGCCGCTATGACGGTTTACGTCGCGCGCTTCCGCACTGAAGAGCGGGATATACGGCTGAACCTGACTATAGCCGTATTCTTTCTGATGCTCGGCGCCTTTATGGTGGCTGCACTTCGTGGCCGCTATCCGTTCGGCGGCGGACTACGGCATCAGTTTCTGTTGTTCCCGTTTTTGGCGCTGAGCGCAGTCGGGATCCTCAACAAAATCTCCTCCCTGATGCCGGTGCGCAATATCCGGATCATCTTGCTTGCCGCTGGGTTCATGGCCTCCGGCGCCAATTCCATGGCGGCTTACGCCCGTTTTCAAAATATCCGGGACGACAACGCGACGCGGGACATCGCTCTCTTCCGAAGCTTCTTTCAACATCCCCGTGTGGTTCTACTCGACCAGTTCAACGTAGTTAGCTTCTTCGCACACCATCACGACTGGAAATGGACTACCGTCGCCAGACACGGCTCCCTTTACAAATATGTTGTGAGTAAGAACGGCAATGAGTTTACCGTGATGCGGGAAAACTCCGTCTGGAATTTCGATTTCACTGCCGCCAACAGCTACCCGTATATCAAGCAGGCTTTGGAGGCCGCGGCGGGTGAGCCGATAACTGTATTCTGTATCGATCAGGCCGGCTCGCATGTGCCGCGCGCGCCTGCTGACGAACAGGCATTCGAGCAGAATGTCCGGATGCTAGCCTCCCAAGCTGGTCTCCACTTGAAGCGGCTTGTAGTCAAAGGCGTCGATATCTTCGCGCAGTTTGACCCGCGGTGAATTACCAAAACCCGCCATGGCTGTGGCCGTGGGCATGCTAGACTGAATCCATTCTTGGCGTGGACAGAACCGATTGCATTACGTTCGCGGTTGCTGCGATCGTAGTCGTTTATTCGGTAGTCGTTTCTCCGGCGATCGGGTTGGCTGACAATGGCGACTTCGCCAAAGTCACCGGCAAGTTCAGCTTGTGCGCTCAAATTGACGAGCCGGACGCGTTCTTCCGCTATGCCACAACCCAGTACGTTTTTGACTCCAAATGCCATTGGGACCCCGGTTTTAAGACCGCCGAGGCTGGGCTCGTTTGGATCGCCGTGGCCGCTGACCGTCTACTGTCCCCGGATCGCTCGTTTGACATCCGTCTGGTCGGCTTAGTCCACTGCGCGCTGTTTCTCACGGCATTCGGATTGGCTCTTCCGCTATCCCATTCACTTTCACCTTGGTCTCGCCGAATAATCCTTGGCATTTCCGTTCTGATATTTTGCGACGCGATGTACGTGGAATACTACAACTCATTTTTCACGGACACCGCCGCCTTCCTCTTTCTTTTCGCGGCAGCCGTATTTTATCTGCGTGCTCGCTATTTACCTGGTTCGAAGATACCCGCCGCCCCGCTTTATCTACTCTGCTGTTGTTTGTTTCTTTTGGCCAAAGCGCAGCATGCTCCGTTGGCGATCGTGCTGGTTTTTTTCTCGATTCAGTCATCTTTGCTGCTCTGGCCGGCGCGGCGGGCCCTTTCCCGCGTGATTGCCGTCGTACTACTGGTCGCGTGCGGTGTCTTCTCATTTCTAAGCCCGCCCAAAGGCTACACGAAGCCTCCACTCTTTACGGTGATCTTTCTCAGCCTTCTGCCCTCAGCAGAGGACCCGAGCGCCGAACTCAAAGAGCTGGGGTTGGACGATTCTTATCGCCGATACAGCGGAATGAGCGCTTACTCCCCCGGTTCGCCAATGGCTGACTGGGACTGGGGAGATCGGTTCGTCCAAACTACGTCTTACAGGAAACTGGCCTCGTTCTATGCCCGGCATCCTTTGCGCGCTGCCTATGTTCTAAGGTTAGGATTGGACCAGGCCACTTACCAGCGGCCTCTCTATCTCGGAAATTTTGATAAATCCGCTGGATATCCGCCCGCCGCGAAAACTGCGCGCTTCTCGCTATGGAGCGCCACAAAAAAAAAGGTGTTTGAGAATCGCGGCTTAGCCTACTCGCTGTACTTCTTGGCGCTCCTGGCAATCATAATAACGCGCTCCCGAGACGTTGCTCTGCTGGTAGGCTCCTTGGGCGCGTTGGCTTTGGGGATTGGCGCTCTCGCCGATAGCGCCGAGACTACCCGTCACCTGTTTATATTCAATTCACTTATCGACTTCTCCACAATCGGCGCAGCCGCCGCGCTCGCCGGTCGTTTTTCGGCGCCGCGAATACATGCCAAACCGTGATACAGCAACGGCTTCCGTTCAGATGAACTCTGCACCGCCCGATGTCGATCGGCTATGGAATAGGGCGCGTATAGCAGCGATCGCTGTTTACCTGCTGAGCGCGCTCGGTCTGGGTTTGCAAAGCCCGGGTATGCACTATGACGAAGCCATATACTTCAACAGCGCTGTCCACCTGTTGACCTCGCGCCAACCGCCTCCGTTCGCCATCCAACCCTGGTCCTGGATCACCGTCGCTGACCGCCAGTGGCCAATCATGGTCTTGCCATACGCCGGCCCGCTCAGGTCTTATTTGGCGCTTGGTCCGTTTGCCATGTTTGGCGCGAATAACTGGAGCGCTCGCATGGTAACGGTTTTCATGGGGGCGCTTGGCATATGGGGATTTTCCGTACTGATCCGCGATCAGCTTAATCCGGCAGCTGGAGCGCTTACCGCTGCCCTGCTGGCTGTTAATCCTGCCTATCTCTCATCGACGATATACGATTTGGGCGCGGTAACGGAGTGGATGGCCCCTTTCGGCTTGGCATCGGTCGCTTTGGCCAGCTATCTCCGCAGGAAAACCGCCTACGCAGCATTCTGGCTGGGGCTTGCCATCGGGACCGCCGTGTGGACCAGAGCGAATCTCGTTTGGCTGTTCGCGGCGATAGCGTTGAGCGGGATTCTGGTTCTAGGTAAGCAGATGTTTCTTCCGTTGCGCGAAATCCTCGCGCTATGCGCGGGCGGCTTGCTCGGGTTGGCGCCGCTTCTCTGGTATGAAATCCGGTCTGGAGGAGGAACTTTCGCATTTATGCAGTTCACGCGGAATGAAAAGCCTCTTTCGTTTTTGCTGCAAAAGCGCGCCGGAATGTTCGCTCAAATGCTTCTCTCAGACAGCGAACATCGGGTGGCGTGGAATGGCCCCGAAATGCCCCTGTGGCAGATGATACTTTTCCCCACTTTGGTCGGGATAGGGCTTTGGGTATGCCTCCGTCATGACTCCCCTAAACAACACATTAAAAGAATGTTAGGTCTAACTTTCGTCTTATTGGCGACATATATGTTTTGCTCCCGCTTCAATATCGCCGAGCATCATTTGATCGCGCTCCTTCCGCTTTCGGTGTTGATGGTGGCGCTGGCCGCGCAAGACAGCCTTCAGCGTTGGCGAATCGCGCGGTATCCGGTCGCCATCGTTTTAGTCGTTTATCTCTTGTGCGCGACACAATGGAATATGGCGGCCGCTCATCGGTTCCGGTCAGGCGGCGGGGCGGAAGCGTGGTCGGACGCGATCCACTCGGTTTCGGACTATCTGGGGCGCAATTGCGTGGGGCGCAAAATCAAGGTCCTCGATTGGGGCCTGCACAATAGCCTTTTTGTTCTTTCCAACGGCAAAATCACCCCTTCGGAGCTATTTTGGGGGGCAACTGTCGAGCGGAGTGGATCGGGAAAGAAGTGGACAGAAGAGATCGTTCCCGGCGACGTCTATGTTCTTCATGCGCCTGAACTTATGGTCTTTTGGGAGGCTACAGAGGGATTTGGTCGCGCGCTGGCGAAATCAGGCCACTCTTACCGCAGCACCTTGTTTTCCCAGAAAAGCGCGTGCCCTTTCGCAGAAGTAGTCGAGATTTTGGCCGATGCAAACTAAGTGCATATTATCATACCGATAGGGCCCTAACCCTAACCGCTAAGGCCAATATTAACCCGGCAAATTACTTATCCTGTTTCGCTTGACTTTGCATGGGAGTCGCTTTATGCTAATAACTCGGAGTTCTAAATTGAGCGGAGGAGTAACCCTTTGAAGAGTAAGAGCCTATTTTTTGGTGCTGTCGCAGTACTTACGATGTTTTCAACCTCGCTGCTGGCGATCCCTGTTGCGGGTACCGCCAATATATTTGCGGCCGGTCACGACGCAGATGGCGGGTCTCCTGGAGGCGGCACGTATGCCACGCTTGGGGCGAGCGGCTTCGTCGGCGGCGTGCTCTCGTTCACTAGCATCACCGGTACCACAAATTGCGGGGCCGGAGCGCCTTGTAACGCGCCACCCATAAATCCGGATGGCTCAAACCTAGCTTTCTCGGTCGGCGCTGCCGACGGGACGAACATTCCCACCGCCAGCGTGGGCACGGGTGTCAGCGGAATCGTGTTTAATCAGCGCCAGATGTTTCTGGTCGGCGTTTTCCTTAGCAGCGCTGTACCGTCCGGTTTTGGCCCATTTGCTGAGACCTTCACGAACGCGAATACGACTCAGAGCGTTTTTGCTCCGCTGCTGAGCCAAGTCTTTTTCATCGGTGACGGCCTGACGGGTAATCAGTCCGGGACTGCCCAGACATTCCAAGTACCAACTGGCGCCACTCGCCTTTTCCTCGGTTTTGCGGACTCCTTCGACAACTTCTCTGGAGCCCCTGGCGCTTACGGCGATAATTCAGGATCGCTGCAAGTCATCGTCAATACTTCCGGTTTGATCGCGGCTGACGTTCCTGAGCCTGGCACGATCCTCCTGATGGGACTCGGCCTGCTCGGCGTCGGCTTGCTGCGCAAAAGAATCGCTTAATCGTTAAGTCAACCTCCCCTCCGTCCCGGTCGCACACAAATGCGACCGGGTTTTTTATTTCTGCAGCCTCTCAACCACCGCCTGATGGCTATTAGCGGTCGCGGCCTGTAGCGCAGTCTGTCCTTCCCTGTTGCGAAGCCCGCTATCGGCTCCTTTGCGAAGCAGGAGGTCGACAACCTCAAGCCTGCCCCAGGCGGCCGCCTGATACAGCGGGGTTGCGCCGGAGTTGTCCCTGGCGTCGATCTCGGCCCGCTTCCCGATGAGCAGCTCCACAACGGCCGTAGCGCCTCCGAGCGCTGCATCGTGCATAGGCGTACCGCCGTAGCTGTTACGGGCGCGAATGTCAGCGCCATGTTCGAGCAGCGCCTGCGCCACCTCGCTTTGACCCTTTAGCGCGGCGTCGTGCAACGGGGTTGATCCGGCGTTATTTCGTCCGTTTACGGCGGCTCCGCGGTCGAGCAGCACGCGAACCAGCGCGGCATTCCCCTTGGCGACGGCTTCCCGCAGAAGGTCGGCCCGCTCGGAACCGCCGCCGGCGGGAAGCAATACTTCCACGACGGCGATGCGACCGGCCCGGACGGCGTGATCGAGCGGCGTAGCGCCGAAGTTATCCTTCGCCGTCCGATCGGCTCCTTTGCCGAGCAGCATCTTTGCAGCGGATACTTCTCCACTCCCTGCCGCGAGATGTAAGGCCGTATAGCCTGTCTCGGTCCCGCGCGTGTTAACGACCGCGCCGGCGCCAAGCAGGACCTCGATGATCTCAGCCCGTCCTCTGCGCGCCGCATCGGACAGCGCCGTGTAGCCGCCTTTGTCTTTGGCGTTCACCACCGCGCCTTGGGCAAGCAGCAGACGCAGAATATCGAGCTGGCCATGGTCAGCGGCCAGATGCAGAGCGGTCGCGCCGGACCGGTACTCGGCCTGCAGATCCGCGCCTCGACGCAGCAGTGCACGGACTACGTCGAGATGGCCTGTGATCACTGCGTAATGCAACGGAGTCGATCCCCCATCCGCATGGCGCGCATTTGCGTCTGCGCCGCGGGCGAGAAGCAGGTCGACCAGTTCCACATTTCCTGTCCAGGCCGCCTCGTGGATGGGCGCCGCGCCGAGGGCGTTCCTCGAGTTCACCTCCGCTCCCTGGCCGAGCAATGCCT
>Ga0075431_100006713_pt1 | contig 11426 bp, 10 predicted proteins | sample RhiMetdeltSRZDD5_FD_75297 | JGI IMG/M metagenome (GOLD analysis project Ga0075431, IMG submission 75297) | Populus rhizosphere microbial communities from Tennessee, USA - Rhizosphere MetaG P. deltoides SRZDD5 | ecosystem: Host-associated > Plants > Roots > Rhizosphere > Soil | place: USA...
TCGCGCAGATGGCCGCGGAACTGCAACCCCTCGATCACGGCCATCGTCGCACAGCGCGCGACTGGCTTCCCCGCATCCGAGGCCGCCCGTCGTGTGAGTACCTGCGCGATTCGCACCACGAGATCCGTGGAATCGGGGACGTGACGTAACAGCCCGGCGGCCTCACACAGCTCGTCGCTCGAGAGCGTGTCGACCAGTTGCTCGACATCCACGGTGGCCGCACGTGCCGGATCGAGGAGGACATCAGCGAGACGAATGAACCGGGAGCGCTGGCCCGATGGCTCGCGTGAGAGGTACGCCTGGATGTACTGGCGCGCACTCGACGCTCCGTCGAGGTAAGCGGCCAGCGAAATCGGCGTTACGTATGCGGGGGCGAACGTCGAGTCCATCGCGATCGCGTGATCGAAGAGGCCGAGGATCTCACGATCGTCCATCTCGCCTTCGGCGAAGTCGCGGTCGTAACGCCACCGTGTCTCCGCCAGCAAAAACAGGAGCTCGGCGTCGTGCCGGTACCGCAGGAGGCCGTCGCCAATCGTGGCGATCAGGCTTCCGACGATCGACTCGGCGTCGTCGTACGTGCGCACGTCGATGAGCCCGCGGCGCCACGCGAAGAATGCTTCCGCGGAGAGTGAGTCAATGGTCGCGAGGAGGCGTTCTCGGGGGGCCAGTCCGCGCGCGAACCGACTCGTCCGCCGCATCAGCGCGTACGCCGTCGAATCACGCTCGCGGTCTGGGTTGCGCCACCGCCGCACTTCCGCCAGTCGGTGATAGGCAAGTGCGAACGTGGAATCCAGGGCGAGGACTCGCTCGAAGCGCGTCTGGGCCGAATCCCACATGGCGGCGCGGTAGAACTGTTCGCCCTGCAGGTACGCCTTGAGTGCCGGAAGCGAGGCGGACGGCGAGGACGTCGCACGAGCCATGTCAAGCCGACGCGAGCGACCGAGCTCTCGGAGGACCGCGACGGTAAGCGAGTCCGACAGCCGGTCCACTCGCTCCTGGATGTCGCGATGCTCGAACTCCGCCAGGACGCGGCCGTCATGGGCATCGAGCAGGACGCCGGTTGCACGAACGGAGTCGCCGGCGTCGAGCAACCCGCCGAACAGGACGAGCCGAGCGCCGGTGGCGAGGCCTAACGCACGCGCCGAAGGTCCGTCCGCGCGCCCGCGCCAGTGCTTCACCGCCATGGTGGCTGGTACGGTGCGCAGCGGCCCCGCACCGTCGAGGTTGCGTGACATCACGTCGACCATCCCCTCGTGCCACAGCGCGAGCGACGGGGACTCCACGTCGAACGGCGCGACGACGATGAGATCGGCGTCGAGCACCGGCTCGCTGCGCCACGCCCACGCCGCGAGTGCCGCCGCCGCAACGACCGTAGCGCCGCCGATCAGCAGCGCACCGCGGCGCGCGACCCGGACCTCTCGCGTGCGCGTCGTCTCACTCAATGCGCGCGCCAGTTCGCCGGCCGTTGCGTAGCGGTCTTCTCGTGCTGGCGCCATCGCCCGCACCACAACCGCGGCCAACTCGCGCGAGACGTGCTTGTGCAACGGCGTGGGATCGAGTGCCACGGCGGTACGAGCGTTGGCGACGGCAGCGGCGGCGGTCGTCGGCGCGAAGGGCCGCTCGCCGGCGAGCATCTCGTACAGCACGCACCCGAGCGAGTAGACATCGCTCCGGCCGTCGAGGTCGCTCGCGCCTAACGCCTGCTCGGGACTCATGTAGGACGGCGTCCCGAGGAGCAACACGGCGCCTGCAAGCGCGTCGTCGCCGGCGGCCGACATGGCGCGCGCAATCCCGAAGTCCGCGACGACAGCGTGTCCGTCCTGCAGGAGGATATTGCCCGGCTTGATGTCGAGATGAACGACGCCCGCTCGATGCGCGTAGTCGAGGGCGATGGAGATCTCCCGGCCGAGCCGGACCGCTTCGTCCGGGGTGAGCCGCGGTTCACGACCGAGCCGATCGCGGAGCGACTCGCCCGACAGGTAAGGGGCCACGAAGTAGAGAAGCGACGCCCCGCCCGCGTCGGCGGCCAGCACCTCCCCGGAATCGTGCAGCGGGAGAATGTGCGGATGCGACAACCTCGCGGCGATCTCGATCTCGCGCATGAACCGCTCCGGCCCGATGCTCCGCGCGACCTGGTCATGGAGCACCTTGACTGCGACCAGACGGGCATGCTTCGGATCATCCGCGAGGTAGACCGTCGACATTCCGCCGCGGGCAATCTCGCGCACCACTCGATACCGGCCGCCGAGGAGCGCTTCCGGTGCGGGGTTCGGCTCGCTCAGCAACGGTGCGTATTCCAGCACCGCCGGTTGCGCGAGGATGGTGTCCCCGAGCTCGCAGGCCATGAGCAGTGCGTGCACGTCGGCGCGGAGGGCGGCATCGCCACGGCAGACGTCGTCGACAAACGATGGTCGCTCGGTCGGCTCGAGCTCGAGTGCAGCATCGAGCAGCGGTTCGACGACCGCCCACCGTTCTCGCGAAAGCGGCGCCGACGTCATCCGGATGCGCTGATCGCGTCGGCCGCTGAAGTGGCGCGCGAGACCTCGGCGCTGAGCGCCTGATAGAGAAGGCCACGTGCCTTGATCCAGTCGCGCCGCACCGTGCGCTCGGTGACGCCGAGCGCCTCGGCGGTCTCCTGTTCGGTCATCCCGCCGAAGAACCGACACTCCACGACACGCGCCAGTCGTTCGTCGAGCATCGCGAGCTTCTCGAGTGCGTCGTGAAGCTCGAGGAGAGATTCCGCCTGACTGTCGGTGCGCGCGAGCTGATCGTCGAGGGTTACGTCGCGGTGTGGCCCGCCGCGCTTTTCGGCCGTGCGACGCCGCGCACGGTCGACCAGAATGTGGCGCATGGCGACGGCCGCGACGCTGAGAAAGTGCGCCCGATCGCGCCAGTCGGCGCTCTGCGAGCGCGACAACTTGAGGTAGAGCTCGTGCACGAGCGCGGTGGTGGATAGCGTGTCGCTCGGGCGGGTCGCCAGTTCCCGTCGCGCGACTCGTCGCAGCTCCTGATACACGAGCGGAAGGATCTGATCGAACGCCTCGCGCCGCCCTCCGCGGAGCTCGCCGAGCAACTCCGTGATTCCCGGCGTCGTGTTCCCGCGACCGAGCAGGGACTCGGGGCGGTCAGGGGGGGCAGGGGGGGCAGGGGGGTCGGTCGCGGAATCAACGATGGCCATCGCGGACCTGGGCCGACTATCGACGTGAGCCTTCGTGCGGCGCCGAATCGGGTCGCGCTCTCTCTTCGGTGGCTGCGTCGCTCCGTCGAGCCGTTCATCAATAACTAACTTGGCGCGCTGCGCCCGTGAAGCGCGCTGGAAAGCGACATACGTTCTCCGCTCCATTTTGACCTTTCCTCGAACAACGCGCTGAGCAGCCCGGCGCGACACGCCGGGCGCTCAGCACGGTCGGCAGACGATGTTATGCGCTGCGCGATCGCTCACGCGTCGCATGTTTACGCCGCCGCAACGTCGCCTCTCGCACTACGAACGGGTGTGCCGTTCGAGCCGATGTCGGGCGGAAACGAGGCATCATCCACCATACGTAGCCGGCGAAGGAAACCGGACAATGGCGAGGAGGGCACGGTACTCGAGGGCGGCGAACACGACCACGGCGGCCGCCTGCGCGAGCACGAACAGCGTGCCAATAGCCGTTGGCGTCACCAAGCCGCTCACGAGTAAGAGGACGCTCGCGAGCACCCACAGGATGTTGCCGACGACGACGGCCCTGACCAGTCCGCGGAGGGAGTCGGCGCGTTGCGCGAGCCAGACCAGGAAGGCGGCGAAGGGAATAAGAAACAGGCCGACCGGGCGAAGCAGGCTCGTGGGCAGTCCGAAGAGGGACTCCAGCGGACTGGCGGCGAGCAACATTACGAGGCCCATCGTGCCGCTGGCTGCAGCGTCCACCAGGAGCGCTCGGCGAAGGGGCGTTGCATGGTTCGCGACCGATGTCATGGTATACCTCTCATGCCTAACGTGGCGTTTCGGGTTCAGGCTGGCACCGTTGATGGCGGCCGGGATCGCGCGAATCATCGGTCGATCGCCGCCCGCGCTCAATTACGCGGGAGGTAATTGGCGGCAAGCGCCGCACGGGCTATGTTCGCGACACTCCATGGCCACGCGTGCATCGGTCCCCGCATCCGCCTTTGGCGCCTTGCTGCGCGACTGGCGCCAACGCCGGCGCCTGAGTCAGCTCGCGCTTGCGCTGGAGGCCGACATCTCGCAACGACACCTGAGCTTCGTGGAATCGGGGCGAGCGCAGCCAAGTCGCGAGCTCGTGCTTCATCTGGCCGAGCAGCTCGGTGTGCCGCTCCGTGACCAGAACAAGCTGCTGCTGGCTGCCGGGTACGCCCCCGTCTTTCACGAGCGTCCGCTCGGCGATCCGGCGTTGGACACCGTGCGAGCTGCGGTCGAGCGTGTACTCGAGGGCCACGAGCCCTATCCGGCCATCGCGGTGGACCGCCACTGGACGCTCCTGGCGGCCAACCGCGTGGTGGGGCCACTGCTCGGCGGCGCGTCACCGGCGCTTCTCGAGCCGCCGGTCAATGTCCTGCGATTGAGCCTTCACCCCGACGGGCTCGCGCCGCGGATCGTGAACCTCCCGCAGTGGCGTGTGCACCTGCTCGAGCGACTCCGCCGGCAAGTGGAGGTGAGCGGCGACCCGATTCTCGAAGCGTTGCTGGGGGAGCTGCGCGGCTATCCGTCGCCGCCAGCGCGCGAGCGGTCAGCACCGGTGGCCAGGTCAGTCGAGCTCGCAGATAACGGTGTGTTCATTCCGTTCCAGCTCGCGACGGACGGCGGCGTCCTGTCGTTCATCAGCACGACGACGGTGTTCGGGACACCGGTGGACGTGACAGTCTCTGAGCTCGCGCTCGAGTGTTTCTTCCCGGCCGACGATTTCACCTCGGCGCGGTTGCGAGGTCGCTGACGCGGGGCATCGCCCCTTCCAGGTAGAGCTTCGAGATCCGCATCAGGTCTTTCCGGCTCTCCCCGACGAATGGCCCATGGAGAACGATAGGTACGTCCTGGCGCTCGCCCGCATAGAGGACGAGTCGGGCGCCCGCCTCGCCTGCCGTGATGGCGATTGAGCGGACCGTCGTCGCGTCGCGCTCCGCCTCCGTGAGCCAGCCCACCTGACCCGGTGTGAGTCGCGTGCGCTGCGATCCGACGGAGATGTCTCCGTCGAGGACGTAGACAAAGCCGTTGTACGAATCGGGCAGCTCCTGCTCGAACCGCGCGCCGGGCTGCAACCGGACATCCACCAACGTCACGGGGACGTAATTGTGGGTAGTCGCGCGCGCCGATCCTGAGCTTCCGCTGTAGACGCGCGCCTCCGCGCCCGGCTCTCGTCGCACGGGCGCGGAATCGCGGACGATGTGCTCGAATCGCGGCGAGGCCCAGCGAGCGCTCTGCGGAAGTGTGAGCCAGAGTTGGAGAATCCGGCTCTTTCCTAATGGCTCAACGTCCTCGTTATGGATCACGCCACTTCCGGCCGTCATCCAGAGGACGTCGCCCGTTCCGAGCATGCCTTCATCGCGGTCACGCAGCTCGCCCTCCACAACGAACGTCACCGTCTCGAATCCGGCGTGCGGATGCGGTCCGCCTGCCTTGCGTCCCGGCTCGAGATCGATGCGGTCATCCATGAGCGCGATGAACGGATCGTTCCGCGCGAAATCATTCGGGTCGACCACGGTGACGGCGGTGTGCCCCTCACCAATGAAGCCGGGCGACGGCGGCGCCGTCGTCACGACTCTTTCAATGTTGCGTGCGGACATGATCAACTCCGTACAGTACTGGTCGGCCGGCGGCGAAGCGCGAGATTCCCAATGCCGCCAACGATGCCTAACGCCAGCGCGATCCACGTGACGCCCAGCGGCCAGTGTCCCGTGATCCCCAGCCACGCGTCGAGCGAGTAGCGACCGAAGCTGGTCATAGCAAGTCCGACACCCGCGGTTCCGTAGAGTAACGGCAACTCGATCCCGTTCTTCTGGGCGAAGAGCCCGTGTTCCCAGTGCACGGTGACGGCAGCCACGATCATGATGGAGACCATGACAGCCGGCCCGACGGGACCGAGAAAACCAAGTGCGATCAAGAGCCCGCTCGCGATCTCACCGACCGAGGCTGCAGTCGCGAACGCGCGGCCTCGTTCAAAGCCGAGTCGGGCCATGAACTCGCCCGTTCGCTTGAGCCCGTTGCCTCCGAACCAACCAAAAAGTTTCTGTGCTCCGTGCGCGGCCATGAGAAGGCCGATGACGACTCGCGCGAGCAGGAGTCCGATGCTCAGCATCGTCAGATCCAGTACGTCCGTGCCCATGGTGCGGTTACCTCCGATCATGTAGGTTACTGTGAGTAACTGCCAACAACCTATGCGGGCCGTTCGCGGCGTGAAAGAAGGCACGCAAACGTGCCCGAGGCACATCGGAGTAACCAATGGCGAGCGCACCACCGAAACGGCCGGCGGAGCTGGAACGGGGGCCAACGAACTGTCACGCGCGAGAGATGCTCGTGCGCGTGGGAGACAAGTGGTCCGTGTACGTCATCCACGTGCTCGGCGACGCCGGGACTCTGCGGTTCAACGAGCTGCGGAGCCGAGTGGAGGGGATCAGTCAGCGGATGTTGACGGTGACCCTGCGAGGGATGGAACGGGACGGCCTGGTGGCGCGCACCGTATATCCCGAAGTCCCGCCGCGCGTAGAGTACGCGCTCACCCGACTAGGAAAGACGCTGCGACAACTCGTGCGCGGTTTGATCGAGTGGTCCGGCGCGCATCTGACTGAGGTGGACGCGGCGCGGGCGACGTATGACGCGAAGCATGGAAAGCCCGAGATGTCGACGGCTGCGGCGCGGCCGGCGTCGCCGAGTCGGCCTCGCCCATCGCGCGCAGCGGGTTAGCGCGCACCGAAGGATCTACCGCAGGACAGACAGCGGTGAGACGGGACAGAACTGCGGCGCTTCGTCGAGGAGGTTGCGGAGCGGCGCCACGTGGCCGTTGCCGACGATCACGAGGACGCGCTTCACGTCGGGCCCCAGCAGCCGGGTGAGATTGTGCGCCATGTTGAAGTTGCGTGCATACCACTGCGCGAGGAACTGCGGGCCCCCGTAGTTGGATCCCTCCCCGGCCTGCAGGTATCCGCCGAACATGCCCAGCGAATTCCCTCCATGCAGCGATTCGTCGCTGTTGAGTCGCAAGAGATGCTCGCGGATAGTCGTTCCGCGCATCCACGCGTTTGTTCGTATCGCATCTGCCTGCAGCACGGCGACGATGCTGTCTCGCGCCCGCTTGAACTCCGGTCGGCGCTGGACGATGGCACGCAACGAATCGTTCAGATCCAGGTACGAGTCGTCATCGATCGGATAGACGGCAGAATGGCCGAGAAGCACGGCGAGCCGGAATCCGATCTGCACGACCTCATTGCGGTTGGGTGCCAGCGTCCCCGCGCGGTAACGCGCATAACGCGCCCGAGCGGAGTCGGTTCGCGAAAACGGCCATTCCACGGCAATGCGATCCGGCTTCCACCCGGCGAGTCGCGTCGCGAGGTCCTCGAGCTCGGCTTGCCGCTTTGGCGCGAGTACATCGTCGATATCCTGCTTGATGACATCGCGACCGGGATTGGCGAAATGATAGGTCCCGAGAATCATCACCCGCACTTCGCCGGGCGCGCAGGCAGCGGGGAAACCAGTTGGGAGGTCGGACGATTGGCCGATGGCCGCGTCAGCCGCGCCAACCGTGAGCGTCGCACATAACGCGTTGCCGAACAGGCGGGTGGTGAGGCGAGACATGAGGGAGAGGTGGTGGGTTGTTCCCTGACGATTTCGAACCCGCGACTTGGACACCCGTGGCTTAGTGCGGGTTTGCACGGCGACGTGCCACAACGGTTGGAGCGTCCACTCACATTCGTGCCTCGCCGCCTGTCTCGTGTTAACACGCTCCTTCACGAGAGGTGATCCGAATGCGCACCATCCTGCCGATGCTGTTCATGCTGTCGCTGGCCACCTCATCCTCGGCGCAACAGCCGGCCCTGCGGCAAGAAGTGGAGAGCTTGCTGGCCGCGATGGTGACGGCGTTCAAGGCTGAGCCTGCAAGTGTCGCGCGCTTCTACAGTGACGACGCGAAGATCCTGGGAGGAGGACAACGCTCCGAGGGCCGAGCACAGATCGATCAATACTGGCGGAGCGCGACGATGTTCACAGACTGGAAGCTCGAGGTCCTCGAAGTGGGAGAGGGTCCCAGGCCGTGGGTGCGCGGCCGCTCTACCCTGCAGGGAAGAAGTGGGCGCACGATGGTCACCGAGTTCGTCGGGCTGCTGAAGCGGCAGCCGGATGGGCTCAAGTTCTATCTCGACATGTTTGTCGCTGCCGCACCGGCCGGCTCGTGATGTCGTCCTCGCGTCGACCTGGAACGAGTCCGATCTGCATCGCGCGTATTGACACTATTAGCACCATGGCTATTATATAGCCAGGGTGGCTATAGTATGACCAGTCCACTGAATGTGGACGATCGATGACTCTCGCGCGCATTAGCCAAGGTCGTGACCGTGAAAACAGGCTTCGCAATTCTCCTCGCCGCGATGTTCGCTGCGTCGCGGGGGTCAGCGCAATCCGCGGCTGACAGCGCGGCCATTCGCCAGACCGCGCTCGACTACATCGAAGGCTGGTACGAAGGAAACGCGGAGCGGATGGAGCGCGCCGTCCATCCGGATCTCGCGAAGCGCATCATCAACACCGACCAACGCGGTCGCAACGTGCTCGGTCACCAGAGCGCCATGACGCTCGTGCAGAACACGCGACGCGGGGGCGGAAAGGAGACGGCCGCGGATCAACAACGCAAGGACGTGCGCATCCTCGATGTGTTCGGCAACACCGCGAGCGTCCGCGTAGACGCGTCGGGGTGGATCGATTACATGCACATCGCGAAGTGGAATGGCCGCTGGGTGATCGTGAACGTCCTCTGGGAGAACCGCCCGTAACTGTTCACTTGGATCTACTGCCAGCGGCCGCGCACCATCACACCCGTGATTCGCCTGGTGTTGGCGATATTCTCGAACGGATTCGCGTCCAACAGCACGAGGTCGGCGTTCCTGCCCGCCGCGATCGTTCCACTTCGGTAATTCGAACCGAGGAACGCCGCGGCGTTCGACGTCGCGGTGCGCAGCGCCTCGTACGGCGAGAGCCCGGCGGCGACCAGTTCTCCGAGCTCGTCGTGCGCCGAATAGCCGGGCACGGTGCCCGTGTTCATGGCATCCGTCGCGAGGAGCAGCCTAACGCCTGCTGCGTGCAATCCCAGGGTCAGCTTCTGCAGCAGTGCATGACGAGCCATGATGCGCGGATGCTGCTCGGGTCCCATGCGCCTCGTGTACGGATTCGTCGCGGGTCCCCAGCCTTCGCGCACCGTAGCTGGCAGCGCCCGCATTTCAGGGCGCGCCAACATCGAGTCGAGGTTGCGCAGCTGCTCGCCAATGTTCCTGAACGCTGTAAGGTTGGGCATCAGCCAGATGCCCGCATCCACCATCCGCCGCGCCAGCGAGGGTATTTGTGGCTCGACCTTCTCGAAGTCGCGCGAGCTGTGCTGACGGTCGTAGATGAACTCCTCGGCGTGGGCCACGGCGTATTGACGCTCCTCGAACATCGCATCTAGCCCAAGGGTGCGTGGTGCGTGTCCGATGATCCGGATCCCCTCGCGGCGCCCGACGGCATTCAGGCGCGCGTACGCCTCGCGGGTAAGATCCCCGTGCATCTTCACGAAGTCATAGCCCGCGCGCTTCTGCTCGACGACCGCTCGCTCCACCTCGTCGGGAGTGGAAACGAAGGGCTCGTTCACGTACGGTCCCACGGTGAAGATCGTCGGTCCCGGCACTTGTCCCTCGGCCACCTGAGCGCGTAATGCCAGGTGTTCGGGCGTGCCGCGCATGTTGAGTACGGTCGTCACTCCCTGAGCGACGAACACTTTCAGGATCGCCAGCTGCTCCTCGCGGGTGCCGGCGAGGTGGACGTGGACGTCGATCAGTCCCGGGATGAGGTATTTCCCCCGCGCGTCTATGACCCGGGTTCCACGCGGCACACGCACGCGCTGCGTTGGTCCGACCTGCGTGATCATGGTCCCTTCGACCAGCACCGTCTGGTCGGGAAGGACGCGCTGGCGGTCCATCGGGATCACATTCGCGTTCACGAAGGCCACGGGCGCACTGGTGGGTTGCTGCGCGCCAGCACACGCACAAGCCGTGAACACCGCAAAGAGAGCTGGTTTCACGTTGGCATCATGCCCCAAGCCTCAAAGTCGGGCCAGACCACGTGTGACGAAGCAGGTCGAAATTGGGGTCTGACCCCAATTTCCCCCCAACTCTGACCCCAAGTTTTCAATCGCGTGGTTGAACGCTGACCCGTCGCGCCGTAAGCTCTTCTCGTGCAAGCACAACGAGGAGCGTCACATGAGTCGCGGCAACCGCATCAGCATGGGACTCGTCGTCGCAGCCGCCGTGGCGGTCAGCATCGCCTGGAGCTGGCCCGAGCCCTCCGGCATGACCGTGGGCAACCCGGCCTTCAAGTCGCTCGGCCAGATGGCCTTCGGGCCGGGCAACGTACTCTTCATCGGTGACAACACCGGGGCACAGGTCCTCGCGGTCGAGATCGCCGACCAGGCGCGCGGCACCGGGGCGATCAACCTGGCCGGGCTCGACGCGAAGGTCGCGCAGGTCTTGGGTGTCGCGCCCGCCGACCTGCAGATCAACGACCTCGCCGTCCACCCGGCATCGAAGAACGTCTACCTCACCGTCACGCGCGGCGCGGGGGCGAGTGCGGTGCCGGTGCTGCTGCGCGTCACGCGCAACGCCGAGCGTCCCATCGAGGAAGTGCCGCTCACGAACGTGAAGTACTCGACGGCCGCGATCACGAACGCGCCGGCCGACGATCCGAGCGCGCGCCGCAACCCGCGCACGTCCACGATCACCGACATCGCGTTCGCCGACGGACAGGTGTGGGTCGCCGGGCTGTCGAACGAGGAGTTCGCGTCGTCGTTCCGGCGGTTCTCGTTCCCGTTCGGCAAAACGATGGAGACGTCGACGCTCGAGATCTATCACGTGTCGCACCGCGCGAGCGAGACGCGGTCACCCGTGACGTCGTTCACGATTCAGCAGATCAACGGCAAGAAGTACGTCGTCGCGGGATATACCTGCACGCCGATCGTCGCGTTCGACGTGGCGGGGCTCGTCCCCGGCAAGCACGTCGTCGGCCGCACGGTCGCGGAGCTCGGTGCCGGCAACACGCCGACGGATCTCGTGCCGTTCAAGCGCGACGGGAAGGACGTCATCATGGTGGTGAACAACCGGCGCCCGCTCATGCGCATCGATGCGAGTGACGTGGCCACGGGCCAGGCCCTAACGACGCCGGAGGTCGCGGGCATCGCGCGGGCGACGTTGGAGCAGCCGACGGGCAT
>Ga0075431_100006722_pt1 | contig 11421 bp, 10 predicted proteins | sample RhiMetdeltSRZDD5_FD_75297 | JGI IMG/M metagenome (GOLD analysis project Ga0075431, IMG submission 75297) | Populus rhizosphere microbial communities from Tennessee, USA - Rhizosphere MetaG P. deltoides SRZDD5 | ecosystem: Host-associated > Plants > Roots > Rhizosphere > Soil | place: USA...
TCGCGCACGCGCACGTCCGTGTCCGCCGTGGCGCCGCTGATCCACGCCGGCTGTTGATCTCGATACGGATATTGACTCATCGAAGTCCTCCCTGTAAGTCGCCGATTCTAACAACGTTCATGCCGGGCTCACTCCTTGCACGGTCGGAATTTACAATGCTAGACTCAGGTTTCGTGAAAAAGCAAAACTTGACTACAGTACACTCAGCTGTGTCTAAGTTATAGAAGGAGAACACATTATGTCCAAGATCATCGGCATCGACCTCGGCACGACCAACTCCGTCGTCGCGGTCATGGAAGGCAATGAGCCGAAGGTCATCGTGAACGCCGAGGGGAGCCGCATCACGCCGTCGGTGGTCGGATTTGCCAAAAACGGCGAGCGCCTCGTCGGTCAGGTCGCCAAGCGCCAGGCCGTCACGAACCCTGAGAACACCGTCTTTTCGATCAAGCGCTTCATGGGACGCAAGTTCAATGAAGTCAACGAAGAGATGAAGATGGTCCCGTACAAGGTCATGCAGGCCTCCAACGGCGACGTCCGCATCGACGTGTCGGGCAAGCAGTACTCGCCCCCCGAGATCTCCGCGATGATCCTGCAGAAGCTCAAGCAGGCCGCGGAAGACTACCTCGGCGAGAAGGTGGACCGCGCGGTCATCACCGTCCCCGCGTATTTCAATGACTCGCAGCGCCAGGCTACGAAGGACGCGGGCGAGATCGCCGGCCTCAAGGTCGAGCGCCTCGTCAACGAGCCCACCGCGGCCGCGCTCGCGTACGGCCTCGACAAGAAGACCAACGAGACCATCGCCGTATATGACTTCGGCGGCGGTACGTTCGACATCTCGATCCTCGAGGTGGGCGACGGCGTCGTGGAAGTGAAGTCGACCAACGGCGACACGCACCTCGGCGGCGACAACATCGATCAGAAGCTCATCGACTGGATCATCGACGAGTTCCGCAAGGACCAGGGCATCGACCTTTCGAAGGACAAGATGGCTCTGCAGCGCCTGAAGGAAGCAGCGGAGAAGGCGAAGATCGAGCTCTCGTCGACGATGTCGACCGACGTGAACCTGCCGTTCATTACGGCCGACGCGTCGGGTCCGAAGCACCTCAACATGGCCCTGACTCGCGCGAAGTTCGAGCAGCTCATCGGCGACATCGTGAGCCGAACGATGGGTCCGTTGAAGCAGGCTCTCACCGACGCCGGCGTCGATCCGAAGAAGATCGACGAGGTCGTGCTCGTCGGCGGATCCACGCGCATCCCGCTCGTGCAGCAGATCGTGAAGGACTTCTTCGGCAAGGAGCCCCACAAGGGCGTGAATCCGGACGAAGTGGTCGCGGTCGGCGCTGCGGTGCAGGGCGGCGTCCTCGGTGGCGACGTCAAGGACGTCCTGCTGCTCGACGTCACTCCGCTCTCCCTCGGCATCGAGACGCTGGGCGGCGTGATGACGAAGCTCATCGAGCGCAACACGACCATCCCTACGCGCAAGTCTGAGATCTTCTCGACCGCGGCGGACAATCAGACGTCCGTCGAGATCAAGGTCTATCAGGGCGAGCGCGAGATGGCCTCGGCGAACAAGCTTCTCGGCGCGTTCCACCTGATCGGCATTCCGCCGGCGCCGCGCGGCATCCCGCAGGTCGAGGTCACGTTCGACATCGACGCCAACGGCATCATGCACGTCACGGCAAAGGATCTCGGCACCGGCAAGGAGCAGAAAATCACCATCACCAGTTCCTCCGGTCTGTCGAAGGACGACGTCGAGAAGCTCGTGAAGGACGCCGAGGCGCACGCGGATGAAGACCGCAAGCGCCGCGAGGAGATCGAAGCGAAGAATCAGCTCGACAGTCTGGTGTACAACGTCGAGAAGATGCTGAGCGAGAACCGCGAGAAGCTCGCGGGCTCGGACGTGCAGGGGCTCGAGAACGCGATCAGTGAAGCGCGCAAGGCCATGGAGCAGGGCGGCGTCGAAGCCATGCGCACGGCGACCGACAACCTGCAGAAGGCCTCGCACAAGCTCGCCGAAGTGATGTACTCGCAGGCGGGCGCGCAGGGCGCGAGCACTGACGCAGGCAGCGGAACCACCGGCGGCGAGGGCGCGGCCAACAAGGACGACGTCATCGAAGCCGAAGTGGTGGACGAGAACAAGTAAGCCGGTTGGCAGTTGACGGTTGGCGGTTGGCGGGGGAACCTGTCGCCGCCACCGTCAATCGTCATGGAGCAAGGAGTCGTCGGTCGGCAGTCGTCGGTTGTTCGGGTTCTCCCGCCAACCGCCAACCGCCAACCGCCAACCGAAATGGGCAAACGCAGAGCAGACGGATTCGTCATGATCTCGATCATCGCGGAGCGATACAACATCCATCCGCAGACGCTCCGTCTCTACGAGCGGGAAGGCCTGATCAAGCCGTCGCGCACGGCCGGCAACACGCGTCTCTACGGCGAGGACGAGATCCACAAGCTGGAAATGATCCTCACCCTCACGCGCGACCTCGGCGTCAACCTCGCCGGAGTCGAAGTCGTGCTCCAGCTCGCGCGGATGATGCACGAAGCCGACGTCGAGTTCGACCGCCTCCTCGACTACATCCGCCAAGTCATGCTCGACAAACGCCACGGCATCGAACGCGAAAACGCGCTCGTGAAATCGATGACGCGCGGCCTCACGCGCACGCGATAGCGGAGTAGAGCGCCGATCCTCACGTGGAGCGCTGGCGTCCTCGCCGGCTGACGTGGCGGCGTCCCGCGCCGCCACTCGGGTGGGCGGCGAACATCCGAGTTTGCTGCATCGCTGGCCGGTGCCTTATCCTGATTCGCGCCACGCAAGGAACAACCCTATGACTCTGAAGGAGATCATCCATTCCGACCCTGACATTCTCGGAGGGACTCCCGTTTTCATAGGCACGCGCGTGCCCGTCCGGATACTCCTCGACTATCTCGAAGGGGGTGAGCCTTTGGAAGAGTTTCTCGACAACTATCCAAGCGTCTCGCGCGAACAGGCCGTTGCATTCCTCGAAGAGGCAGGCAAGGTTGCCTTGGCTCAGATCGCGTGAAACGTGTCCTGTTCGATGAAAACACCCAATCGCGGTCTGGATAGTGCCTGACACGCATCGCGAGATTTTTCGCCGCGATTTGCGGTTGCGATTTCTGCTGAAATACGCGGTTAGTGCGGAGCTTCGGGGTTCTCGCCTCCTCCTCTCCCAACTGCTCTCCGACGCCTGCAACATCGCGCTTTCAGTCGGAGATGGCGCCACCGCTTCTGTATTTTCTCTGCCGATTTCTGAACGCCGGAGGAGTTCCTTCCAAGACGTTGACGATGTGCTTGTTGATGGTCGGATTCTCGATGGCTCCGCACTCGTACGACACAGCGTGATTGGAGCCCTTTACCATCTTCGCGTAGATTACTTGCTCGGCATCACAGACTACGGCGAGATTGGGGTTGTGGGTTACCACGAAGATTTGGCGCCGCTGCTTAGCGTTACGTATCAATGGCACAAGAGTGTCCTTGATCGATTCGTTATCGAGATTCTCGTCAGGTTGGTCTAGGATCAGTGGTGTCGTTTCCTTGTCGAGCGCGAGATAAAAGTAAAGCAGGAGCAGCCCACGTTCGCCGGGTGACAGTTCCTGCAGCGGCCGTCCGTCCATGAGCAATTCATACTTTGGCTCCAAAAACTCGAGCGTAAATAGGTAATCAAGCAATGGCTTCAGTTGCTCCGCGCCCTTTCGAAGTTGACGCGTAATGTCGGAAGGCGTTGGCGGCTCGTACCGAAGGTCGAACAGAAGGGCTCGTAGGATTTCGAATACGAATGCTATGACTCCATGCTGAGATGTAAGCGGATGTCGTTCGAGAATGGAGTTCAGTTGTCTGCGACCTTCATCAACTCCGCAAAATGTGCCCGATACGCTTTGTGTCACCATGCCAAAAAAGCGCTCAGCGAAATTATCTGCGGCGACAGCAACATTGAACTGGAGTCCAACTTTGGCATGTTCAGGGCGCTCCGTGAACGCCTCCTGAATTCGGCCGTAATAAAGTCGGTAAATTCCTGCTTGCTGAGACACAGCGTCGTAAATTTCCAACGTCGTAGCTTCCCGCCTCGACTCGAGGGAAAGCAGTTCTTTTGGGAGAGCCTCATCGACGTCCAAAATCTGTCGACGCAGAAATGCGGCCGTGCCAGGCGTCGTCTCGTCTCCGGTCAAGGCCGCGAGACGCTGCTCCCAGGCAGTTCGTTCCGTCAGATAGACCTGATAGCGGCGATTCGGCTCGTCCAGCGCCGTCTGTGCGTCACCGACGCGCTTTGCGACGTCAGCGCGATCAGCCGCCAAGTTCTGAGATCCCCGTGGGTCGAGTTGCGCGGCAAGGTCTTTGATCTCACTGTCGAGAGATCCTTTCAACGAATCAAGTTTTGAGCGATCTAAACGTAGATCGATAACGCTCGGGAGATCGATCCCGGCCCCGGCCGCCACCGAGCCAAAGTCGCGGATGAGGTTCTGGTAGGAGGCTGCGACTTCATTGATGCGTTGCGACAATTTCGCCACTGCCGACAACTTCGCTTTCGCTGCTGTCAGCTTCGCACCGGTAACTCGTGTCTTCTCATCGATCGCACTAAGCTGTTTCTTGGCGGCGTGAAGCTTTTCTAGCGCCGCCGCAACCGTCCTCATGGCTGTTGGGTCGACAGTAGGTTCTGGCACAGGGGCCGGCGCCGCGGCGGCTAATGCCTTGATGTCGCTTTCTTTCGAGGCGAGAAGTTGTTGCAGCCGTCGGCGTGCTTCAGGGGTGATGCGAGCACCGATTTGTAAAATCTCGATATTTAGGCCGCGCACTTCTGCTTTCAGGCGTGACAGGCGACGCTTTAGTTCAGACGTCTCGTCGTCAATAAGACTCTCGAGGTCAGGATGGTCCGATCGATCCTCAGGTGCGATGTTGGCAAATATCACGCGGTTCAACTCAGTTTCCAGTTCCTTCGACGCTGAGGAATCGCGCGACGCGCAGAGTTTTTCAATGTACCCCTGAGGAAGATACTTGACCCGCTCAACCTGATCCGCAGTGACCTCCGAGTCGAGTGTTGTCGGCCCGTGTTCATCTTTGTTATTCCATGTGACGACTGCTTCGAAATGGGATGCAAGCGATGTTCGTCCGGGACCGTCCGGCTTCTTAAACCTGTCATCGTTCAAGAAGGAAAAAAAGCTGGAATGCGACTTGGTTTGACCCATCAGGGCGATGACGTCGGCCAGCGCGCTCTTGCCGCTGCCCTTGCGACCGATGATGGCCACGAGTTCGGGGTTGAACGTGAGCGAGGTCCCGTCGAACCACTGATCTGGAAGACTGTCGCCACGTTTGGCTACGGCGAGATGTTGAATGTAGTGTCGGTGACGCTGGCGGATGGAGGTTACGGTGGGCGGATCCAAGCCGATGTATGCTCGAGCCGCTGGCTCATTCGTGACTTGCAACAACCCCGAGAAGCTTCGATCGGCCTTGATCCAGCAATACCGGTCGAAATCGACTTCGAACAGTCCATCAATGCTGTGCGCGTCTGAACCCCAGATGCACGCTTTAGCATTGCCGAACTCGTGCTCGAAATCGTCGGTCAGAACGCGCTCTCGTGTGCTCGGATTGGCTGTGAAGAAGAAGTGACTCTTCTGGTAGAGAACCTTCCGAGTAAGATGGCCCTGGCCGTCGAATGAGACGCGTTGGATGTCTTCATCCGCTAGTGCAAGGACATACTGGTCACGGAAAGTTCGGCGCTGCCCTTCTAGCAGGTCGGTCACATCCCCGTGGTTTACCGCAATGTTCATGCAGCCTACCGTGTATTCGCTCTCGGTGAACCCGTGTTCAGCCTTCAGGCGGCGCCCTGTCTTTTCGATATTCGAGCGCGTTAGCGTCTTCTTCTCGTCGATAGCACCCGGAGCGCCTTCGGACGCGAACTCCAAGCGGCCGAGGAAGTTCTGATCGATGTCGTCGGGGTCGACCGCATCAGAAAAGATGACGTGAAGATTGATGCGGCGAGGCTTCTCTTCGCCGTGCTTGGTAGGTACCAAGGTGGAGAGTCGCAGCTCGACATTTGGTAGCAGGACGATGTTGGCAATGGCACTCCGGAACTCCTCGTCGTTCCAAAGATCTTGTCCCAGCGCAGCTTGGAGTTTCTGCGGGTTGGAAATGTAAGAACGTACCTGCCGGTAGCCCTCAATCGAGAAGTAATCGGTGATACCGATGACTGCGATCTGCTTGCGAACCGCGCGTAGGAGCAATTCCTTGACATACGTGCCCCACTCACAGTTGAAATGTTGATTCATTCCCGAAGCAGGCGTGTGAACGTGGAGATCCCAGCGGCGCCATAGTGAGCCTCGTGGATCGTACATGACCAACCATTCTGCACATCTCGATGGTCAAATCCAGCCGAGAGCCTCATGAACTCCGTAGCTGATAAGGTTGTCGTGCGGCGGAGTTCAACGATTGCTGCTTCGTTTGACAAGTTGTGACTCTGGGCGATATCACCAAGAGGTTGCACCGCGCCCTCAACACCGCCAGCATTTCCTCATCGTCAACCTCCCCGACGATCTTCCTTCGCACGAACGGCTTCACCCGCGACGCCGCCTCTACGCGCCAGTTCATCGTCCGCAGGGTCTCGAGGATTGTGTTCTGCGCGAACTCGCCGCCGAGCAGCGATGCGTTCAGCAGAGCGACGGGTTTGCCGACGACCTTTGCGGTCGACACGAGCCAGTCGAGCGGGTTCTTGAACACGCCCGGCAGCTTGCAGACACTCGGCGGCTGCTCCGTGCCCTCGGCGTTGTGGTCGGGATTGCAGTGCGGGAGGTCGCCCATGCATTCGTACGCGATGAGCTTGACGCCGTCGGGCGCGACCCGTGCTGCCGCGGGCGACAGGAGTTGCATGAAGCAAGACGACTGTGGCTCGAGAGCGTCGGGGAAGCTGGCAAAATCCTGCGTGGAGAAGCGAAAGCCGAATCGCGAGTTTTCGTTCACGACGGAAGATTGTTCAGTCCGTTCGGAAGATCGCCGCCCGCCGCCGTACGAATCTCACATGCGTGCGTGATACTTTCAGCCCGTGAAGTTCGAAATCCTCGGTGAGGTGCGGGACGTAGAGACGATCGCGGCTGGGCACGGTATTCGCGATCTCGCGATTCTGGTCAAGCGGTTCGGTCGTGGCCACTGGCGGAAGCTGAAGGGATTTGCCACGGTCAGGTTCGGAAATGGCACGATGGCCGAGGCAGAGGTACACTGGTACGAGGCCCACGGCATCGGGAAGCGATGGATCAAGGTAAAGAGAGTCATCCGGCGACGATGAGCAGCGAAAAGCATTTTGTGGTGTGCGTCAGGAACGACGAGTATGAGGGCGCGCTCGAGCTTCGCAAGATCTACGAAGTTCTCGAGGATCGCGACGCCGAACCGCACGATCTCATTCGCGTGATCGACGAGTCCGGCGAAGACTACCTTTACCCAGGCGATTGGTTTTTGCCAATTCAGCTTCCACAGAATCTTGAAGAGGTAATCGTCGAGATCGCGCATCGCGAGCCCGCGGCCTGACCAACTTCACGCTACCGAGCGTAACAATGCCCCATTAGGGACTGATTTGCCGCAGGATCAAGCGGCGCTGATCCATGTCGAGCTCGGAGACGATGGCATCCACCTCGTCGCCGACCTCCAACACCTTGGCCGGGTTGACCAACTTCGCCAACGACGGGTCGGAGAAGGCGATCAGCCCTTCCACTCCTTCCTCGATCGCGACGAGGAACCCGGACTCGACGACCGCTGCCACCCTGCCCCGGACCCGCGAGGCCACTGGGTACTTCTCGCCCACTTTCCCTCGACCGGCAGCTCGATCTTCGCTCATTTTTTGGGAGCCTCCTGTCGTAGCAACACGGCGGAATTATATTCGCGGCGTCCCGCGCCGCCACGGTTCCGGATCGGAATCGTGAGCGATCCGACTCTCGGAGTTTGCCCGGCCGTGACGTTCGAAAATTCACAATCATCTACATTGCAGGGCAGGAGAGTCCTATGACCTTGATTGTGATCGTTGTTCTCGCCGCCACGTACTTTGTCGAATGGATTCCGAACTAACGAGTGGATGAGGCGGCGTCCAACAGCGCCGCCACTCCCTCACTCAACACCGCCAACGTCTCAGCGTCGACAACTTCCCCGACGATCTTCCTCCGCACGAACGGCTTCACGCGCGATGCCTCCTCCACCACGCGCCAGTTCATCGTCCGCAGCGTCTCGAGAATCGCGTTCTGCGCGTACTCGCCGCCGGCCGGCGATGCGTTCAACAGCGCGACGGGTTTGCCGACGAGCTCTCCGGTCGACACGAGCCAGTCCAGCAGGTTCTTGAACGCGCCGGGCACTCCATGCGCGTACTCCGGGGAAGAGATCAGGATCGCGTCCGCGCTGATCAGCAGTTCGCGCAGCTCATGAACGCTCGGCGGCGGCGAGGTGCCTTCGGCGTCGAGGTCGGGGTTGAAGTGCGGGAGCTCGCCCATGCCTTCGTACGCGACGACCTCGACTCCGTCGGGCGCGACACGCGCCGCCGCGCGCAGCAGCGCGGCGTTCGACGAGGCGGATCGAAGACTGCCACTGATGGTGACGATTCTCATGCCGATAGAATTGTGGCGGTAAACGATGCGATACGTGATGAAACGGAAGCTCTTCACCTGGGCTGACGACTTCTCTGTCCGTGACGCGGAAGGGCGCGACGTGTTCTTCGTCGATGGCGAAGTATTCGCGCTCAGCGATCAGTTGTCCTTCCAGACCCTCGACCGGCGCGAGCTTGCATTCATTCGGCAGAAGCTGGTCTCGTGGATTCCAACGTACGAGATCTACCGCAACGGCGCGCTGGCCGCGGTGGTGAAGAAAAAGCTCTTCACCCTTTTCCGCTACAAGTTTTCCGTCGACGTTCCCGGCCTCGCCGATCTCGAGGCGTCGGGCGACTTTACACAACACGAGTACACGTTCAAGCGATCCGGCCGACCCGTGGCCGCGGTCTCCAGGAAATGGTTCGCCTGGTCCGACACCTATGGCGTGGAGATTGCCGACGGCGAGGATGACCTCCTGATCCTCGCCAGCACAGTCGTCATCGCCGTGGTGTGACCTATACTGACGCACATCCGCCACAGGTCGCGAAAGGAGCACCCGATGCTGAAGCTCGGTCGTTTCGTCCTCGTCGTCCTCTCCCTGGCAGTTGTCCTTCCTCTCTTCGCGCAGAGCGCCGTCATCCGCGGGCAAGTCACGCTCGCTGACGGTTCCGCGCTTCCAGGCGTCACCATCTCCGCGGGAGACATCACCGCCGTCACCGACGCCGAGGGGCGGTACGAGATCATGGTGCCTTCGCGGGGGATCGTGCGTCTCTCCGCGATGCTGCAGGGATTCCAGACCCGCACCGTCACCGTCGACACCTCCGGCGGCGACACCACGCAGGACTTCACGCTCAACGTCTCCTTCGGACAGGAGATCACGGTCGGCTCCCGTGCCATCGGCGCCGAGCAGGAGAAAGCCGTTCCCATCGACGTCATCCCACGCGAACAGATCGAGAGCTCTCCCTCGACCGAGACCAACCAGATCATTCAGAAGATCGCGCCGTCGTTCAACTTCCCGCGGCCCACGATCAGCGATGGCACCGACAGCGTGCGCCCCGCGACATTGCGCGGTCTCGGCCCCGACCAGCTCCTGGTCATGCTCAACGGCAAGCGGCGCCATGCGAGCGCGCTCGTGAACGCGAACAACACCGTCGGCCGCGGATCGAGCGGCGTCGATCTCAATGCCATTCCTTCCGCGGCGCTCCAGAACATCGAGATCCTGCGTGACGGCGCGGCCGCGCAGTACGGCTCCGACGCCATCGCCGGCGTCATCAACCTCGTGTTGAAGTCCGACGTCTCGCCGCTGACCATCAGCGCGAAGGCCGGCACGACCACGCACGGCGACGGCGAGATGCTCGACGTCAGCGCCGACGGCGGATGGGGCATCGGCCGCGGCGCGCTCGTCCTCACCGGCGAGTATCGCGTGCGCTACGAGACCAACCGCGCCGGCAACGATCCGCGCGATCAGATCGTCGCCGGCGATGCCGGCCACAATGCCGTGGACCAGCCGAACACGCACTGGGGCGACTCGTACGCGCGCGACAGCATGATCTTCGCGAACTTCAATCTTCCTATCAGCGAAGACGGCAAACAGATCTTCTATGCCTTCGGCGGCTACAGCAATCGTCACGGCTCGCACGGCGGCAACTACCGCCGCGCGATCCAGGCGCAGAACTGGCCGCAGATCTACCCGCTAGGATTTCTCCCGCTCATCCAGCCGCGCATCGTCGACATGTCGCTGACCGGCGGCACGCGCGGCGAGTTGAAGAGCTGGTTCTACGATCTCAGCGGCGGCTACGGCCGCAACGAGTTCGACTTCTACGTCACCGATTCGCTCAACACGTCACTCGGGCCGATCGTCCCGCCGAACCAGACCCGCTTCTACGCGGGCTCGCTCGCGGACGATCTGTGGAGCGTGAACCTCGACGTCTCGCGGCCGTTCAAGACCGGAATGGCGGGGCCGCTCAACGTCGCGTGGGGTCTCGAGTGGCGGCGCGACGGCTTCGAGCAGGGAGCGGGCGAACCAAACTCGTACATCGACGGCGGCTTCAAGGACCGTGGTGGCGTGTCTCCCGCGCCGCCCGGCGCGCAGGTCTTCCCCGGATTCCAACCATCGAATGAAGTCGACGCGTCGCGGAGCAGCAGATCGATCTACGTCGACCTCGAAGGCGACGTCCTCCCAACGCTGCGCCTCGGCGTCGCCGGACGCCACGAGCGCTTCAGCGACTTCGGCAACACGACCAATGGCAAGGTGACCGCGCGCTTCTCGCCCATGCAGCAGCTCATTCTTCGCGGCTCGGCCAGCACCGGTTTCCGAGCGCCGTCGCTGAGCCAGGGGAACTTCTCGGCGATCAGCACGAACTTCCTGCTCAATCAGGCGACGGGGCAACTGGAGCCGTTCCAGACCGGAACGTACCGCGTCGACAGCGCGATCGCCCGCGCCCTCGGCGCGACGGATCTCAAACCGGAGAAATCGAAGAACATCAGCGCGGGCATCGTCTGGCAGCCGATCAGCAATCTCGAGCTCACAGCGGACTACTTCCACATCGACATCGAAGACCGGATCGTCTTCTCCGGAAACTTCACCGGTGCGCGCATCCTGCCGCTGATCCAGCCGCTCGGTGCGACCGCGGCGCGCTTCTTCACCAACGCCATCGACACGGAAACCAACGGCTACGATCTCGTCGGAAATTATCAGCGCGCGATGATGGGCGGACGCATCGATCTGTCGGCCGCGTACAGTCGGAACGAGACGGACATCGTCGGAGTGGTGCGGACGCCGCCGGAGCTCGCAGGGCTCGGCGAAGTTCTCTTCGACCGCATCGAGCGCCGCCGCGTCGAGTGCGGGCAGCC
>Ga0075431_100006730_pt1 | contig 11417 bp, 16 predicted proteins | sample RhiMetdeltSRZDD5_FD_75297 | JGI IMG/M metagenome (GOLD analysis project Ga0075431, IMG submission 75297) | Populus rhizosphere microbial communities from Tennessee, USA - Rhizosphere MetaG P. deltoides SRZDD5 | ecosystem: Host-associated > Plants > Roots > Rhizosphere > Soil | place: USA...
CCAATTCTTCCGGAACATGTCGGATGCCTTGCGTACAGGGGAGCCGCTCTGGAATCTCCTGTACATTTCAGGGATTATCTTCTTCTGCTACTTCTACACGTCGATTGTCTTCAACCCAACGGAGGTTGCCGACAACATGCGGAAGTATGGCGGATTCATCCCCGGCATCCGACCAGGGAAGAAGACCGCCGAACACGTGGAAACGGTCCTGACTCGCATCACGTTCGCCGGGGCGATCTATCTGGCCTTGATTGCTATCATTCCCGAGTTCATGATCACTGGGTTCCACATTCACCATTTGCCGGTAATCGGGCGCTGGTTTGAAAACTGGCCAAACTGGCTTCTCAACGGCATGGGAGTTCAGTTTGCCTTCGGGGGAACGTCTCTGTTGATCGTTGTCGGCGTCGCTATGGACACAGTGCAGCAGATCGAAGCCCAATTGGTGATGCGGCATTACGATGGATTCCTGGGGCCACGTGGTCGGCGAATTCGAGGGAGACGTGGGTGAGTAATGTCACTGACGCGAGGTTAAGTCTCGCTCGGGACGGGAACCACTGGCCCACGCCCATGGTTGGTGCGGTTCCCGCGAACCCGACCCAGAACCGCCTGGTCCGTCATCGTACGTTGAAAGCTGAACCCGTTTCCTCTATACTATGAGTTTTTGGCTGGACACAGGAGAAACCCACAAGCGGCAGTTATGTCCAAAGAAGAAGCCATTGAAGTGATCGCGGTTGTTCTTGAACCGCTTCCCAATGCAATGTTTCGAGTTGAGCTGGAGAACAAGCATGTAGTGCTCGCTCATATTTCCGGGAAAATGCGAAAAAATTTCATCCGTATTCTTCCTGGCGATAGGGTAGCGGTAGAGCTGTCTCCTTATGATCTGACCCGAGGAAGAATCGTTTACCGCTACAAATAGATAGGATTGAGCCGATGAAAGTCAGAGCCTCTGTCAAGAAGATTTGCGACAAGTGCAAAATCATCCACCGCAAACGGGTGGTGCGGGTGATTTGCGTCAACTCCAAGCACAAGCAGCGCCAAGGTTAATAGGTGATGAGGAACATTCGAGTTCCTTCCAGGATGAGAGGGAAAAGTGGCACGTATTGTTGGAATTGATTTACCAAGAGACAAGCGAGTTGAGATTGGGCTCACCTACATCCACGGCATTGGCAGATCGCGCGCGCGGAGAATCCTTGACACGGCCAACGTCAATACGGACACGAAGGTCAGGGATTTATCCGAGGATGAAGTGACTCGTTTGCGACAGATCATCGAGGAAGAAGCTGAGGTCGAAGGTGACCTGCGCAAAGAAGTCTCCATGAATGTCAAGCGACTCATGGAGATCGGGTCCTACCGCGGTATGCGGCATCGCAGGTCGTTGCCTGTCCGTGGCCAGCGCACGCACACGAACGCCCGCACTCGGAAAGGTCCGCGAAAGGGCGCGATTGCGGCCAAGAAGAAGCCGACGGGCAAGACCTAATGAGCGGCGTCGGCACATTGTCAAGGAGTTGAACATCGATGGCGAAAGCACCCGCAGCCAAGACGGGAAAAAAGAAGGTCTTCAAAAAGAAGGAGAAAAAGACGGTCCTGAATGGCATTGTTCACGTGCAGGCCACTTTCAACAACACCATCGTAAGTATCAGCGATGTCCAGGGAAATCTGGTGTGTTGGTCGAGTGCCGGTTCGCTGGGGTTCAAAGGCTCTCGGAAGGGAACCCCGTTCGCCGCGCAGCAAGCTTCTCAAGCGGCCGCGAACGTAGCGCGCGAACATGGCATGAAGACTGTAGATGTCGTGGTAAGGGGGCCCGGCTCGGGACGCGAGTCGGCCATTCGAGCCCTGCAGACCGTCGGCCTGGAAGTGAAGTCAATCAAAGACGTGACGCCCATACCGCATAACGGTTGCCGCCCGCCAAAGCGACGGCGAGTGTAATGCGAATGCGCCGCTAGGCGAAGGGTCATGAATTTTTGCTGCACCCACCTGCCCTCTGCGACCGCGTGAAGGTTTATCAAGACTTCACCTGTGGTGAGGCTCCTCGAAGTAAGGAGGGTCAGAAGTGAGAGCGCAGGCGGAAAGCGGCAGTACCTGGGCAGCATTCCCTATGTCTTACGGATAACGGAGGACTACGAATTTGGCAAGGTATCGAGAATCAGTTTGCCGGTTGTGCCGCCGCGAAGGCATGAAGCTGTTCCTAAAAGGGGACCGATGCTTTAAGGACTCATGCGCCATCGAGAAAAGAAACTTCGCTCCCGGACAACATGGTAAGGATCGAAAGTCGAAAGTTGTAGGGTACGGCTTGCAACTTCGCGAGAAGCAGAAGGTGAAGCGGATCTACGGACTGGTGGAAGGTCAATTTCGGAACTACTTTGAAAAAGCAGAACGCCGTAAAGGCGTTACCGGTGAAACTTTGCTTCAGATGCTGGAGCGCAGGTTAGACAATGCCGTGTATCGGCTGGGTTTTGCTTCTTCGCGGGCACAGGGCCGGCAGCTGGTTGGTCATGGTCATGTTCGCGTCAACAATTCCAAGGTCAACATTCCTTCCTATCAGGTGAAACCGGGTGACGTGATCTCGATCAGCGAAAAGAGCCGAAAAGTCCCAGGAATTGTCAATTCTTTAGAAACGGTGGGGAGCCGTGGTGTGCCGAGCTGGCTCGAGTTGGACGGCACGCAGTTCTCGGGCAAGGTACTTACGTTGCCGAAACGGGAAGACAGCAACCTGCCAGTGCAGGAACGTCTGATCGTCGAGTTGTATTCCAAATAAAGACTAAACTCTCAAATCCCCTAAAACAAAACCAATCAATTTAGGTTCGGTCTTGCTTGAACGCTTCGACACGAACTTGGAGGCCTGGGCAGCTTATGTTATGGAAAGGTTTTCAGAAACCCAAACGGTTATCGGTTAATACCGACGAGACGAATCGCAAATATGGTCAATTCTCCGCCCAACCTTTCGAGCGAGGGTTCGGGACAACGATCGGCAATGCGCTGAGACGGGTTCTGCTGTCGTCAATTGAAGGCGCTGCCGTCACGGCCGTCAAAATTGAGGGCATCCTTCATGAGTTTTCGCCGATCCCCGGCGTGGTCGAAGATGCCACGGATATCATCCTCAACATGAAACAAGTTCCGTTCAGGGTGAACAGCGAAGGACCGAAGACAATCTATCTCGAGTCAGAGGCGCCGGGCGTTCTGACCTCCGCCAATATCAAGGCAGATGCAGATGTGGAGATCCTTGACAAGAATGTGTACCTAGCCACGGTCAGTGAGGGCGGCAAGCTACACGTTGAGATGCGGTTAAAGACTGGCCGCGGTTACGTTTCTGCTGACAAGAACTTTGATGACGACCTGTCGATCGGGTACATCCCGGTTGACTCGGTGCATTCTCCAGTGAGGAAAGTCAACTACACCGTCGAGCCAGCCAGACTCGGCCAGATGACCGATTACGACAAGCTGACTCTCGATGTTTGGACGAATGGCTGCATCAATCCGCAGGACGCCGTCGGCTATGCGGCAAAGCTGCTCAAGGACCACATGGCTATTTTCATCAACTTCGAGGAGCAGCCCGAAGTGAGGGAAGAGAAGGCAGAAAAGACTACCGAGGTCGCCAACGAGAATCTTTCCAAATCGGTGGAAGAGCTGGAACTGTCGGTGCGCTCCTACAATTGCCTGAAAAATGCCAATATCAAGACGATCGGCGAGCTTGTCCAGAAAACCGAGTCGGAGATGTTGAAAACCAAAAATTTTGGCCGTAAGTCTCTGAATGAGATCAAAGAGATTCTGGCAAACATGGGATTGGGTCTCGGAATGACCCTGGACGAAAGAGGCCAGCCTGTAATGCCAGCTTCCAGCAGTGCCAACTGAATCCAATCCCTGGCCATTTTACGCTGGGAGATCTCTCCAGGAATGGCCTTGAGGTTGAGTAAGGATCGATTCACATGCGACACAGAGTCCACGGTCGGAAGCTGGGAAGACCGACTCCCCATCGCCGCGCTTTGCTGAGGAACTTGTGTACCTCGCTGTTCGAACACGAACGCATCACCACAACGGTTCAGAAAGCCAAGGAGGTCCGCCCTGTGGCGGAGAAACTCATCACTCTCGGCAAGAAGGGCAGCTTGCACGCCCGGCGCCAGGCGGCCGGGATGCTGCTCAAAGCCGCAGTGGTCCGGAAGCTGTTCGACACAATCGCCGGCCGCTTCGCCGATCGTGGCGGCGGCTATACCCGAATCATCAAGCTGGGACATCGTGAGGGCGATGGCGCCGATCTGGCCATCATCGAGCTCCTAGGAAGCGAACTCTCAGTAAAGAAGGCTGAGAAAGCCGCCAAGGTTGCAGCCGAGAAAGCCAAGGCCGGAAAGTCAAAGGCCAAGGTAGAGAAGGACGAGAAGGCAGAAGACTAAAGCGAACGGCCCGATCATCCCAAGGTGCTTCAGGCTGCGCTAAGGCCGCGTTGGGATAGACAAGGTGATGATTTTGTCTATCGTCTGAGGACTCGCCGCCAGGAGAGTTTTCCTGGTGGAGCGCCCGGTTCGTCGGATGGTCCCTACGTGCGGAGGGTTGATCTCACAAAATAGGTTGCTTCATAGAACGTGTCTGAAAACCTCAGGAACCTCACCCGGTGTGCCTTGGTTCGCTATTCTTGGGAAAGCGGGAATCAAGCCTGGCTTTGTGCGCTGGTGCTGCGCTTGGCCGAAAATGACCCAGAGGTCCTGCCACTCTCAGCCTGTATCCGTTAGCTGGGTTTCAAGACATCTTACTGCCCCCAGTCGTGCGGGAGATTCTTCCGGACGAAGTTTCGCACGGACGCCCTCGTGAACGTTCCTCATAGGCTCAATCACCGCAAACAAGTCTACCGCGGACGAATCGTCAACCTGATTGTGGACCAGATCACAACTCAGCAGGGAATTGAGACAATTCGCGAAGTGTTCCAGCATCCGGGAGGGGCTGCCGTTGTTCCGCTGCTGCCAGGCGGAGACGTGCTGCTGGTGCGGCAGTTCCGCTACCCGATGCAGGAGTATCTCTTGGAGCTGCCGGCCGGTAAGATTGACGGCGACGAGTTGCCAGAGGTGACGGCGGCCCGCGAACTTGCCGAGGAGGTGGGTTACGCTGCGGGACGGCTCACGAAAATCGCGGAGTGTTACACGACGCCGGGTTTTTGCGATGAGAAACTCCACGTGTATCTGGCTGAGGAACTCAGGCCCGTTCCGACAGCGGCTGACGAGGATGAAGAACTGGAAATCGTGCGATTCTCGATGGACGAACTTCGCGATTTGATCCAACAACGCAGGATTCATGACGCCAAGACGATTATCGGGATCCAACATCTCCTGCTGCAGCGCGTCTAGTTGCCGAAATGTATTCGATGCATCGACTCGAAGGCCATAGGGCGAATCGGATAGACAGAGAACAGGGAATCGCACAGGGCACGATTTGGTGTAATGACTCTCCCATTGTCGCCTTGCTGGTTCGTTCGCGGTCCTTACGACAACTGCTCGTAGAAAGGCGTAACGATGCCTGACCGTGGCGATGGTGTCTACTCAGAGATCGCTGATTTCCTGCTGGAAGTGAAGTGCCCGGAATGCGGCTCACCGTTCAAACAAGCGCCGGTGTGGGATTTCGTGCTACGCAAGGGATGGTCGACCTGCTCCAACTGCTGGCAGATCTTCGCGCTGAAACCGGGGGCCAAACTTGACGGATTGGCGGTGCGAGCCGAGGACCTCGAACGCGTTGTCGACGATTTCGAATCGGCTAGTGCCGGAGAATACCTTTGGGACCTAGTCAAACTGGAACGCAGCCGGGGCGCTGCCGTGGACTTCTTTATCAGCGTGGGCCTGACTGCCTTCTTCGACGGCCTGGAGCGGAGCTACCCGGTCTTAGGTTCCGAGGATTTCTCTCTCACCTGGAAGTATCTGTCACAGGCAGGTGCCTTGGCCGTGGACGACGTCGACACCCGCCTCATTGCCGACGCTTTCGAGAAAGTCGAAAAGTACAAACCCTCCGACTGGAATGCATAACGGAACGTAAGCGTGCATTTCCGCAAGACCCGATTTACAGGGACACCCTGTTTCCGCTTCATCTGATTTCAGAGTACAAGCTGATAACTGAAAGTTCCCAGTCCTGATGGGGAAGACGAGAAGTCGCTTGGCTTCGGTGCCCAGGACGATATCCTCGGAAATTTCCCGAGGCAACGCCTGTCCTTCAGCACTTCGGCAGTGCCGAACCTTTTTGTCGCGATGAGCATCAGTTCGGTATAATGCGTCAATACTCTGAAGTGAGTGGGTGAGGAGGAATCCACTGAGTTGGTAGACAGATTGGGTTACACTGACTCGAGTTTAAGGTGATGACAGCGCCAGGACCAGTCGCAGCAACCCGCGGGACAGACTCACCACAAGCCGTAACATTTTCCGAAGCGGCCGCGTGTTTAGCGGAAGTCGGGCGGAATCTCTATGGCCGGGGCTGGTTGCTGGGCACGAGCGGGAATTTCAGTGCCGTCATCAGCCGCGAGCCGTTGCGCCTGGCAATTACCCCAAGCGGCGTCGACAAGGGAATGCTCGCTGCCGATCAGGTTCTACAGATCGATGGTAGTGGGGCTGTGATTCAAGGCTCGGGCCGAGCTTCCAGCGAAACAGCACTGCACCTTGTGATTGTCCGGCTACGCGGAGCTGCCGCTGTCCTGCATACCCATTCCATCTGGGGCACCATGCTTTCGGAAGCATACGCCGGCGAAGGGGGTATCACGATCGAAGGCTATGAGATGCTCAAAGGGCTGGAACGTGTCCGAACCCACCAGCACAGCGAATGGATCCCCATTCTTGAAAACTCGCAGGATATGGCAGCATTGGCCCTGTCAGCAGAAGCAACGCTATTGCGACGTGTCGACATCCACGGGTTCCTGCTTCGTGGCCACGGCCTGTATACTTGGGGCGAGGATCTCGCTCAGGCCAAACGCCATGTCGAGATTCTGGAGTTTCTTCTGGAAGTAACCGGCAGAACAGAGGGCGTTGGCAAGAGCCGGTGATAAGTGATGACTATAGTGAGTGAGCTTCTCCGGAGAAAGGAGGCAAGGAACCATGGCCTACATCAGAATTCCGGACGAAAACCGGACCCTTTCGGATCAAACCGAGGTCACCCAATATCTGGCCACGATCGGGATTGACTACGAACGCTGGAATCCCGCACAGCCAGTGGCTGCGGACGCTTCGTCCGACGAAATCCTGGCTGCATACGCCCCTGAGATTGACAAGCTCAAAGCTCAAGGCGGCTACGTGACAGCGGATGTCATCAGCGTGAACCCGCAAACGCCCGGCCTGGAAGCGATGCTGGCTAAGTTCAATCGTGAGCACTGGCACGACGAAGACGAAGTCCGCTTCATCCTGCAGGGTCGTGGGCTGTTTCACGTGCGCCCGCGTCAGGGATCGGTGATTGCCATTGAGGTTGAAGCGGGCGACCTGATTCGTGTGCCGCGAGGAACATGGCACTGGTTCGATCTCTGCTCGGACCGTCAGATTCGCGCGATTCGCCTCTTTCAAGATGCTTCTGGCTGGACGCCCCACTATACCGATAGCAAAATCGACCAGAACTACCAGCCCGTTTGTTGGGGGCCTCAGTACCTTCCGCTTGGGGCCGCGCCGAGGTGAAACTTGGCTCCGCTCGGGAATCGCCTGGCCACGAAGGTCGTTCTTCTGGACGTCGAAGGAACGACCACGCCGGTGCAATTCGTCTACGAGGTGCTCTTTCCTTATGCCCGCGATCATGTGCGGGAATTTCTTCTGAGCAATCCTGAGGCGGCTCGGCTGGACGTGGAGCGACTGAAGGAAGACCATGCCGCAGAGCGGGACCAGAACCTCAACCCGCCCGACTGGAGCGAGGAACCACCCGGTTCAAGCCTGACCTCAGTTGTCGCCTACGTGCACTGGCTGATCGATCGCGACAGAAAATCCACGGCCCTCAAGTCTCTTCAAGGAAAAATCTGGGAACTGGGATATCGAACGGGAGCGTTGCGTAGCCAGGTTTACCCGGACGTCCCATCCGCTCTTGCCCGATGGCGGAGGCAGGGAAAGCAGATTGCCATCTTTTCTTCAGGAAGTGTTCTGGCTCAGAAACTCCTGTTTGGCCATACCACTGAAGGTGATCTGACGACGTTTATCGGCGGCTACTTTGACACCGAGTCTGGTCCAAAGACCGCAGCCTCCAGCTATGCCCAAATCGCCGTGAGGCTGCAGGTCGTTCCTTCAGAGATTCTCTTTGTTTCTGACATCACTGCCGAGTTGGACGCGTCTGAATCCGCCGGGCTACAGCCCATGCTTTGTGTCCGTCCGGGCTGCTCGCAGCCAAACTCTTCGCGGTATCCTGTTATCCACACCTTCGACGAAATCCTCTTCTAATCGAGCTATAACCTGGGAAGTCGCCGAACGCCCAGACGGATTACAGCACGAAGCGCGCCAGTACGGGCGCGTGATCCGATACCGCCACCCCCACTCTGTCATTCGGATCGTCGGTGATGCTCTGCCCCTCGATCAGATCCACAAAGCTGCGAACTTCCTGGACCTGAAAATCTCCGTTGCGAAAGACCAGACCTCGGGATGCCATGATCTGATCCAGTATCTCGCCGCGTCCTTCATGCACTCGGGTGAACCGCTCTTCCGTTGGCAGGAACTCCCGAATATCCGTGCCGCGCAGGGGAACAGCATCAGTGAGATTGTAGAGTCGCACGTGGCCTTTTCCGTCCGGAGTGGTAATGTCTTTATCCGTTGGGCCCAGGAAGATCTGGGATGTGGCGGCCTTGGGGTCGTCGTTGAGATCACCTAGAACGATCGTGTGAAGGTCCTGGTTCGCTTCCATCTCTGCGTTGACAAACCTCCGCACGGTTATCGCTTCCACGGTTCGTCGCAGGAGTGCGATACCCGCTGCTTCAGCCCGAAGGTTCTCGTCACTCGTGGAGAAGCTATCCCCGCCTCCCGCGCGTGGAAACGTGAGTAGCTTTGACTTGAGGTGGACGACGACAAGACGCACCCGTATTCCGGGACCCACCTGGACCTCCACCTTTAGGGCTCCTCGCCCCATTTCAGTGAACGGGCGTCGTCCCTCGTGGTTCGGGACAACGTCAAAGGGACCCTGCGGGAAGTCCGTGAAACCCTGTTCATTCGCAAGTTCAAGCCGGGAGAGGAACGCCACTTTGATACGTCGATTATCCGCTGTGCCAACGGCTCGGAAGGGATAGTTGCCTTGCAGCGCATCCTGCAGTCCCTGGATGCCGGTAGTATCGTTTTCATTGCTTCCTCCGATCTCCTGGAGGGCTATAACATCCGGTTGAATGTTCGAGATGGTGCCGGACAGAAACTCGATCTTGTCGTCAAACTCCTGTTGAGACACAGGATCATTGGCGCTCGGAGACGTGAAGCTACCCGGCGGAAAGAGATTTTCAACGTTCCAACTCATTACGCTGAGAGGCATTTGTTCCGACCTCCACCAGACTATGGGCCGCTGGATGCATTCACTGCTTTGGCACGCGTCGCCTTACTTCCCATCGCAGTCCAATCGGGCCCGTGATGTGAATTACTCATTCCAGTGGTATGAAGGCGGTTTGATCAGCGCACGTTATCACCACCCGTAGGAAAGGTAAGAAGGGCATGCCGTCCCCTCGTCATATCGGGCGAATTGGCAGAAAAGGGATTAAATACCGAAGGTTCTGCAAAAAAGAGGGTGGATCATGCTAATCCTTATCCGGAATTCATTGGGTGATGAAGAAAGGAAAAGGACCGATGACCCAAAGAAAGAATAAGGCAGATAGAACCAACTGGAAAGAGCTGATTGGGAATCAGGAAGATTTTCTCAGGCCGTTGGTTCGGGAGGTGCTCGAGCAGGTTTTAGAAGCAGAGATGGAAGAAGCCATGGGGGCAAGCAAGGGAGAACGAACGACAGAGCGGGTGGGCTACCGTGCCGGCTATTATGGGCGAACGCTGGTGACCCGAGTGGGGAAACTGGAGTTACGGGCCGCAAGACCGACAGGGACGGTTTTGCACAGAGTCTTTGAGCGCTATCAGCGGAGTGAGAAGGCATTGGTGGCGGCCTTGGCCCAGATGTATGTGCAAAGGGGTATCGACGCGGAAGGTGAAGGCAGTGACTGAAGAGTTGTGTGGGCATGAGTTTTCCGCTTCGACCATTAGCCGGATCAACCAGGGGCTGGATGAGGAACTGGAGAAGTTTGCACGGCGGCGCTTGGAGGAAGCCTACCCCTAATTGGTGTTGGACGCTCGCTACGAGAAGATTCGAGAAGAAGGGGTAATTCGGAGCCGGGCGGCGGTGCTGGTCGCGATTGGGATCAAACTGGGAAGGCCGGCGCTGCGTGCTGGAAATGGAAGTGGCCAATCGGGAAAGCCAGTCCAGCTGGGGGAGTTTCTGCTGGACCTGCGACAGCGGGGTTTGCGATCGGTGGAACTGGTTATCAGCGATGATCATGCTGGACTACGCAGTGCGATCGAAGAGGTGCTAGCCGAAGCGGCCTGGCAACGCTGCTATGTGCATTTTCTTCGTAATGCGCTGGATCACCTGCCTCGTAAAGGCGACGATGATTGTCTGACCGAACTGCGCTGGCTCTATGACCGGCGCAACTTGCAGGAAGCACGCCATGACCTGGCCGCCTGGCTGATGAAATGGAGCAGCCGTTATCCGAAGCTGTGTGATTGGGTGGAAGCCAACATTGAACAAACGCGACCTTTTACCGTTTGCCCTAGGCCCATCACAAGCATCTGAAATCGACCAATCTACTGGAACGACTCAACGAAGAACTGAAGCGCCGCACGCTGGTGGTGCGGATCTTTCCTAACACGGCTAGTTGTCAGCGATTGATTCGTGCCTTAGCGGTGGAGATCCACGAGAACTGGATCGAAGCAACCCGATACTTGACCATGGACCTACTCAGCGAACAGAAAACGGAGAAACTCCGACAAATCCACACGGCGGCGTGAGGGCCTTGTGGCTACGGGCTTTGCCCTTCGCCGCAAACCCTTACCGGAAAAGGCAACATGCCCACTCGCTATTTGCAGAACTTGACGTACACAACTAAAAAAGGTTGCGCCTCGGGGAACTTGTAAGTGCCGTCGAGGATCTCCTTACGGCGGCCGTCGTGCTTGGATGCATCGACTCGCGTGCGCCGGCCGAGATCATCTTCGACGTCGGCATCGGAGATACGTTTTATGTACGCATCGCCGGCTACCATACAACATCGCAGGGACAGGAGCGTACTCATCGCACAAGCTCTCTCCGCACTTGTGGCGGGTTGATCTCAGTTCTGGGAATTCTGGCACCGCTGGCGGTGATCTTCCGGCATTGACTTGAGACTTGGGGTAGAGGTTTGAGCCTGAATACCGAAGTTGAGAATCTTCCACTTGACGCCTATTCCCGCTCCCATGCAGCAAGACCGGCCTGAAGCT
>Ga0075431_100006733_pt1 | contig 11413 bp, 10 predicted proteins | sample RhiMetdeltSRZDD5_FD_75297 | JGI IMG/M metagenome (GOLD analysis project Ga0075431, IMG submission 75297) | Populus rhizosphere microbial communities from Tennessee, USA - Rhizosphere MetaG P. deltoides SRZDD5 | ecosystem: Host-associated > Plants > Roots > Rhizosphere > Soil | place: USA...
CCGCGGCGTCGACCCCCTCGGCCCGCGCCCGCTCGACCGCGGGCTTGACCTCGGCCAGGTCCTCGTGGCCGAAGGCCCCGTTCTCGCCCGCGTGCGGGTTGAGCCCCGCGACCGCGATCCGGCTCGTCGGTCGGAGCCTGGGCAGCACCTCGTGCGTCAGCCGGATGACATCGTAGACTCTCTCCCGCCTGACGTTCTCGATCGCCTCGCGGAGCGAGACATGCGTCGAGACGTGCGTCACGATGGCCTTCTCCGACGCGAGCATGAGCGTGTACCTGTCCTTCCCGCACAGGCCCGCGATGTATTCCGTGTGGCCGGTGAAGCCGGCCTCGCTGAGCCGAGTCGCCTCCTTATTGATCGGCAGGGTGACCACGGCGGCGACCTGCCCCGCGAGAGCGAGGCGCGTGGCGCGCTCGACGTACCTGAGCGCGGCCAGCCCCGACTGCTCCGAGATTTGGCCGGCGCGCAGGTCCTCCTCTTTCAGGAGCCCGAGGTCGAGGACGTTGACGCGCCCGGTCACGGCCTCGGCCACATCCGCGACCCGGCGCAGCGGGGCCTCGTACCCGAGCTTGCGGTTGCAGAGGCTCAGGATGCTCAAATCGCCGACGACCACAAAGTCGCCCGGCAGCTCCCCCTTCTTGAAGGCGTGGAGGACGATCTCCGGCCCGACCCCGCTGCTGTCCCCCATGGTGATGGCAATCGTCATTGCTCTCGCCCCCCTCGGTAATCCCGGATCTGTCGCAGGAGGTTTTCCGGGCCGAAGCCGCCAGCCTTCGTGATCAGTAATAACTCGCCTTCCCGGCCGGCGACTTCCGCGAGGACGACCCCCGGCAGAATCTCCGCGCGCGGCAGCAGCGCGGCCCACCCGCAGGCCCGCGCGACCGCGAGCAGCGTGTCGCCGCCGAAGACGGCCAGCCGCCCGAAGCCTCCGCGCGCGAGCGCGAGTGCCGCAATTCTTCCGAGACTCTCCGCGACGCCGGGGCGCGTCAGGCGCTGCCCGCCCGGCGCCCCGCTCCGCAGCACCACGTCGCGCCCGGCCGCGATCACCCGGTCGACCTCCGCCGACTCCGCGCCCTCCTCCGGCAAGGTGACGACGGCCCAGCCGTCCCGCTCGGCGCGGGCGATCTGGGCGAGCGAAACTTCGTTGAGACTGCCGTTGACGACGAGCATCGGCCCCGAGCCGCGCGGCTCGGGCGCCGGGCGCCGGGCGAGGTCGAGCAGGTCCGCCAGTTGCTCCGCGAAGCCGGCCGACCCGGCGCTCACCCCGAGCAGGCCCCGGCGCGCGAGCCACCGCCCGATGTGCCCGAGGTCCGCATCCGTGAGCGCGTCGAAAATGTAGATGCCCTCTTCCAGCTCGGCCGCCTCTCGCCGCCCGACGATCCGCGCGCGCCGCGACGACTGCTGCCCGATGACGCGCGCGACGTCGCTCTCGGTGATCGGGTCGAGCGCGTCGCGGGCGAAAGCCGTTTCGTGCAGCAGCTCATCGCCGACGTACTGCGCGCCATGGCACGTCGTGCGCCCCAGCCGCGGGAAGGCGGGGACGAACGGCAGCGCCCTCTTCCGCGTTGCGTCCATGAGCGCGTCGAGCTCACTCCCCAGGTTGCCGCGCAGAGTCGAGTCCGTCTTCTTATAGAAGTACTCGGCCCCGTCCCCTCTCCCGCGGGAGACGGCGGCCCGCACCCTCTCCGCCGCTGCGGGCGGGGCGAGGTGGCGACTCTCGGTGTTGACAACCAGGACTTCAAAGCCGTCGCCCCGCGCCCCGGACCCGACGTCGACGGCGACGAGCGTCGGGATGCCCCGGCGGGCGAACTGGACGCCTGTGTCGTTGGCGCCCGTCAGATCGTCCGCGATGATCAGGAGCCTGGGCATAGTTAAGGCCCGTCGGGTCAATCGGGGCACGATCCCGGCTCGCGCCCAAAGTCGGCGACCGGCGATCGCACTCCGCCTCACCGGTTATAGACCGGCACCGGACCGCGCAGCTCCCGCCAGACCTCGTCGCAGGCCGCGACGGCCTCGGGCGCGAGCGGCCCCTCGTCGCAGGCCGCGAGGTTCTGCTCCAGTTGCTCCTCCCGCGAGGCCCCGAGGATGACGCAGTCAATCGGCGTGTGGTGCAGCATCCAGTTGAGCGCCAGGCTGACGAGCGAGCGCCCGGCCCCGGCGGCGATTGCCCCGAGCCGTGCGATGGCGGCGAAGTTGCGTTCGTGCCAGTAGCGCTGCTGGTACATCGCGTTGTTATCGAACCGCGTCCCGGGGGTGAACGCGGCGGCCCCGTGCTTCCCCGTCAGCAGCCCGCCGGCGAGCGGGTTGTAGGCCACGATCGAGACGCCAAATTCCCGCGCCATGGGGACGAACTCCTGCTCGATGCCGCGGGCGAGGAGGTTGTACATCTGCTGGGCGAGGAGCGCCGGCCGGTAACCCTGCCGCTCCGCCAGCCAGAGCATGCGGCAGACCTGCCAGCTGCTGTAATTCGAGCTCGCCGGGTAGCGGACCTTGCCCTGCTTGACGAGCAACTCCATGGCCGCGAGCGTCTCCTCGAGCGCGACGTCGTAGTCGGGCTGGTGCAGATAGTAGACGTCGAGGTAGTCGGTCCCGAGCCGCGCCAGGCTCTCCTCGACGGCGCGCAGGACCGCGGCCCGCGAGAGGCCGCTCTGATCCGTCCCCTCGCCCATCTTGCCGCGCACCTTGCCGGCCAGGATCACCCGGTCGCGCCGGCCCCGCAGGGCCCGGCCCAGCATGACCTCGGACGCGCCCTGTTCGTAGACGTTCGCCGTATCGAAGAAGTTGACCCCGGCGTCGAGACACCGGTCAACCATGCGCCGCGCCGCCTGCTCTTCCACCTGACCGCCGAAAGTCATGGTGCCGAAGCAGAGGCGCGACGCCTCGAGATCCGTCCCTTTCAGTCTCCGGTATTCCATCCTCAGACCCCACTGCTCTCCTTCGGCGTCGCCCAGTGCTTCCGGTACTGCCGCTTGAGCAGGCGCGCGGCCTCCGCATCGCCGGCGATGTTCTCGGTCTTCGGGTCGAACTTCAGGTTGCGACCGGTCCGGGCGACGATGTTCGCCAGGTGCGCGTAGACGGTCGAGATGTGGCCGATCTCGATCTCGGCGTTCGGCGCCTGCCGGCTGCGGACGCAGTCGACGAAGTTCTGCGCGTGGGTGTCAGGTTCGTTGGCGTTGTCGAAAGAGACTTCCTTGCCCTTCGCGTCGAAGACCTTGTACCCCCACTTCCCGCCCCAGCGCCCGATATGCACCATGCCGTCCGAGCCGTAGATGGCGACGCCGTTGTCGACCCCCTCCATCGAGTACGGGTTCCAGATGCGCATCTCGAACATGATCGCCTTGTCGCCGCAGTCATAGGTCAGATTCACCGTGTCCGGCGTCTGCTGGTCATCCTTGAAGAAGAGCTTGCGGCCCATGCCGCTCGCGCCGAGCGGGTAGTCCACGCCGAGCGCCCAGCGCGCCATGTCGATCTGATGCACGCCGTCGTTGCCCGCGTCGCCGGTGCCGTAGTTCCAGTGCCAGTGCCACTTGTAATGGAAGCGATTCTCGTTGAAGGGCAGCATGGGAGCCGGCCCGGTCCAGTTCTCGTAGTCGACCCCGGGCGGGACCGCGCTGTCCTCCCGGTGGCCGATGTCGTCGCGCAGCTGGACGTCCCACGCCTTGGCCATGAGCACCCTGCCGATCTTCCCCGACTTGACGTACTCGATGGCGCGCCGCGTCGAGGGGCGGCTGCGCGCCTGAGTCCCGTGCTGCACCACCCGCTTGTGGCGGCGCGCGGCCTCGACCATGAGCCGCCCCTCGCGGAGGTTGTGCGAGGCGGGCTTCTCGACGTATACGTCCTTGCCCGCGTCGCAGGCGAGGATCGTCGCCGGGGCGTGCCAGTGGTCCGGCGTCGCGATGACGACCGCGTCCACCGACTTGTCGTCGAGCACGCGCCGCAGGTCGCCGACCGTCTGCGGGCGCTTCCCGCCGCGCTTGACCACGTCGTCGGCCGCCGGGCCCAGGACCCGCTCGTCGACGTCGCAGAGGTAGGCGAGGTTGACCTCCGGGAGGGCGGCGAACTGCCCGGCGAGCCCCTTGCCCCGGCCGTTCACCCCGATCACCGCCACGTTGACTTTGTCGCTTGCGGCGACCACAGTCTTCGCCAGGGCCGCGGCCGCGACCGCAGATTTGACAAAAGAGCGTCGGTCCATGTCTTCACGTCCTTTCTTGGTGTCAGCCTTAGCCCGCCGTGGCGGGCCGGCGCCGTCTTCCGAACTATTTCGACTGAGACTCCGCCCGTCGGAGGCGTCGCATGGCCTCTTCGGCGATGCGCTCGCCGCCGGGCGAGAAGTCGAAGACCTCAACCGAGACCCAGCCGCGGTAAGTGATCTCCCTCAGCGCCCGCAGGAGATCGGCGAAGTCATAATCCCCCGCCCCCGGGTGCCGGCCGTCCATCTCATTGACGTGGATGTGCCGGATGTGGCGGCGGTATTTCTTGATCAGCTCTCCGTGGGGCAACTTCTCGGCCACGCCGTTGTGCGTGTCGAACATGGTCTGCACCGCCGGGTGAGCGATCGCCTCGACGACCGCGACGGCCTCGGCCAGCGTGTTGACGACGTTGGTGAACTCGGGCGAGAGCGGCTCGATGAGAATCGTCACGCCCCGCTCCCGGGCGGCCGGCGCGAGCGCCGCCAGCCCCTCCCGGAACCACCCCGCCGCCGCCTCGGCCGTCACCCCCGTGGCCGCCGCGCGCTGCTTGCCCGAGCCGAAGACCATGACCCCGCCGCCGAGGTCGCCCGAGAGGTCGACGAGCCGCCGCAGGTAGTCCCAACTCCGCCGCCGCGTCGCCCCGTCCGCCGCCGTCACGTGTAATCCCCGCGGCCCGGTCAGGAGGGAGTGGAGCCCGACGTACTCCAGGCCCTCGGACGCCATGGCCATCCGCAGTTCGACGCGCTGCGCCAGGGTCACCGCCGGCGGGTCGGCGCCGAGCGTCGCCGGGGCGATCTCGAGGCCGGCGTAGCCCGCCTTGCGCGCCGTCCGGCACGCGGCGGGGAAATCCAGGTTCTGAAAAGTCTCGTTGCAGATCGCGTAGCGCAGCGGCGCCGCGCCCGGGGCCGGCCCCCGCGAGGCCGCGGCTGCGGCGATCCCCCACAAAATTTCGCGTCGCGTCGCCGTCATAGTCTGAAGAGCCGCCGGGCGTTGCCGCCGAAGATTTTCTCCTCGTCCGCAGGCGCGAGCTTGAGGCTCTCCAGATTTCGCACGATAAGCTGCGGGTCGACCCACGGGTGGTCGGTGGCGAAGAGCAGCCGGTCGGGCCCGGCGAAATCGTAGCCGTAGCGGATCGTCAACGCCAGCGGCGAGACGATGTCGAAGTAGACCTCTCTCAAGTACTCGCTCGGCGGCCTCCGGATGTTCTCGGCCCCGCGCTTGAGGACCTGCGTCTGGTGGTCGATCCGGCCGATGATGTAGGGCAGCGTCCCACCCACGTGCGGGCAGACGAGCTTGAGCTTCGGGTGCTGGTCAAGAATCCCGGCGAGGATGATCCGGCAGAGCGCGATCGAGGTGTCGAACATGAGCCCTAGACCGGCCGCCATCTCGTAGCCTTTCGTCGCCTCGTAGGTCGTCGGATAGGCCGGGTGGAGCAGGACGGGGACGTCCAATTCCTCGGCGCGGCGGAAGAGCGGGCGGAACTCGGGCAGGTCCGGGAATTTCCCGCCGAGGTTGGAGTAGAGCAGAATCCCCCGCATCCCGAGCTTGCCGACGCAGCGGTCGAGCTCCGCGAGGGCCGCGTCCATCTCCTGGAGCGGCAGCACGGCGAGCCCGAAGAAGCGCTTCGGGTGCGCCCGCGCCACGCCGCCGATGTGGTCATTGATGGCCCGCGCTACGCCCGGGCCGTCCCGGCCGAAGAGCTCCGGCCCCGGGTCGTTCGTGCTCAGCGCCGTCAAGTCAATTCCCGCAGCGTCCATGTCGGCGAGCTTCGCGCCGACGTCGGTGTGCTTCGGCAGGACGCGCCGCACCCACTCGCCGACGACGACGAAACGCTCGCCCCCGCGGCGCTCGACGCGCGGCGAAGCCTGCCGCTTCTCCATCAGCGCGAGCACCTCAGGAACGAAGAGGTGGCTCTGGCAGTCGACGCGCGGGCCGGCCTCTGCCTGCTGCCGCGGCGCGCGCGCCGTCGCGGCGACCAACCCGGCGGCCCCGAGAAACTCCCGGCGGTTGTAAGCGCCGCGCGCCCGCTTCATTTCACTTGCCGCCCGCGTAGTCCGCGTAAAGCTTGTCGACGCCTAGCTCGCCGACGCCCCCCGCGTGGAGCACCACGCGGTAGCGGAAGGTGAGCTTCCCGCCCGGCGGGATCGTGACGCTCCCGTCGCGCGTTTTGTCGTTGTAAAAATCATGCTCGCCGAAAGGGTTGGCGGCGTTGAGCCCGTAGCCGCGCGCGTGCCAGTAGGTCGGGTGCTTCGGGTTCTGCGGGTGGTCGAAGATGACGACGCCGGCCGGCGTGCCCTTGAGGTCCGTCGTGTAGTCGACCCAGCGCGCGCGCTTGCCCCAGATCTTCTCCGTCCCGGTCAGCCCCTCGGAGTTCGAGAGCGTCGCGCCGCGGTCCTGCCGGAACTCGTCGGCGAAGCGGAACCCGAGCAGCCCCTCCTCGGTGTCGCCCATCTTGAGCGCCGTGCCACGGTCGGCGCTGACCGTCGCCTCGACGTCGATCACGTTGTGACCGCCGAGGCGGCGGAAGGTGAACTGCTCGCGCAGCCTGCCAAGAACCTTCTTGTCCGGGGCGGCGAGGTCGAAATCGGCGATGATCGTGCCCGAGCCCCGGCCAGCCTTGAGCTCCGGCTTCGACTTGGCGACCAAGCGCCCGACCGGCAGCGGGAGCTTGGCGTCCTGCTTCGGATCCCCGCTCGTCTCGCGCCAGAAGTCGACGCCGTTGATGTCGCCATGGGCGAACCAGAGCCCGCGGTGCCAGTGGTGATCAGTGCTCTCGCCCGCGACCTTCTCGAGCGGGAAGCCGCGCGTCACGACCGCGCCGCCACTCGTCCGCAGCGGGTGGAGGAACGGCTTGGGCCACTCGGTGTCGTAGTAGTAAGTGGTCAAGGCCTGGCCGTCAATCTCGACGTCGACCTTGCCCGCCCGCTCCTTGAAGGTGACCTTCCCCTGCGCCGCGGCCGCCCCGCAGGCGGCCAGCAGGCAGATCACCAAGGCGATCAATTTTCTCGTCATCCGCGTCTCCCTTTCCAGTCACTCGAGCTCAGGCCGTCGCGGTCTGAAGCGACCGCCGCGCGCCGACGTCGAGCACGCGCGCGACGAGCGAGTAGAGCGTCTCGCCGACGCGCACGAACGGGGTCACCCCGGCCTGGCGCGCCGCCCCAACCAAATCCTGCACCGTTTCCAGGTTGAAGCCGCCATGCTCGGTGTCGACGAAGAGAAAGTCAACGCCGACCTCACCCCGCAACCGCTCTTTGGTCTGGCTGGTCCGCATGATTCACCCTCAATAATCAATAGTCTGGAATCGGCGGGCGGCCGCTAGCTTAAGACGCCCGCCTCATGGAAGTAAAGACAACAATGAAACTTCGCTTGGCAACTTTCATAGATTGATCATATCTTTTGGTTCGCCACTCTATCCACCAAGGGGCGCCCGCGTGAGCGGTCGGCTTCGCGATCGTCGGGACGGTCATCAGCAGCGTCAGTTTCGTGGCGCATCCGGGGGCGTCGGAGCAGGCGCGGCTCCCGTCGAGTCGGCCGGCCTTGCGGACTAAGGCGCGCGCATGTTTATATTGATGCGTTCTCCCTGAAGCTTCCCCAGGCGCACTGAAGACATTTTAAAGAAGGAGGTAATCCATGAGGGGACCTTTGCGCGGGATCATCGCCGGGTACGGCGCGTACAAGCTCGGCGGCGGCTGCGTCTCAACCATCCTGATCTTCGTCATCCTCTACTGGCTGCTCGGCTACGCTTCGTGTTAGGAGATGGCCCGCGGATGACACGGATGAGGCGGATCGGTGCGGGTCTGATCAATGAAAACGGCCACCGTCATGGTGGCCGTTTCCCGCTTAAAAATTTGGCTCCTCAGGTAGGACTCGAACCTACAACCCTCCGGTTACACCGTTTCCCATGCTTTCGCAAGGGGGTGGACTATCTCTTCATCTTTCCGGAGAAAGATGCCGGGCGCTAGCGGGATCTTATTGGTTTTGGCTCCGCAATCCCTAGTCTCTGCACGTTCCTGCCTACACTGTGCGGCACGCCTCACAGGCCATTCGGCAGGCTTCGCTCAGGATTACCATGCCGATCTTCACCGGCGCAGGCTTCCCTGAATTCACCCAGTTTGTCAACCGCGGTCACCCGCGGAGGCTGCAGTCATCTACAGCCGGATGCTCTGCCATTGAGCTACTGAGGAGCAACCTCGTCAGTTAAGACGAGTCACGAAAGATACTATAGGGTTTGCGAAGCTGTCAACCCTGGTTGGCAGCGGTTTGGCAAAGCCGGCGGGCGGCGATTAGAAATGGCCCACGGATGAGACGGATCGGACGGAGTTCCACGGATCAGAATCCGTGAGTACCCGTCGCATCCGCCTCATCCGTGGGCCATTTGACTCCTCACCTAAATGGCGGACGGCGCCCGGAGCAGATGTTTCGTGTAGCCGAGGCCGACGAGAGTTTGGTACGCCTGCCAGACTTCGTCCGGAATGATTTGGGGGATCTGGAATCCGAGGTCGGGGTAGACTTTGATCCGCTGCAAGTCGCCGAGCATGATGGCGATCACCTCATCCCGGGAGATCTCATCGTTCGGGTAATCGGCGAACGAGATCTGGGGCGAGGTTATGATCAGCTCGACGTCGGGCCAGAGCCTGGCGCAGGTCGCGTAGGCCCGGCGCTCCATGTAAGGCTTGTGGACCAGGATCAGCCGGCGCGGGGCGAGCCCGCGCCGGGCCAGGAGCTCACGGGTGAAGCTGATGTTCTCGCCGGTGTTGGCCGAGCGATTCTCGATCAAGACCCGCGCCTCCGGGACGCCCGCGCGGAGGGCGAGGCGCGCGAACTTCTCGGCCTCCGGCTCCTCCCACAGGCCACGCGTCACCCGCCCGAGGCCGCCGGAGCAGACGAGCAGCGGCGCCCAGCCCTCGAGCATGAGCCGCGCCGACCGCTCGGCCACGCGCAGGTCACGGCTGCCGAGCGCGAGGATCAGGTCGGCGGGCTTCGGCTCGTGGCGCAGCCGGTGGTAGTCCCAGACGATTTGCGCCGCGGCATCGACCTCCTGCGCGGTCACGGCTAACTCAGCCGCTTGACACGGATGTTCTTGAAGTAGACCGTGCTCTTCGGGTCGTGCGCCTGGAGGGCAAAAGTGCCTTTGTCGAGGGCGCGCGTGAAGTCCGCGCCCGGCTTGTGGTCGGCGGGTTCGTCCCAGTCGACGGCGACCTTGTCGTTGACCTTGATGGTGATGTGCTTGCCCTTGACGGTGATGTGGTAGGTGTACCACTCGTTGTCCTTGACGAACTGCTCTTTGACGTCCTTGACCCCGTAAAGGCTGCCGGTCTTGCGCCAGTCGGTATGCGTCTGGTTGACCTGGACTTCGTACCCCTTCTTCGGCCAGTTGGTCGGCTGGTACTCGGTGTGGATGTAGATGCCGCCATTCGACCCCGGCTCGGTCATGACGTCGAGCTTGAGCTCGAAGTCGGCGAACGGCTGGCCGTCGCCGACGAAGTAGAGGTGGCTGCGCTCGCCGTGCGCGACGATGGCGCCGTCCTTGATCGACCAGGCGTCCTGGTGCTCCTCGGCCATCTTCCAGCCGTTGAAACTCTTGCCGTCGAAGATCGTCTTGAAGCCCGGCTCCTGCTTCTCGCCCTGGGCGAGGGCGAGCGCGGCGAGCGCGAGGGGCAGGGCCATGGCGGGCAGAAAAGTCTTGTTCCTCATCGATGATTTCCTCTCTGCTGGGATGTCTTTTTGGTCCCCCCGCGCCCGATCGAAGGCGCGGCGGCGGGCCGAGGCCAGCATAGATCAAAGCCGGGAAAACGACAAACCGGGCGGAGGGGTCTTCCGCCCCCCGCGAATCGACGTATAATGCGGCGAGCGTCGATCGATCACGTCTTTTCATCCGAGGAGGCCAAACTCATGAACCGTCGTCACTTCATGCGGGCCGGCGCCGGCCTGGCCCTCACCGCCGCGGCGGGCCGCGCCGCCGGGTTCGCCTACCAGAAGCCGCGCGTCGGGCTGATCGGCACGGGCTGGTACGGCAAGGCCGACCTCTTCCGGCTGATCCAGGTCGCGCCGGTCGAAGTCGTCTCGCTCTGCGACGTGGACAAGCGGATGCTCGCCGGTTCGGCCGAGATGGTGGCCCAGCGGCAGGCGTCGAAGAAGACCCCGCGGACCTACGCCGACTACCGCGCCATGCTCAAGGAGAAGGACCTCGACCTCGTTCTCATCGCCACGCCGGACCACTGGCACGCGCTGCCGATGATCGCCGCGGTCGAGGCCGGGGCCGACGTCTACGTCCAGAAGCCGATCAGCGTCGACGTGGTCGAGGGCCAGGCCATGGTCGCCGCCGCCCGCAAGCACAAGCGCGTGGTTCAGGTCGGGACGCAGCGGCGCAGCACGCCCCACCTGGTCGAGGCGCGCGACACGATCATCCGCGAGGGCAAGCTCGGCCGGGTCGCCCTAGTCGAGATCTACTGCTACTACCACATGCGGACGCGCGAGAACCCGCCGGACACCGCGCCCCCGGAGTATCTCGACTACGAGATGTGGACCGGCCCGGCTCCGATGCGCCCGTACAACAAGCTGGTCCACCCGCGGTCGTGGCGGGCGTTTATGGAGTACGGCAACGGAATCGTCGGCGACATGTGCATCCACATGCTCGACATGGTCCGCTGGATGATGGGGCTCGGCTGGCCGACGCGCGTCTCCTCGGCCGGGGGCATCCTGATCGACAAGGCGAGCAAGTCAAACATCACCGACACGCAGACGGCGACCTTCGATTTCGGCGAGGTGAAGGTCGTCTGGCAGCACCGCACCTGGGGTCACCCGAACGACCCGAAGTACCCCTGGGGCGCGACCTTCTATGGCGACAAGGGGACGCTCAAGGCGAGCGTCATGAGCTACGACTTCACCCCGCTCGGCGAAGGGCAGCAGCCCGTCCACCGCGACGTGACCTACGAGCTCGAGCAGTACCCCGAGGACAAGACCGAGAAGGATCTGGAGAAGCACGTCGCCCCGGCCATCCGCCACCACATGCAGGACCTGCTCAAGAACATCGCCTCGCGTGGTCGCCCCGTAGCCGACATCGAGGAGGGCCACATCTCGACCGCGAGCTGCATCCTGGCCAACGTCGCGCAGCAGCTCGGCCGGACGCTTGCCTGGGACGCGCGGCAGCAGCGGGTGGTCGGCGACGAGGAGGCGAATAAACTGCTCCGCCGGCCGTACCGCCGCCCGTGGGTTCACCCGGA
>Ga0075431_100006740_pt1 | contig 11406 bp, 7 predicted proteins | sample RhiMetdeltSRZDD5_FD_75297 | JGI IMG/M metagenome (GOLD analysis project Ga0075431, IMG submission 75297) | Populus rhizosphere microbial communities from Tennessee, USA - Rhizosphere MetaG P. deltoides SRZDD5 | ecosystem: Host-associated > Plants > Roots > Rhizosphere > Soil | place: USA...
GGGTGCCCTTCGACGATGATGCCAAGCCTCATGATGCGGGCGACCCCGCGCCAGTAGAGCCTGGCGAGCTTGCGCCCCGATCGGGCTGCAAGCGCCGTCAGGGCGGCCTGGACCGGCAGCAGGGCAACGGTCAAAAGGACGAAGCCGGCGAGAGCGGCAATGGCGCGAAAGTCCTGCACCTCGTCAGCTCTTCTTGTCGGCGGGCGGCTTCAGCTTGACACCATAGAGCTCCAGCCGATGGTCGACGAGCTTGTATCCGAGCTCCCGCGCCACGATTTCCTGCAGCCGCTCGATCTCCTCATTGCGAAACTCGATCACCTCTCCCGATTGGAGGTCGATCAGATGGTCGTGGTGATAGTCGCGGGCCTCCTCATAGCGGGACCGGCCATCGCGAAAGTCATGCTTCGCCAGAATGCCGGCATCCTCAAACAGCTTCACCGTGCGATAAACGGTTGCGATCGAGATTCGGGGGTCGATGACGGCGGTGCGGCGGTGGAGCTCCTCGACATCCGGATGGTCCCCGGCTTCGGCCAGCACGCCGGCGATGACGCGGCGCTGCTCGGTCATTCGCATGCCCCTTTCGATACAGGCCTTTTCGATCCGGTTCATGCCTTGCACTCCTGAACGGCCCTCCTATAGAGGACCGCCCCAGGATACCGCAACGGTGGCCTTTCGAACTCCTTTGATTGTTCTTCTCTCCTTCACCAAGTAAGCAAATTTCCTAATAACAGTAAGCGTTTCCTAACAAGCAAGTGCCAGCATCCGGGCCGGACCGAGCGTAAAAGGTGCCATGGCACGGAATCCAAAAGCAGCAGATCGCCTCCGGCGGTGGACGGAGCGGATTGCGAGGTGGCATGTCGGGCATGAAATGCGGGCTGCCATCGGGTCGGGTGCGCTTGCAGCCATCACCATCGGTCTGTTTACCCTAACGCTCAAGAACTGGCCGCAGTCGCAGCTGGTCATTGCCATCGGAACGGCAGCACTGGCGAGCGGATTCTATGCGCTCATTGCACTGACCCTGCTGTGGCGTGCCATGCGGCGTCGGCTCCTGCGGCTGCAAGGCTCGGTCGCGGCGCTGAAGCAGGCGCGCTCGCAGGCCGAATCGGCGAGCCGGGCCAAAAGCAAGTTCCTCGCCACCATGAGCCACGAGATACGCACGCCGATGAACGGGGTCATCGGCATGACCGGCCTGCTGCTCGAGACCGACCTCACACCTGAGCAGCGGTCCTATGCCATGGCGGTCGACGCTTCGGGGCGGGCGCTGCTGTCGATTCTCGACGAGATACTCGATGCCTCCAAAATCGAAGCCGGGCGGCTCGAAATCGACGAGCGGCCGTTCAATCTGATCGAAACCGTCGAGGCGGTCTGCGAGCTCATGGCGCCGCGGGCCCATGCCAAGAATGTCGAGATCGCAACCTATGTCGCCCCGAGCCTGCCGGACGAGGTCGTCGGCGACCGCAACCGGCTTCGGCAGATTCTGCTCAATCTGGTCGGGAATGCGGTGAAGTTCACCGATCGCGGCGGGGTGCTGATCCGGGTCACCGGGGAGAGCGGGTCCATTCGTTTCGACGTCCATGACACCGGCCCAGGGATTCCGCTCGAAGATCATGACCGGATTTTCGAGATGTATCAGCAGGGCGGTCAGGATCCCGACAGGCGCGCTGCCGGGACCGGCCTCGGCCTGGCGATCTCGCGGCGGCTCGTCGAGCGCATGGGAGGCAGCATCGCCATGAGCTCGAGCCTCGGCAAGGGAGCGCTGTTCACCTTCGAGCTGCCGCTGGCGGCAGCTGCCCGGATGCCAGTCGTGCCGGCGACACTGCCATTGGCCGGGCGTATCGTCTATCTGGCGATCCCGGAGGGGCCGACGCGCCAGACCATCGCCGACTATCTCGGTGATTTCGGCGCCGAGGTCAGGCCCTATCAAGGGGCCGCCGCCATCGCCTCTCCGGAAGGCGGCCCAGTCCCTGACGTCATGTTCGATGCGCGGTTGCCCGCTGCTATCGGCGATTGGCTGGCCGCCGATCCGCTGGCCCGGCCACTTGCCCATAGCTGGCTGCTGCTGCAGCCCGAGGAACGACGTGCCATGCGCCACCTTCTGAAGGGGCAGGTCACCGGCTATGTGGTCAAGCCGGCCCGTCGCTTGTCGTTGATCAAGCACCTGCAGGAGGGCGATGAAGCAATGGCGGCCCATGCTGCGGCAGAGCTCAGGGCGGCGGCAGCAAGCGTCCAGCGATCGGACCGGCGTGGGCTGTCGGTTCTGCTTGCGGAGGACAATCAGATCAATGCTCTGCTCGCGCGGACGATGCTCGAGAAGGCAGGCCACCGGGTGCTGCATGTGGTCAACGGCCAGGAAGCGGCCGAGTTAATCGCTGCGGCGCTGGCTGGCAATGACGGGGCACCCGATATGCCCGATCTCGTGCTGATGGACATGGCCATGCCAGGGCTGGACGGGCTCGAGACCACCCGTCGGATTCGCGATCTCGAGCAACGCCATGGAGCGCGGTGCCATGTTCCCATCCTGGCGCTCACTGCCAATGCGCGGCATGAGGATCACGCGATCTGCCTCGCCGCCGGGATGGACGGACATTTGCCCAAGCCGTTCGACCGGTCGGATCTCGACGAGGCGATCGAGAAACTCACCCGTGCCCGATCGGCCGCTTGAGAATCCTGAAGCTCTGTCGCGAGTCGTCAAACTTTCACAAATCGCGGCAAGATGGCCGAACCCATGGCCGATCTTTCTTCCAAGGGATTGCGGGTAAGGCTTGCCGAAACTCCGGACGATGTCGCAGCTGCCCAGCGGCTGCGCTATGCGGTGTTCTACGAAGAGGGCTCGGCGCAGCCCGATCGAGGGGCCGCGCTGAGCAGGATGGACGCCGATCCGTTCGATGCGGTGTGCGACCATCTCCTCGTGGTCGACTGCGCCAATGACGTTCTGGTCGGAACCTATCGTCTACTGCGCCAGGAGGTCGCCGAGGCCCATGATGGCTTCTACACCGCTCGCGAGTTCGAGCTCAAGCCGCTGATCGACCGCCATCGCCACCTCAACTTCGTCGAGCTTGGGCGTTCCTGCGTGCTCCGGCCCTATCGCACGAGATCGGTGATCGAGCTCTTATGGCAGGGTGTCTGGGACTATGTGCGACATCATCGCATGGATGTGATGATCGGCTGTGCCAGCCTCGAAGGGACCGACCCGGACGCGCTGGCGCTGCCCCTGAGTTTCCTCGCCGAGGAGTTTGCGGCACCAGAGGCCTGGCGGGCATCGGCGCTGAGCGAACGTCATGTCGAGATGCGGCGTCTGCCGGCGTGCGCCATCGACCGAAGGGCGGCGTTCAAGTCCTTGCCGCCGCTGGTCAAAGGCTATTTGCGGCTTGGCTGTCATGTCGGAGAGGGAGCCGTCATCGATCATCAGTTCCACACCACCGATGTGCTGATCGTTCTTCCGGTCTCATCGATCAACAGCCGCTATTTTGCCCATTATGGCGCGCCTGGCGGCGAGCCGGCCCGGCTCGGCGGCTGAATGGCGGCTTGACCGGCGTCAAGCGTCCTGCTTCACCCTTGCGGGATGGGAGAGCGGGCAGGGAATTCGGCATCGGAGGGGCGGTCTGGCGATGCGGCAACGCCGATGATCGCCCAGTATCTCGAGATCAAGGCGGCCAATCCGGCCTCTCTCCTCTTCTACCGCATGGGGGATTTCTACGAGCTCTTCTTCGCCGATGCCGAGACGGCGTCGCGGGCGCTCGGGATCGCTCTCACCAAGCGCGGCAAGCATCTGGGTCAGGACATTCCGATGTGCGGGGTTCCGATCCATGCTGCGGGAGATTATCTGAACAAGCTGATCCGGCTTGGCCATCGCATCGCCGTATGCGAGCAGACCGAGGATCCTGCGGAGGCGCGCAAGCGCGGCGCCAAAGCGGTGGTGCGGCGCGAGGTGGTGCGTCTGGTTACCGCCGGGACGTTGACCGAGGACACGCTTCTTTCGGCCACTCGCAACAACTATCTCGCCGCCCTTGCCGAGATCCGCTCGGAGCCATCGCTCGGCCTGGCCTGGGTCGACATCTCAACGGGCACGTTCGCGGTGACCTCGATCGATCGGCAGCTGCTGTCGAGCGAGATGGCACGTCTCGAGCCCAGCGAGATCATCATCGCAGATACACCGGGGCCGCTCGGGGCGATGGCTGCCGAGCTGGCGAAAACAGGCGCGGCGCTGACGCCGCTGCCGCCATCGCATTTCGACTCGGCGGCTGGCGAGGTGCGGCTCAAGCAGCATTTCGCGGTGCATGCACTCGAGGCTTTCGGTGCCTTCTCGCGGCCCGAGCTCGCTGCTGCGGGTGCGCTTCTCGATTATGTGAGGCTCACGCAGGCAGGCCGGCTGCCGCGGCTCGAGGCACCGCGCCGGCGCTCGCCGGCCAGCCATATGCTAATCGACCAGGCGAGCCGGACCAATCTGGAGATCACGCGCTCATTGTCGGGGGGACGGCAGGGCAGCCTGATCGATGCGTTGGACCTGACCGTCACATCGGCGGGAGCACGGTTGCTTGCCGAGCGGCTTGCGGCACCGCTGACCGATGCGAGCGAAATCGATGGCCGGCTGGATGCGGTGACCCTGCTGTGCGAGGATCAGGCGTTGCGACGGGATTGCCGGGCGGCGCTGGCGCGAGCGCCCGACATCCGCCGGCCTCTCGCCCGGTTGTCGCTCGGTCGCGGCGGACCGCGCGATCTCTCGGCAGTCGGGGCGTCGATCGGCCGAGCTGGCGAGATCGCTGCACGGCTTGGACGATCCCAAGGGCTTGCTCCTCTGCCGCAAGAGATCGAGCGTGCGCGTCTTGCCCTCGCGCATGATCTTTCGGCGTTGGCGCTCCTTATCGAGCGGGCGCTTGGCGACGAGCTGCCGGTCATGGCGCGCGACGGCGGCTTTGTCAGAGGAGGGTTCGACACCGCGATCGACGAGAGCCGGCGGCTGCGCGATGACAGCCGGCGGGTGATTGCCGGCCTCGAGAGCCGCTATGCCGAGTTGGCGGCGATCAAGTCACTCAGGATCAAGCACAATAACGTGCTCGGCTATTTCATCGAGGTCAATCAAGCCAATGGCCAGAAGCTGCTCGGTGCGCCGCTTAGCGAAACCTTCGTTCATCGCCAGACGATGGCCAACGTCATGCGCTTCACCACTGTCGAGCTCAGCGACCTCGACCAGCGCATCGTGCGGGCAGGCGAGCAGGTGCTGGCGCTCGAGCTGCAGGTGTTTTCCAGGCTGGTCGAGGCGGTGACCAGGGAAGGAGAGGCTCTCGAGGCGATGGCGTCGGCGCTCGCCACCCTCGATGTCGCGCAAGGCTTGGCCGAGCGGGCGGCGGCCGCACGGTGGTGCAGGCCCAAGGTCGATTCATCGTTGACCTTCCGGATCGTCGGCGGTCGCCATCCCGTGGTCGAGGCGGCGCTCAGGCGCGATGGCGGCCAAAGCTTCGTCCCGAACGATTGCGATCTCAGTGCGACGCCGGACAGCGCCGGCCGGCATGTCTGGCTGGTAACCGGGCCGAATATGGCGGGCAAATCGACCTTCTTGCGCCAGAACGCGCTGATTGCGATCCTCGCACAGGCGGGCTCCTATGTGCCGGCGGAAGCTGCCCATATCGGCATTGCCGACCGGCTGTTCTCGCGGGTGGGTGCTGCCGATGATCTGGCGCGTGGACGCTCGACCTTCATGGTCGAGATGGTCGAGACGGCAGCCATCCTCAACCAGGCGGGTGAGCGATCGCTCGTCATCCTTGACGAGATCGGCCGTGGCACTGCCACGTTTGACGGGTTGTCGATCGCTTGGGCGGCGGTCGAGCATCTGCATGACGTCAATCGCTGCCGTGCCTTGTTCGCCACCCATTTCCACGAGCTGACGGCGCTGTCGTCGCGCCTGCCGCGTCTCGCCAATGTGACGGTGAAGGTCAAGGAATGGCAGGGCGAGGTGGTGTTCCTGCATGAGGTCGGGCCGGGTGCCGCCGATCGCTCCTACGGCATCCAGGTGGCGAAGCTGGCAGGGCTGCCGCGTTCCGTGACCGCCCGGGCCGCGGAGATCCTGGCGGTGCTCGAAAAGAGCGAAAGGGGCCGGGCAGCGACGGTGCTGGTGGACGACCTGCCGCTGTTTGCCGCAGTCGCATCCGAGGGGCAGCCGGCAGAGGCAGCGGGACCCTCACCAATCGAGGCGCGGCTTGCGGGCATCAGGGCCGACGAGCTCACGCCGCGGCAGGCCCTGGAGCTGATCTATGAGCTCAAGGCGCTGCTTGACCAGGACTTGGGCTGAACCCTCTGCAAATGCAGCCGCTTCCGCTATAAAGCCGCATGCATCAGCAGCAGGCCATAGGCCGGGCCGACGAGGCGGCGCTTCTGCAGCGCTACGAAGCCGAGATGGCGGGCGCCGGGAGCGATCCGGCGGCGCAGCGGCGGGCGCTGGTCCCGCTCATTCGTGAATTTGCGGCAACCATGCGGCGCGAGGCGGAGGCAAAGCTGGTGGCCGATGGCCAGGGAACGGCCTGCGCGCGTGCCTTGAGCGATGCCCAGGATCTGCTGATCCGCGTTCTCTTCACGCTCGGCGGAAGGGTGTACAAGGCGCACAATCCGTCAGCCGCCGAGCGCATCGCGGTGGTTGCGGTCGGTGGCTATGGGCGGGGTACATTGGCCCCTGGCTCGGACATCGATCTCCTGTTCCTGCTGCCCTACAAGCAGACCGCCTGGGGGGAGAGCGTCGTCGAGTTCATTCTCTATCTCCTGTGGGATTCCGGCTTCAAGGTCGGTCAGGCGGTGCGCAGCATCGATGAATCGTTGCGTCTGGCACGAACCGACAGCACGATCCAGACGGCGGTGCTCGAAGCACGCTATCTGTGTGGCGATCGCGGACTCTATGAGGAGCTCGACAAGCGTTATCGCAGCGATATCAAGCCGCCGGTGATCAAGGCGTTCATCGCCACCAAGCTGATGGAGCAGGACGCCCGGCATGCGCGTGCCGGCCAGTCGCGCTATCTGGTCGAGCCAGACGTCAAGGACGGCAAGGGCGGCTTGCGCGATCTTCATACGCTGTTCTGGATCGGCAAGTTCATCTACGCGGTGAAGGATGCGGAGGGCCTCGTCGAGAAGGGCGTGTTCAATCGCTCCGAGTTCAAGCGCTTCGACAAATGCGAGGACTTCCTGTGGGCGGTGCGTTGCCACATGCATTTCCTGCACAGCCGCGCCAGCGACAAGCTGACCTTCGACATCCAAAACGAGATCGCTCGGCGGTTCGGCTATACGGCCCATGGCGGTTTGCGGCCGGTCGAGCGCTTCATGAAACACTACTTCCTGATCGCCAAGGATGTCGGCGACCTGACGCGGATCTTCTGCTCGGCGCTCGAGGCGAGACAGATGAAGCGCGCGCCCGGCCTGTCGCGCTTCTTTCGGCCGTTTGCCCCAAGCGACACCCGCTCGATCGGCAAGGATCCGGATTTTCGCCTCGATGCCGGACGCCTGACGGTGGCCGACAACGGCGTATTCGCCCGCGATCCGGTCAATCTGATTCGGCTATTCCATGTCGCCGACAAGCACAATTTGATGATCCATCCCGATGCTTTCACCTTGGCGCGGCGGTCGCTCAGGCTGGTGAACGAGTCATTGCGGCAGAACCCGCAGGCCAACCAGTGGTTTCTCGGACTCCTCACGCGGTCGGCAGATCCGGAGGCCATCCTGCGGCGGATGAACGAGGCGGGAGTGCTCGGCCGCTTCATTCCGCCGTTCGGACGCATCGTGGCGATGATGCAGTTCAACATGTACCATCACTACACCGTCGACGAGCATCTCCTGCGCGCCGTCGGCAATGTGGCGGAGATCGAGGCCGGCGCGCTGCGTGACGAGCATCCGCTGTCGACCGAGCTGTTCCATAAGCTGTCGCCGTCGGGGCGCAGCGCGCTCTATGTCGCGACATTCCTTCACGATGTCGCCAAAGGCCGGCAGGAGAACCACTCGATCGCCGGCGAACAGATTGCCGCCGAGCTGTGCCCGCGCCTCGGACTTTCGCCGTCGGAGACCGAGACGGTGGCATGGCTCGTGCGTCACCATCTGGTGATGAGCGAGACGGCGCAGATGCGCGACCTCAACGATTTCAAGACAGTCCTCGATTTCGCCGCCGTGGTGCAGAGCCCGGAGCGGCTGAAGCTGCTGCTGATCCTGACCGTTGCCGACATCAGGGCGGTGGGGCCCGGCGTGTGGAACGGTTGGAAGGGGCAGCTGCTGCGGACCCTTTACTTCGCGACCGCGCCGGTGCTCGACGGCGGTCATGTGGCGATGAGCCGGCGCGATCTCGTGGCGAGCGCGCAAGCCGAGTTTGCCGCTGCCAGCAAGACAGGCAATGCCGAGTGGCTGAAGCGCTACATGGCGCGCCATTACGACAATTACTGGGTGGCGGTGGCGAGCGAGCGGCAGGTCGAGCATGCGCGGCTGATCGAGGAAACCGAGAGCAAGGGCGAGAAGATCGGAACAACGGTCCGCACCGACGCCTTCACGGCGATCACCGAGATCACCGTCTTCGCTCCCGATCATCCGCGGCTCCTGGCGATGCTGACCGGTGCCTGCGCTGCGGCCGGCGCCAACATCGCCTCAGCGCAGATCTACACGACGGTCGACGGGATGGCGCTCGACACGCTGCTGATCAATCGCGAGTTCCCCGAGGATGCCGACGAGCAACGGCGGGCAGGGCGGGTGTGCGAGCTGATCCGCAAGGCGCTCAAAGGCGAGCTTCATCTCAAGGCCGTGGTGGCGCAGCGCCGCACCAAGCCGCGCCTCAGCGCCTTTCGCGTCGAGCCGCGGGTGGTGGTGGACAATCAGTCGTCGAACCGCTTCACCGTCATCGAAGTGAACGGCCTCGACCGTATCGGCCTGCTCTATGACGTCACCGAAGCGCTGTTCCGCCTCAATCTCAACATCGCCTCGGCGCAGATCACCACCTTCGGCGAGAAGGCGGTCGATGTGTTCTATGTCACCGACCTGACCGGGACCAAGATCGACAGTCCGACGCGCCAGTCGCAAATCGAGTCCGAGCTTTTGGCGGTGCTGGGACCATAGCTTCGGCAGATCACTTGCGCGGCCGCCGCCGAGTCGCTACTCGCTTCGGCAGCATTTGCGGGGTCAGGCATGTCGCTCCTCAGATCGGCCGCCACTGTGGGCGGGCTCACCATGGTCAGCCGGGTGCTGGGCTTCGTCCGCGACCAGCTGATCGCCTTCATGATCGGCACCGGGCCTGTCGCCGAAGCTTTTGCGGTCGCCCAGCGGTTTCCCAATCTGTTCCGGGCGCTGTTCGCCGAAGGCGCGTTCAACGCCGCCTTCGTGCCGCAATTTGCCGGGGTGGTGGAGGGTCAAGGCCAGGCGGCGGCGCATCGCTTCGCCATCGAAGTCTATTCGGTGCTGCTCAGCTGGCTCGTGCTCTTCACCATCCTCGCCATGCTGGCCATGCCGCTGATCATGGTCGTGATCGCGCCGGGCTTCGTCGGGGACAAGGAGACCTTCGACCTTGCAGTCGCGCTGACGCGGATCGCCTTTCCCTATCTCCTGTTCATGTCGCTCACGGCGCTCCAGTCGGGCGTGCTCAACAGCCTCAACCGGTTCACCGCGGCGGCGGCGGCGCCGATCCTGCTCAATCTGGCGCTGATCGGGTCGAATTTGGTGGCGCTGGCGCTCGGCACCGGCAATTCGCCGGCGACCGGTCATATTCTCGCCTGGGGCATTTTTGTCGCCGGGCTGCTGCAGTTCCTGCTGCTGGCGGTGGCGTGCCGGCGCGCCGGCATGCCGCTCGTGCCGCGGTGGCCGAGAATGACGCCGGGGGTCAAGCGGGTGATCGTGCTGTCGGGGCCTGGCATCGTGTCGGGCGGCATCATGCAGGTGAACCTGCTCATCGCCACGATGATCGCCACCACCTTCGACCGTGCCGTGCCCTATCTCTATTATGCCGACCGTCTGTATCAGCTGCCGCTCGGGGTGATCGGCGTCGCCATCGGCGTGGTGCTGCTGCCGGATCTGTCGCGCAAGCTCAGGGCGGGGAACATCCAAGGGGCGCTGACCAGCCAGAACCGCGCCATGGAGCTGTCGCTGTTCCTGACATTGCCGGCGACGGTAGCGCTGATGGTCATTCCGGGGCCGCTGATCAATGCGCTGTTCGAGCATGGCGCCTTCACGCATTCGGACACCCTGGCGGTAGCGCCGACGGTCGCGGCCTTTGCGGCGGGGCTGCCGGCCTTCTCGATGACCAAGGTGTTCCAGCCCGGCTACTTCGCCCGCGAGGACACCCAGACGCCGATGCGCATCGCCATGCTGTCGGTGCTGGTCAACATCATCGGCAGCCTGGTCCTGTCGCGCTTTTACGCCCATGTCGGAATCGCCATGGCGACGGCGATCGCCGCCTGGATCAACACCGCCTGCCTCGGCATCGTTCTGTTGCGGCGCGGATTCTACGCCGCCGATGCAAGGCTCAAGAACCGGCTGCCGCGGGTGATTCTGGCAAGCCTCGGCATGGGAGCGGTGCTGTTCCTCATCGATCGGGCGCTGGCGCCGGTCTTCGTGCCCGGGGAGAGTGCTGCGCTCCGGCTTGCAGCGCTGACCGTGCTGGTGACGGCGGGCGGGCTTGCCTATTTCGCGCTCGGCCATCTCTTCAAAGCGATGACGGTCGGCGAGCTCAAGGCGATGCTCAAGCGGTGATGACCGAATCCTGTCGCGGACGCATTCCCCTGTGCCGTACGGCACAGCGGCGCTTGAGATCGCAACGCTTTCCCGGCATAAGCGTCGGCCATGAAACCGACCGCACGCGTTTTCTCCGGCATGCAGCCGACCGGGAATCTCCATCTCGGCAACTACCTCGGCGCGATGCTCAACTGGATCCGGCTGCAGGACACGCATGAATGCATCTATTGCGTGGTCGACATGCATGCGATCACGGTGTGGCAGGATCCGGAGGAGCTCAACCGGGCGATCCGCGACGTCACCGCCGCCTATATCGCCTGCGGCGTCGACCCGAAGCGCAGCATCATCTTCAATCAGAGCCAGGTCGGCGAGCATGCCGAGCTTGCCTGGATCTTCAATTGCGTCGCCCGGCTGGGCTGGCTCGAGCGGATGACGCAGTTCAAGGAGAAGGCCGGCAAGGACAAGGAGCGGGCGTCCGTCGGGCTCTATGTCTATCCCAATCTGATGGCGGCCGACATTCTGCTCTACCATGCGACGCATGTGCCGGTCGGTGAGGACCAGAAGCAGCATCTCGAGCTCGCGCGCGACATCGGCCAGAAGTTCAATGTCGATTACGCGTCGGCGATCGCCCGGCTCGGCTTCGGGGAGGCGTTCTTCACCTGCCCGAGCCGTTGATCCAGGGGCCGGCGACCCGTGTGATGTCGCTCAAGGACGGCACCAAGAAGA
>Ga0075431_100006741_pt1 | contig 11405 bp, 7 predicted proteins | sample RhiMetdeltSRZDD5_FD_75297 | JGI IMG/M metagenome (GOLD analysis project Ga0075431, IMG submission 75297) | Populus rhizosphere microbial communities from Tennessee, USA - Rhizosphere MetaG P. deltoides SRZDD5 | ecosystem: Host-associated > Plants > Roots > Rhizosphere > Soil | place: USA...
TCGCGGTCGGCGGCGTCCAGGATTCGGCTCAGACGCTGGGTCACGCTGACCTGGCCAGGCGCGGCACCCGGTCCGCTGACCCGGGGACGCCGGTTCAGCTCGGCCTCCACATCGGCCATGACCGTGTCCGGGTCGGCCCCGACCCGGCTCACCAGCCGCGGTACCAGCCCGTCCTCCTGGCGCAGCAACGCCAGGAGCAGATGCTCTCCATCCACGTCAGAGTGTCCAAATCGGATCGCCACGGTCTGCGCGTCGTGCAGCGCCTCCTGCGACTTCTGGGTCAAGCGGTTGGTATCCACTATGGTCAGCTCCTCTGTGGTCAGCTCCTCGACCAGCGGGCTAGGGCCCGCAGCCGCTCGATCTCGTCCAGCAGATCGAGCACCAGACCGATGGCGGCGTAGTTGAGCGAGAGGTCGTTGTGAAGTCGCCTGATCCGGGCGACGGTGGCCAGGTCGGCCGCGTCGAACCAGAGCTGGCCGCCCGGGTCCGGATGCGCGTCGACCAGTCCCAGTGCCACGAACCGGTGCAGCATGTCCGGATGCAGCCCGGCCCGCGCCGCGAAGGCGTCCAGCCGGTACCGACTCACCCGGGCCGGTGGATAGCGGGTCGGCGCGCTCATCGGCTCCTCCGCGGGTCGAATGTGGACACCCGGGACAGCTCGTCGAAGAGCCCGCGTTCCGCCTCGGACAGTTGATCGGGCACCATAACTTTCACCTCCGCGTACAGGTCGCCGGGCGTGCCCCGCGGATTAGGCAGGCCCTGCCCGCGCAGCCGAAGCCGGCGTCCGGACGACGAGCCGGCTGGCACGATCACCTTGGCCTCGCCACCCGGCGTCTCGACCGGCACCGCCGCGCCGAGCGCGGCCTCCCAGGGGGCCAGCGGCAGGTCGACAGTGATGTCCCGCCCGGACAGCCGGAACCGAGGGTGCGGGGCGATCCGGACGACGAGATACAGATCCCCGGGCGGCCCGCCTCGGCCTCGGCCGCCCTCGCCGCCGAGCCGGATCCGTTGTCCGTCAACGACTCCGGACGGGATCGTCACCTCGTAGCTGCGCGGGCCGAGGCTGATCCGGTGGCGCCCGCCGCGGTAGGCCTCCTCGAGCGACAGCTCCAGTTCGGCCTCCTGGTCGGCCCCGGCGTTCCAGGCGGCAGCGCCCCGCCCACCGCCGAACAGATCGCTGAACAGGTCCTCAAGGTCGACCGCGCCGCCCCCGGAGGACCCGAACGGACCCGCCTCCCCGGCCCAACCGGCCCCACCGCCCGGCTGGCCCCGCTGCCGGCCGGCCCCGCGACCGCGGGCCCCGGCGCCCGCGAACTGGTCGTCCATGCCCTCCGGGACGCTGCGGAACTCCGACCCGTACCGGTCGTAGCGCTCCCGCAGCTTCGGATCGGCCAGCACGTGGTAGGCCTCGTTGATCTCCTTGAACCGGTCCTCGGCCGCCGGATCCTTGTTCACGTCGGGGTGGTTGCGGCGGGCCAGCTTGCGATAGGCCTGTTGCAGTTCCTCGGGGGAGACGTCGTGCGACACCCCGAGCACCTGGTAGTAGTCGGCCGCCACCCCGGCCTACCCCCGGTCCGCCGCGACCAGGACGGCCGCCGGGCGCAGCAGCGCCGGGCCGTCCCCGTAGCCGGGCCGCACCACCTCGGCCACCTCGCCCGGGGCGGCGTCGGTATTGCCGACCACGCCTACCGCCTCATGCCGGTACGGATCGAACGGCACCCCCGTCTCGGCGTGGCGCGTGAATCCCAGGCCCGCCAACACCGCCACGGCCTGGTCACGGACCGCGCGAATGCCGTCGACGACTGGATCGCCAGCGCCGGCGTGCTCCAGCGCGCGCTCTAGATTGTCGACCACGGGCAGCCACTCCGTGGCCACCCGGACGCGTTCGGCCACCCGCTCGTCGGCCACCCGACGGGCGCACCGCTTGCGGACGTTGTCGATCTCGGCGGCCGCCCGGCGAAGGCGGTCCTCCAGATCGGCAATCACCTCGCCGAGCTCCCGCTGCGATGGTTCGTCATCGACTGACTCGTGGACCACCGAGTCGACGGGCACCGAGCCATTGTCCTGTGTGGACATCGCCTGCTCCCCCCAAGGTCGTCAGCTCACTGCGGGGTAAAGTCGGCGTCGATCACGTCATCGCCGCCGGCCGGACTACCCGCTGACGGGCCACCGGGCGTACCACCCGGCGAGGGACCACCGGCCGCCATGAGGCTCTGGTGGGCCTGCTGGACCTCGCCGGTCAGCTCGCGGATCCGGTCGATCGGCGCCTCCTCCTTGATGGCCTGGCGCGCGTCGTTCACCAGCATCTCGGCCCTCGCCCGCTCGTGCGCCGGCGCCGAGTCGCCGAGCTCGTCAAGGCGGCGGACAATCTGGTAGGTGCTGGCTTCCAGCTGGTTGCGTGCATCGACCATCGTTCGCAGGCGCGAATCCTCGTCCCGGTGGGCCTGGGCGTCGGCAACCATCCGCTCCACTTCGGACTGATCGAGGTTGCCGGTGTCGGTGATGGTGATGGCCTGGGCGGCACCGGTATCCTTGTCCTTGGCCGACACGCTGAGGATCCCGTTGGCGTCGATGTCGAAGGTCACCTCGACCTGCGGGACGCCGCGCGGGGCCGGACGGATGTTCTCCAGCCGGAACCGGCCAAGGACACGGTTGTCGGCGGCCCGCTCCCGCTCGCCCTGCAACACCACGATGTCGACCGCAGGCTGATTGTCCTCCGCGGTGGAGAACACCTCGGTGCGGCGGACCGGGATGGTCGTGTTGCGCTCGATGACCTTCGTCATCACCCCGCCCAGGGTCTCCAGGCCCAGGGACAACGGCGTGACGTCGAGCAGCAGCACCTCCGGGCCCTCGCCGGTGAGCACGGCCGCCTGGATCGCGGCCCCCAGCGCGACCACCTCGTCCGGGTTCACCGTCATGTTCGGTTCCTTGCCGCCCGTCAGCCGCCGCACCAGCGCTTGCACGGCCGGGATGCGGGTCGACCCGCCAACCAGGATCACCTCGTCGAGGTCGGCGTCGGCGACCTTCGCATCCGCCATCGCCTGCTGGACCGGTTCGAGGCAGCGCCGAACCAGGTCGGCCGTCAGTTCGTCGAAGGTGGCCCGGGTGACGGTGGCGGTGAGGTGCTTGGGCCCGGACGCATCGGCCGTCACGAACGGCAGGTTCACCTGCGTCTGGGTGACCGAGCTCAGCTCGGTCTTGGCCTTCTCCGCCGCCTCGAACAGTCGCTGCAACGCCTGCGGGTCGTTGCGCAGGTCGATCCCCTGGTCCTGGCGGAACCCGTCGGCGAGGTGGTCGACCAGGCGCCGGTCAAAGTCGTCACCGCCCAAGTGGCTGTCGCCGGCGGTGGCGCGCACCTCTACGACGCCGTCGCCGACGTCGAGCACGCTGACGTCGAACGTGCCACCGCCCAGGTCGAACACCAGAACGGTCTCGTGACCCTTCTTGTCCAGCCCGTAGGCCAGCGCCGCGGCCGTCGGCTCGTTGATGATGCGTAGCACCTCAAGCCCGGCGATTCGCCCGGCGTCCCGGGTCGCCGTGCGCTGCGCATCGTTGAAATACGCCGGCACGGTGATGACTGCCTTGGTGACCTTCTCGCCAAGGTTGCGGCCCGCGTCGTCGGCCAGCTTGCGCAGCACCTGGGCGCTGATCTCCTCGGGCGCGTACAGCTTGCCCTTCACGTCGAAGCGGACGGCACCGTCCGGCCCCTCGACCACGTCGAAGGTCACCGCCTTGGCCTCCTCGGTCACCTCTGAGTACTTGCGCCCGACAAATCGCTTCGCCGAGTAGATCGTTCCCTTCGGGTTCAGGATCGCCTGGCGGCGGGCCAGCTGGCCGACCAACCGCTCACCGCTGTCGGTGAACGCCACCGCCGAGGGCGTCGTACGCGCACCCTCACTGTTGACAATGACCGTCGGCTCGCGACCCTCCATCGTCGCGATCACCGAGTTCGTGGTACCGAGATCGATTCCAACTGCCCTAGCCATTGCAACCCCCATTGCGGCGGCGAGCACACACGTCTGCCCGGCTGGCGGTATCCGGTCCCCTTCAGGCTCGCACCGCAGGCGGCCACAGGGGTGGGTTTGCCAAACCAACCCACGGCTTTCAGGTCCGCGACAACCGAGCGCGGTAGCGGCGAGGAGAACCCCGAATGCACGACCGCAGCCTCGGGCCATGATCAGCGCTCCTGGCGGCCGATGATGCCGGCACCACACACCACATCACGGCGATTCGCCGTGACCGGTAGCTACGGCCTGGCCGCACCAGCGGCCGGGCGCGTCATCGTATGGGTCGTGGGCCTACTCCTCGCGGCCGTGGCGTCGACGCCGCCGTCGCCTTCATACTCGAGGACGCCTACGGCAACCACTCCTGCCGCTGGCCCGGCGCGGGCGAGGCTACGATGCCGTCACCGGCGACCCGCCGAGCACATCGCATCAGCTAACCACCAGTCCGGTGTCAGGGAACCAACTCTGATCAGCCACGCGACCCAATAGGACCGTCCACAGTAGACAGCAGGCGCATCCGCATGTATCACAGCGCACCGGCCGTGCGCCGATGTCGAGTAGGTGCTGGACGAAAGCGCTGCTACCGATCACGGCGGACAGGATGATCGAATACCACGGTTGACGGCTCTGGCGTGTCGCGAGGGAGTGCAGGAACTCCGACGGCTCGTGCGATCGAGGGCGGTGACCCAGATGACGTTCAGGACGTTGGCCTTGCCTGGCGTGCCTTCCGAGCGTTCCTCGCGGTGCCGCTGACCGGTCTCTACGACCGCTAGGAGAATGACGTGGAGGCGGACACGCTAGTCATCGAGTTTCCTGTCACCGGTTGGTTGGACGACAGGCCAGGGCTGCTGATCGCGCGGCGGTTCGCCACTACCTTCGGTCCAGTGGCACGATGGTGTGCCGGTCGAGCCGTCGGGCGATGGGGACGATCTTGTTCTCGCCGGCCCGGTCCAAATCCAGACGGAACTCAGATTCCAGCACGGCACCACCGCAGATGCCGACGAGTGCTGGACGGCGGCGCGCAGCGGCCCACTTCGACGAGGCCGATCTGTCCGAAGCTGAGGAGTTCGTGACGGTGCTGCGGCTAGACCGGCCAGTCACACCAGAATCGAACTCACAGCCTGCAATTGAGGCTGGTCGCACTACACTCTCCGGCGATCCGGTAAACCGATCATGCGGTCCACGACCGAAGGCCGACATCTGAGATTTACGTAGCGCCGTTACTGTCACGTCTGCCGTCAGAGTCCGCCAGCCTCGCTTGCTGTTAGGAGCTCATCTCTAAATGGCCGCGCTTTGGTTCCCGGTTCCGCCGCTGGCTGGCGATGTCGTGCGGCTGCGTCCTTGGGGCGAGGCCGACGTGCCGGGCATGGTGCTGGCGTTCAGTGATCCGGTGATGCAGCGGTTCTCATGGCGGAATACCCCGTACACCGAGACTGACGCGCGCGACTACCTCGTTGAGCAGGAAGAGGCCCGCTTGCGTGGCGAGGCGCTGAACTTTGCGCTGGTGGAACCGCGCGACCAGAACGTGGTGCTCGAGGCGGGCGATGAGCTGCTCCAGCACGTGGCCGTGCGGCTCCAGCGGGCCTTGCGGCCCACAGATCTCCTGGCCCGCTTCGGCGGGGATGAGTTCGTGGTGGTGCTCGGCGAAGTCCAACGCCTCGGTGACGTGACAGACGTAGGTCATCGCTTGGTACGCGTGCTCGACGATCCGGTCATGCTCGACGGCGAGCGGGTCACGGTCTCGGCGAGCATAGGCGGAGTGGTCGGCGTTCGGGGCGAGACCACGGGAAGCGACATGTTGCGTGACTCGGACGCGGCGATGTACGTCGCGAAGGCGCGCGGTCCGGGCGCGGTCGAGGTCTTCGACGATGCCGCCTCGCACCGGTCCCTCGACCGGCTCAGCATCCGATCGGAACTGCTACGCGCCCTGGACCGCGACCAGTTCGACGTGCTGTACCAACCGATTGTCGAACTCGACACGGAGCGTCCGGTCGCGTTCGAGGCACTGCTGCGGTGGAACCATCCCGATCGCGGTCCGATCCCACCAGACATCTTCATTCCTCTCGCTGAGGAGACCGGCGAGATCGTCCCGATCGGGACCTGGGTGTTGGAGCAGGCCTGCCGGCAACTCGGCGTCTGGCAACGGCTGCCGGGCTGCCGCGACCTACAACTCAATGTGAACCTCTCAGTCGCGCAGCTGCGGCAGAATGACGCGGCCGAGCGCATTCTCTCGGTCATGCGTACCGTCGGGGTGGATCCGTCGGACGTGTGGCTCGAGGTCACCGAGAGAAGCCGGGCGGACGATGACGTCACGGTCCCTACCCAGAACCTGCTTGTCGGGGGCATCCATTTCGCACTGGATGACTTTGGCAGTTCCTACTCCAATCTCACGTACCTCAAACAGTTTCCGGCGGAGTGCCTGAAGATTGATCGATCATTTACCAGTGGCGTCGCCGGCGAGGGAACCGACCAGAGCATCGTGCGGGCGATCCTCGCCATAGCGGACTCGCTGCGCCTCGAGGTCGTCGCCGAGGGCATCGAACGATCCGCCCAGCGCGACGCCCTGCTCTCGCTGGGGTGTCGACTCGGCCAGGGCTACCTCTTTGCGCCGGCGTTGTCCGCGTCGGCCGCCACGCAGCTGCTCGTCGTGTCGCGCGATGCCGCCCCTCGACCGGTCCCATCCGCCCGGCGCCGGTCGACCGCCCAGGATGCGCAAGCCAACGCGACGCATCTGAAGGCGGAGTTCGGCCGGTCGTAGTAGCGGTGAGCTGGGCAGTGCCTACGGCTGGTCTTCGCGACGGCCTGACTACCCAGGAGGTGGTCGGAGCCCTGTATGCGCCAACGTCGCTGCGGCTGGGCAACCGGACCCTACCGACGCGCCGACATTCCTGGCCGTCTGCGCGCCGACCGCCGAGCTTCGCCTGATCGTTGTCACAGAGCGCCGACCGGCCAAGATGGTCACCGCGCCGCGCATCGACCTCGACACCCAAGCCGCAGGCGGCCAGCTCCCTGGCCAATCGAGACGCCGCATAGACACGGGTCCAGCCTCGCGAGGAGATTGCTCGCCTGCTCCAGGATGCTCCGCACCGGCGCCTCCATCACGCCCAATCACTCGTCGTCGCCGCGCATCCAGTTGCCATCGTGCGGAGCGTGCGGAGTGATCGCGTTCTCGTAGTCCTGATCCCGGCGGAGCGGGTGGCCGTGGCTACGGTTCGGGTCAGGAAACAGGACCTCCTCAACCTCGTCCAGGTTGAGGCTGTAGTCGAACGGCGACCCGCCGGCCACGATCACGCCACCCAGGTAGGGGTTCTCGATCCTGTACTTGCCAAAGTCGTTCGCGTACGGATCACGCCGCGCGGACTTCGACAGGCGCAGCCCTTGCCGTGCCGCCGCGCGCCGCAGCCGCTTCTCCCGTGTGACCTCGTTGACTTCCATCTCATGCGTCTCTACGCCGTGGTTTGGCCGTGTCCTCCCAAGCGTTACTCGGAGACTACGGGACGTCCAGGCAAATTGATCAACTCGCCTCTGCCGCGTGACCCGTTCGGCGGGAGGCCACGCCAAACAAGGCGGATTGGGGCTACCCAGAAGACGCTTGCCCGCGGCGGCGGACGCGCTCGAGGAGCGCCCACACAAGGAGGCCATTCAGCAGGTTCAACCGTCGGGGCATAAGTCGGACGCTGGCGCGGGTGGTGCGATGTGCCAGCCCTGCCCAAGGTCGCATCCGAGGTCGAAGAGGATTTCCTGGGTCTCGGCATCAGCGATGCCCTCCGCAACGGTGCGAAGGCCAAGGGCATGGGCCATGATGATCATCGACATGACGAGGGCGGCGTCGCCAGTATTGCTGAGCATCGACGAGATGAAGCTGCGGTCGATCTTGATTTCCCGTATGGGAAGAAGGCGAAGGTGGTGCAGCGATGAGTATCCGGTGCCGAAGTCGTCGAGAGATACGGCCACGCCGAGGTCAGTGATGCGTCTCAGCACGGTGGCGGCTCGGGCGGGCTCAGATGAGACGGCGCTTTCGGTTACCTCGACCTGCAGTAGCTCCGGTGGTATGTCGTGGTATGAGAGGCGCTCAGCAATACGGTCGACGATCTCCTCGGTGTACAGGTCCCGCGCACTCACATTGATTGATACTCGAGGGCTGAAGCCCACACGGCGCCACGCGGCTAGTTGGGCCGTGGCCTCGTCGATGACGCGTGCCGTGAGCAAGCGCATGGTCGAGGTATTCTCCACGACCTGAAGAATGGTTCGCGGTTCGATCGCCCCACGTTCAGGATGCGTCCAGCGCAGGAGCGCCTCGACACCGTCGACGTCACCCGTACGCAGAAGGATTTGAGGTTGGTAATGCCATGTGATTCCGCCGTTTGGTGACACCAATGACTCGCGAAACTCCGCCAGCAACCGTAGCGAGTCTGGTTGGCCCGCTGAACGCGGAGGATCGTGCAATGCGACAGCATTTGAATGACGTTTGGCCTCGTGCATGGACTTGTCGGCGTTTCGCAAGACCGCAGAGAAGTCCTCCGCAGGAGACTCGCGGATCGCTATGCCGACCGAGGCCGTAACGTCCACGCTGAGCTCGTTCAGTCGCACCGGCTCTCCGACCACGGTCGCGACCCGCTCGGCCATGCGGCGTGCCTTTGCCACGTCGTCGACCCGAGTGAGGATCGCGAACTCGTCGCCGCCAAGTCGACCGGCCACCGTTTCCTGGTCGATGGCCGCGTCCACGGCTGTGTCCGTGACTACGTCCGTGGGGGCGTCCGTAGCGGTGTCCAAGGTGACCAGCCGTCTCGCCACGACCGTCAAGAGTTCATCTCCGACCTCGTGTCCGAGCGAGTCGTTGACGCTCTTGAATCTATCGAGGTCGATCAGGAGCAGGGCCACCCGGCCGTCTGCCCTTACTCCGCGCTCAGACTCCGCCGCCATTCGGTCAAAGGACTCCTTAAGCATGGTGCGGTTGGCCACCGAGGTCAGTGGATCGAGTCGGCTTTCTCGATCGCGGTCCGCCCATAGGCGAGCCATCTGTTGGGCTGCGGCCAGCGGGATAAGAACCAATGGGAGGAGGGCGACGTTGACCTCGGCGGCGATGGCCAGAAACGGTCCGAGCGCGAGCAAGGCAGCCTTGAGGAACAAGAGGACGCCAAGGTGGTCCCGCGCCAACACGGGAAATCGAGGCAGGCCGCGAGCGGCGACTTGCAGTAGCAGTCCCACACCGAGGTAGGTCAGGAGCCAGGCGACGATGGCGGCTATCACAGCCATCGCTTCGGCCAGGCTGGCCCACGCGCTTCGAACCACCTGCGGTCCGAAGCCGGCGATGTTGAGTACCACCGCCGCAGCTAGGAGCGACGCCGAGAACTGTAAGGCCTTCGCGACGCCGCGAAGGGGCGACAGTCCGGTGCGCCAGTCGACCACGGCCACCGACGCGAGTTGCGCCACGATCGCGGTAACGAGACCGTGTGTCAGGAGAGCGGCAAAGCTGAAGCAGACCGCAGGATTGATGACGAGCGTTGTCCCGCTACGGGTTGTTGTTACCGAAGCGAATAGCCCAGCAGCGACCGCCATGATGACCAAGGCGAGTTCGGCCGTGATGAAGGTTGGCCTGATCGAGTCCACCGCTAGCGCGCCAACTGCCACGACGCCGAGCGCCACGGCGATGACCTTCCACAGGAGCCGGTGGCGAGTACGCCAGTGATCGATCCTGCGTGTGTTGGCTAACGCCACTGTCCTCACCTGTATGGCGCGCATGCTCGTGCCGGAGTACCTCCGTCCAAAGCACCGCCGCTCGTCACTCTCTTGGGCCAATTCTCCCCCACGGATCGTGCGTGGGTGAAGCATCGGCGGTGCGCACGACGGCGGCACCCCGGCGCGGACAGCGCACACGGTGCAGAACCACGATCCGGGTCCTAAACGGAATGGCCGGGTACATAAGTCGGCGGGTCCGGGCCGGGCCTACATGCGGCGTACGATTATCGCGAGATCCACATAGCGAGGCTGACGTTGGCGCGGGGGCCTCCCGACGGAGCCACTTCGACGTGCGCGCCCGAACCCACCGCGAAATTACTACGTTGGCCGCCTCCGCAGGCGTCGCTCGAAATGTGCCGGGGGTGGGACCTGAGCAGCGACATACCAGATGACTTGGCGATGGCCATGGCGCTCGGCGGCGAGATGGGGCGTCGACTGCGTGAGTACGACTGGGACGCACACCCACTGGGGCCCATGTCGACGTGGCCCGCGGAGGTGCGGGCGACGGTCGCCGTCGCCCTGACGTCGCGGTTTCCGATCGTGTTGTGGCTGGGCGCCGAAGAGCTGTTCTTGGTATACAACGACACCTATATCCCAATGCTGGGCGACAAGCATCCCGCCGCATTGGGCCAGCCCGGGCTTAGAGTATGGTGGGACATCTGGGACCTGATTGGACCGATGCTCGCCGGCGTCGTGGCGACCGGTCGAGCCACCTGGTCAGATGACTTGAGGCTGGCGCTGGTGATCGCAGGACAGCGCCAAGAGCGCTACTTCACTTTTAGCTACGGCCCCATCGTGGCAGCGGCCGGAGAAGTGACCGGAGTATTCTGCGCCGTGACCGAGACGACAGAGCGCGTTCTCGGTGAGCGACGACTTCAGATATTGAATACCGCAGCGGCGGCGCTGATGGAAACGCGATCCGTCGAGGACGCGGTGGCGGCGACGATACAGGCATGTAGCGGTGGTCATCCGGACCTACCATTCGTCGCAGTGTATGTCGGGGGCACCGACATCAATGAGGGAGTCCTGCGCGGGGCGACCGAGCGAGTAGTCGGGTTACTTCCGACGTCATTGGCGGACTTAGTCGGGTCGGCGGATTCGTCGGTAATTTTCAAATCCACGCTTGTCATTGACGATCTCGAGCGGGTTGCCACGTCGCTCCCATCGGTATTCGGCGAGAACCGCCCACGGCAAGCGCTGGTGATGCCGTTGAGCGACGCCGCCTCGAAAGAGGTCATGGGCTGCATGGTTATCGGCCTGAACGCGTACCGTCCACTCGACGACCAGTACCAAGCATTCTGCCAATTGCTGGCCGATCAGGTATCAGCGGCCTTCACCACGGCGCACTCGTACGATCAACAGCGTCAACGCGCGGAGATGCTGGCACAACTTGATCGAGCGAAGACGACGTTCCTTACTAACGTTAGTCACGAGTTTCGCACGCCCTTGACGCTGTTGCTTGGCCCACTCGATGACGCCATCCGTGACGCGGATCAGCCGTTGCAGCGTTATCGGCTGGACTTGGCGCGGCGCAACGCGGACCGGTTGCTACGTTTGGTCAATTCGCTACTGGAGTTCTCCCGTATTGAAGCTGGTCGGGTCACGGCCTCGCCCGTGACCGTTGACGTCGGTGCGCTCACCGCGCAGATCGCGTCGTCCTTC
>Ga0075431_100006742_pt1 | contig 11405 bp, 5 predicted proteins | sample RhiMetdeltSRZDD5_FD_75297 | JGI IMG/M metagenome (GOLD analysis project Ga0075431, IMG submission 75297) | Populus rhizosphere microbial communities from Tennessee, USA - Rhizosphere MetaG P. deltoides SRZDD5 | ecosystem: Host-associated > Plants > Roots > Rhizosphere > Soil | place: USA...
CTCTCGTACGAGACGGCCGTCGTGATCGTGGGCGCGGCAATGATGGCGTACGTCATCTTTGGCGGGATGATCGCGACAACGTGGGTGCAGATCGTGAAGGCCCTGCTCCTGCTGGGCGGCGCGGCGCTCCTGGCCATTCTCGTGCTCGCGCGGTTCGGGATGAACCCGCTTGCCCTGTTTGCCGCGGCCGCATCGCGGTACGGAGACGCCGTGCTCGCGCCCGGACGTCTCGTGGCCGCCCCACTCGATGCCGTGTCGCTGGGCATGGCGCTCATGTTCGGGACGGCGGGGTTGCCGCACATCCTGATGCGCTTCTACACCGTGCCCGATGGGCGCGCGGCGCGCACGTCCGTCGTCTACGCGACGGGACTCATCGGCTTCTTCTACCTCATGACGTTCGTGCTCGGGTTCGGGGCGATGGTGCTCGTCGGGCCCGAGGCGATCCGTGGCGTCGACCCCGGTGGCAACATGGCGGCGCCGCTGCTTGCCGAAGTGTTGGGTGGCACACCGTTTCTCGGCTTCATCGCCGCGGTGGCGTTCGCGACGATTCTCGCCGTCGTCGCGGGGCTCACGCTCTCCGGCGCCGCCGCGCTGTCGCACGACCTCTGGGTGAACGTCATACGCCACGGCGAGGCCGATTCGCGCGAGCAGCTCAAGGTCGCGCGCGTCGCGACCATCGCGCTCGGCGTCGTGGCCGTGGTGCTCGGAATCCTGTTCAAGGGGCAGAACGTCGCCTACATGGTATCGCTTGCCTTCGCGATCGCCGCGAGCGGCAATTTCCCGGCACTGGTGCTGTCGATCTTCTGGCGGCGATGCACCACGGAGGGGATCGTCTCCAGCATGGTGATCGGGACGGCGACGACGCTCCTGCTCATCTGGCTCTCGCCGACGATCCAGGTGGACATCCTCAAGCACGAGGGTGCGTGGTTCCCGCTCAAGAACCCGGCGCTCGTAACGATCCCGCTGTCGTTCGCGGTTGGGATTCTCGTGTCGCTTGCCACGCGCGACGACGTCGCGTACGAGAAGTTCGCGGCGGCGGAGCGGCGAATGCATGTGGGGGCGGATTAACATCAGCCATCAGCCATCAGCCATCAGCGCTGATGGCTGATGGCTGATGGCTGATGGCTGATGGCTGATATGCTGCCCGCTTCACTCTCCGAGCTCAACGCAGCCCTCCTCCAAGCGGTCATCACGCTCGGCATCGCACTGCTGTCGGCGTTCCTGTACGCGCAGTTTCGCAAGCGCTACTTCCTCTGGTGGGCGATCGCGTGGGCGCTGTATCTGCTCCGCATTGGCGCGATCGGTGGGTTTCTCATCACCGCTCGCGAGCCGTGGCTCTACGTTCACCAGGTGCTCACGGGCTGGACCGCGCTTGCGCTTCTCGGCGCGGCGCTCGCGTTCTCACAACAGCTTGCGTGGCGACCGTGGCACGTACTCCTGCTGCTGTTCCCGCCGTTATGGTCGTACGTCGCGATCTACCGCCTGGAGAATTTTCTTCTCGCCGCCGGCCCCGCCGTCGTGTTTCTCAGCGTCGCCACGTTATGGACGGGCTGGGTGTTCTGGCGCCATCACCGGCGGGTCGCGTCGCGTGCTGCGGGCATCGTCGCCTGGGTGCTCGCCCTATGGGGCCTCCACCACCTCGATTACCCGCTGCTGCGGGCCCGCGGCGCCTGGAACCCGTGGGGCTACTATCTCGACATCGGGTTCATTCTCGCGCTTGGCGCCGGCATCCTTCTCCTCGTCGTCGAGGATCTCCGTCGTGGCCTCGCGACGCTCTCCGCGCTGTCGGGGGATTTGCAGGCGGCGAGTCAGGGGAATGGTGCCGCCGAGAACGGCCGCTCAGTCGACGTTGTCGCCACACTGCTGGCACGACCGCTCGCACTTGGCGGTGTGCGCGGGAGTGCGCTGGTCCTGCCCTCTGACCCGAGCGGGCAGACGCACCTCGAGGGGCCTAACGATGCAGCAACGATCGTCCGCGGGCTCGGTGAGTGTGCGGCTTGGGCCGGACGAGGCGCGGTCGGGCCGGCTTGGGAGCCAATGCGGCGCGCCGCGGCGTCAGGGTCACCGGCAGTGGCGCGCGATTGGCCGGATCCGTTCGTCCCGGGGCAGCGGACGTATGCGTACGTGGCCGTGCTACCAATTCTTCGTGAGGCAGTGCACGTGGGCGCCCTCGTCATCGTGGGAGACGCAGGCGACCCGTTCACCGCACTCGGCGACGAGTTTCTTCGCACGCTCGGCCGGCAGGTGGGCGCCGCATTGGAGAACGCCGACCTGACCAACCGACTCGCGACGCGAACGCGCCAGCTCGAACAGCTCTCCGCTCGAATGGTGCGACAGCACGAGGAGGAGCGCCGCCGAATCGCGCTCGAACTGCACGACGAGACGGCCCAGGCCTTCGCCGCCGTGAAGCTGCAGCTTGGTGTCCTCCGCGAGACGGTGGGCCCCGAGCTCGCGCCGCGCATGGATCGTGTGCTCGAGCTCGTCGACACGGGGATGCGGAGCATTCGCAACGTGACGCGCGACCTTCGGCCGCCTCTGCTCGACCAGCTCGGACTCCTGCCGGCGCTGCGAGCGCTCGTCGATGGCTTCGTCGAGCGAACGGGGCTCGCCGTGACGTTCGATGCGCCGGACAGGCTCCCGGCGCTCTCACCGGACGCGGAGCTCGCGCTCTTCCGCGCGCTCCAGGAGGCGTTGTCGAACGTGGCGAGGCACGCGGGTGCGCGATCGGTCACAGTCCGACTGGCCCACGATGGCGCGGTGCTCGACCTCGAGGTCCGAGATGACGGTCGCGGGCTGGCAGGAGCGGCCGGGACCGCACATCGTTCTCAAGGGCTCGAGTCGGGCCTCGGTCTCGCCGGCATGGCCGAACGGTTGGGCGCGTTAGGCGGGACGATGGCGATTGGTGATGCGGCCGACGGTGGTGCGCGGCTGACGGTCAGACTGCCCCTGGCGCAGGTTGCGGTATGAATGCAGAACCGAGGATTCGCGTGCTCGTGGCCGACGACCACGCGCTGGTGCGTGAAGGCATCCGTCATGTCCTGGCGTCGGCGCACGGGTTCGACATCGCAGGCGAGGCGGGCGGCGGCGCCGAAGCCGTCAAGCTTGCGGGCGAATGCGCGCCGGACGTGATCCTGCTCGATGTCTCGATGCCTGATGGAGGCGGACTGGAGGTGATCGGCGACATTCGCCGCGTCGCGCCCGATGCCCGCGTGATCATTCTGAGCGTTCACGACGAGGCCGAGTACGTCCTTCAGGGTGTTCGCGCCGGCGCGCACGGGTACCTGCGGAAGGACTCGTCACCCGCGGAGCTCCGCGACGCGGTGCGCGCGGTCGATCGCGGTGAGTCCGTGTTCAGTCCGGCGATGGCGACCCGGTTGAGCGATGCGCTGCGCGTGGAATCGGACCGCAATGCACGGGCGTCGAAGCTATCGCTTCTCACAGCGCGCGAGCGCGACGTGCTCGAAGGCATCGTGAGCGGCGAAACCAACAAGGAAATCGCCGGTCGATTCGGTATCAGCCCGCGCACGGTCGAGGCGCACCGCGAGAGCCTGATGAGGAAGCTGGAGATCCGCAGCGTGGCCGGGCTGACGCGCCTCGCGGTCGAAGAGGGGCTCATCACGGCCTGACCGTCGGCCAACGCGGCAGCGGGGTCAGACGCCATTGAAATTCCCAACGGGGTCTGACCCCGGTGCTCAGCCCGGAGGGCGTCCCGGCTTCCGGTTCTCCATGATCGTCCACGGGAACCGGCGCTCGCGTCGCCCGTGCCCGCCACGGTAACCGTGCAGGCTGATCTCGAATGCCTCGTGCAGGATCACGCGCAGGAGGGCGATGGTATCGCTCGGCGGCGAACCGGTGAGCATCGACGCATCCGTCGCGACGCGCTCGACCTCGGCGACAAGGGTCTCGTGCTCGCGCCGCAGCTCTTCCTCTGTCCACCCGAGTCGGCGCCGTTGGGCGCCGTGACGCTCCGCGATGAGGTGCTGAATGGCCGTGCCGTCGACGAGCAGCGGCAGGCGCGTGGCGGCGCGCTCATCGAGGATGGCGAACAGTTGTCCGATGTCGCTCAGATACGTCGCGATATGGTCCTCGAGCTCGGCGCGTGTCACCTCGCGCGCGCGAGTCATTTGCGGATCACCGCGAAGGTTGTCCACGACCGCGGCGACGATGTCGGGGGCGGTCGCGACGAGCAGCTCGCCTAACGCGACACGGCCGGCACGCGTCCCCGCAATGCGGGCGGTCGCGAGCTGTGCGCGCGGCGTGCGCTGATCGGGATGTGGCGTCGGCTCGAGCAGCGCCGTCGCCGGGCGATCGCGCTCCCACGCAGGCAGCCAGAGCGTGAACGTCGTGCCCTGGCCAACCCGACTCGTCACTGAGATTTCGCCGCCCATCAGGCGCGCGAAGCGGCGGCTGATCGCGAGGCCGAGGCCGGACCCACCGCGGGATCGCGTGTGGCTCGCATCGAGCTGGACGAACGGCTCGAAGATCGTTTCGAGATGCTCGGGCTCGATACCGATACCGGTATCGGTCACGGCGATCCGTAGCCACGAGCCGAGTCGTGCGGGCTGGAACGGCGATTTGCCTTCGACGCGGTCGCACCGGAGCGCGATGCGTCCGCCTGGGCGCGTGAACTTCACGGCGTTCGCCAACAGGTTGAGCAGGATCTGTCTGACGCGGCGTTCATCGCCGGCCAGCTCGCCGAGCATGTCCGTGCAGCGGCTCGCGTCAATGTCCACTCCGCCGTTCGCGGCCAGTGGGCGCACGAGCGTGACGGCTGCGTTGACGACACGCGAAGACGCGACCGGCCCCACTTCCACGCGCATCTGCCCCGCCTCGACCTTCGCGATGTCCAGCACTTCCTCGATCAGGCCAAGGAGGTGTCGTCCGCTCGACCGTGTGCGTTCGACGAAGTCGCGCTGGGCGGGCTCGAGCGGACCGGCGAGCCCGTCGAGCAACAGCGACGCATAGCCAAGGATCGCGTTGAGCGGCGTTCGGAGCTCGTGCGACATCGTCGCGAGGAAGGCGGACTTCGCGCGGTTCGCCGACTCAGCGGAGACCTGTGCGGCCCGCGCCGATTCCGCGGTGGCGGCCAACTCCGCATTCGCGCGGCGAAGTGCCTGCACCGTCAGCTCGAGCTCACTGGCCGTTGCTTCGAGCTCGCCCGTCTGCTCCTCGAGCTGTCGCCGATAGAGCTGGAGCGCGTCGGCCATTCGCGCGCGCGCGACCGCGGGCCCGGCACCCGCGGCTACGAGCTCGAGGAAGAAACGGTCATCGTCGCTGTACCGGCGTCGAGTCCGAGCGCCCACGTACAACACGCCGACCGGTCGTCCCTGATCACTCACCGGCACGCCGAGTACCGACGCAACGCGCTCGAGCGTGAGCACGCTCGGCACGTCGTCCATCTCTCGAACGTCGGGGACGATGACCGCCTCGTGGCGTTGGGCGATCTTCCCGATCAGTCCGCGGCCGAGCGGGATGCGAATCGCCGTGGCCTCGTCACTCGTGCTCCCTCGCGTAGCGCGTGTGACGAGCACGGTGGCAGGGTTGCCATCCTCGAGGAGCAGCAGCGCCACGATGTCCGGCTCGAGGGCGCGATGGACCCCATCGACGAGCGCCTCCATCGCCGTCGCCAACGTGGGCTCGGCAATGACTGCCTCGGTGATGCGTAGCGCCGCGGCGAGACGCGACGGGCTGCGCTCGGCGAGCTCACGCGCGAGGCTCTCAGCGCCGCTCGATGAAGGATAGGGCTCATCCTCGGCGCGGTTGGGGTCGTGCACGTCCCGAGTCGGATCGAGTGGGGGCGGCATTCGCGAGAGCGTCGGGACACCTTCGAGTCTATCGAGCCAGCGGCCACAGGGATCGAGTGCCAGGCGGATCCATAGCACTCGCCGCGCGGTCGCGACGGTCGCAAGAGTCCGGCCGTCGGGTGCTCGCGGTCCGTAATTGTACAGAGGCCGCACTCCGTACCGTGCCGAATGCCCCGCGCGTTCCACGCGGCCTATGGTAGTGTCGGCGTCGAGGTGTCTGTGAGACGCATCTCACGCGCCAGACTCGCTCGCTGCTTCGTCTCGGCTCCGGAGTCCTCTACACCATGTATCTCACCAAGCTTGTGCGTCGGACGACGCATCTACGGTTCGGTCTGGTTCAGGCGCGGCTCGATGCACCGCTCACGTTTCCACGCGCGCTGCTCGTGGCAGGTGCCGGACTGGCTCTGGTCGTCGGCATCCCGCACGCGGCGCTTTCGCAGGCCACTCGTGATTCTGTGCGATCCGATTCCGCGCGCACGGATTCGACGCGCCGCGTGACGTCGCTGCAGCAGGTCACGGTAACGGCAACGCGAACGGCGAAGGACGTCTTCGACGCACCGAACGCGGTGTCCATCATCGATTCGGCCACGCTGCGAGAACGGCTTCCTAACACGCCCGTCGATCTGTTTCGCGATCTCCCCGGACTCGACATCACGGGTGTCGGAACGAATCAGACGCGTCCCACGATTCGTGGGTTGAGCGGTCAACGCGTTCTGCTGCTCGAGGATGGGCTTCGACTCAACAACTCGCGGCGCCAGCAGGACTTCGGTGAACTGCCCGCGCTCGCGGGCATTTCCGGAATCGACCGCGTGGAAGTCGTGCGCGGTCCGGCCTCGGTGCTGTACGGCACGGATGCGATCGGCGGCGTGGTAAACATCATCACCGCGCAGCCGCCGTCGTCAGGCAGCGACGGCGTCCGCGGCTGGGCGGCATTCCGCTACTCGACCGTGGACAAGCAGCAAACGCCAAGCGGTGGTGTCGACGGCCGCACGGGACGGCTCTCGTTTCGCGCGACGGGCGCGTACCGTGAGACCGACTCGTACGACGCCCCGTCGGGGACGTTTGGCGACATCACTCTCGCGAACGACGTCAAGGTGAACGACACGGGGGTACGCGACTTCTCGTACAACGCCTCCGCCGCGTGGGACCTCGGGCGACGGCAGTCAGTCTTCGCCCGCGCCGAGCGCTACGAGGCGCGGCACGCGGGCTTCGGCTATGTCGAGAACGATGACCTCGGAGCGACCGGCGCCCCGACGATCCAGATCACCTACCCGCGGCAGGAGGTGCAACGCTACTCGTTAGGGTGGCGAGCGCTCGCCCTCGGGACGGCGGTGGCCGATCGCGTGGAAGTCACGACCTACCTCCAGGAAAACAGCCGCGACCTCAACCTGGACGTGTTCGTCCCATTCGGTCCGGGGACCCCGCCGGGCGCAGGCGTCACGTCGGAGCAACGTAACTTCACCGATCTTCGAACGATCGGCTTCCGAGCCGAGGCAACGAAGATCATTGCCGGGCGGCATCTGCTCACGTACGGCGCCGACGCGTTCCGCGACCACTCGGACAACAGCGACTCGAGCCGCACGGTGGTGACGGGGTTCGGCCCACCGCAGACCCGGGTCAGCACCCGCCCGCAGGTGCCTAACGCGTCGTTCCGCAGTGCGGGACTGTTCGCGCAGGGCGACCTCCGCGTTCACGATCGGCTGTCGTTCGTCCTCGGCGGACGCGTGCAGGACATCCTCGCGAAGACCCGCGAGACGCCGGGGTTGACTGATCCGGCCTACGAGAGCCGCGACCGCACGGCGGTCGGGACCGCGAACGCGGTGATCCGCGCGGCCACGGGATTGAACCTCATCGCGGGCGTCGGCCGCGGGTTCCGTTCGCCGAATCTCGTCGAGCGGTTCTTCGAGGGGCCCACACCGGAGGGCTCGGGCTACCAGCAGCGCAACCTCGACCTCGAGCCCGAGACGAGCATCAACGTCGACGTCGGGGCGCGGTGGCGCCACTCCTCGCTTTACGCGGAGGGATTCGTCTTCCGGAACGACGTGCGGGACGGGATCGCCATCGAGGCAACCGGCGACACGATCAACCGCCTACCGGTCTACCAGAACGTCAACGTGGACCGCCTCCGATTCACCGGGTTCGAGCTGACCGCGGGCGCGCGCGCGGTCCGGACGATCGATCTCGCCGCGACTGTGACGCGTCTGGACTCGAAGAACGTGACCGACCCGAACAGCCCGGTCGGCGACACGTACTCGACGAAGGTTGGGTTCAGCGCCGATTGGCGTCCGATGCGTGACCGCTTCGCGCTCGGGTACTCCCTGCGGCACAATGGCGAGCAGAAGGACGTGATCGCCGGGAGCAGCCCGGTCGGCGCGGTGTTGCCGTCATTCACCGTGCATGGCCTCCGGGGTCGAGCGACGCTCCTCGATCGGGGGCGGAACCGGACGTCCCTCGTCGTCAACCTGGACAACGTCACGAACGAACTGTACGCGGAGTTCGCGAACGCCTCGTTCTTCCGACCAGAGCCGCGTCGGAACGTGACGACGTCGCTCGTCATCGAGTTCTGACCGAACCGGTGCGAAACGCCGTCCACTTCGTTCCGATCGTCACCACGGTCGTGTCGCTCGCGTTCGCGAGCGTCGTGCTTGCGCGGTGGATGGATCGCCAGACGCCTCATCTACTCTGGTGGGGCATCGGCATGCTGACGTACGGAGCGGGCACGATCACCGAGTCGGTGACGACAATCCTCGGGTGGAACGAGCCGACGTTTCGCGCGTGGTACATCTCGGGCGCGCTTCTCGGGGGCGCGCCGCTGGCGCAGGGCTCGGTCTACCTGCACCTCGACCGTCGGACAGCCAACCGACTCACAGCATTGGTCGGGTCGGTGATCCTGATCGCGAGCGTCTGTGTTCTGATCTCGCCGATCGACTACAGGCACGTCGAACAGTTCAGGCTGTCAGGGAAAGTGTTCGAGTGGCCTTGGGTTCGACTGTTCAGCCCGTTCATCAACTTGTACGCGGTGGTTTTCCTGGTCGGCGGAGCCGTCGTCTCCGCGATTCGATACCGGCGGACTCGCGAGACCTACCACCGATTCGTTGGCAACGTCTACATCGCGATCGGCGCGATACTGCCCGGAATCGGCGGCGCGTTCACGCGGTTCGGTCACACGGAAGTCCTGTATGTGACTGAACTGCTCGGCTTGCTTTTCATCTACGTCGGCTACCGGCTCAACACCGCCAGCCATGCCACCAATCCGCTCCCCGTCGTCCGTACTGCGTACTGACATCACTGCTTACTGCTTACTTTCATCAGTAGTGCGTCCGACGTACTGAGCTGATGGCTGATGGCTAATGGCCGCCACGTAGTGGCTGCGCGTCGGTACGAAATACTTACCACGCAGACAGTAGGCAGTAAGCAGTGCCGTCAGTACGGATTACAAACGACGTAGCAGGATGCGTGGTGTTCCGGCCCGGTAACTGCTAGGGTACGGCACGACCTAGCTGATTTGGGATCGTGGCAACCAGTACACCTCCGGCGAGAAGGACCGGCCTTCTCGCGCGCCTTCTCACACGCGCGAAGGGTCGCCAGGAACGCCTGGTCGGTCCCATTCGCGGCGAGCTGCTCGGCGCCGAACGACTCGCCGAGTACGCCCGAGCGCTCGCGCGCCGGCAGCGCGTGCGCCTTCCGGGCCGAACGCGCAAGGTGCCACTCCTCGAGCGACTCGAGGAGACGTACGACCTTCTCCTCGAAGCGCGTGAAGCCCTCGGCGCCGCCGCCGACGACGGAATCGACGTCAGTCCGGCGGGCGAATGGCTCCTCGACAACTTCTACACCGTCGAGGAGCACATCCGTGAGATTCGTGCGACACTCCCGCGCGGGTATTACCGCGAGCTACCTGAGCTCACGAGTGGGCCGCTCGCCCGGTTTCCGCGCGTCTACGAGATCGCCATCGAGCTGATCGCCCACACCGAAGGCCACCTCGATCTCGCGAACACGGAACTGTTCATCCGCGAGTTCCAGCGAGTCACCCCGCTCCGCATCGGGGAGCTCTGGGCGATCCCCGCGATGCTCCGGCTCGGACTCATCGAGAACATCCGGCGGATGACGCGGCGCACGCTCTCGCGGCTCGACGAGGTACGCGCCGCCGATGAGGCGGCCGAGCGCCTCCGGCGTGCGAGCGAAGGCGGATCAAAGGCCCTCGCCGCGGCGCTGCACGAGTTCGTCGACCATACGCCCAAGCTATCGGCCACCTTCGTCGCCCGATTTCTGTCACAGATCAGGAATTACCAGGCGACGTTCACGCCCCTCGTCTGGCTCGAGCAGTGGATCGCGGAAGACCTGATGAGCGCCGAGGAGGCCGTCGCGCGGACGAATCAGCGCGCCGCGCTCACGCGCGTCACCATCGCGAACAGCATCACGAGCTTGCGAACGATCGCGCGGCTCGACTGGAACAGCTTCGTCGAGTCGCAGAGCGCGATCGAGCGGGTTTTGCGGACCGATCCGTCCGGCGACTACCCGCAGATGACGTTCGCGGCCCGAGACCGGTATCGTCACGAGATCGAGCGGCTCGCGAAGCGGACCGAGCGCGATGAAGCGGCCGTCGCCGAGCTGGCGATCTCGGTCGCGGTGCGCGAGCCGGACGAAGGGGCCGCTCGCCGGCGTCGGCACGTCGGCTACTGGCTCATCGACAAAGGGATCGCCGAGCTGGAAGCGGCGGTGGCATATCGGCCGCGCTGGCGTGAACGAGTGCGCCGCGCCGTCGAGCGCCACCCTAACGCGGTCTACTTTCCGGCGCTCGCCGTCGCCACGCTCGCCGCCCTCGCCGCCCTTCTCGCGGTCTCGGGGCAGCTCGGCGCTGCTGCCACCCTCCTCGTGACGCTCGTTACATTCGTCCCCGCGACCGAAATCGGTGTGAGCGCGGTCAACCAGCTCGTCACGATGTTCGTGCGGCCGCGCCCGATCCCGAAGCTCGAGTTCCGGGAGCGCGGGATTCCGCCCGAGGGCCGGACGGCGGTCGTGGTGCCCACGCTCATTGGCAGCGTCGACGCGGCGCGTGAGGCGATCGAACATCTGGAAGTGCAGTTCCTCGCCAATCGCGATCCGCACGTTCACTTCGCGCTGCTCACAGATTTTCCTGACGCGCCGACAGAACTGCGACCGGACGATGGCGAGATTCTGGCCGCCGCAAGCGAGGGCATCGCCGCGCTCAACGCGAACTACGCCGCCAAGGGCGAGCCCGTGTTCTATCTCTTCCATCGACCCCGCCGCTGGAACGAGGCCGAGGGCGTGTGGATGGGATGGGAGCGCAAGCGCGGCAAGCTCGCGGAGTTCAACCGGTTTCTTCGCGGAGGCTCGCGCGAGGCGTTCTCGCACATCGTCGGCGACCCGGCCCCGCTACTCGACGTCCGGTTCGTCATCACGCTCGACTCCGATACAGTGCTCCCGCCTGACGCGGCGCAGTTGCTCGTCGGCGCGATGGCGCATCCCCTCAATCGGCCGGTGTTCGACGAGGAGCGTGGTCGGGTCGTCGAGGGGTACGGAATTCTGCAGCCGCGTGTGGGCGTTTCGCTAACGAGCGCGTTCAAGTCGCGCTTCGCGGCG
>Ga0075431_100006744_pt1 | contig 11403 bp, 12 predicted proteins | sample RhiMetdeltSRZDD5_FD_75297 | JGI IMG/M metagenome (GOLD analysis project Ga0075431, IMG submission 75297) | Populus rhizosphere microbial communities from Tennessee, USA - Rhizosphere MetaG P. deltoides SRZDD5 | ecosystem: Host-associated > Plants > Roots > Rhizosphere > Soil | place: USA...
CGCCCAAAGGCGGCTACGGCGGACGGCTGCTCAACGCAGTGCTGAGATCGAAGGATCGCGTGAGGGTTTATCCCGTCAACCCGAATTACGACGAAATTGGCGGCGTCCGATCTTATGCAGGCATTGCAGAGCTTCCGGAAGCGCCCGATCTCGTCGGCATCGTCGTGCCTTATACGAAAGTGCTGGACACCTTGCGCGAATGTCACCGCAAGGAAGCGGGATCGGCTGTGATCATCTCCGCCGGCTTCGCGGAGCGCGGCACCGACGCAGGGCACGACCTGCAGCGCAAAGTCGCCGCTTTCGCGCGGGAGACCGGGTTTCACTTCACCGGCCCGAACTGCCTCGGCCTCGCGAACGTGCAGGACGATATCTGGCCGACCGCGTCTTCGCGCACGCTTGCGGGTCTCACTGGCTCCATCGCCCTCGTGTGCCAGAGCGGCGCTACCGCTTTCGGTCCCTTTCTGCTGCGCGCCGTCGACAGCGGCATCGGGCTGAGCCATATCATCTCGACCGGCAACGAAATCGACCTCGAGTTTTCGGATTTCGCTCGTTACCTCGTGGACGATCCGGGAACGCGCGTAATCGCAGGCTTCGTGGAAGGCTTCAAGGATGCCCGCAAGTTCCTCGCAGTCGCCGAGCTTGCGGCCGAGCGCGGAAAACCGATCGTGCTCATCAAGATCGGCCGCTCCGAATCCGGTGCGCAGGCGGCGCGTTCGCACACGGCCGCGTTGACCGGCTCCGATCGGCTGTACGACGCAGTCTTCAGGCAATACGGCGTGGTCCGGGTGCAGGACTACGACGAGCTGCTTGAAGTGTCGCAACTTCTCGCCAATTCGCGGAAGCCGCAGAAACGCGGCGTCGCCGTCGTGTCCCATTCCGGCGGCATCAGCTCGCTCACCGCGGACATGCTCGGCCAGGCGGGGCTCGAGCTGCCGCCGCTCACCGACCGCGCGCGCGACGGCATCAACGCCATACTCAAAGATTTCGGCTGGGCCGCGAATCCCGCCGACGTGACCGGCTTCGCACGCCGCGAAGAGTTCGCGCAGATCATGGATTACCTGCTCGAGCAGCCTGAGGTCGGCACGCTCGTCATTGCGAGCGCGGGTGCGGGCAGTCAGGTCGAGCAGGTGGTGGAGCTCAAGCGCCGCACCGAGAAGAATATCGCGTTCCTGTGGACCACGAGCCGTGGAGATACGGCGACTCTTCCGAGGTTGAAGAGCTCGAATGTCCCGATCTTTTATTCGCCCGTAAATCTTGCGCAAGCTCTGAGCAGCCTCATCGATTACCACGCATGGCGAGCGCGGTACCTGAGCCGCGTGCCCGTCGCCGCATCTACGCTGCGCGCGGATCGCGAGCAGAGTTTGTCGCAATTACGCTCGCCTGGAGCCGCGCAGCGCACGCTTTCGGAAAAAGAGACGAAGCAGATCATCGCGACGTGGGGCGTGCCTGTTGCGCGGGAGCTCGCCGCAAGTACGGCCGAAGCTGCCGTAACCGCAGCAGAGCGCCTGGGCTATCCCGTCGTGTTGAAAGTCGACTCCCCGGACATTGCACACAAAACAGAAGCGGATGCTGTGCGCGTGGGCATCCGTGATGCGGCCGAGGTGCGCAGCGCGTTCGCCGAGATCACCGCCAACGCGGCGAACCACGTCCCGCACGCGGCCATCCATGGTGTGCTCGTGCAGGAAATGGTGACCGGCGGAGTGGAAACGATCATCGGCGTCAAGCACGATGCGCAGCTTGGCCCGATGCTCGTCTTCGGAACAGGCGGCGTGCTGGTCGAAGTCTATGACGATGTCGCGTTACGGCGCTGTCCCGTGAGCAACGCGGAAGCACTCGAGATGATCTCCGAAGTGCAAGGCGTGAAGCTCCTCCGCGGCTTTCGCGGCAAACCCGCTGCTGACATCGAGGCGCTTGCGGATGCGCTGGTGCACGTCTCGGAGCTCGCGGCGGCGCTGGGTGGACGACTGGCGGAGCTCGATGTGAACCCCGTCATGGTGCTGCCTCAGGGACAGGGCGTCAAAGCCGTCGACGCGCTGCTCGTGCTGCAGAGCTACTCGGAAGACTGAACGCGCAGATAACGATAGAGCCAGAGCGCGCCCACGAGCACCGAGCCGCCGGGCAATACGATCGCGGCAATCGCCGCAAGATACACAAGGCGGTTGGGGCTCTTAGCTGTGAGCATGCGGCATCGCTTCCCGGGTAACGTCCTCGATGTGGGCGGCGACAGGGTCCCGACGCGAAGGCGTGCGGTTCTGGCGGCGCTCGCGGCGCCAGGTGATCGAGTAGTAAGCGCCGCACAGCAGCCCGAGTATGCAAAGCGTCTGCATCCACGCGACGAGGAAATCGACCATGGCAGCCTCCGTAAGCACGACTTCGCCGTCAGAGTAGCCGCTGAGGTCGGCGAGCCATAGAAGACCGATGGCCTATATCCGATCGTAGAGCGCCGTGGCCGCTGCGACCTTCGGCCTATTGGCTTTTGGAGGGTGTTTCGCTGGCCTGGCTTTTCGCCGCGCTTTTTTGAGCGTCGCGCGCGGCACACGCTTCGGCAGTGGCGAGAACCACGATCGCCCACTCGTCGACGGGCACGTCGATCATGCGGCCCTCCAGCGGCACTGCCGCGGTCCCGGCGGCGACACCCGCCGCGAATGCTTCACGAACACGCCGGTTCCATGCGACGAGCTCGGAAGTCGGTGTGAATGCGGCGTTCACGGGCGCAACCCAGCTTGCGTAAGGGCAGATCACGCCTTTCATGCCGGAGTTGCGCGCTTTCGTGGCCAGCGCATGAATTTCGCTGCCGGGTGCTTCACGCGGACGCACGCTGAGCGGATAGGCCATTCCGATCGCGCCCACTCTGGCGGCTGTCGCCTCGACGGCAACACGGCCCCGTGCATAGACGAACGGGTCGTATTCCGGCAGCGGCTCGATACCGAGGCTTGCGGCAAGATCCCCCTCGTCGAGTGCGACCTGGCTCACGCGCGGGCTCGCGGCCACGATCGAACGCAGATGCCACACGCCTGCCGCCGATTCGATCACCGCAATCAAGCTCACGCTGCCCACGGGAAGCCGGCGTTCGCGCTCGAGCACGGTGACGATCTCGGCAGCCTCCGCCACGTCCGCAGCGGACTCGACACGCGGCACCATGATTCCCGAGAGACCGGGCCACACGCACGCGTCGAGATCTTCGCTCATGGTCGAATCGTTTACGCGCACGAAAATCTCGGCGCCGCCGCGAGCGGCGGGTTGCAGCGCTTCCCTCACTTGCGCTCTTGCTGCAGGCTTGAGCTCGGGCGGGACCCCGCTTTCCAGGTCGAGCGTGATCGCGTCGGCGTCGTGACGCCATGCATTCTCGACTTGCCCGCGCTCCGCCATCGACACGAGCAGATTCGAGCGGCGAATGAGAATGGAAGACATCGCGGGTTCAGGCCTGCGCTTTCACGCGCGCGACGGCTTCGGCCTTCTCCCGATTGCGCTCCGCGCATGCCGCAGCCCACTCGAGCAACTCCTTCGCACGCGCGGCTTCATAGCGATCGATCACGCGTTCTCCGATCGTCTTCCACGCGGCCCCGCTCTCCTCGACGACGCGGTATTGCTCCAGCACCCATTGCGCATCCCGTAGCTCTTCCTCAGTCGGCGTGAGCCCGAGGTTGTGGTTTTCCACCACTGCCGGATTCAGGCCACCGGTACCGAGACGCAGGCCGCATTTCCGTGCCGCTTCGGCCTGGCGCAGCGCGCGATCGGCATCGCTCACGCTCCCCGTCGTGTTCGCAACGAACGGGGCCGTGCGCACGCCGAGTCCCAGCGTCCGCGCGGCCAGCTCCGCCTCGCCGCGCGGGTACACGAACTGATCGAAATCGACGAACATTTCGATGCCGAGATCGCGCGAAAGATCGTAGCCGCCCGTCGCCGCACCGAACTCGCGTATGCGCGCGCTCGCCGCAGCGATCTCGAATATGTTTGCCACCCCCAGCGCGGTTTCGATGCTGGGGTCGATCTCGATCGTTCCGGGCTCGATGCCGCGCGCGCCTTCGTAGCGCGTGATGAGTGCATCGAGCCGGTGCACCTCGTGCGCATGCTCGGTCTTCGGGTAGCGAATACGTTTGAGACCGGGCCATACACTGGCTTCGACGTCTTCTTCCATGCTGTCGTGGTTGATGCGCACGAACGCTTCCGCCCCGCCCTTGGAGACACTCGCGATCGCGTCCTTGACAAGTGTCCGCGCGTGCGCTTTCAGGTGCTGCGGCACCGAGTCTTCGAGGTCGATGATCACGAAATCGCAGCTGCGGCGCCACGCGTTGTCCACGAAGCGCGCCGTGACGACCGGCATCGTGAGACCTGAGCGACGGACGTTCATCCGCCGAACGCTCGGTTGAGCGGCTCGACCTGTTCGGGCCGCAGGCACATTGCGCCCTTGAATCCGATCGCGCGCCCACGGTGTGCTGCGTTGTATGTGTTCTCCGGCGTTGCGAGCAGTCCCCGGTCCGGTGCACGCCACCACGCGCCGAGCGGGGTCACGCCGACCGTGCCGGTGATGATGATGAGGCGTTGCATGAGATACGCCATCAGGTGGATCTCGCCGGACGGCTCGGGACGCAAGTCCATCACGAGGTCCGCGCGGCCGAGCGTTGCGCCGAACATGCGGTGGCTCGCGTGAAGAATATCGTGGGCGGCGTGATTTCCCCGTGCTGTTTCGAGAGCCGCGACCAGATGCACGGTGCCTCCCGCGATGCCGCGCTCCATTTCCAATCGATCGAGAAGGGTGCCGATCTCCCCGACTTGCGCAGCTGACTCCGCGCGCGAAATCACCACACCTGCGAGTCCCGGCCATACGCACGCACGCAAATCCGTCTCGGCGGAAGACGGATCGATCTGGGCGAATACTTCCGCGCCCGCGGCCTTCGCGACCGCAATGGCATCGCGGAAAACGTTACGAGCGGACGATTTTTCCCGGTCGGGAAGGAGTTCCACGAGATCGAGCACGAGAACATCCGCGCCCGAGCGTGCAGCCTGTTCAATTTCATCGCGCTTCGATGGCGGCACGATGAGCCACGATTGGCGTTTGGACGGTGCGCCGGCGGCGCCCCCTTCGGTTATCTCATCCGTCACGGATCACTCGCCACGACAACGCCCTGCTGCACCAGACGATCGATCTCGGCCGAAGCGTAGCCCGCCTCCTTCAGCACTTCGCGCGTATGCTCGCCTTTTCGCGGCGGCTGAAAGCGCATACGCGACTTGCGCCCGTCCATGTCGAGCGGAAGTCCGGGGATCTTTGCATGCGTTCCCGTCGGCAGGAGCACGTCGAGCAGTCGTCCGCTTTCATTGAGGTGCGGATCATCGAAGAGATCGCCAGGCTTTCTGAGTGGTCCGAACGGGATCTTGAGACGCTCGAGCTTCGCAGAAAGCGTGTCGAGCGTCTCGGCGGCGATTTTCGCCGTAACGAGCGGCATGAACTTCGCGCGCACCTTCACCCGCTGCGGGTTCGTCTGGAGCTCCGGATCGGCGAGCAACGCCTCGAGACCGAATTCGGTGCAGAAACCGCGCCAGTGCTTGTCGCTCGTGATGCCCACGAAAACGGTTTTCTGGTCCGCCGTCTGAAAGGTATGGTACACAGCCCACGAGCTCGATCTTTCGGGCATCGGCGGCGGCGCTTTCCCCGTCAATGCATGCAGGCCCATGTGCTGCGCGACGATGAAAGCCGTCGATTCGAAGAGAGCGCTTTCGACGAGCTGCCCGCGGCCCGTGCGGTCGCGCTCACGCAGCGCCGCAAGAATACCGACGGCGCCGAATACGCCGCCCATGATGTCTACGACGGACGCGCCCGCGCGAAGCGGCATGCCGGTAGGCCCCGTCATATAAGCGAGCCCGGCCATGAACTGCACGATCTCGTCGAGCGCAGCTCGATCTTCGTATGGACCGCTCAGGAACCCTTTGAGGCTGCAATAGATGAGTCGGGGGTGCGCACCGGAGAGCGCGTCATAGCCGAGGCCGAGGCGGTCCAGAGCGCCCGGTGCGAAGTTTTCCAGTAGCGCATCGGCGGAGGCGACGACTTTGTGAAAGACCTCTCTTCCGGCTTCGCTTTTGAGATCGATACAGAAGCTGCGCTTGTTGTGATTGAACACGGGGAACAGCGCGGCACCAAAACCGACGGCGGTCCGCGTGCGCTCGCCTTCCGGCGGCTCCACCTTGATCACGTCCGCGCCCAGGTGAGCGAGCACGAGCGAGCATGACGGCCCCATCACCGTGTGGCCCAGTTCGAGGATACGCACGCCTTCGAGTGGCAGCGGCTTCGTGGCAGTGCTGAAAGATTCGGCGCTCATCGGCATGTCATTCGACAGGAATGTTGGCGCCCTTCAATGCCTTGCCCCATTTCGCAACCTCGCTCCGTATGAAGGCCGCCGCTTCCTCTGGGCTCGTCGGCGTGACCTCGCCACCTTCGGACATGAGCTTCTCCTGCACGTCGGGCAGCCCGAGAATCCGCACGAACTCCTTGTTGAGCCGCGTAACGATCGGCGTCGGTGTCTTTGCCGGCGCAAGCATGGCGAGCCAGGTCGACACGTCGAAGCCCTTGAGCCCCTGCTCCGCGAGCGTGGGGACATCCGGGAGAAGGCGCGCGCGCTTTGCGCCTGTCGTGCCGATCGCGCGGATCTTGCCCTGCTTGATCATGCCGGCGGAAGAGCCGATCGAAGTCGCCATCAGTGTGATGCGTCCCGCCTGCAGATCCAGCATCGCTGGAGAAGCGCCTTTGTACGGCACGTGAGTCATGTCGATACCGGCCGCGACGTTGATGAGATACCCGTTGATGTGGCCGGCGGTACCGACGCCTGCCGAACCGTACGTGATGCCCTGCGGGTTTTTCTTCGCAGCTGCGATCACGTCCTTGACCGAAGTGAGCGGTGAGCCCGCGGCCACGACGATGGCGCTGGGCGATTTCTGAATCATCGTGATCGGTGCGAAATCGCGGACAGGATCGTAGAGACTCTGCTTGCGAAGGGCAGGACCGATTGCCAGATTTGCCGTCTGTCCGATCCAGATCGTATAGCCGTCAGGCGGCGCTTTGGCTGCGAGCTCCGCACCGAGCGCGCCGCCGGCCCCGGGCCGGTTATCCACGACGACCTGCTGGCCAAGGCCGTCGGCGAGTCGCGGCGCGAGCGTGCGTGCGTTAAGGTCAGTGCCTCCGCCGGGGGTGAAAGGCACGATCAGCCGAACCGGCCGTGCCGGGTAGTTCTGAGAGACGGCCTCGCCTGGCACGGCGAACAGGACGCCGACGGACAGGGCGAGCGTGCCTAAGCGCGACAAGGCCGCACCGTGTTTGCCCATTACGATAATCTCCACTCGCGAGACGCCGATACGCTTCTGCAGCAGGCGGTAATCGGCAACGGCCGCGTGCGCGAGCTTCGCGGCGACAGGTTGGAACGCGGACCGAAAATGTGGATGTGGCAGTCAGCGGCACCCGCAGGCGCCGACAGCTTCGGCGGCTCGGTGCCGGCAGAGTTCGGAACAGCGACGGCCACCGCCATCAGTCTTCAGCGCACGCGCGGCACGGTCACGCCGACGAGGGTGTCACGGGTGAGTATTTCGGCAAGCTGCTCTTCGGTCCAGCCTTCAGTGCCCTTCGGCCGCATCGGAATGACAACGTAGCGCATGTCCGCATTCGAATCGTGGACGCGAACCGTCACATTGTCCGGAAGCTCGGTGCCGAACTCCTTGAGGACGGAGCGCGGCTCGAACACTACTCTCGACCGGTAGTTGCGGCTCTTGTACCAGGTGGGCGGCATCCCAAGCAGCGCGCGCGGATAGCACGAGCACAACGTGCACACGATCATGTTGTGCACTTCCGGCGTGTTCTCGACGGCAATGAGTCGCTCGGCTTCGATGTCGATGCCCATTTCGATGCATGCAGCCCGGCCATCCTCCAGCAAACGCTTCCGGAACGCAGGGTCCACCCACGCGCGGGCGACCACCCGCGATCCACGGTAGGGAAAATCCTCTTCGAACTGCTCCATCCGACGCCGGATCTCGTCGGCGGTGATCAGTCCTTTCGCCTCCAGAATCTCCTGCATGGCGCGGCTCATGATCTCGTATTCCGACGGCGGCCCGTTGTCATGCTCGTTCAGCGGCGCGTGCGGGTCGTGCACGTGATCGCCGTGATCGTGGGCGTGTTTCCTTGCGGCGTAGTAATCAGTTCTGTGGTCGGTCATGATCTGCCCTTCGTCACTTCTTTTCGTCACTCGTTCCCGCCATCGCCGGTTCGAGCCAGTGCTCGTAAATCTCCATTTCGATCAGATCGCGGTCGGGACCTGTGTAGCGAGGCCACACCTCTTTCTGCGCGAAGCGCACGCGATAAAGCACTTTCTTCGGCTCACCGTCGAAACCGTAAGCGAGCTCCTCCGGATTCGGAAACGCCCCGCAGATCCGCTCGATCTCGCCGACTTTACCTCGTATGTACGTGGGCGTACGCCTATGACCCGGTGGAAAGCGCCGCTTCACTCGGACGCGGTCGCCGACTTCGAAGCGGCGCCCGGGCGCCGGAGCGTAGGCGGACTTGCCGACGGAATGACTTTTCGGCTCGTTCACGTTGATTGCGCTTTCCCTTTCTTGATCGGAGACTCCATCTCGTCGGGCACGTTGAAGCGTGCGCGTATGTCGTCCATTTTCGCTTTGAGCTCCGCCTCGGTCATGTGGCCTTTTTCGATCATGATCGCGCGCAGCGCGGACGTCGTGATCTCGAAGTAATGAAGCTGCGAATAGCGGTCCCCGAGCTCCTCGGCGGCGCGCCTCAACTCATCCGTTTTGACAAATCCTTTGCGCGTCAACGTGGAACGGAGCGCATTCGCCTGCCGTTCCCAGAATCGCATGCCGTGATCGATGGTATCGACGGGTCCCGCTTCGTTGCCACCGATGTCGGATGGCAGCTTATGTGCGTGTGTGTCTGTCATGTTTGGATTTTCCCATGGTCCGGGGGCTGCGTCACGGCGACCTTCATTTGGCGAGTCCGATGTCTGCCAGCACTGCTTTTGTGGCCACATACTCCCGCTCGATCTCCTTCTTCAGCGGCGCGCCGGTCAGGAAGTTGTCGCTCCAGAAATTCTTTTCGAGATCGGCTTTCCATTCGGGCGTTTCCGCAATCTTGCGCATCGCGTTCTCCCAGAACGCGAGTTGCGCCGGCGTGATTCCCTTGGGACCAAACACGCCTCGCCAGCTTCCATGCACGACATCAAAGCCCTGCTCGCGCCATGTCGGCGCATTCGCGAGCGCACCGCCCAGCCGCTGGGGTGCGGCGACGCCGAGGATGCGCATGCGCGCGGCAGACACGTGAGGCACGACGTTCACCGCGCCGACAATGACGAGATCAAGGTGGCCGCCGAGCACTGCAGGTATCGCCTCGGCAGACCCTTTGAACACGACCGGCTTCAGGTCGCGCGGATTACCGCCCAGGGCTTTGATAAAGAGCCCGGCCGAGACGTGCCGGGTGCTCCCGAACGCATTCGCAAAGCCGCACGTCACGGAGCGCGGATCCTTCTTCATGCGGTCGGCGAGATCCTTGCCGCTCTTGAGCGGCGAACCGGCTGCCACGGCGAAGACCGCGTAGTCCTCGGCCATCGACGCGATCGGCGTGAAGTCGGCCAGGGTGAGCGTGCTCGCGCCGATCATGTGATTGCTCATGATGCCGCTGCCGGCGATCAGAAGGACGTGGGCGTCGCCCACGCGCTGCGCGACGTACGTGTTCGCGATGTTTGCGCCGCCGCCCGGCTTGTTCACCACCGTTATCGTCGACGGCACGGCCTTGCTTGCGGTGAGCAAATGCTCGAGCATCCGCGCCGTCTTGTCATTGCTGCCACCCGGAGCGGAGGCCGCGACGATCTCGACGTTCTTCTGCGGCGACCACGCCTGGGCCGATGCGGCGGGCGCGCCCAGCGCGAACGCTGCGCACAGTAACAGAATCGATGCTCTCATTTCGCCTTTCCTGTCCAGGTAATCGCATTTGCCACTCGCTGCCGAACTGTACATGAGAACCAGGCAAGGGGACATTCATGAACGTCACCGATCTGGCACTGCCCGCGGTGGCATAACGAGCCGTTTTCGGGACGAGTGTCGCGCGCAGCACGTGTAGCGGGACCGCGGCTATCATTGGACTTTTTTCGGAGCGAACGATGAGCAAGTCACCCGCAGATATGGCAGGCACGAAAATTCAACGGCTGGAGGGGACCGAATGGCAAAAATCACGCTCCTTCTGCCCTGCGGTCATGACGGAAGGCGGCCGAATCGTGTGGCTGGCCGGGCAGACCACACTTACCGATCTCGAGGGACATGACATCGTTGGCAACTTCGAAGCGCAGGCACGAACGGTATTTCAGCTGATCGATCGCACTCTGCAGCGCGCGGGCGGAACGCTCGCGAACCTCGTCACGATGACCGTTTTCATCAACGATTCCCGCAACGGCGATCGTTTCGTGCAGATTCGCAGTGAATTCTTCAAAGACGGACAATACCCCGGTAGCGCTCTTCTCACTATCTCGAACTTCGCGCGGCCGGGCTGCATGATCGAGATCCAGGGCATCGCAGTCATCTGACGTGCCACAGACGATCGCGGAAAAAATCCTCTCGCGCGTGACGGGCCGCCCCGTCAGGCCGGGCGAAATCATTTATCCCGAGCCGGACCTCGTCACCACGCACGACTGGTACGTCGTCAATTTCGATGCTGCTTTGCGCAAGCTTGGCGTCGAGCGGCTCTACGCCCCGGAAAAAGTCCTGATTTCCACCGATCACGAGCCCGTTGCACTGAGCCGCCAGGCTGCCGAAAGACAGCGCGCAGTGCGCGAAATCGTGTCGAGATATGGCATTGCGCACTTTTACGATGTCGGTCGCGGCGGCCACGGACATATCTTCCCCATGGAGCGGGGACTCATCGCACCAGGTATGCTGGTCCTTGCCTACGATCCCCATGTGACGAATTACGGAGCCGTGGGCTGCCTCGGCATCGCGCTCGTGATCGAAATCAGCGAAGTGCTCGCGTGCGGCTCTGCATGGATACGCGTGCCGCAAACGGTGCGCATCGATCTCCACGGCGAGCTTCAGCGCGGCGTGACGGTGCGGGACGCGGCGCAGCGCATGATCGCGGAGCTCGATCCCGATCTCGTCGACTATACGGTCGTTGAATTCGGAGGCCCCGCTTTGGCGCACATCGACATCGATCGGCGAATGACGTTCTGCAATACACCCGTCGAGATCGGCGCAAAGTCCGTTGTGTTCGAAACCGATGAGCACACGGAAAGCTGGTTACGGCCGCGCCTCGGCGAACGGTTTCGCCATATGCGCAGCGATGCGGGTGCGCATTACAAGGCCGCCATCGACTACAGCCTTGCGCTGGCCGAGCCGCAGGTTGCAGCACCGCCCACACCGGACAAT
>Ga0075431_100006745_pt1 | contig 11401 bp, 7 predicted proteins | sample RhiMetdeltSRZDD5_FD_75297 | JGI IMG/M metagenome (GOLD analysis project Ga0075431, IMG submission 75297) | Populus rhizosphere microbial communities from Tennessee, USA - Rhizosphere MetaG P. deltoides SRZDD5 | ecosystem: Host-associated > Plants > Roots > Rhizosphere > Soil | place: USA...
GGATGCGCTCCTGCAGGTCGCCGTGGGAGTCGCCCAGCTCGGCCAGCAGGCCGCCGCCGGTGCGCACCAGGCGCTCGAAGACCGCGCGTGTCGCAGCGTCGCGCTCGCTCTGGGCCAGAAGGCCGCTGCCGCCCGTGTAGAGCACGGACAGCGCGGCCTGCCTGTCGCGGGCGAAGCCGCGCACCAGCGACTGCGCGGCGTTCTCGTCCTCCTGGTGCGGCGGCGCGTCGCCCACCAGGATGAGGACGCGGCGGCTCTCGGGCCGCCAGGAGAGCTCCTGGATGGCCACGCGCAGGCCTTCCTGCACCGCCTCCGGGAAGTCGCCGCCGCCGTCGGCCGTGAGGTCGAGGAGGAAGTTGTGGATGTCGTAGCGGTTGTCGGTCAGGTCGGCCTTGCGCGTGATCCAGGGATCCCCGACATCGCGGTAGGCCACGATGCCCAGCCGCAGGTCGGGCACCACGGTGGCCAGGTCGGCGATGATGCCGTCGATGGTGGCGCGGGCCAGCGCGATGAACCTGTCCATGCTGGCCGTGGCGTCCACGAGGAAGACCACGTCGAGACCGCGCGCGCGCAGCTCGTCGACGAACAGGTGGAAGCCGCTCCCGCCCGGGACCGGAGTCACGAGCTCGGCGCCCGTACCGGCGAGCGCCGATCGTCGTCCGGCACCTCCACCACCCGCGCCGCCGCCGAGGCCGAGGATGTCGACCGCGGACCGCGGCTCGAGGTCCGGCAGCGTCGAGGCCTCCGTCTCCACCGGCGCGTCGACCAGCATCGCGTCCGGCGGCGGCACGTCCGGGGGCAGCTCGGGAGGCGGCGTCGGCTCGGGAGCCGGCAGGGTCTCGGGCGGCGGCTCGTCGAGGGCCGCACGCAGAGCTTCCTCGCGCGGCAGCGGCGGCGGAGTGAACGGCCGCGTGGCCCACCAGACGAAGAACGCCGCGTGGGCGAGCAGCGCCAGCAGCAGGTAGCGCGGGCCAGTCCGGATCTCGCGCTGGAGCTCGCGACGGCGCAGCTCGCTGCGGTCCAGGAACACGAGCGGCCGGCGCGGCAGCGCGGGCGGTGGCGGAGGCGGAGGCGGACGGGTGGGATCGGCCGGCATCGGTGGCTGCGGGACGGGCTGTTGCGGGGCCGGGCTGGGCCGGGGAGGCTACCATCGACGGCCGTGGGAAGCGGTACCGACAGGCGGCCGGCGGCGTGACAGCGCCCGTGATCAGTGGCGGCCGCCTGCGCGGCCTCCGCCTGGCCGTTCCGGAGGGCTGGAGCACGCGGCCCACCCGCTCGCGCGTGCGCGAGGCGCTCTTCAGCGCCGTGGCCGACTGGCTGCCGGGCGCGCGCGTGGCCGACCTGTACGCCGGCTCCGGCGCGCTGGGGCTCGAGGCCCTCTCGCGCGGCGCGGCGCACGCCACGTTCGTCGAGCACGATCCGCGCGCCCTTCTGTGCCTGCGCCAGAACCTGCAGGCCGCGCGCCTGCAGCCCAAGGAGTTCGAGCTGCTCGTCACCGACGCCCGACTGGTGCAGCCGGTGCAGGGCTCGCCCTTCGATCTGGTGTTCGTGGATCCGCCGTTCGCCTTGCGCGACCCGCTGCCGGCTGCGCTGCTGCTCGCGGGCGCGCTCGCTCCCGCGGCCTTGCTGGTCATCGAGCAGCCCAGCGAGCGCATCGCTCCGCTGCGCCAGGGCGACCTCGAGCTGCGCACCACGCGGCCCTATGGCTCCAGCAGCCTGTGGCTGTACGCGCCCGCCGGGACCCGCCCTGACCCGTGATTTGCAGGGCAAATACAGCCCTCAAGCACGAATGCGAAATCATCGATACATGCTTCGAGCCGCGCGGCACGCCGGGCGCGGATCGCTGGACACCCATGACCCACACCCCTGATGACACGCCGCGGCCGCGGTCGCCGCTCGACTTCCCCGAGCACCTGACCGTGGACGAGCGCGCCGCCCTGTGGGCCGAGCTGCTCGCGCACGAGGACCGCGTGCCCGACGTCGCGCTCGACGAGGCCCTGTTCGAGATGATGGACGAGAGCCGGCGCTCCACCTGAGGCCGGCCGCGGAGGAGCCTCCGGCGCTGGGCGTCTGCTAGCCTGAGAGGCTTTCCCGCGGAGCGCCGCCGCCGGCATGTCCCGGAGCCTCGTCCTGCCCCTGCAGCCCTTGCCCGTGAGCCGTCCCTGGGGCGGCCGGCGGGCAGCGCCCCGCTTCGGCTGGACGGCGCCGGCGGCCACGGCCGGGAACGGCGCCCCCGTGGGCGAATGGTGGCTGGCAAGCTGCCAGCCGGGAGCGGCCTCGCCGCTCCTGCAGCCGGCGCGGGCCGCCGGGCCCGCCGACCTGCCGGCCTTCCTCGCAGGCCCCGGCCGAGACCTCGGGCTGCCCGACGCGGCCGACTTCCCGCTGCTGGTCAAATTCCTCGATTGCGAGGAGACGCTCTCGCTGCAGGTGCATCCCGACGATGCGTGCGCGCGCCGGCAGGGGTTGCCGCGCGGCAAGACGGAGTGCTGGCACGTCCTCGCCGCCGATCCGGGCGCCGTGGTGTGGCTGGGCACCGCGCCGGGCGTGAACTCGTCGCAACTCCTCGAGCGCGTGGCGGAGGGCGCGTCCGACGACGAGATCCGCGCGCTGCTGCGGCGCGTCGAGCTGTTGCCCGGCGACACGCTCGTCGTGCCGGCCGGCAGCGTGCACGCCATCGGCGGCGGCCTGCTGCTCTACGAGATCCAGCAGAACTCCGACACGACGTGGCGCATCCACGACTGGGGCCGCGGGCGGCCGGTGCAGCTGGACCGGGCACGCGAGGCCTGCCTCGACCGGGCACCCGAGGCGCCGGTGCGCGAGGAGCCGCTCGCCGACCGCTGGACAGCGCTCGCCCGCACGCCGGCCTTCGGGCTGCGCCGGGCGAGGGTCACCGGGGGCCTGGAGCTCCGGCCCGACGGGTCCTTCGCGCTGCTCACGGTGCTCGCCGGCCAAGGCACGCTGCGCGCCGGCGACGCCATGCTCGCGCTCCGGCCCGGCGCGACGGCCCTGATCGCGGGCCCTGTGCAGCTCTCGGGCGCGGGGCTCGACCTGCTCTGCGCGGATGCTCCGCGATGATCCGCCAGCGGCTGCACAAGCTCATGGCGGCCTGCGGCGTCGGCAGCCGCCGCGCGTGCGAGGAGATCATCGCGCAGGGCCGGGTCGAGGTGGACGGCCAGGTGGTCACCGCGCCGGGCACGCAGGTGGACCCGGAGACGCAGACCATACGCTGCGATGGCCAGACGCTGCGCGCCGAGCCCGCGCTGCACTTCCTGCTCAACAAGCCGCGCGGCGCCATCTGCAGCACCAGCTCGGCGCCCGGCACGTCGCGCGCGCTGGACTACCTGCCGCCGCGCGCGCGCGACCGGCGCCTGTTCACCATCGGCCGCCTCGACGTCGACAGCGAGGGAGCCCTCGTGCTCACCAACGACGGCGAGCTGTGCCACCTGGTGAGCCATCCGCGCTTCGGCGTCGCCAAGACCTACCGCGTGGAGGTCGAGGGCGTGCCCAGCGAGGACACCCTCGAGCGCATGCGCAAGGGCGTGTGGCTGGCCGAGGGCCGCACCGGCGAGGTGGACGTGCGCGCGCTGCACCGCGCCAAGGACCGCGCGCTGCTGCTCGTCACGCTCAACGAGGGCCGGAAGCGCGAGATCCGCAGGCTGTGCGCGCGCTTCGGGCACGAGGTGCGGCGGCTCGTGCGCGTGGCCATCGGTCCCATCGAGCTGGGCGAGCTGCAGCCGGGCCAGGTGCGCGCGCTGTCGCCAGCCGAGGTGGCTGCGCTGCGCGCCGCGGCGCACGCCGTCATCCGGCTGGGCGGCGGAAAGGCGCGCGGCGCCGCCGCCGGCGCGCGCGGCGGCGGCGGCCGCCGCAGCGTGCCCGGTCGCGAATACCACGAGCACAAGCGCGAGTCGCTGCGCGGACGCGCGGCCTTCGCGCGCCGGCGGCGCGAGGCCAGCCCGACCGGCAATGGCCTCGGCGCCGCTCCGCACGGACGGCTCAAGCGCAACCGCCACGCGGGACAGCGGCGCGATCGGCCCGACCGGAACACGGGAGGAACGGCATGACCGCAGGCTGTCGAGTCGGGCTCCTCCTCCTCGTGCTCGTGGCGTCGTCGACGGCCCAGAGCGCCTTCGCGCCTGCTGGCGAGCCGCCGAGTCGCTATGCCGTCAGGCCGCTCCCGGACGTGCCGTTCGAGGGGGACCGGACGCCCGGGATGGTTCCGGGTGCGTGGCCGGCTGTGGTCCTCGATGGGGCCGGCGAGGCCTACTACACGGACGACCTGCCGGCCTTCCGATTCGGCCTGAGCTTGCCGGATAATTCGGTCACGGCCAGGATCGCCGTGAGCGCGCCGGGCCAGGGTGATGTCACGGGCAGGCTCTTCGGGGTCTCCGTCGACGGCGCTCCAGCAGTCCGGAGCTTCCGGATCCCTGCGGACGCGCTGTCGCCGGCTCCCGAGGCGAAGCGCGAATTCCTGCTCGCCGAGCGCGACCACTACGCCGCCTTTCTCGACCAAGGGCTGCCGGGCGCCGCCTGGTGGCGGCATCGCGTGGACGCTCTCTCGCGCGAGCTCGGCGAGGCGCTGCCGGAGACGTTCGAATCGACCAGGCCGCCGAGCAACATGGACGACACCTTCGCGCTGTTCACCGGCGGCCGGGCCGTGGCCGAGAACCTGCAGCTCGACCGCATGCTGCCGGCAACGCCCGGCGAGGACGAGGACCTGGTGCGCGACGTCGATGCGCTGCCCGGCATCAGTGTCACGGCGTACGACTGGACCGCGGCCGTCGCCGGCAAGTCGCCGGCGCTCGATCCGCTGGCGGCGCTCATCCCGGCCGACCAGCACGCCGTGTTCTTCCCCAGCTTCACGGCGCTGGCCGACATGGCCGATCGACTCGACGAGCAGGGCACGCTGGTGCTGGAGGCCCTGTCCAGCCCGTCCGAGGAAGCCCTGACGCGGGCGCGCTACGAACGCCAGCTCGGGCTGCCGTTCAGCGACGTGGCGCGCCTGCTGGGCCCGCACGTCATCCGCAGCGTGGCGCTCACGGGGGGCGATCCGTACCTGCGATCGGGCTCGGATGTCGCGCTGCTCTTCCAGGCGGTCGAGCCGGCCGTGCTGCTGCCGCTGGTCCAGGCGCGCGTGGCCGCGGCCACGGCGGACGAGGCCGGCGCCGGGACGCGCACGGGCACGATCGACGGGATCGACTACGCCGCGCGCCTCTCGCCGGGCCGCGAGGTGTGTTCCTTCGTCGCGCGGCTCGGCGACGCCGTCGTGGTCACCAACTCGGAGATGCAGCTGCGCCGCCTCGTGGCCGTGGGCCGCGGCGAGGCGCCTGCGTTGGCCGGCCAGCCCGAGTACGCCTTCTTCCGGGACCGCTATGCGCGCGGGGATCCGCAGGAGACCGCGCTGCTGGTGGTGTCCGACGCGGCCATCCGGCGCTGGTGCGGACCGCGCTGGCGCATCGGCAGCTCGCGCCGCGTGCGCGCCGACGCGGCGCTGGCCGCGGTGCAGGCCGCCGCCGTCGAGGCCTTCGCGCGCGGCGAGCCCGAGGGCCGGCCGGGGCCCGTCGCCGACGCGCCTCCGGGCCTCGGCACGGTCGAGCGCACGGCGCACGGCGTGCGCTCGTCGGTGTACGGCACGCTCGGCTTCCTGACGCCCATTTCCGAGCTGAACCTCGGGCGCGTCAGCCAGGCCGAGGCCGACCTCTATTCCCGCTGGCGCGATGGCTACCAGCAGAACTGGAACGGCGTCTTCGATCCTATCGCGGCGCGCTTCAGCCTCGCGAACGGCAGCTTCGGCGTGGACCTCTCGGTGCGGCCCCTGATCCTCGGTTCGGACTATCGCGACTTCGTGGACCTCGCGCGCAACGCGTCCATCGCGCCCCAGGCCTGCGACCCGCACGACGGCGCGCTGCTGCAGTTCGTGGTGGCCGTCGACCGCAAGGCCGGGATCTTCGGCCGGGAGACGGCGATGCTGAAGATGATGCTGCCGCAACTCGATCCATTCGGCTGGCTGGGGACGAGCGTGTCGGTCTACGCCGACGACGATCCCTTCTGGCAGGAGCTGGGTGCCAGCGAGGATCCCGAATCCTTCCTGGAAGACGCCTGGAGACATCTGCCCGTCGCGGTGCATGCGGAGGTGGCCAACCCGCTGCTCCTGACGGCCTTCCTCGTGGGGTTGCGCGGCCTCGCGGACCAGGGCGCGCCAGGCATGCTTGTCTGGGAGAACCAGCTGCACGGCGAGCTGCCCTGGGTCAAGGTCAGCCCGTCGAGCGAGAACGCCGGCGCGGGCGAGATGTTCGAGGACATGACGCTGTGCTACGCCGCTTCGGCCGACGGGCTCGTGATCACGCCCAACCAGGCGCTGCTCGAACGGGCGCTCGATCGCCGCGTTGCACGCCACGCGCAGGACGCGCTCGCGGCGGACGCTGCGCCGCCGCCCGCGCTCGCGTGGCTGGGCGAGCACCTGTGCGCGCGTCTCGACGGCAAGCTGCTGGTCATCCTCGACGAGGCGCTGCGACGCGCCGACGCCAACGAGCTGCGCGACCTGTCCCTGGCCAACCTGCCCATCCTGAACGAGTGGCACCGCCTGTTCCCGGGCGAGGACCCGCTCGCGACGCACGAGCGGCTCTGGAAGCGGCGCCTCACCTGTCCCGGCGGCGGCAGCTATCGCTGGAACGAGGAGTGGCAGACGATGGAGTCCAGCGTCTACGGCCATCCCTGCCGGCCCCTGCCGGGGCCGGCGCTCCCGCCAGCGCTGCGCAGCGTGTCCGGCGCACAGGCGGGCATCACGTTCGAGGCGGATGGCCTGCGCGCGCGCGTCGAGCTGGCGTTGCGACCGGAGTAGCGGCGCGCCTCAGGGCGGCGGGCTGCCCGGCGGCGGCAGCCGCAGCAGCCGCGCCAGCACCGCGGACCACGGATCGTCCGCCGGCAGCGACTGCAGCAGCCGGCGCGCGGGTGCGACGGCAGCGGTATCGGCGCGCAGCAGGCCCAGCGCCGCCGCGGGCGAGGGCGGCAGCGGCAAGGGCTCGACTGCGCGCGCAGCCTGCTCCAGCACCACGTGGGCCTCGGCATCGCGGCCGGCGGCGAGCAGCGCAGCCGCGAGCGGAACGAGAACGCCCGCGTCGGCAGGCGCCCGCGCGCGTGCCGCCTGCAGGAGCTCGAGCGCCTGGTCCGTGCGCTGGAGCCGCAGCAGGGACGCTCCCAGCGAGCTGGCCAGGCGTGGATCGTCGAGCACCTGCACCGCGGCGTCCAGCAGCTTCGCGGCCGACTCGTGCCGGCCCTCGCGCGTCAGGCGGGCGGCGCGCTCGAGCAGCGCGTCGCGCACGTCGAGGTGTCCCGGGGCCGAGCGCCAGGCGTAGAGCAGCGCCGCGGAGAGCTCGGCCTCACGGTCCTGCCGCTCGTCGCTCGACAGCTCGCCCGCGGCCGCCTGGTCCAGCGCGAGCTGCGACGAGCGCGCCACGAGCAGTCCCGCGAGCGCCGCCGAACGCGCCGTGAGCTCCGCGCCGAGGCGGCGGTCGTCCTTGTCCGAGGTCGGCCGCGCGGCCAGCGAGCTGGTGTCGAGCGGCGCGGCCAGGTCGGCCAGCAGCCGCAGGTTCAGGCGCGCGAGCAGCGGCGCATCGGCCGCGCGGCCCGCCGAGAGCCAGGCGCCGAGCGGCCGCTCCAGCGTGGCGGGCGGGGCGTCGCTCCAGCGCGCGGCGAGCGTCCAGCCATCGCACACGTAGAGGTCGTAGAGATCGGGCGCGCCGTTGAGGCCAGCCGCGGACGGCGAGGCGCCCAGGAGCTCGTCCAGCGCCCGCGCGCCGGGCACGCCGGTGGTGAGGCCGCCGGCCAGCACCGCCACGGGCGCGTCGGCGAGCAGCGAGCCCACGAAGAGCCGCGCGTCCGGAAAGGCCTGCAGGAAGGCCGTGCCTACGTGCTGCAGGGCCGGCCAGGGCAAGAGGTGCAGCGGCAGCGCCACCACCGCCACGCCGCCCTCCCGCAGCGCGCCGCGCAGCGCGAGGAAGTGCTCGGCCGTGAGCCAGGTCTCGGCGCCGGACTCGTCCGGCCGGAACAGGTTGGCCACCACCAGGTCCAGCTCGCGCGGATGGCGCAGCAGCCACGCGCGCGGGTCGTCGATCACCAGCGTCGGCGGGCCCCCGCGCGCGTCCTGCCCGGCCTCCCAGTCCACGTCCGGCTGCAGCACGACCAGCGCGGCATCGGGCTCGACGCACGTGACGTGCGCGGGCGTCGTCGCCGCGAGCGCCGCGAAGAGCTGCCCGTCGTCGCGCAACAGCAGCGCCGCCGACTGCGCGCCGGGAGCGAGCGCCGCGGCGAGACGCCCGAGGCGTCGCGCGTGCAGCTCGCCGAGCTCGTCGCCGACGAGCGGCGCGCCATCGCGGCGCAGCACGGCCCGGCCGTCGGGCCGGCCCACGATCACGTCCAGGTGCCGCAGGCCCTCCTCGCGCGCAAGCAGCGCCACGTCCTCGGGCGCCTTCCGCCAGGGCGCCTGCGGCAGGCGGACGAAGGGCAGGGCGGCCAGCGCCGCCAGCGCCAGTACCGCCTGCGCGCTGCGGCGCAGCACGTCGCGGCCGTCCCTCGGCGCACCGGCCGCGAGCGTGCCCAGGAGCGCGGCGGCGGCGCCGACGACCAGCGCCCCGCGCAGGTCCACCTGCGCATCGGGCGGCTGTCCGTCGGACGAGCGCAGGGCGTGCAGCAGCAGCGGCAGGCTCGCGCCGGCCAGCAGCGGCGCGAGCGGCCGGGACACGCCGTCGGTCGCGACGCAGGCACCGGAGAGGCCGAGGGCCACCAGCAGCACGGCCGCGGGCGTCACGGTCGCGTGGAGCTCGAGGCTGCCCAGTGAAACGAGTAGCGCGGCGGACGCCACGAGCAGGCGCCAGGCGATGGAGGGCGCCAGCGGCCCTCCGTCGGCGCGGCTCTCTGGCTGGCCGGCGGCCAGCAGCAGGCCGAGCACGCCGGCGCCGGCGAAGGCCTGCGCGAGCAGCACCGGGACGGCGGCCACCTGCGCCTCGAACTGCCGCACCTGCAGGAGCAGCGCGACCAGCAGCGCGCCGAAGACGGCCAGCAGCAGCGTCGGACCGGCGGCCGCAGAGCGCGCGCGCCCCGCGGGCGCCGGCCGCTCGTCCACGGAGAGCGCGGCCGCCAGCACGCCCGCCAGCGCCGCGGCGAGCGCGGCGTGCAGCGCCGTCGGCACGGCCGGCAGTCCGAGCCATCTCGCCGGGGCGCCCGCGGGCCAAGCCAGGCCGACGCCGAGGAGCAAGGCACCCACGGCCGCCAGCGCGCCGGCGCGACCGGTGACGGCCCGCGCCTCGGCCAGGAGCGAGAAGGCCGCGCCGCAAGCCACGAACGCCGCCGCGCCCGAGAGGGCGGCGGCCAGCGAGAGGCGCAGGCCGGTGACCGGCTCCGGCACGGGCAGCGCGACCTCCAGCAGCCAGGGCGCGAGCAGCGCACCTGCCGCGGCCACCCCCAGCCAGCGCGACGACTCGGACAGTGGACGGCCGCCGGCTGCAGCCCGTCGCGCCCCGAGCCAGCAGCCCGCGGCCAGGAGCAGCAGCGCGGGAGGCAGCACGCGCCAGAACGCCGGCGGGACCGTTGGCGCCGAGGTCCCCGCGGCCTGCACCAGCCAGCCGACGAGCGCGCCGGAGGCGAAGCCCGCCAGCGCCAGCGGCAGCAGCACGAGCAGCGCGACGTTCACGCGCGACGGCCCGCGCCGCCGACGGCCGCCATCGCGTGTTCTCCGAGAGCCTCGGCCAGCAACTGACCGACGAGGTAGAGCGAGCCGGTCACGAGCACGGTGCGCCCGCCGGCCAGCGCGCGCGCCCGGGCGAGCGCCGCCGAGGGATTCTCGACGGCGCAGGCCGCCTGTACGCCGGAGCAGGCGCCCAGCAACTCCGCCGCGGGCACGCCGCGCTCGCCCGGCGCCGTGGCGAGCAGCAGCGCGACGTCGGGCGGCCGCACGGCCAGCAGCGACCCCAGCATGGCGCCGGGGTCGCGCCCCAGCGTGGCGCCGAAGATGATGGCCCCCAGCGAAAGGCGGCCGGCGGCGCGCTCCGCAGCCAGCCGGCGCGCGAGGGCGGCGCTGGCCGCCACGGTGTGCGCGCCGTCGAAGAGCACCTCTCCCACGCGCTGCCAGCGGCCGGCGACCGCGTGCGCGTCGAGGGCAGCGTCGATCGCCGGCGTGCGCGGCGGCAGCAGGCGCTCGGCGGCCAGCGCGTCGAGCGCGAGGCGCGCGAGGTCGCGGTTGGCTGCCAGGGGGTCGCACTCGCCCGGCGGCCGCGGCGGCTGCTGCACGACGCGGCAGCCGAGGGCCGCCGCATGCGAGCGCAACACGTCGCGCGCGACGTCCGGCACCCCGACGCCCAGCAGCAGCGGCGCGCCGGGGCGCAGGATGCCGGCCTTCTCGGCGGCCACCGCCGGCAGCGTCCCGCCCAGCACGGCCGTGTGCTCGAGGCTGATCGAGGTGACGACGCACAGGTCGGCGGGCAGGAGCCGCGTCGCGTCGAGGCGCCCGCCGAGGCCCGTCTCCCACACGACCGCGTCGACGCAGGCCTGCGCGAAGAGCACCCGCGCCAGCGCGGTGAGGTACTCGAAGTACGAGGGCCGCACGCCGGCCTGCGCGGCGGCGGCATCCACCACGTCGGCCGCGCGGGGCAGCAGCGGCTCGGGCGGGAAGCGCAGCCCGATGCGCAGGCGCTCGCGCACGTCGAGCAGGTGCGGCGAGGTGTAGCTGGCCGCGTGCAGGCCGTGGGCCAGCAGGCCGGCCGTGACGAACTCGGTGGTGCTGGTCTTGCCTTCGCTGCCGGCCACGTGCACGGCCACCCCCGGCCGCGGCAGAGGCGGCAGCGCCGCCAGCAGCGCCTCCATGCGCGACAGGTCGAGGGCCAGGCGGCCGGCGTGGAAGGCGCGCGAGCGCTCGAGGTCGAGCAGGCCCGCCAGCCTGTCCTCCAGCGGCGTCCCCGATGTCGCGGCCGTCATGCCCGGGCCACTATAATCCGCGACGATGCGGCCCTTCATCGGCATCACGTGCAGCAGCGATCCCGCGGGCCAGCCGCTCGTGAATGCGAACTACGTGCGCGCGCTGCTGCTCGCGGGCGCGCTGCCCGTGCCGCTGCCCTACGTGGCCGGCGAGGACGAGGCGGCCCTCGTGCTGGCGCGGCTCGCGGGCGTGGTCTTCAGCGGCAGCGAGGACCTGGATCCCGCGCTGTGGGGTGCGCCGCTCCATCCGCGCACGGAGCTCATGCATCCCGCGCGCATGACGGCCGAGCTGGCCTACGCGCGTGCGGCGCTGGCGCGGGGCGCCCCCGCACTGGGCATCTGCGGCGGCATGCAGACGCTCAACGTCGCCTGCGGCGGCAGCCTGCACCAGCACGTGCCCGACGTGACCGCCGGTCGGGAGCCCGCGGTGGAGCAC
>Ga0075431_100006746_pt1 | contig 11400 bp, 11 predicted proteins | sample RhiMetdeltSRZDD5_FD_75297 | JGI IMG/M metagenome (GOLD analysis project Ga0075431, IMG submission 75297) | Populus rhizosphere microbial communities from Tennessee, USA - Rhizosphere MetaG P. deltoides SRZDD5 | ecosystem: Host-associated > Plants > Roots > Rhizosphere > Soil | place: USA...
ACGCCGGCACGGTCCAGGACGGCCCGCGGCTTCTCGCCAACGGCGGGCGCGTCCTCAACGTCGCCGCGCGCGGGCAGACCATCGCCGAGGCGCAGCGGCGCGCCTATGCCGCCGTGGCCAAGGTCGACTGGCCCGGCGGCTTCTGCCGCTCCGACATCGGCTGGCGGGCGCTGCAGCGCAAGGTAACCGAGCCATGAGCCCTCTGCCCGACCTGTTCCCCGGCTTCGCCGAGCGCCGCATCAGGACCGCTCCCGATGTGGAGATCCACCTGCGCGCCGGCGGCTCCGGTCCGCCGCTGCTCCTGCTGCACGGCTATCCGCAGACCCACGCGATGTGGCACAAGCTCGCCCCGGAGCTGGCCCGCCACGCCACCCTCGTCGTCGCCGACCTGCGCGGCTACGGCGCGAGCTCCGCCCCTCCCGGCGATGCCGAGCACACCGCCTACGCCAAGCGCGCCATGGCCCAGGACTGCCTCGCCGTCATGCGCGCGCTGGGGCACGCGCGCTTCGCGGTCGCCGGCCACGACCGCGGCGCGCGCGTCGCCTACCGCCTCGCCCTCGACCACCCCGAGGCGATCGCGAAGCTCGCCGTGCTCGACATCGTCCCGACCGGCGAGGTGTGGCGCCGTGCCAATGCCGAATGGGCGATCAGGGCCTACCACTGGCCGTTCCTGGCGCAGCCCCGGCCGATGCCCGAGACCCTGATCGGCAAGGACCCGGTCTACTACGCCGATCACACGCTCGCGAGCTGGACGAGATCGGGTGACCTCTCGCCGTTCGCAGCCGACGCGCTGCAGCACTACCGCGCGCTGCTGCAGGACCCGGCGCGGGTGCATGCGGTCTGCGAGGACTACCGCGCCGGTGCCACCATCGACCGCGCCCTCGACGACGCCGACATCGCCGCCGGCCGCCGCATCGGCTGTCCCACGCTCGTGCTCTATGCCAGCCACTACCTCGCCGGCAGCCCCCTGGACATCTGGCGCGCCTGGTGCACGGACGTTGCCGGCGCCGCAATCCCCTCGGGCCATTTCCTCGCCGAGGAGAACCCCAACGACACCCTGGCCGCTCTGCTCCCCTTCCTCGCCACACAGAGTACGCATCGATGAGGCGCACGAACCCATCCGCATGCGTACCCTCCCCCTTGCGGGGAGGGTGGCGGGTCGCAGCGAAGGCGTGCCTTCGCTGCGACGCGCCGGGTGGGGGTCCACGCGACGCATCCGACTTCCCTCTGACCCCCACCCCTGTCCCCTCGCCGCAAGGGGGAGGGGAACGCTGCGGCGCGGGCACAGCCTCATGACGCCCGCCGGCAAGTCACCCGGCAAGGCCGCATCGCCAGCGCCGGCGCGGCCGAGCATCGCGCTGGCGCTCGGCGGCGGCGGCGCGCGCGGGCTTGCGCACATTCTCATGCTGGAGTTGCTCGACGAGCTGGAGCTCAAGCCCAAGGTCATCGCCGGCACCTCGATCGGCGCCCTGTTCGGCGCCGCCTATGCCTCGGGCCTCTCCGCCCGGCTCATCAGGGCGCATACCGAGGAGGTGCTGAGCCAGCGCTTCGGCTTCGCCCGCTCGCTCATCGCCGCCCGCTCCGAGCCGGTGCTGAGGCTCCTCAACATCCTGCCCGTGCGATCCTCGCTGCTGAGCCCGGAGCTCCTGCTGGACCACGTGTACCCATCCAAAGTGGCGCGCGACTTCGCCCATCTCGGCATCCCCCTCAAGGTGGTGGCCACCGACTTCTACGCCCAGGAGCAGGTGGTGATCGAAACCGGCGACCTGCGCCGCGCGGTTGCCGCGAGCGTGGCGCTGCCCGCGCTCTTCACCCCGGTCACGCACGATCAGCGCCTGCTGATGGACGGCGGCCTCGTCAATCCGCTGCCCTTCGACGTGCTGAACGGAGAGGCCGACGTGACGGTCGCCATCGACGTCACGGGAGCCTCCGGCAGGGTGGGCAAACGGCCGCAGCCCACGGTTCTCGCCGCGCTGGTCTCGGCCACGCAGATCCTGCAGCGCTCCATCGTGCGCGAGAAGCTCAAGGCGAGCCGCCCCGACGTCTACATCGACGTCGATGTGGACCAGTTCCACGTACTGGAGTTCCACCGCTTCAGGGAGATCCTGGCGGCGGCCCAGCCGGCCAAGGATCAGCTTCGGCGCCAGCTCGAGCGCGTGCTGGCAAGCCACCCCGCGCAGACGCAGCCCGCCGGGACACGCAATGGCGAGACCCTGGCCTCGCCACCGCGCCGGAAACGGCTCGCCAGCCTCCGGCGCCTGGCGCGGAGAGGTGAGGCATGACCGCCGCGGGGGCCCGCATGCCCTCGCCACAGCGGGCGGACGGCATCGCCCTGGCGCTGGGCGGCGGCTCGGCGCGCGGGCTCGCCCACATCGTCGTGCTGGAGACGCTCGACGAGCTCGGCCTCGAGCCGGTGGCGATCGCGGGCACCTCGATGGGCTCCATCTGCGGGGCGCTCTACGCCGCGGGGCTGTCGGCCAGGGAGATGCGCGAGGACTTCGAGAGGCAACTCGCCAGCCGCACCCGCTTCGTGCGCCGCTTCGCGGGCAAGCTGCCCGGTGGCCTCGCCTCACTGTGGAGCCCGCGCTCGCCCAGCGTGATCGACAACGTCACGCTGTTCGAGATGATCCTGCCGGACATCCTGCATTGCGATTTCGCGGCCCTCAGGCTCCCCTTCGTCGCGGTCGCGGCCGACTTCTACGCCATCGAGCAGGTGCTCCTGGATCACGGACCGCTGATCCCGGCGCTCGCGGCCAGCTGCGCGCTGCCGGCCTGGGCGCGCCCCGTGGTCATCGACGGCCGCGTGCTGATCGACGGCGGCTATGTCAACCCCGTCCCCTTCGACGTGGTCATGGACCCCGCCCGTATCACCATTGCGGTCGACGTAACCGGCGATCCGCAGCGGCGGCGCGGTGCCAGGGTGCCCCATCCGTTCGAGGCGATGACCGGCGCCGCCCAGCTCCTGTTCCATTCGATCACGCGCGAGAAGCTGAAATCGACGCGGCCCGACATCCTGATTCGACCCGACGTCGGCAGGTTCGGCGCCTTCGACTTCTTCAAGATCGACGAGATCCTCGCCGCCGCGGCAAGCTGCAAGGAGGAGTTGAAACGTCAGCTCGCTCAACGCCTTGACGGCCCCAATTGAAACCGGCCTGGACCTATCCACAGAGACATCGGGCGCCACACTATCGCTTCCCCGCCCTGTTACGCATGCTCCCGAACGTCCGCGAGAGCAGCCATGGGCTGACAGGAGAGAGGGAGCCTTCCCGGTGGCACGTTCCGATCCCGACGACTTCCGCATCGACCTCGACCTCGAGCACGCCCGGCGTGAGGGCGAGCGGGTGCGCGACCTGCTCGCGGCGCTGAGGCGCCGGCACGATCTCGCCCGCTACGAGTACACCACCATGGTGCGCATCGTCCCCGGCGGCGACACCTTCGCCCAGCCAATCCTTACGCTGTCCAACCGCTTCGCCGACAGCGAGGATGCGCTGCTCTCCACCTACCTGCACGAGCAGATGCACTGGTATCTGTGGTACCTCGGCACGCCCGACCGCGACATGGTGGCCCCGTTCATGGACGAGCTGGTGCGGCGCTACCCCGACGCCCCCACCGAGACTCCCGACGGGGCGCGCGGCTACGACGCCACCTACCTGCATCTGGTGGTGAACTGGCTCGAGATTTCCACAACGTCGGAGTTCATCGGCCGCGAGCGCGCGTTTGCCGTCGCCAAGGCGCAGCGCAGCTACCGCTGGATCTACCGCACCGTGGTCAGGGACTGGGACCTGCTGGGCGAGCTCTACGAGCGCTACGACATCGTGCCGATCCAGCACGCCCCGGCCCTGCGCAAGGAGAGCGCGAAGCTCGAGCGGCGTGCCCTCAACGGCGCTGCGCAAAAAAAGTCCGCAGCAGCTCCGCGCAGCGTGCCTCAGCGATCCCGCCATAGACCTCGGGCGAGTGGTGGCACGAGGGCTGGCTGAAGATGCGCGGCCCGTTCTCCACCCCGCCGCCCTTGGGGTCGCTGGCGCCGAAGTAGAGCCGGCGGATGCGGGCGAACGAGATCGCCGCCGCGCACATCGGGCACGGCTCCAGCGTCACGTAGAGGTCCGCCCCCGTGAGCCGCTCGGACCGGAGCAGCGCACAGGCCTCGCGAATGGCCAGCATCTCCGCATGCGCCGTCGGATCGCCCAGCTCCCGCATCCGGTTGCCGGCCTGGGTAAGGACGCCGCCGTCGCTGCCCACGATCACAGCGCCTATGGGCACCTCACCCCGCGCTGCCGCCGCCTCCGCTTCGGCGATGGCTGCGAGCATGGGATTGCGCGGTGAGCCTGCCCTCGTCATGACACACCCGTCATCCCGGACGGAGCGACGCGAGCGCTCGCGCGAGCTGCGCTCCGATCCGGGACCTCGGGAGGCAGGCTCCGACTCGCTCCGGGAGGTCCCGGACAGCCTCGCCTGCGGCTCGGCTTCCGGGATGACAGGTGTATCATATAGGCGGCTCCAGAGGCGGCACAGTCCATGATCAAGCCCGAGCGCGGTCGACGTCGCACCCCGGCGGCAGCAGCCCCCGGCGAGCCCATGCGCATCGCCAGGGCGCTGGCGCGCGCGGGGCTCTGCTCGCGCCGCGAGGCCGAGCGCTGGATCGCCCAGGGCCGCGTCAGCGTCAACGGCGAAGTGATCTCGAGCCCCGCCCGCGATGTCTCGGACCAGGACCGCATCCTGGTCGACGGCAATCCTCTCCCGGCCGCCGAGCCGCCGCGCCTGTGGCGCTACCACAAGCCCAAGGGGCGCGTCACCACGCACGCCGACCCCCAAGGCCGTCCCACCGTCTTCGACGCGCTGCCCGAGCACCTGCCCCGCGTGGTGTCCGTCGGCCGGCTCGACTTCAACACCGAGGGGCTGCTCCTCCTCACCAACGACGGGGCGCTGGCCCGCCATCTGGAGCTTCCCGCGACCGGCTGGATGCGGCGTTACCGGGTGCGCGCGCACGGCAGCATCACCCAGGCCGACCTCGACCGGCTGAAGGACGGCATCGAGCTGGCCGGCGTGCGCTACGGCCCGATCGAGGCCACGCTCGACAAGACCCAGGGCAGCAATGTCTGGCTCACCCTTGGCCTGCGCGAAGGCAAGAACCGCGAGGTGCGCAAGATCCTCGACCACCTGGGCCTCACCGTGAACCGCCTGATCCGCATCTCGTTCGGCCCCTTCCAGCTGCTCGATCTGGAGCCCGGCGGCGTGGAACCCGTGAAGCGCCGCGTGCTCATCGAGCAGCTCGGCTCGCGCGTTGCCGCCGGGCTGGGCCTCGCGGGCCCCGACATCGCCGGCGCCGCGGCGCATCGCCGGCGCCCCGGCAAGCCGGGCTCGCCGCACAAGGACCGGGAGGACCGGGAGACATGAGGATCGTCGCCGGCCGCTTCCGCGGGCGCCCCATCGCCGCACCCGACGATGCCAGCACGCGTCCCACCTCGGACCGCGTGCGCGAATCGGTCTTCAACATCCTGGAGCACGGCATCGCCGACTTCACGCTCGCGGGTGCCCGGGTGCTCGACCTGTTCGCCGGCACCGGCGCCCTCGGCCTCGAGGCCCTCTCGCGGGGTGCCGCGTTCTGCCTGTTCGTGGAGGAGGACGCTGCGGCGCGCGGCCTCATCCGCCACAACATCGAGGCGCTCGGGCTCGGGGGCATCACCAAGGCGTTCCGCCGCGACGCCACCGATATGGGCCCGGCGGGCAATCGCGGCGGCTTCAGCCTCGTCTTTCTCGACCCGCCCTACGAGAAGGACCTGGCCCGGCGTGCGCTCGCCTCCGCGGCCGCGGGCGGCTGGCTCGCCCCGGAGGCCGTCGCCGTCATCGAGGAGAGCCGGCGCGCCGCCATCGCCCTGCCGCCGGGGTTTGCCTCGCTGCAGCAGCGCGTCTGGGGCGATACCCAGGTCCTGTTCGCGCGCTTTGCCGGCCCGCCGTCCTGAGCCCGACAGTGCCCTTCGGCGCCATGCCTGGCGCACCAAAAACGACGCCGGGGCAGGCCACTGGAGCCCGCCCCGGCCAATCGGTCGGCAAACAGCGACGGGCGGCCGCCCCTCACTCCACCTTGATGCCCTTCTCCTTGAAATACTTGAGCGCGCCGGGATGCCAGGGAATGCCGGCGCGGTTGGAGGTCTGCCACTCGAGCTTGATGTTGAGCGCCTCCTTGTGCACGAGCGCCAGGTCCTGGCGCTTCTCCAGCATGATCCTGGTCAGGTCGTAGGCGAGCTGGTCGTCCATGGTGCCATTGACGGCCATGATGTTCCACACCGTGTTGTTCTTGGCGTCCGCATCCATGCCCTTGTAGGTGGTGGCCGGAATGGTCGCCTCGGCGTAGAGCGGCCCGTACTTGGCGTTCATCTTCGGGGTGAGGTGCGCGATGTCGAGGAACTTGATCTTGGTGTTGGGCGTGGCGGCGAGATCGGTGACGGCCGCCGTGGGCAGCCCGCCCACCCAGAAGAACGCCTCGATCTTGCGGTCCTTGATCGCGTTGACGCTCTCCGCCGCGCCGAGGCGCTCCCTGCGCATGTCCTTCTCGGGGTCGAGACCGGCAGCCTCGATCACCCGCAAGGCATAGACCTCGGTGGCGCTGCCCGGCGAGCCGGTGGAGACGCGCTTGCCCTTCAGGTCCTCGATCTTGTTGATGCCGGTGCCGTCGACCGTCACCACGTGCATGTGATTGGGGTACATGACCGCCAGGGCGCGGATGTCGAGCTTGCCGCTCTTGAACTTGTCCGTGCCGTTGATGGCGTCCCAGGCCGCGTCGACCTGCGTGAAGCAGAGGTCTGCCTTGCCGGACCCGACGAGCTGCAGGTTGGCGACGGAGCCTCCGGTCACCCGCGCGGTCGCTGTAACGCCGGGGAGCTCCTTGCCGAGGATGTTGCCGAAGCCTCCGCCGAGGGGATAGTAGACGCCGCCGGTACCCCCGGTGGCGATATCGAGCTGCTTGCTCTGCTGAGCCTGGGCTGTCGCCGCACCGACTGCGGCAGCGGCAACGAGAGCGAGGAGTGCTCTCAGCGTCATCCGACTTCCTCCCTGGTTTGCACGGGCCGCCGTCATTGGCCAAGCCCTTCCCTTGGCTCTTATCCGAATTGGCGTTGGCGCGGCAAGCGTTCGCACGCCGCAGCCTTACTCGCCGCCGTCGCGCCCGCCGAGGTGTCGCGCCAGGAAACGCTCCACGGCCCTGATGTAGGCCAGGCGGTTCGGCGTGCGGTTGAGCCCATGGCCCTCGTCGTCGAACACGAGGTACTCCACGTCGTGCTTGCGCGCCTGCAGCGCCGCGACGATGCGGTCGGAGTGGTCGCGCCGCACGCGCACGTCGTTGGCGCCCTGGATGACGAGAAGCGGCGCGCGGATGGCATCGACCCGCGTGAGCGGCGAGCGCTCCGCCAGCGCGCGCCGCTCCTCGGGCTGGTCCGGATCGCCGTAGAAGCGCGAGAGCACTCCGCCGTACGGCCGCCAATAGGGCGGCATGTCCGTGCGCAGGCTGATCATGTCGGCGACGCCGACGCGGTCCACGCCGGCCGCGAACACCTCGGGGGTGAAGGCGAGCCCGGACAGCGCGGCGTAACCGCCGTAGCTCGCGCCCATGATGGCCACCTTCGTTTCGTCGGCGATCCCGCGCGCAACCGCCCAGCGCACGCCGTCGATCAGATCGTCGTGCATCTTGCGGCCGAATTCGCGCACGCCGGCGAGCAGATGGTCGCGCCCGAGCTCGGCGGAGCCGCGATAGTTGACCTGGAGCACGGCATAGCCGCGGTTGGCGAGGAACTGCACGGTCGCATCGTAGCCCCAGCGGTCGCGCGACCACGGGCCGCCGTGGACGAGGAGCACCAGCGGCCGCGGGCCCTTCGCACCGGGCGGCAGCGTCAGGAGGGCATGCAGGGTGAGACCGTCGCGGGCCGGAAACGTCACCGCCTCCATCGTCGCCAGGTGCTCGCGCCAGGCGCCCATGGAGGGCTCGGCGAGCACCTCGAGCTTCTGCGTAGAGCGGTTGAGGAGGAACACCTCCTCGTCGGAGCGATCGCTCCTGGAGGCGAACGTGATCATGCGCAGGTGGCGATCCTCGCTCAGGATGCGCAGCACGGTGCGCGGGCGCCGCAGAAACGGCTCCAGATCCGCCTGCAGGGCGGCGTCGAAGAAGCGCCACTCCTGCAGGGCCGGCCAGGACGCCACGAAGCGCATCCAGCCGGCCTCGTGCACGAGCCCGTTGGCGATATCGACGCTCGGATGCTCGTACAGCTGCTCCTCGCTGCCGTCGCGCAGGTCGAGGCGCACCAGCGCCAGCCGGCGGCGGCCGCGGTTGGACAGCGCCCAGGCGTAGCTCAGGCCGGGGGGATGACCGATGAGCCGCACCTCGTCTCCGTAGGCGCCGCGCACCAGCTCCCGCCAGCCTCTGGCGCCATCCGGCACCGTCATGGACCACCCGCCATCCGCCCTGCAATGGAAGCGCGCGCGGACCTGGCCGGTCGAGGCGACCGACCAGCTGCAGACGTCGCCGGGGTTCTCGGCCAGCATGGCGAGCGCGCCGGTGGCGAGGTCGAGCCGGTAGAGATCGAACCGGTCGCGGATGCGCCCGTTGTGGCCGATCACCAGCGCGTCCGGCTCGTTGCCGAGCACGCGGTAGAACTGGACGCGCGCACCGTCCAGGGGCGTCAGATCGCGGGCCATCGGTTCGGCCGCTTCGAGGTCGACCGTGTAGAGATGCGCATTCTCGTCGCCGTTGCGGTCCATGAGGAACACGAGGCGCTTGCCATCGCGGTTCCACCAGAACGACGGGCTGCCGCCCCAGGGCGGGCGCAGCTCGCGCGGCGCCGCCACCGTGCGCGCAACGGTCTCCTCGAGGCGGCGGAAGTGCAACGTGGCGCGCCCGTTGTGCATCGCCACCCAGGCCAGCCGCGCGCCGTCGGGCGATATGCGGTGCTCCCAGGCCGCCTTCGGATTGGCGAAGAAGGCGCCGAGCGGCACCAGCGGCGGATCGCCCGTTGCATGCGCCGGCGCCGCCAGCAGGGCTGCCGCGAGCATCGACAGCGCAGCGCACAGCGAACGCATCGGCATGGCAGTGTCCCGGCTGGCCCCCCATGGGTGTCCGCATTTTGTGCCAGCTTGCATTTCGGGCGGCAAGCCTTTCCGAGGATAGGGGCACCCCGCCGGTCGCATACCGAGTAACATCGACCGGGTCGAGGCAGACCAAGGACTAACCGGCAGCCGTTCGGGAAGGGACAGCCATGCAGCGGCCAACATCACCCGCATCGTCCCGCGGCTATTTCGGGATCGGCGCGGAACGCATCTCCAAGGCGCTCAACCTCGGCAACCTGATGCGCTCCGCGCACGGGTTCGGGGCGAGCTTCACGTTCACGATCGGCGCCGCCTATCAGTCGGCCGAGGCGCACGCCGACACGTCCAAGGGCGCCCTGCACCTGCCGCACTACAACTGGGCGAGCGTGGAGGCGATGGCGCTTCCGACCGGCTGCCGCCTGGTCGGCATCGAGCTCCTCGAGGAGGCCATCGACCTGCCGAGCTTCCACCATCCGCTGCGCGCGGCGTACGTGCTGGGCCCCGAGCTCGGCGCGCTGTCGCCCGAGCTCACCGCGCGCTGCCATTACATCGTGCGCATCCCGACGAGCTTCTCCATCAACCTGGCGACGGCCGGGGCGATCGTCATGTACGACCGGGTGCGCTCCCTCGGCCGCTTCCCGCCCCGCCCTGTGGGCGAAGGCGGCCGCCCCGCCCCGCGCCCCTCCCGAGCCAAGGCCGGCCGCAAGCCCGGCTGATCGATCCGTCCCTGCCCACTTGCGCCAACCGGATTCCCCTCCCCCTTGCGGGGAGGGGCTAGGGGTGGGGGTCGAATGTCCTGCAATCCCGCCAGGTTTTCTGACTCCTCACCGGAACGCCGGCATGACCTCCTCGGCGAGGCGCTGGAACTGCTCCAGCATCACCGCCTTGGGCGTGGTGAGGCTGGTGCTCAGGTTGATGTGCTCCATCCCCGGAAAGCGCGCCTCCAGGGCCTTGAGATGCTCGATCAGCTGCTGCGGCGTGCCAGCGAACCAGGCGCCCAGCTTCATGTAGTGGTCGAGCGTCGGCACGCCGGCCTCGCTCCATCCGCCCCGCTTCGCGGCCGCCGCCACCTGCGACGGCGCGATGCCCGGCACGAAGCCGAGCGGCGCGAACATCTTCACGTGCTCCTCGTAGTAGGGCGTCATCTCGCGGACCGCCCTCTCGCGAGTGTCGGCGAGATAGAAGAACACGCCGACCGTCAGGTTCTCCCCGAGCTTCAGGTCCTTGCCGGCGCGGGCGGCGGCCTCGCGATAGGCCTGGATGGGGCCCTCGGCCATGGTCGCCGCGCCGCCGCCTACGGCGCCCTTGATGCCGTGCCGCACCATGAAGTCGAGGCCGCGCGGGTTGGCGCTGACGATGGGCTGCCAGCATTCCACGGGACGGTTGAGGGGCCGCGGCACCAGGGTCAGCTCTTTCAGCTCGTAGCCGCGATAGGGCACAGGCGGCGGCAGCGTGTAGTGCTTGCCCTTGTGCGAGAAGGACTCCTCGTTGAAGGCCTTGAAGACGATCTCGACCTGCTCCTCGAACAGCTCGCGGTTGGCATCGGCGTCCTGCATCGGCGCGCCGAAGGTCTCCACCTCGCGCGTGTGGTAGCCGCGGCCGACCCCGAACACCGTGCGCCCCTTCGTCAGGATGTCGGCCACCGCGAAGTCCTCGGCCAGCCGCAGCGGGTGCCACATCGGCGCAATATTGAAGCCGCAGCCGATGCGCAGGCGCTTCGTCACGTGCGCCAGGTGCACCGCCAGCATGAGGATGTTGGGGATGCACTCGTAGCCCTCGTGCTGGAAGTGGTGCTCGGCAAGCCAGAGCGTGTCGAAGCCCAGCTCGTCCATCTTCCTGGCGACCGCCTCGGTCTTTTCGAACACGCCCGCCAGCTCGTCGTTGGAATAGCGGCGCTCGTTGGCCGGCGTCGCGTGCTGCCCGAAGTCCGGCAGATCGATATGGCCCGGGTACACGGTGACGAACTTGGTGATCATTTGTCTGCCGCCTCCACTGACGCGTTCCTCTAACGCCAGCTTGCCACAAACGCCAGGCACCGCGCGACCGCGTGACGCGCGGACCTCCCTCTCCCCGCTTGCGGGGAGAGGGTCGGGGTGAGGGGCAGCAAAGGGCGCGCCCTCTCAACGCGGGACCTCGATGCAGGCGGGCACGATCGGAGGCTATCGGCGGATAGGGCTTCGTGTGTGGCTACCCCTCACCCTAACCCTCTCCCCGCTGAAGAGCGGGGAGAGGGGATGCGGGTGGCGCCTGTGGTGATGGTCATGGCCCCTGCTCCTTCGGCGCTTCAGCGCTCCCTGGGGTCCAGCGCGTCGCGCAGGCCGTCGCCCA
>Ga0075431_100006748_pt1 | contig 11399 bp, 9 predicted proteins | sample RhiMetdeltSRZDD5_FD_75297 | JGI IMG/M metagenome (GOLD analysis project Ga0075431, IMG submission 75297) | Populus rhizosphere microbial communities from Tennessee, USA - Rhizosphere MetaG P. deltoides SRZDD5 | ecosystem: Host-associated > Plants > Roots > Rhizosphere > Soil | place: USA...
AAAGTCACCACGCGGGAAACCGAAAGGCGACAAGCGGGAACGAACGCGAGCCGCGTTGCTCGAGGCCGCGCGTGCACTCATTCGCGAGAGAGGCTACGAGCGGACGACGCTCGAGAAGGTTGCGAAGCGGGCCGGAATGACGACCGGCGCGATCTACGGCAACTTCAAGAACCGCGATGAGCTGTTCATCGCCTTGGGCCAGACGTACTGGGCGCCGATCGCACCCAAGATTTCACCCGGGGCGACCTTCGCCGAGGCGATGCACGCACTTGCCAAGGCGACGCTTGCCGCCGTAGACGAGCGCGCGCCTGCCGCGATCGGTCGGCTGACCGGACTTGCCTACACGCTGAAGAACGCGGAACTGCGCTCCAAGGTGGTCGAGATCACGAAGGGCAGTTACGAGTTCGGCGCCGAGTGGCTGCGCGGGTTCGATCCAGTTGAACTTCCAATGCCGCCAGAGCAGCTCGTGCGCGTGATCCATGCTTTGATCGAGGGATTGGTGATGCAGCGCATTCTCACACCGGAGTTGTGTCCCGAGGATGTGTTCTACGCGGCGTTCGCCGCACTAGCGGGGCCTGCAACCTCCTGAGCGAGCGCACGACCGTTACCATGACTCAACCGTCTTTACTGGTTCGACGCGCGACACTCGAAGACGCGGAAGGTATTGCCAGGGTCTTGGATGCCGTGGCCGGGGAGCGCATTCACTCAGCGATCGAACGGGCATGGACGGCCGCGGAGCAACGAACGTACTTAGCCTCGCTTTCGCCTCGCGAGACCTTCCACGTCGCGATCACTGCATCCGGACAAATTGTCGGCTATCAGAGCCTCGATCTCTATTCGCCGGCTCTCTCCTCCATGGCCCATGTCGGCCAGCTCGGCACTTTTCTTCTGCCGGAATGGCGAAGACGCGGCGTGGGCTTGGCTCTGTTCGACGCGACCAGACGATTCGCCGCGTCGAACGGTTATCACAAGCTAGTCATCCAGGTGCGAGCGTCGAACGTTTCCGCACAAGCTTTCTACAAGCGACTCGGCTTCGTTGAGTGCGGTCGACTTCGCGCTCAAGTGATAGTGGATGGGACGGAGGATGACGAGATTCTCATGGAGTTGCTCTTCGGCGACGCCGCATAACGCCCATCGGCCTCATCGTTGCAGCGGCAGCAGCCGCTTCAATTCCTCGCCCCAGTTCTTCACGACGACAACCGTCGGTGGTTCGGTGAGCTGGGATCGATCACCGACTTGCTTCAGCATCAGGAATCGGCGGCCGTCGGCGCTGACATCATAGGTGCCGCCGCGCGAGAGCAGGCCGCGGCCGAGGTAGTACGTCGGCGCAAGGATCGTCGTCGGCACTCCGGCGGCGAAGCGCTCCCCGGTTGTGACGGCGACGCCCATCAGTGTGCCGTCGAGAGACGTGTAGAACAGTTCACGTCGGTTTGCAGCCCACCGTGGTTGTGAGCCTCCGTTCGAAGTCACTTGCGTTCGTTCGCCCGTGGGATCTGACAACGCGATGACAAAGATCTGTGGGGACCCAGACGCCACGTTCACGTAGGCGAGCCACCGGCCATCAGGTGAGACGACGCCATCCATGTTCACGCCCCGACCCGACGGCACGAGTGTTTGAATCGTGCGATCCGTGTCCAACGTGAGCGTCATCAGACCATTCGGCTGCATGAAGATCACACGGGACCCGTCTGGCAGGACGCTGGTCGGACGCTGGATCAAGTCGCTTTTGGCGAGAGGCTCGGGCACCCCGCTCCCGTCCGCCGCTTGGGAAAAGAGGGATCCGAGCACGCCGTTTGTCTGGGAGGTAAAGATCAGGCGCCGGCCATCAGGTGTCCAAGCGGGCGTCTCGTCCAAACCGGGATCGTTGGTGACCTTCGTCAGCGTTTCGCGAGCGAAGTCCCACACCCAGATGTCGTGTTCCTGGTCGGCGATTTCGGTGGCGACCCTCGTTTCGTCAGGTGACAGCCTGACGTTGACGTACGGTCGTAGAGGGACACCCTTCACCGGGAACTCGCGACCAGTGCGATCGACCCAGACGAACGTGCGCGGCTGCACGCTTCCACCACCGCGAGCCACGTAGGTGAGCGTGCCGTCGCGAGCGACATCGAACTCCGCAGTCCCCGTCGCCAGCGTCACGATCTCGGGCACGACAACGGTCGCCGAGCCAATCGTTTCGACACGTGAAGGATCGAAGGCGATGGCCCACAGCGCACCGCCGGCGACGTAGACCAGGTGACCACTCGACACGTACTGTGCCTGGCTGCCCCCGGGAATGAGGGTCTTCCACGTTCCAGCTGCGACGTCGAGGGCGGCCACGTGTGCCGTCTCTATGCCGCCTTCGAGCGCGGTGACGGTGAAGAGGATCGTTTTGTCGCCGGGCAGAAAGTGCGGCCAGAGATGGTCTCGCTCGCCGCGCTCACGGTTGGGTCGCGTGACGACAACGGCGTCGCCACCCGAGGCAGCGATCTTGAGGAGACCGGTCGCGGCCGCACCTGACGCCGCGACGATGCTGCCGTCGGCGGCCCACGTTGCACCGCGACTGGGGCCATCCAGCCTGGACAAGTTCAGCGCAGGTCCCCCGCCAATCGCGACCTTCTTGACGTACGCGCCAAGGCCTTCGGCTCCGCCGCCAGGCTCGAAGAAGATCACCCATTGCCCGTCTGGCGAGACAACGGGACTCTTCGGGCCTGGCGGACCGAGCCCCGTCAGAGGTTTGGGCTCTAATTGGTCGAACCTGTAAATGAAGAGTTGCGATTGATCCGCCCGCGGTCCTCCCTTGTACACCACGGCAGATCCGTCTGGAGTCAGCCCAAGATCTCGTGACTGCGGATCGAGCAACAACGCCTGCGCCGGAGGAATCGAGAGCGCAAAACGAAGTGGGGCGCCGGGACGTGTGGGCTCAGTCCGCCAAAGGATCGCGGCAACCACCAGGCCGCCGGCGAGAGCCGCGGCGGCAAGCGGAGGGAAGCGTCGCCACGCGTTCATCTTCGGGACGATGGGTGCCAGTGACGATGTCGCAGAGGCTCCTCCACGTATCAGGTCGTCAAGCACGATGCGCGCCTCGCCAATATCACGCAGCCTCCGCGCGGCGTCGCGTTCGAGGCATCGCAGGACCAGGTGTCGCAAGGGTTGCGGTGTTGACGGTGGGAGGCGCGTCCAGTCGACGTTGGCGCGCAACACTGCGGCAAGCGCATCGGGAATGTCTTCGCCCTTGAACGCACGCTCGCCCGCTAACATCTCGTAGAGGACCGCGCCAAACGACCACACGTCGCTGCGCTTGTCGGCCTCGCGTCCCTTGGCCTGTTCGGGGCTCGCATATGCGGCCGTTCCAAGCACGACGCCTTGCCGTACCAGCGAAGGTGTCGTGATCGTCGGGCTCGACACCGGCACGCCATCACGCGCGACCTCCGGCTGCGTCACTTTGGCGAGGCCGAAATCGAGCAGCTTGATCGTGCCATCCGGCCTGCGCTTGATGTTGGCCGGCTTCAGATCGCGATGGATGATCCCCTGCTCGTGCGCGGCCTCGAGCCCCGTCGCGATCTGTCGCGCGATGGCGAGGACGTCCTCGAGCGGCAATCGACAGTTCGCGATTTGTTCCGCTAGCGTCGGGCCATCGACGAACTCGAGCACGAGCGCGCGCGCGCCGTTCGCGTTCTCGATACCGTGGATGGCTGCGATGTTCGGATGATTGAGTGCGGCAAGCACGTGCGCTTCTCGCTGAAAGCGAGCGAGCCGGTCGTCGCTGTCGGCGTCGCCGAATGTGGGAGGAAGACACTTGAGGGCGACATCGCGTCCAAGCGTCGCATCGTGCGCGCGATAGACTTCGCCCATCCCGCCCCGACCAAGGAACGCGACGATTTGGAAGCGCCCGAAGCTGTCACCGGCCTGCCAGCGGTCGGCCTGAAGCACGGGACCGCTATCGAGCAGCGGATGGGGTGCCGCGTCGGCGTTGAGCATTGCCTGGACAGCGGCGACGAGATGAGCATCGCCACCGCACGCCTGTTCAACGAACCGGGCGCGCTCGGCCACTGGCTGCTCCAGCGCCGACTCGAAGACGGTCCGTGCCCGCCCGAATTCGCCGGGGGACGGCCCGCCATTCAATGCCCCTGCGCTCATTGTCATTTCTCGTTCCATATAGCGGAGGATCGAGGCCGTCAGTATCATGCCGTAGAGCGGACTAGTGCCACAGATTCCTGACCAGACGGCGATTACGGGGTGGCTGACCCGTTGGCGAACCGGCGACGAACGGGCGGGGGACCAGCTGTTCGAGATCGTGTATCCCCAACTGCGTCAGCTCGCGGCCCGCTTGCTTCAATGGGAGCGCCCCGATCACACGCTCGAGCCCAACGCCGTCGTCAACGAGCTCTTCCTTCGCCTGATTGGCAGCCAGCCGATCTCATTTCAGGACCGCGCGCATTTCTTCGCCATCGCGGCGCAGACCATGCGGCGCATCCTGATCGATCATGCACGCGCGCGGGTGGCGGACAAACGCGGGGGAGTCCAGCAACGCGTACCGCTGTCCGATCTGGATGGGTGGGGAGCCGACACCTCGAGTGAACAGCTGCTCGACCTGGATCGTTTGCTCGTAGCGCTCGCCGACGCCGATCCCCGCGCTGCGCGCGTCGTCGAGTTGCGGTTCTTCGGTGGCTTGCGTGAGGAAGACGTCGCCGAAGTACTTCAAGTGTCTGCCATCACCGTCAAGCGCGATTGGAAAGCCGCACGTGCGTGGCTCGCCGCCAGACTGCGGTAGTTTCACGGCTCGCACCCGCCGGCATGATACGAACAGTCCACGAATCTCGCTACAGTTGTTGGGCCCTCAACAATAGCGAGGTGACGTGTGATAGCGAGAGCAGTACTTGCAGCTCTATGCGGCACAGCGGCGCTGGCGCCGCAAAGTACACAGCCGGCTTCGCTCCAAGGTGTCTGGCGCAATGTGGAGCGGGTCATTCCTGCGACAACGGCACCGGGAGATCGGGTCGATCCCTTCGGGCACGTGCCAGTCGGCACGCAAAAAGATGTGCAGCCCGGACTGCTGATCTTTACGAAGCAGCATTACAGTCGCACCACTGATACGTCCGTCACGCCTCGACCCAGCGGTAGTTATGGACTACCGGCGAAACCGACGCTCGAGGAACTGCTCGCTCGATGGGGACCGTTTCAAGCGAACGCAGGCCGCTACGAGCTGTCCGGGGATACCGTCACGCTTCGTCCGATGGTGTCGAAGGAACCGACCGATCAAACCGCTGGTAGCTTTGCGCGGTTGTTGGTCAAGCTGGAAGGCGACATGCTTTCGCTCACGCCGATAGAAAACTCTCGAGGACGCATTGCCGCGGGCGTTACCTCCAGGTACGTGCGAGTCGAGTGATACGCGTCGCGCACGCTTCTCGCTAAACCGAGCGAGGAGCATTTCGATGCGATATCTGTCTTTCGTCGGTCTGGCCACGTTCCTTGCGTTCCACGTCGGCACATCACTCGGTGCGAACGGGCCTTACACCGTCGCCTACGCTGGCTTCGGACCACTCAACTCCGCCATCTACATCGCGAATGCCGACGGCAGCCATGAGCAATTGGTGATCTCCGGATCCGTGGTCGACATGAATCCGTCGTTCACACCCGATGGAAAGTCGATCCTGTTCACCTCGAGACGGAACGGTTCGGCCGACATTTATCGAGTCGCGATCGACGGTTCGCGCCTCGAACGTCTCATCGACCACCCCGCGTTCGACGATCAAGCCGTGATGGCGCCTGACGGCCGCAGCATCGCGTTCGTCTCCTCGCGCAGCGGTCAGGCGGATGTCTGGATTCTCGACGTTGCGTCGAAACGCGTCCGGAACGTGACCAATCATCCCGGTGGAGACTATCGTCCAGCCTGGTCGCCCGATGGGCAGTGGATCGCGTTCACCTCCGATCGCGATTCGAGCGGAGCCCGCGCGTCGACGCCGCTCGCGACCAATCCGACGTTCTCGGCGCCGCAGACGACCGAGCTCTACGCGATTCGCGCCGATGGCTCCGCGTTGCGGCGACTCACCGATGGCACGACATCGGTAGGCGGAGCCGCGTGGTCTCCAGACGGCACGCGGCTCTGCTTCTACGAAGCAGAGCCTGCTGATTGGCGCTCGATGAATTCGGATTTGCCCGGTCCAGCGGGCACGTCTCAGATTGTCAGCATGGAGGTAGGCACCGGGGCACGTCTGGTCGTGACCTCTGGGCCGGGGCGCAAATATGCGCCGAAGTGGATTGGCAACGACATCGCCTACACGCGTGGGGTCGCGAGCGAGACCCGAGGGCAGCGTCAGCGCGTCGTCCCGGTGCCTGATGGCGTGCGCTTCACAGACGGTCGTCCCGATGTAGTCGGAGCCTACTCGAACGTGAACTGGTCTCCGGATGGCCGCCGCATGGTGTTCCATCGCGCGCTCGAGGGAGCGTGGCCGCCGCTGACGCTGACCTTCAGTCGAGACGCGCAGTTTCGTACGATTCGAACGGGAGTCTTCCCGTCGTACTCGCATGATGGCCGTCAGTTGATGTCGAACACGGCCTACGCCGGCATCTTCAAGAACAACATCATCCTCATGAACCCTGACGGCGTGAATCGCCGAGTGATCTTCGAGCATGCGACCGAGAGCGCGCTCGCGCCCGTGTGGTCACCAGACGGTACTCGCATTGCGTTCGCCCTCGGAGGCTTCTTCCTTGCTGCGCGCACTGGCGCGCCAGCGCACCTCGCGGTCATCGCCGCGGATGGCACTGGACTCCGCATGCTGACCAGCGGATCCGGCAACTACGGCTTTCCGAGCTGGTCGCCGGACGGAAAACGCCTCGTCGCCCGGTCGAGTGCGGGACGGTCGAAGAGCCTTGTGATCATCGATGTGGAAACAGGAGCAATCACACAACTAACATCCGGCCCGCAGAACGACAACTTTCCGGCGTGGTCGCCGAAAGGCGATCGCATTCTGTTCACGAGCGACCGCGACGGCGACTGGGAGCTGTACACGATCGGTGTCGATGGCCGCGACGTGAGGCGGCTGACGGTGAGTCCTGGCAACGACGCTCATGCGACGTGGTCTCACGACGGCGAATGGATTGTGTTTGCGAGCGCCCGAGGAGGATTCAAAGACGAGATGCCCGTCGGCGAGGGCGGCGGCCAAGGCGCTGGCGACATCTTCGTGATGCGGGCGGACGGCTCAGATGTTCGGCAACTCACCGACGATGCGTTCGAAGAGGCGACGCCGGCGTTTGCGCCCCGGCGGTAGCGGGCCGGGCCGATTCTCGCGCGGTTGACGGCCAGGTTGCTTCGGACCGGCGACTTGACACATCCTCTCTCACCGGAATCAGGACAAACGTTCGTGGCTTCCTGGGGTACGCATTGGAGCAGATCTTTCGAATCCGGAATGACGTGCGCGATCTGCCCGGCGCACTGGATGGCGTGGAGGAATTCTGCCGCGGTCGCGGCCTCGCGACAGAGACCGCGCTGGAGGTGCGGCTCGTGGCGGAAGAAGTGCTGACCAATTTCGTCAAGTACGCACACGCTGTGACTGAGGAACACGTGATCGTGCTCCGACTATCCTCCTCAACTGAGTCCGTGCGATTGGAATTCCGCGACGAGGGGGCCCCTTTCAATCCGCTCGCCGCGCCCCTGCCCGACGTCACAAGCCGGCTCGAGGACCGCGGAGTCGGAGGGCTCGGCGTTCTTCTGGTGAAGGCCCTCGTTGACGATGCCAGTTATGTTCGAGAGGGCAGCGTCAACATCCTGGTCTTAGTCAAGCACGTCGGATCCACTGTATAGTCACCTTCGTCATCGATAGGTCTCCGTGGAGGAGCAGGTAATGGCGTTGAACGTTCGTGTGACTCAGGACCGTTCCTTCTCGAGAACGATACATCTCGACGGACGGCTCGATAGCGAAACCGTAGCGCTCCTCGACAATGAGTTGAGGAAGCTTGCCGATGCGCCCGTGGACGTCGTCGTCTTCGATCTCGCGGGCCTGGAATACATCAGCAGCGCCGGGCTGCGCTCTATCTTCGGTACGCGGCAAGCCCTCGCCGCGCGGTCTGGACGGATCGTGCTGCTGAACGCTCGTCCGCAGGTGCAGAAAGTGTTCGACATCGTCAAAGCGACCGACCTTGCGGCCGTCTTTACGAGCGTCGAGGAACTCGACCGCTATCTCGACGCCATGCAGCGTAAGATCGTCGACGGCCAGTAGCGATCCGCCGCGCGCTATTCCTTCACAACTTCACCGATGCATCCACTCGCATTTCGTCTCGTCGTCTTCGCACTGACCACAGCTCCCGTCGTCATCGTTGCGCAATCCCGGCCGACGGTCGATTGGCCGCACTGGCGCGGACCCGGACATACCGGGGCTACGACCGCGAATGTGCCGCTGACGTGGAGCGACACTTCGAACGTTCGCTGGAAGGCCGAGATTCCCGGCCGCGGACACTCGACACCAGTCGTGGCGGGCAATCGCTTATTCCTGACGACGGCGGTGCCGACGGGGAAGAAAACGGAGGTCGCTCCGAGCAGTCAGGGCGGGGCGGGTGGGGGTGCGGGCGCCGGCGAGGAGCATCGCCTCGAAGTGATCGCCATCGATCGCCTGAGCGGCAAGATCGTTTGGCAACAGACGGCAATCACCGCGGTACCGCACGAGGGCTATCACCGCCAGTACGGCAGCTTTGCGTCGAACGCTCCAGCGACGGACGGTCAGCGCGTCTATGCGTTCTTCGGCTCGCGCGGAATCTACGCTTACGATCTAAACGGAAAGCTTCTCTGGCAAAGAGATTTCGGCCTGAAGATGACGATGCACCTTGGGTTCGGCGAGGGGACGGGGACTGTCGTGCACGACGGCCGCATCTACTTGCAGTTCGACCACAAGGGCGAAGGGTTCGTGGTTGCGCTCAACGCCGCGGATGGCAAGGAACTGTGGCGCGCGCCGCGGATGGAGAATTCGAGCTGGTCGACGCCGCTGGTCGTCGAGCACGCCGGCAGGAAACAGCTGGTCGTGAGTGCCGACACCAAGGTCAAGGCCTACGACGTCGAGACAGGCAAGGTCGTCTGGGAAGTCGCCGGCATCGGCATGAACCCGATCCCGCAGCCGGTGCAGTTCCGCGATACCGTGATTCTGATGAGTGGCTACCGCAATCCAAAACTGTTTGCGGTGCGACTCGGAAGAACTGGCGATCTGACCGGCACGGACGCCGTCATCTGGGAGACGACGCGCGGCACGTCCTACACGGCGTCGCCATCGCTCTTTGACGGCCGGCTCTACGTCATTTCCGACAGCGGCATGCTGCACGTGTTCGACGCGGCGACCGGCACACCGCATTACATCCAGCAGCGGCTCCCGAAACCCTACAACTTCAAGGCGTCGCCGCTGGTGGTGAACAATCGCGTCTACCTCGCGACGGAAGAAGGCGAGGTCGTCGTCGTGAAGACGGGAAACCAGTTCGAAGTGCTGGCCACCAACACGCTGACCGATCAGTCCTTCATCGCATCGCCGATCGCGGTGGGCAACGACATGTACTTGCGCAGTCGAACGCATCTCTTCCGCATCAGCGAACGTTGACACTGCCAGGCATGCGAACGAGTCGCTGTCTGCGCACACTGCTGGCGGCGGGTGCGCTACTGCTCGCTGCCGAGGCGCTCCCTCACACGGCACCCCCAGAGCGGACCGTCGCCGTGACGTTCGACGATCTGCCTGCGACTTCGGCAGGTGCGGTGGCTCACGATGTTGCCAGCCTCAAGGAACTCACGGGCAGGTTGCTGAGCGCCGTGAGCAAGTACAACGTTCCGGCCGTGGGTTTCGTCAACGAGGGAAAGCTGTTCGTCGAGGGCGCGGGACCTGGCGATGTCGACGGCCGGATAGGCCTGCTCCGGATGTGGCTGGACGCAGGACTCGAATTGGGCAACCACACGTACTCGCATCGCGATCTGAACACGATGCCCCTCGATCAGTTCCAAGCCGACGTACTCCGAGGCGAAACGGTGACCCGGGGACTCTTGAAGGAGAGAGGGCAGAAGCCACGATACTTCCGTCATCCGTTCCTGCATGTGGGTGCGGATCTGAAGGTGCGACGCGCGTTTGAGACCTTTCTGTCGAATCACGGCTATACAGTGGCCCCAGTGACCATCGACAACGACGAGTTCGTGTACGCGGCGGCGTACGCGAAGGCGCTCCGCCGCGGCGATACCGCCGTCGCCCGGCGGATTGCTGACGACTATTTGCGCTACATGGACGAGGTGTTCACATTCTTTGAGGATGTCTCGAGGCGGGTGACCGGGCGAGAGATTCCGCAGATCCTCCTGCTCCATGCCAACACCCTGAACGCGGATCGCTTTCATGCCTTGGCAGAGGCAATGAGGCAGCGCGGCTACACGTTCGTGTCAGTCGCCCAGGCGCTCGAAGACCCCGTGTATCGGCGGCGCGACGAGTTCGTCGGAGCGCCGTCAAACTCGTGGTTCAATCACTGGGAGGTCACTGCGGGCCGACCGGCTGTTCCGACTCCGAAGGCTCCAGAGTGGGTCAGCGCCCTGCAATAGGACCCTTCCCGAGAACGCCGTTGTTACTTTGTCTTGATGCGCGACGGCGCCGTCAGCTTGATACCCTTGCGCGACGTTGAGACATCGATCCGTTCTGACAGAGACGTTCCGTCCGGGATCGTGTAGGTAACGGCGTATTGCGTTTGCAGACTCTCGGCGATCCTGATCGCCGCCGGAATGATGCCGTTGCCGTTGCCGGCCTCTTCGATGCGGCCGCCCGACTGGCTGGGGCCGTCGCCCATCACCATGCCGAGGTCGGCGCCGACGAGATACACGACGTTCAGCATCGCGCCGCTTGCGCGCACCGAGTTGAGCACGTTCTTCGGCTCGATCAATTCCGGCTTGCCCCCGGTGAGCGTCAACGCGACCACGACGGCCCGCTCGGCTTTCCGCTGTTGGAGCGCCTTGGCCGCCCGGTCAATCGCGTCGAGCATCTGATCGCCATCGGCCTGCAGGCGCCCGCGCCTGCCGAGGCGCCCGAGTGCGTCTCTCAGCGCCGACGGTTCGTTGGTGAAGTCGACCAGCATCGACGCCTGCGGGTTGAGCAGCGTGATGCTGAACTGACCGCGCGCGAGCGTGCGCTCGAGGAACTGGGCGATTGCTGCCTGGAAGGCCCCGCTCCCGGCATCGTCGACGAGGATGGCGACGTGCATCGGTCCAGTCGCCGGGTTGAGCGATGCGACCGGCCTGTCCTTGCCGCCCTCCTTGATTCTGATATCCGCGGCCGTCAGGTCGGTCACCGGTGCCCCAGACCCATCGGTCGCCGAGATGTAGATCTGCCGGGTTACGTCCGCGACGGGAGATGTCGTGCCGCCCGTCAACGTGATGGTCGAAGCAACCAGCAACAGGATCGATCGGTGTGTCATGACGG
>Ga0075431_100006749_pt1 | contig 11398 bp, 11 predicted proteins | sample RhiMetdeltSRZDD5_FD_75297 | JGI IMG/M metagenome (GOLD analysis project Ga0075431, IMG submission 75297) | Populus rhizosphere microbial communities from Tennessee, USA - Rhizosphere MetaG P. deltoides SRZDD5 | ecosystem: Host-associated > Plants > Roots > Rhizosphere > Soil | place: USA...
CGCGGGAGTTCAAGTTCTCCCCTCCCGCGGGCGTGACGGTGATGAATCAATAGCGAGCGCCCGCGCGACTCGAGCGGCACTCGTTTCATCCAGCCCCCGGCGGCGGGCCAGCTCCAGCGCCGCGGCCGCGAGACCCCGATAGAGATCCCCCCCCCCAACGTCGCCGGACAGCGCGCCCAGGTGCCGCGTCAGCGTCTCCGCGTCCCCGCGCAGCACGGGGCCGGTCAAGGCCTTGAGCGGTCCCTCGCGTACCAGATTGTCGAGCGTGCCGCGCACCAGCGGCCGTAGCGCCGCCCAGGCGTCGGCCTCGGATAGTCCCGCCTGCTGCAAAAGCTGCGACGCGATCGCTTCCACCACGACGAAGTAGTTCGAGGCGAAGACGGCGCCCGCGTGATAGAACACCTTGTCCTCGGGCCGCAGCCGGAACGGCCGGAGCCCGACCGCCCGCGCGAGCCGTTCCGCCGTCTCGACCGCGCGCGGCATCCCCTCGACCGCCGCCCACGCGCCGCGCAAATGCAGCGGTGCGCGATCCGGCTCGACGAGGGTCTGCAGCGGGTGTAACGACCCGAGGGCGGCTCCGCTCGGCGCCAGCGCCCGGAGCGCCTCGTGACTGCGCGAGCCGGATAGATGGAGCACCACGTGTGCGGCCTGGATTGCGCCGGAGTCCGCGAGGATCTGGGCGAGTGACAGAATCGCGTCGTCGGGAACTGCCAGGATGACCACGGCGACCTGGTCGAGCCACGGCGGTGGAGCGTCAGCCGCGCCGACGGTCAGGGTGAGCGGCACCGGCATAACCTTGAGCCGCCGCCCGTGGAGCTGCACCGGGTAACCGGCTCGCGCCCAGGCGAGCGCGAGGCCGGTTCCCGCACGACCGGGACCGATCACCCCCAAGGATGGCTTTGGGGCGGGTCCCGGCGGTTGAGTCACGGACTGCGGGGCGGTACGCTCGTCCCGAGGGAAATCAGGTCCTGAGGCGAACGGGCTCGGCGCGCGAGTCCGAGGGCCTCCTGAACCTGATGGTCTTCGTGCATGCGGCGACGGACCTCGGCACCGCGACCGAACGAATAGCGGACGGTCTCGTATCCCAGCTCGTCCGCGATCAAGCTGCGAGCCCCCGGCATCACACTATCGGGTACGACCACCGAACGCTGCCGCAGCCGGGCCAGAATCTCGTCCACCATGGCCTGGGTGACGACGAAACCTTCCGGCGCCACGGCGTGCCGTGACTTGAGCTCGAGCGAGTACGCCGTCAGCACGTCCCGGAACGCGGGCACGTTGTTGCCGAGGCTCCGCATGAAACCCCGCTCGGCGGTCGTGAAGGTATCCGGCGGGGAGAAGATGTCGGGGCGGATGCCGCCGCCCCCACGCACCGCCCGCCCCGCATCGGTGTGGAACACGGGCGCGCTGTCGGCGAGCGTATCGCGGCCCTGCGCCGCCGCCGTCACGACCGCGACCTGCTCCTCTTCGTTTTTCGTCACCCGCTGGATGGTCCGGCCGCTCGGCGTGTACCACCGCGCCGTGGTGAGCTTGAGGGCCGATTCCGGCGTCAACTGATACAGCGATTGCACCAGGCCTTTTCCGAACGTCGGAGTCCCGACCACCAGGGCGCGATCGTGGTCCTGCAGCGCACCGGCGATAATCTCCGCCGCGCTCGCCGAGCCGCCGTTCACGAGCGTCACAATCGGCAGCTTGGGCCACCGCTGCGGACGGCCGTCCCGGTACGCATGCGTCGCGTCCGGAGCCCGGCCACGCGTCGCCACGACCTCCTGACCCTGATCGAGGAACAGGTCGCTCACGGCGATCCCCTGCGAGAGGAGGCCGCCCGGATTGTTGCGCAGGTCGAACACCAGCGCCCGCATCCCCTTGGCCGTCAGGCTGTCGACCGCCGCCGCGACTTCCTCGGCGGAGGTCTGGCTGACCGGATTCAGGGCGATGTATCCCACGTGATCGTCCAGCATCAAGGCCGCCTGGACGGACCGGATATGGATGCGCGCGCGCGTCAGCTTGAACGTCAACGGCTCGTCGACCCCGGCCCGTCGAATCTTGACCTCGACGTTGGTGCCCGGTGTGCCGCGCAGCTCTTTCACGGCCTGATCGTTCTTCCAGTTCTCCGTGGAGCGGCCATCCAGAGCGACGATCTCGTCGCCCGATTGGATCCCGGCCCGCTCGGCCGGCGTGTCCGGCAGCGGCGCGATCACCGTAATCCACCCGTTGCGCACGTCGATCTGGATGCCCAGGCCGCCGTACTCCCCGCTCGTCTGCTCGGTGAGGGCGTGGAAGTCGTCGGGCTTCAGGAAGGTCGAATAAGGATCGTGCAGCTGGTCGAGCAACCCGTCGATCGCCATCTGGTACAGCTTGCGCTCGTCGATCGAGTCGACATAGAAGTCGGAAACCCGTGAGAGCACGTCGTCGAACAACCGCGCCTGCTGATACACGCTCCCCTGAGGGCTGGAGTCACGCTGCAACAACCAGCCGCCGGTGACCAGGGCGACGCCCGCCATCGCGGAAACGATTAGCCACTTGCGATTCATGAGACTCCCCGTGTTATCGGTGTCGCGACGGCCTGCAATGCCCCCCACGCCAAGTCCAGCACCGCCTTCTTCGATGCCGTGGCATCCAGATGAACGACGCTGGGACCGGCTGCGTTCCGGTAGGCGGATAATACCCGGTCGTGGAACGCATCATCCTCCCGCTCGAATCGATCCTGCACTTTTCGGGCCCGGCGCTGGCGGTCCCGGCCGATGTCCACCGGCACATCCAGGACCAGCGTGAGATCGGGAACCAGTCCCCCCGTGGCCAGCCGCAGGGCGGCGTCCACATCCGGGGACGGCAAACCGCGACCAGCTACCTGGTAGGCCCGCGTGGACAGGTCGAAGCGATCCGCCAAAACTACCTGTCCCGCCTCCAGCGCCGGCCGGATCACGCGCGCGACCAGGTCGGCACGCGCCGCCAGGAAGAGAAACAACTCGGCCGCGGCCGACAAATCGTGCCGCGATCGCAGGGCCACTTTGCGCGCCGCCTCCGCCACCGGCGTGCCGCCCGGCTCCCGCACCGTCAGCACGCGCTGCCCTTCGACCAGGAGCCTCGCGCTCAAGGCGCGGACGAGGGTCGATTTACCCGCGCCTTCGGGGCCCTCGACGACGACGAAGGTACCCGACACGGTCAACTGAGGGAGATGATCGGGCTGGCGGCGCCTTTTTGAATGCCCTCGTAAATGCGGGCGTTCACCTTTGCCATCAGCTTCTCGAAATTCGCCTGGGCCGCGGCCATCTGCTGATACACCGGGCTCACCTGGATGCTTTGCACGGCCGCGTCGTACTTGTCGGTCTGCTCCGTGGTCGGCTCCTTGCCGCTGCGGGCCACCGCTTCGATCTCACCGGCGAGCCGCTCCATGTCGCCCAGCAGACGCTGGCAGTCGGCGTCCTCTTTCAGTCGCTCGCTGGCCCGTTTCAGGGACTTGTACTCATCGGTTTGGCCGATCAGCCGTCCCAGATCCTGTGCCTTTTCGTCGATCACACGTCCTCCGATGCCCACGCGAGTGCGTAGCGCGCCCGTCCGAATAGATCCTGGTGAATGTCGATTCGCCCCCACCCGGCGATCAACGCCAACGACCGGACCCCCTCGGTCCGACGTTCGTCGAGTTCGAGCGCCAGCAGGCCACCGGGCTCCAGCACCGCCTGCGCGGCGTCGAGCAGCGCCCGGGTCGCCTGCAATCCGTCCGGTCCGCTCGCGAGGGCACCCTTCGGCTCGTAGTCCCGAACGCCGGGATCGAGCGCGTCCCATTCCGCTTCGGTGAGATACGGAAGGTTCGCGACGATTACGCGACAGCGCTCGCCGGCCAACGGCTCGACCAAATCGCCGATCCGAACTTCCACCGGTGTCCGCGGCTGAACACGGCCGACGTTTTCCTTCGCCAGCGCCACCGCGTCGGGCGAGATATCAGTCGCGATCACCCGGTCGAATGTCCCCTCGACCGCCAACGAAATCGCGATGCACCCGCTGCCCGTCCCGATGTCCGCCGCGATGCCACCCTTCCCCCTTCCCCCTTCCCGCTTCCCCGTTTTCAACACGAGCTCGACCAGCCCCTCCGTCTCGGGCCTCGGAATCAGCGCGCGGCGATCCACGGCAAGCAAAACCGTCCGGAACGGCAGGACGCCGACCGCGTACGCGAAGGGCTCGCCGTCCACCCGCCGCCGTACGGCGCGCCAGAACCGCTCGCGGGCGGCCGAGGCGGCGGGTCGATCGCGCTGCAGCCAGGCCTCGCCCGGCGACACACCGGTACACGCGCCCCACAACGACGCTGCCTCGCGGCGCGGTTCGCGCACATCGGCGCGCGCCAGTGATTCGGCCGCCGCGTCGAGCTCGGTCGCCAGGAGTGACTCAAGCACTGAGTCGCTCCCGTTCGTCGGCCAGTCGGAGCGCATCGAACAACTCGTCAAGGCGGCCCTCCATGACTTCGGAGAGGTTATGGGCACTGTACCCGATGCGATGATCCGCCACCTGGTTCCGCGGAAAGTTGTACGTGCGGATTTTCTCCGAACGGTCTCCCGACCCCAACTTCATGCGGCGCTCGTGAGCGCGCGCGGCCTGCTGCTCAGCGAGCATGCGGTCCAGCAGCCGCGAGCGCAGAATTTCCATAGCCTTGATCTTGTTCTGCAGCTGCGATTTCTGATCCTGGCACTGGACCACTAATCCCGTCGGAACGTGCGTAATGCGGACTGCGCTATCGGTGGTGTTGACGCTCTGGCCACCCGGGCCTGATGAGCGAAACACGTCGATGCGCAAATCCTTGTCTTCGATCTTGACGTCCACCTCCTCGGCCTCGGGCAGGACGGCAACGGTGGCAGCGGATGTGTGGATGCGTCCCTGAGCTTCGGTTTCAGGAACGCGCTGCACCCGGTGCACGCCCGATTCATGGCGCAGGGTGCCATAGACCTTCGGGCCGCGCGCCGCGAAAATCGCTTCCTTAATCCCGCCCAGCGTGCCTTCGCTCAGGGCCAAGGTCTCCACCTTCCAGCCGCGCCGCTCGGAGAACCGCGTGTACATGCGGAGCAGATCGGCGGCGAACAGTGCCGCCTCGTCGCCTCCCGTCCCGGCACGGATTTCCACGATGGCGTCGCGATCGTCCAGCGGATCGGGCGGGACGAGGAGGTCGGTGAGCTGACGCTCCAGCCGCTCGATTTCGGGACGCAGCCGCTCGACATCGTGCCGGGCCAACTGGGACAGCTCGGGGTCGTGGTCGGCCACGAGCTCACGCGCCTGCCCCAGCTCGGCCACGAGCCGGGCCAACCGGTCGTTCGTTTGACGAATGGATTCGAGCCGTGCGTGCTCGCGGCCCAGCTGCTTCAGCTGGGCCGGTTGACGCGCGGTCTCGGGGTCAGCCAGCAGCCGGGCGACCTCCTCCGCCCGCGCGAGCGCCTGGCGGAGTCGGGCCTCCATGGACCTTAGCTCGCCGCCGCTTTCTCCGGACGGTACTTCTTGTTGAAGCGCTCCACCCGGCCGGCGGTGTCGATGAGCTTCTGCTTGCCGGTGTAGTACGGATGGCACTTGGCGCAGATTTCGACGTGGATCGCCGGCGTGGTCGACCGGGTCTCGAACGTATTGCCGCAGGCACATTGCACCGTGGCGCGGCGGTAATGCGGATGAATTCCCTGTTTCACAGCGTCATCCTCGTTGAACGAATCGTGTGATTTGGAAGTCCGGAAATATAGTCGCCACAGCAAGTTGGCGGTAGCACGCCGGCCACATCCCAGGCCGTATGGTGTTTTTGTCCGGGTCAGGTTCGGCTCCGCCCAGCCGCACCGCACGCGATCCGCGAACTAATCGATACACGCGCACTTACGACGTTCGGTCGTGTACCACGTCTGGGCGCAACCATCGCGCTGCGCCTTGCATCCCCACAATGGACGCGGCATATCACCACGGAGTCCGGCGCCGGTGGCGCCGTCATCACACCTCGCACGGGAGTGAATCGTGGAACGTCGTGACTTCGTTCAACTCACCGGTACGGCCCTCGGCGCGGTGTCGGTGCCGATCTGGGGCCGGCGAGTCGCCGATTTCTCCGGCTCGCTCACGCCGATTCCCTCCGCCGACAAGAAGGCCCTGGCCGACGTCGCGCTCAATACGGCCAAATCCCGGGGCGCGACCTATGTCGACGTCCGCATCGGCCGCTATCTGAATCAGTTCATCACCTGCCGCGACACCAAAGTCCAGAACATCACGAACACGGAATCCTACGGTTGCGGCATCCGGGTCATCACCAACGGCACCTGGGGCTTTGCGTCCACGAACGACGTCACCCCGGACGGCATCGCGCGCGCGGCCACCCGGGCCGTGGCGATCGCGCGCGCCAACAGCCGGCTGCAGACGGAGCCGGTGCAGCTGGCCGCCGAGCCCGGACACGGCGAGGTGGCCTGGCGCACGCCCATCAAGAAGAACGCCTTCGAGATCCCGATCTCCGAGAAGGCGGACCTGTTGCTCGCGGCCAGCGACGCGGCGCTCAAGAACGGCGCCAACTTCGTCAATTCCCTGCTGTTCCTGGTCAACGAGCAGAAGTACTTCGCGTCCACCGACGGCAGCTACATCGATCAGGACGTCCATCGTATCTGGCCCGTGTTCGTGGTGACCTCGGTCAACACCGAAACCGGCAAGTTCGAGACCCGCAACTCGCTCAGCGCGCCGCGCGGCATGGGGTACGAGTACCTGGACGCCGGCGCGGGCGAGAAGGTCACCGGCCCGGCTGGAGCGAACACGATCACCTATCGTGATTCCTACGACATGATCGAGGACGCCAAGCTCGCCGCCTCGCAGGCGAAAGCGAAGCACACGGCGAAGTCGGTGGAAGCCGGCAAGTACGATCTGGTGCTCGATCCGACGAATCTCTGGCTCACGATCCACGAATCGGTCGGTCACCCGCTCGAGCTGGATCGCGTGCTGGGCTACGAGGCCAACTACGCGGGCACGAGCTTCGTCACCCTCGACAAGTGGCGCAGCCACAGCTTCAACTACGGCAGCCCCATCGTCACGCTGTTCGCCGACAAGACGCAGTCCGGCTCGCTGGGCGCCGTCGGCTACGACGACGAAGGGGTGAAATGCAAGCGGTGGGACCTGGTGAAAAACGGGATCCTGGTCAATTACCAGGCGATCCGCGACCAGGTGCACGTGATCGGGCAGAACGCGTCGCACGGCTGCTGCTACTCCGACAATTGGAGCGACGTGCAGTTCCAGCGGATGCCCAACGTCTCGCTCGAGCCGGGCACCGCCCAGATGACCCCGGAGCAGATGATCGCGGGCGTCGAGAAGGGGATCTACATCGTCGGCGACAGCTCGTACTCGATCGACCAGCAGCGCTACAACTTCCAGTTCTCGGGCCAGCTGTTCTACGAAATCTCCGGTGGGAAGATCGTCGGCCAGCTACGCGACGTCGCCTATCAGTCGAATACCCAGGAGTTCTGGAACTCCTGCCAGCAGATCTGCGATCAACGGGATTACCGGATGGGAGGCTCGTTCTTCGACGGCAAGGGACAACCGGGCCAGATCAGCGCCGTGTCCCATGGCTGCTCCACATCCCGGTTCAACGGTGTCAACGTCATCAACACGGCGAGGAAACTCTAACATGGCACCGCTCACACCCGACCAGGCCCGCGCGCTGATGGGGAGGGCGCTGCGGCTCACCAAGGCCGACGCCTGCGAAGTCAATCTCAACGCCAATTCCGGCGGCAATATCCGCTACGCCCGCAATTCCGTCACGACGGCGGGGGCGACCGAGGACCTCCAGATGGTGGTGCAGTCGAACTTCGGAAAGCGGTCCGGGACCGTCACGATCAACGAGTTCGACGACGCGACCATCGAGCGGGCGGTGCGGCGCTCCGAGGAGCTGGCCCATCTGGCGCCCGAGGACGAAGAGTTCATGCCGCCGATGGGGCAGCAACAGTACGTGACCACGCAGGCGTACTTCGACAACATCGCGAACATCACGCCGGAGTACCGCACCCAGGTCGCGGCCAACAGCATCAATCCGTCCAAAACGAAGGAGTGCACGGCCGCCGGGTTCCTGCAAGATGGGGCGCAGTGGCAGGCGATGATGAACTCAGCCGGGTTGTTCGCCTATCACCGCTCCACCCAGGCCAACTTCTCGGTCACGGTGCGGGCCAACGACGGCACCGGCTCCGGCTATGCCACCCGCGAAGCCAACGACCTCACCAAGTTCGATGTGGACTCCGCGTCCCGGATCGCGCTCGAGAAGGCGGCCGCGAGCCGGAATCCCCAGGCCATCGAGCCAGGCAAGTACACCGTGATCCTCGAGCCGGAAGCCGGGATCAATCTGCTCGCCAACCTGATCTTCAACTTCGACGGCCGGCAGGCCGACGAAGGGCGCAGCTTCATGGCCAAGGCGGGCGGCGGCACCAAGGTCGGCGAGAAGCTGGTGGACGAGCGGGTGCATATCTGGTCGGACCCGGCCCACTCCGACATCCCTACGTCGCCGTGGCAGGGAGACGGCCGGCCCTACGAGCGGACCGACTGGATCGCCGGTGGCGTCGCCAGGAACCTGTTCTTCTCGCGCTACTGGGCCCAGAAGAAGGGCGTCAAGGCGACCCCCTTCCCGCCCAACCTGATCATGGACGGCGGTACCGCGACCACCGAGGAGCTGATTCGCGACACGAGCCGCGGCGTGCTCGTGACCCGGACGTGGTACATCCGATCGGTTGATCCGCAGACGGTGCTCGTGACCGGGCTGACGCGCGACGGCACGTTCTTCATCGAGAACGGGCAGATCAAGCACGCCATCAAGAACTTCCGGTTCAACGAAAGTCCGGTGATCATGCTCAACAACCTGGACGCGCTCGGACGGCAGCAGCGCGTTTCGGGGTCGGACGCCGGCATTACGAGCCTCATGCCCGTGATGCGGATCCGGGACTTCACGTTTACGAGTCTGTCGGACGCCGTGTGACAGCGCGGTGTCCGGGGTCAGGGCTCCGGTGTCCGGTCGCTTCCCCTAGATTCCCGGACACCGGGCCCCGGACCCCGACATGAACCGCGCCCAATTTCTCTCCACGCTCTCCGCCATCGCCCTCGCCCCGTGGGCGGAAGCGCGGGCGATGGCGCTGGGGCGGCGGCGGGCGGATTTCATCTTCACGCGCCTTCGCTACACGTCCGGAGACTGGGACGTGGACCAGCGGATGCCCGCCAACCTGCTCAACTCGCTGATCGAATACACGACGGTGGGGGTGGCCACGCGGGAGCGCATCGTGCCCCTGGCCAGTACGGCCGTGCTCGACACGCCGTTCGCCTACATGGCAGGGCATCGATTGGTCCAGTTCACGAGGCCCGAACGGGAAGTGTTCGAGCGCTACGTAACAAACGGCGGCTTCGTGTTCGTGGACGACTGCAATCACGACATCGACGGCCTGTTCGCCAAGTCGTTCGAAGCCCAGATGGCCGCCATCTTCGGTGCCGGCGCGCTGCGCAAACTGCCCAACGATCACGAGCTGTACCGGTCCTTTTTCACGTTCCCCCATGGGCCGCCGACCACCGCGTTCGAGCTGAACGGTTGGGGCGACGACCTGGTGCACGACTACCTCCAGGGCATCGTCGTGAATGGACGCGTGGCCGTGCTGTACAGCAGCAAAGACTATGGGTGCGAATGGGATTACGATTTCCGCAACAAGCGCTTCCTGGCCGAAGACAACACCAAATTCGGCGTCAACATCGTGATGTACGCAATGACGGCCTGAGTCCCGGGTGACCACGACCATCCAGAACGAAACCGATCTCGCCGCGCTGCGGGCGAGGCTCGGCGCCCTCCGCACCGAAGTCGGCCGCGTCATCGTCGGGCAGGAGCAGGCGATCGAGGAGCTGCTGCTCACGTTCCTGGCCGGCGGCCACAGCCTCCTGGAGGGCGTTCCGGGACTCGCCAAGACGCTGATGATCCGCACCATCGCCGAAGCGGTGGATCTCACGTTCCGGCGCATCCAGTTCACGCCCGACCTGATGCCGAGCGACATCGTGGGGACGGAAATCCTGGAAGAGGAACACGCTACGGGCCGGCGCTTCTTCAAGTTCGTCCACGGGCCGGTGTTCGCGAACATCGTGCTCGCCGACGAGATCAACCGCACGCCGCCCAAGACGCAAGCCGCGCTGCTGGAAGCGATGCAGGAATACGCGGTCACGTATGCCGGGACCACGTATCCCCTGCCGCGGCCGTTTTTCGTGTTGGCGACGCAGAATCCCATCGAGCAGACCGGCACCTATCCCCTGCCGGAAGCCCAGCTGGATCGCTTCCTCCTCTATATCCGGATCCCGTATCCGACCGCGGAGCAGGAGCTCGAGATCCTGCGGCGCACTACGGGACGGGACGTGCCGGAAATCCGCGCCGTGCTGAGCGGACCGGAGCTGTTGCAGGCGCAGGCCCTGACCCGCGACGTCCACATCTCCGACGATCTCCTGGATTATGTGACGCGGCTGGTGCGGGCCACGCGACCCGAGCAGACGACGATCGCGTTCGTCAAGGAATGGACCCGTTGGGGCGCCGGTCCCCGGGCGGGCCAGGCGCTCGTGCTGGCGGCCAAGGCGCGCGCCGTGCTTCGCGACCGGCTGGCGGTCACCCTCGAGGACCTGCGCGCCGTGACCCCTCCGGTGCTGCGGCATCGCGTGCTCGTCAACTTCCGCGCGGAGGCCGAGGGCATTGGGGCCGACGAAGTGACGCGGCAGCTGTTCGAGGCGGTGCCGGAGCCCCGGAGCCCACTCAGCTAACACGGCCCCCCGTGTCGTCCGCTGCGCCTCCCCCCCTTCTCCACTCCATCGACCCGAAGACGCTCGCGGCCCTGGGCGACCTCACGCTCGCCGCCCGGACCGTGGTGGACGGTTTCATGTTCGGCGTGCACCACAATCGGATTCCGGGGGCCGGGCTCGAATTCAGCCAGTACCGCAGCTACCAGCCGGGCGATGATCCGCGCCGCCTCGATTGGAAGTTGTTTGCCCGCTCCGATCGCTACTTCCTGCGCGACGCCGAGACCGACACCAGCGTCACCGTGCGCTTCGTGCTCGACGCCAGCGGCTCAATGGCGCAGGAGGAAGCAGGGCTCACCAAGCTCGACTACGCACGGCTGATCGTCGCCGCACTCGCACTGCTGGCCCATCGCCAGGGGGACGCGGTCGGGCTCACCACGGTGTCGGCCGGCGAAGCGGAGGTCATGCCCCCACAGCGCTCGCCGCAGCACCTGCACCGCCTGTTGCACACACTGGAGCAGGTCACGCCGACCGGCGTGTGGCCCGACTGGGAGCGGATGCGGGGGTTGTTCACCGCCGGAGGCACGCGCGGGATCCTCGTGGTCGTGACCGACCTGCACGAGCGCGCCGACGAGATCCGCACCCTGGCCGCCAAACTGACCGCGCTGCG
>Ga0075431_100006751_pt1 | contig 11398 bp, 7 predicted proteins | sample RhiMetdeltSRZDD5_FD_75297 | JGI IMG/M metagenome (GOLD analysis project Ga0075431, IMG submission 75297) | Populus rhizosphere microbial communities from Tennessee, USA - Rhizosphere MetaG P. deltoides SRZDD5 | ecosystem: Host-associated > Plants > Roots > Rhizosphere > Soil | place: USA...
CGGCTATCTGTGCTTCTCGCGCTTTCTCGCGGTGGAGCGGCCGCTGGTGGCGGCGCTGGAGGCGGACTTCCTGGCGCGCGTCATCGAGGCGCACGGCCTCGACCAGCGGCTGCTCTACGACGACCAGTACCTGTGCACCGCAGGCCAGCTCTTCTTCACGGCCACTGGCCGCTACCGCATGCTGGCCGACCTGCGCGGCTGGCTGCACCGCACGCGCGGCCTGCGCAACTTCACCGCCAAGCCCTACGACCTGGCCACGCTGCTCGTGTGGCGCGAGGCCGGGGTGCCGGTGCTGGACGAGCACGGCGAGCCGCTCGACGCGCCCTTCGACACCGAGACGAAGCTCTCGGTCATCGCCTTCGCCAACGAGGAGCTGCGGCGGAAGCTCGAGCCGCACCTGCGGGCGGCGATGGCGGCGGGGATCGGGCGGCCGGCAGGCTGAAGTCCGTGCGCGCGACAACACGGCCCGTGCACGGCCGGGTACCTTGTTCCCGGTCAGGAACAGCGCCGCGTCCTGGAGTCGCAGGCCCCCGCGGCACTGGAGGAACTTGGGCGGCATCGCACGCCGTGAGTCCGGTCGGAGTCCCTGCCGATGAGTTGCACCGCACGCCTCGCCGGCCTCCTGCTGCTCGCGGGCTCGGCCGCCCGCGCCCAGGGATTTCCGCCGGAGATGTTCGGCCCGCTCGCGCCGCTGCCCGGCCCGGTGAACAACATCGTGGCCCCGCTCATGGCCGACCTGGATGCGGACGACCGCCCCGACGTCATTGGGTGGACCAGCGGATTTGAGCTGTCCGTCGTCATGAACCTCGGCAGCGGGACCTTCTCGCAGCCGAGCTTCTACCCGCTGCCGGACACGCTTCCGGGCCCGCGCCTGCTGGCGGGCGACATGGACCTCGACGGAGACCTCGACGTGCTGTCCGTCGGGCAGGCCGAGCCCGACCAGCTGCACGCACTCCCGGGAGAAGGCACGGGCGCGCTGCTGGCGAGCGTCACGAGCATCTCCCCCACGAACGTCGGCCGGATCGGGCTGGGGGACGTGGACGGCGACGGGATCCCCGACGCGGTCTACGCCACCATCAGCTTTCTGCCGGTGAGCGAGGTCCGCTGGCAGCGCGGCACCGGTGACCTGGGCTTCGAACCCTTCGCGCTCGTGACGACCACGGAGACCGTCGAGGAGATCGAGCTGGCGGACCTCGACCTGGACGGGCTGCTGGACATTGCGGCGAGTGTGAGGCAGGGCCTGTTCGGCGCGACGCTCGGCGTGACCGTGGTGCGCAGCCTCGGGGCCGGCGCCTTCGAGGCCATGCCGCAGGTGCCGTTGAGCGGGACGCTCACGCCGTCGCTGGAGATCTCGGACCTGGACCGGGACGGCTGGCCGGACCTGCTGGTCCAGGCAAGCGCCGACGTCGTGCGCGTCGCGCCGGGCGTGGGCGGCGCGCTCTTCGGCCCGGTCGTCGACCTGCCCGTGGCCGTGCCGTCTGCCGCACAGCTGTGGGCCGTGGACCTGGACGTCGACGGCTACGAGGACGTCCTGCTGTGGGGGTTCTTCCAGCTCGCGGCACAGCGTGTAGGGCCGGAGCTGAGCGTTCTGGGGGAGGTGTCGGCGCAGCCGCTCGTCGCGTCGAGGGCTTCCTATGAGGTCGCGGACCTGGATGGCGACGGTGTCCCCGAGCCTCTGTTCCTCGATGGTTCGCTGCCCGTCACGCCCTACAGCACTCTCGGGCCCGTCATCGACCTGGGCTTCGACTTCCCGGCCGGCGCCGGACCCACGCTGGTCGTGAGCGGCGAGCCGCTGCCACGTCAACCCATGAGCTGCGAGTTGCTGGGGCCGGCCTTCGGCACGCCGGCACTGCTGGTGCTGGGCCTGCAGCCCGCGCACCTGGCGGTGCTGGGCGGCACGCTCGTGCCAGCGCCGGAGGTGATCCTGCCCCTCCTCGCCTCCCAGCCGCTGGAAGCGCGCTGGCCGGCGGACCATCCGTCCGGCATGCCGGTCTACCTGCAAGCCTGGCTGCCGGGGCCGCAACCGGCGGCGAGCAACGCGTTCGTCGTGTTCGGGCAGTAGCGCGGCTGGCCGTCTCCCCGGCCGCCGGGCGGTCGCCGTGGCGGCGCTCCGGCCGCCCGGCTTCCTGACCCTGTCGGCCAGCGGGCATGTTTCGTAAGAACCAGGCGACCCGGCCGTAGTGGGGGCCGGAGTCCGACGCGGGGACCCCCGGAGACCATCGTGCCCGAGGCATCGCCAGCCGAGTGGGTGAGGGAGGCCGTGGCGCAGTACGAGGCGCCGCTGCTGCGCTTCAGCCAACGGCTGCTCGGCGACGCCGAGGCCGCGCGCGACGTGGTGCAGGACACCTTCCTGCGCCTGTGCGCGCAGCCACGGGAGGCGGTCGACGGGCATCTCGCCGAGTGGCTCTTCACCGTCTGCCGCCACCGCGCGCTGGACGTGCTGCGCAAGGAGAACCGCATGAACCCGACGCCCCTGATCCACGACGCGCCGGACGGCGCGCGCTCCGCCGAGCCCGACCCGCGCGCCGTGTCCGAGCGCCGCGAGGACGCCGGCCGCCTGCGCGTCGCGCTCGGCACGCTGCCGCCGCGCACTCAGGAGGTGCTGCGGCTGCGCTTCCAGGAAGGCCTCTCCTACAAGGAGATTGCCGGCGTCATGCAGCTCACGGTCAGCCACGTGGGCGTGCTCATCCACAACGGGCTGAAGTCGCTGCGCGCGCGCATCGAGCCGCGCCTGGCCCCCGGGGCCTGAAGGAGGACGCCATGACGAACACCCGAGACGAGCACGAGATGCAGCCTGACGGTGATCCGCGGCTGACGGCCTATGCGCTGGGCGAGCTGGACGAGGCCGAGCGCGCCGAGGTCGAGGCGCTGCTCCTGCGCGACGCCGACGCGCGCGCCGAGGTGGCTGCCGTGCGCGAGACGGCGGACGCGCTGCGCGCCGAGTTTGCGGTCCAGGCGGCTGGCGAGTCGGTGCCGGCGCTCACGCCGGCGCAGCGTGCGATGATCGAGAGCGCGGCGCGAGTCGGGCCGGTCGAGCCGGTGCGCGCCGTGCGGCGTGCGGCGCTGGTGTGGCTGTGGCCCGCCGCGGCCGCGGCCGGACTGCTGGCCTGGGTCGTGTGGGACAACCGCGCGGAGCTGGCGGGCCGGCCGCGGCTGGCGGCCGACGCGCCCGTCGCGAAGGACGAGTCCGGTCAGGAGCCCGCGGCCCGGTCGGCGGAGGTCGATCGGCTGGCACAGCTTCCCTACCTCGGGAGCACGGCCCGGGAGGAGACCGCTGTCGCGCCCGACTCGGCCGAGTCTCTTCCCGTGCGCATGGACGTGGAGCCCGAAGTCAACAGTGGTGCCGGCCACCACCCAGCGGCCGAGGCCCCCGTCTCGCCGCCCGCTGACTCGGTCGTGTCAGCGTTGGAAGCGGAACAGGGTGAGCTGCCCCCCGAGATGCAGGACTTGCTTTCGGCGCTTGGCTACATGGAAGGCGGAGGCGGAGGCGCGGCCGCGCCTCGCGCCAACCCCGGTGGCGCGGGAGCCCCGACGACGGGCGCGGCCGCCGCCGCAGGCCCTCTCTCGTCGGCGCCTTCCGCGACGTTGGCAAGGCGCACGCGGCTCGAGGAGGAAGCTGTCTTTGCGTCGGCGCTCGGTGAGCCTCTCGCCATGGCCGAATCCGCGGACGACCGCGCCGCGCCCGTCTTCCGCTACCTGCGCGTCTCGCCGGGCACGCCCGGCACCGAGCTCTACGTGCCCATCGTCGAGCAGGGCTTCCAGTCGCCGTGGGCCGCGCCCTTCTCCACGTTTGGCGTGGACGTGGACACGGCCAGCTACAGCAACGTGCGCCGCTTCCTCAACAACGGCCAGCTGCCGCCGGTCGACGCGGTGCGCCTCGAGGAGCTGGTCAACTACTTCCGCTACGACGACCCCGGCCCCGCGCCCGGCGCGGAGTGCCCGTTCGGCGTGACGGTGGACGTGACCGACTGCCCGTGGGCTCCCGGCCACCGGCTCGCGCGTGTGGCGCTCAAGGGCCGCGAGGTGCCCGTGGCGCAGCGCACCTCGAGCAACCTCGTGTTCCTGCTGGACGTGTCGGGCAGCATGAGCGATCAGGACAAGCTGCCGCTGCTCGTGGCGAGCATGAAGCTGTTCACGCAGCAGCTCGACGAGCGGGACCGCGTGGCCATCGTCACCTACGCTGGCGCCGCGGGCCTGGTGCTGGACAGCACCACCTGCGACGACGCCGGGCGGCGGCGGGTGCTCGACGCGCTCGACCGGCTCTCGGCCGGCGGCAGCACCGCGGGCGCGGCCGGCATCCAGCTCGCGTACCAGGTCGCGGCGGGCAACTTCCGCACCGGCGGCACCAACCGCGTGATCCTGGCCACGGACGGCGATTTCAACGTGGGCATCACGGACCGCACGCAGCTGCAGGACCTCATCGAGCAGTCGGCGCGGACCGGCGTCTTCCTCACCGTGCTCGGCTTCGGCGAGGGCAACCTCAAGGACGGCACGGCCGAGCTCCTGGCGGACAAGGGCAACGGCCAGTACTGCTACATCGACTCGCTCGACGAGGGCCGGCGCGTCATGGTGCAGCAGATGGCCGGCACGCTGCTGACCATCGCCAAGGACGTGAAGCTGCAGGTGGAGTTCAACCCGGCGCAGGTCGAGGCCTACCGGCTCGTGGGCTACGAGAACCGCGCGCTCGCGCCGCAGGACTTCAAGGACGACCGCAAGGACGCGGGCGACATTGGCGCGGGCCACTCGGTCGTGGCGCTCTACGAGCTGGTGCCGCCCGGCGCCGGCGCGCCCGGCGTGGACCCGCCGCGCTACCAGAAGCCGGCCGACGCGCCGCGCCCCGAGCTGGTGTCGAGCGACGAGCTGCTCACCGTGAAGCTGCGCTGGAAGGAGCCGGCGGCCGCGACCTCGACCGAGACCGCCGTGTCCGTGCGCGACGGCGGCGGCACGCTGGCTTCGGCGCGGCCGGACGTGAAGTTCAGCGCGGCGGTCGCGGCCTTCGGGCTGCTGCTGCGCGGCAGCGACCAGGTCACCGCCGATCGCAACTGGTTGTGGACGCAGCTCATCGCGCTCGCCGATGCCGCCCGCGGCGCCGACCCGGACGGCCGGCGCGCCGAGTTCGTGCGGCTGTCGAGGTCGGCGCGGGACCTGCAGGGCATGCCGCCGCAGCAGCTCACCGAGGAGCAGATCAAGCTGCTGAAGGCGCTGGGCTACATCCGGGACGGCGACGACCAGCGCTGATCGCGAGCCGGCGTCCACGGCGCCCCCGGCCGGGACGAAACCGTCCGGGGGCGCCGTCGTTTAGGGTGTCCCGCGCGGCCACGGGCCGGCCGCGCCGGAGGACGCCATGGGCAAGGGCGGACGCGGAGTCGGAAGCGTGGCGCTGGTCGCGCTGCTCGCCGCCGGAGCGACACTGCTGTGGCTGGCACGGGGAGGCCCGGCCGACGAGCACGACCGCGCGCGGACCGGCCCCGACGCTCAGGCCGCGGTCCCGTTGCAAGCCGAGATGCCGGCTCTTTCGCCCATGGACCAGGCCGCGGGGACGGCTCCCACCTTGCCCGAGCCCATCGCTCCGGCGTCCGACGATGCCGTCGTCGAGACCGAGGTGCCGCAGGAGCCGGGCCAGCCCTTGCGCCTGTCCGGCCGCGTCGTGGACGGCGCTGGCCGCCCCGTGCCCGAGGCCACCGTGCGACTGCTGCCCAGCGGCCGGCAGATCGAACTGATGAAGGTGCCGTTCCGTCCCTTCGAGCCGCGGCTGACCCGGGAGCAGCTCGTCGCGACGGTCTCGGGACCGGACGGCACCTTCGTGCTCGACGGCCGCGACGTGCCGCCGGATGCGGCCTCCACCGAGTCGGTCGGCAAGAACACCGCGGGGGCCGAGGTCGACTGGCCCGTGCTGCTCGTCAGCCATCCGGCCTTCGAGGCCACCGCGAGCACGTGCCTCGGCTGGATGGGCGGGCCCTACGCCGCCGGCGACATCGTGCTGGGTGTTGGCGCCTCGATCACGGCGCGCACCGTGGACGAGGACGGCCGCGCTCATCCTGATGTGGTCGTCGCACCCGCGCCAAGCTTCGATCGCTACGACCGTCCGGGCGACTGGGAGGCGGTCAAAACGGTGCTCCTCTCCGCCAGCGACGGGGACGGTCGCGTGCGTCTCGATGGCCTGTGGAGCGGCAAGATGACGCTGCAGTTCCGCGCACCGGGCCGCATGGCGTCCTTGCGAAGGCTGGAACTGAAGGCCGGCGACGTCGTGGACCTCGGCGATGTGATCCTCGCGGAAGGCGGCAAGCTCGAGGGCTCCGTCTTCGATGCGCAGTCCGGTCTGCCGGTGCCGCGTGCACGCGTCCTCGCGCGGCCTCCCATGGGCGCCGGGCTCTTCGCCGGCCCCGATTCCGTGGCCTGGGCCTTCACTTCCACCGTGGGCGACGGCGAGGTCATCCTGGACCGTGACACGCTGGCGGACGAGCAGGGCCGCTTCCGACTCAGTGGCCTGGATCCGGCCCCTGGCCTCGACGTCCTGGCCGGTGCGGCTGGCTACGAGCCCGTGAAGTTGCCAGCCATCCAGCTGGACGGCGAGCCGCTGAACATCACGCTCGGGCCCGCCGGCCTCATCATCCTCACCGTCGTCGACGCCGACAGCGGCGAGCCCATCGTCGACGCGACGGTCGAAGCCAGGCGCCACGCCGACGACAAGGACTGGTCGTCCACGAAGCTCGACGTGATCTCGGATTCGGCCGCGCTGCGCGGCCTGGGCGTGCCCGAGCCGCATGCGGGCGTGTTCGTGCTCTCGCCGGCGGGCTCGCACCGCAACACGGCCATCATCACCGCGCCGGGCCACGCGACGCGCGGCGCCATCCTGCCCACGGTCGTGGCGCCCGAGCGCGCTGCGCAGACGGTCAAGATGCTGCGCGAGGTGGGTTACGGCGGGCGGGTGCTCGATGACGAGGGCCGGCCGATCGCGCGCGCGAAGGTGAACCTGCATCCGCCCGAGGACCTGCGCGTCAAGCTGCCCGACCGCAGCGAGAGGACGGACACCGACGGCCGCTTCCGCTTCGCGGGCCTGATGCACGGCGACTGGGACGTGACGGCCTCGGCGGAGGGCTTCATCACGAGCACGTCGCGACTCGTGAAGCTGCGCCTGAGCGCGCCGGCCGTCGAGGAGGAGTTCGTGCTGCAGCGCGGCGGGGTGATCACCGGGATCGTGCTGGCCGGCCCCGCGCCGTCGGCAGGCATCGAGGTGGCTGCCCGGAGCCTCGCCGCCGCCCAGGCCCAGCGCGCGGCCGAAGTGGCCGGCGGCGGCAAGCTGGCGGTGAAGGACAAGCCGGAGGCCGTGGTCTGGACGTCGCGGTCGGACACGGCCGGCCGCTTCCGGATCGAAGGCCTGCCGCCCGACGTGTACGAGCTGACCGGGCCCCCGGGCGTGCCGTTGCAGGCGCAGGTGGCCGCCGGAGAGACGACCGACGTGACGCTCCTCGCGCGCGGCCGGCCGCGTGTGCGCGGCCGCGTGTTCGACGCGATCGGTCCTGTGGCGGGCGCGACCGTCGGCGCCGATCTCCTCATCGGTCCGCTCGGCGGCTTTCTCGAGGGTGGAGGCTCGGCGATCACCGGCCTCGACGGCCTCTTCGACCTGGAGCTCTTCGAGCCGGGTCAGGTGCGCGTCGCCGCGCGCCAGCAGGACGCCAGCACGCCGGGCGTAGATCTCGACGTGACCTGGGACGACGTCCAGTGGGTCGACCTGCGCTTCGGCGGCGGCGCGCTCCAGGGAGTGGTCGTCGCGGTGGCCACGGACGAGCCCGTTGCCGGCGCGATCGTTCGCCTGCAGATGCAAGTGGCGAGCGAACCCGGCAAGCTCCAGGACCTCGGTGGCGCCGCCCGAAAGCAGGCCAGCGACGAGCGGGGCGCCTTCCACTTCACGCGCCTGTCGGACGGCGACTACGTGGTTTCGGTCACGGCGCCAAGCTACGTGCGCGCGAAGCTGCCGGCCACGAAAGTCCTCGAAGGTGCGGCGCCACCGGACGTGCGCGTGGTGCTGCAGGCGGCGGGCGCGCTGGAGGGCGTGGTGAAGCCTGCCATGCCGGGCGCGGAGCTTCCGGACAACCTGCACGTGCGGCTCGAGTGGCAGGACGGCACCACCGATCGCCTGAGTGCGCAGGTGGACGGAGCCGGGCGCTTCGAGCGCGACGGCCTGCTGCCGGGGCGCTGGCGCTGCGAGCTGCGGAACTCGGCCCTGTCCTCCAGCGCGCCGCCCCTTGCGACGAAGGAGGTCGTGATCGTGGTCGGCGAGACCGCCGAGCTCGAGATCCCGTTGCCGCCCTGACCTCTGGCGCTAGCCGCCGCCGCGTGACATCCTCCCGCGCCATGACCGCCTGGCAGACGGAGCCCGAGCCCGCCCTCATGCGCCGCGTCGCACGCGGCGACGCCGCGGCCTTCGCCGAGCTGGTCGAGCGGCACCACGTCGCGCTCTGGCGCCTCTTCCGGCGGCTGGGACTCGACGCTCACGCGGCCGAGGACTGCGTGCAGGACACGTTCATGCGCCTCCTGCGGGCGGCGCCGGCCTACCGCGCCGCCGCGCCCTTCCGCGGCTTCCTGCGGCGGCTGGCGCGCAACGCGCTCGTGGACTGGACGCGGCGGCGCAGGGACGGCGCGGTCTCGCTGCGCGACCCGAGCGACCCGGCGCTGGTGGAACGCCCCGACGGCGGCCCGCGCGAGCCGCCGCTGGACGTGCGCGCGGCCGTCGCGCGGCTGTCGTGGAAGATGCGCGACGTGGTGCACCTCTCGGTCTTCGAGGGCCTCTCGCACGCGGAGGTGGCGGAGCGGCTGGAGATCCCCGAGGGCACGGTGAAGTCGCGGCTGCACCATGCGCTGCGGCGGCTGCGGGAGGCACTGGAGCCATGACGCACTGCGACGAGCCGACGAGCCGCAGCGAGGAGCCGGCCCCCGTCTCGCTGCCCGGGCGCATCGCGCGCGAGGCGGCGCCCGCGCTGGACGGCTTCGCGCGGCGCGCCCGGCGACGCACGCTCTCGGCGCTCGCGGCGCTGCTCGGCCTGCCTCTGGCCCTGCTGGCGTGGCAGCTCTCGCTGGCGGAGGAGGCGCCGTCAGCCGCGCTGCGCCCCGACGCGCTCTGGCTCGCCCAGCGCGTCGGGCCCGACGGCCGCTTCGCTGGCGAGAGCGAAACGCCCGTCTCCGAGGTGGGCTTGCACAGCCTGGCGCTGCTGGCGCTCGTGCGCGGCGACGCGGCAGACGGCTCGCGCGAGCCGCTGGCACGCGCGTCCGACTGGCTGCTTCAGCAACAGGCCGCTGACGGTGCCCTCGCCGAGGCCGACGCTGATCAGGCGCTGGGCACGCTGGCGCTCGTGGAAGCCTGGCGCGCGACGTGCGAGCCGGAGCTGCGCGAGGGCGCCGAGCGCGCGCACCGCAACCTGCTCCAGCGCGAGGCTTGGGGCGGCAGGGGGAGCGAGGTCGCGGCGGCGTGGTCCCTCGAGGCCCTGCTCACGGCGCGCGAGGCCGGCCTGCGCGGCGCGGCCGCGGCCGAGGCCCGCGCGCACGGCCGCCTGCTGGCGGCGCTGGGCGGCCCGGTGGACCGCGACCGGCTGCGCCGCGCGGCGCTTTCGCCGCAGGCCGTGCCGCGCCAGCCCGCGCTGGGCCAGCTGTACGTGGCCTCGGTGTCCCTGCTGGCGGCGTCGCTGGGTGAGGACTCCGGCCGCTCGACCGAGTGAACCGCCGGATGGCCCGCCGCGCTATGACTGCGGACCTGCCGCGGGCTCCGCGCGCGGCCGACGCCCCCGCGGCTCCGGCGAGAACGAGCCGCGCCGCACGCTGGTGACGAGCCAGAATGGCCGCGATGGAACCGCAACGCTCCGCCGCGCCGCCGCGAGGACCGGCCCGTGCGCTGCTGCTCGCGCTGGCGCTGTCCCTGGCCCTGCACGTCGCCGCGGCCGGAGCCATGGCGCTCATCGTCCTGCAGCCGGTGCAGCCGGTCGAGGCGGACACGCCGCCGATTCCGATCCAGCTGCGCTTCGCGCCCGCGGCGGGCGGCGGCGAGTCCCAGGGTGACGAGCTGGCCGACGCGGCCTCGGGGCCCGACGCGCCGGCACCCGAATCGGCGCTGCCGGAGGACGACGTCGAACCCGAGACACGCGCGGAGCCGGAGCCGGTCGCGCTCGCGTCGGTGCAGGAATCCGCGCCCACCGTCCTGGGCGACGAGGTCGAGGTGGCGCCGGCCGACGTCCCGCTGGAGGTCGCGGGGGCTGGCGCGGCTCCGCGCGCGGCGAGCGAGCCGCCGCCGGCGGCGTTCGTGGCCCGCGCGGGTGAGTGGCAGGGGCCGCCGCCGTCCGGAGGCCTCGTCGCGGCTGATGCGGGCAACGCGGGCGTGCCGGCGCAGAGCTTCCTCGGACGCGCGGACGCCGGTGCCTCCGCCGAAGGCGGATCCGGCGGCGGGTCGGGTGGTGGCGCCGGTGAGGGTGTGGGTGCAGGACCCGGCGGCAGCGCGGAGGGCGTCGGCCTCGTGCCGGTGCCGAGCGGCTCCAACCTGGCGCCCGAGTACCCGATGCTCGCGCGGCGCCGCGGCGAGGAGGGGCTGGTGGTGGTGCGCCTGCAAGTGCTCGCAGACGGAACGGTCGATTCGGCCGCGATCCAGGAGACCTCCGGCCATGCGCTGCTCGACGACGCCGCGCTGGAGGCCGTCGCGCAGTGGACCTTCGAGCCCGCGCGGCGCGCGGGACAGCCGGTCGCGGCCCTCCTCGATGTGCCGATCCGCTTCCGGCTCCGCCCGCGCTGAAGCGCGCCGCGCGCCCGCGGCGGGCCCGCGACGCGTGCGGCGAATCGCATGCAGGCCGGGTACGCGGCCTGGCTAGGTTGGTTTCTTGCCACGTGCGCGCGCCCCGGACGGGGGCCATGGCGCAATTCGTGCACTGGCCCTACGCTAGCCGGCCTGTCGCGTGAAAGGGCTCCCGGGTCATTCGATCGGACCGACGTCGCCGCTCAGGGGGGCGCGCGGGTCGCCGAGGCCGCGGGGAAGCATGACGGATCGTGCCGATTTCGTTGTCCCCCCTGATGGAGCAGCAGTCATGTCGAATTCTGGAATGGAGCCGCAGCGGGCCAAGAGCAGCATGCCGGGGACCAAGCCCGTCCTCGTGGGCGACCCGGCGTCGGAGATGAATGCCTCGCTGACCTGGAGCGGCGGCGGCGTCACCATTTCCTTCCCGGCCTCGGAGATCTACTCCGACGATACGTCGCAGTCGTGGACGTGGAACACGACCACCAAGAGCGAGGGCGCCACCACGCGCTCGGACAGCTTTGCCACCTCGAACGCGAGCGGCAACACGCTCACGGTCGTGCAGAACCGGCCTTCGGGAGCCGTGACGTTCACGGCCACCGGCATCGCGCGCAACGCCGCGTCCGC
>Ga0075431_100006757_pt1 | contig 11393 bp, 12 predicted proteins | sample RhiMetdeltSRZDD5_FD_75297 | JGI IMG/M metagenome (GOLD analysis project Ga0075431, IMG submission 75297) | Populus rhizosphere microbial communities from Tennessee, USA - Rhizosphere MetaG P. deltoides SRZDD5 | ecosystem: Host-associated > Plants > Roots > Rhizosphere > Soil | place: USA...
GAAGGCCAGATCGGCTCCCTGCTCGAGCTCGGCGCCGGCTTCCACCTCGACTTCACCGGCCGCGAGAACGTCTTCCTGAACGGAGCGATCCAGGGACTGCGGCGCGTGGACATCCGCGAGCGCTTCGACGAGATCGTCGCCTTCGCTGAGCTCGAGCACGCGATCGACCGCCCGGTGCGCACCTACTCGTCGGGGATGACGATGCGCCTCGGCTTCGCGATCGCCGCCTTCCTCGACGCGGACGTCCTCCTGCTCGACGAGGTGTTCGCCGTCGGCGACGAGGCGTTCCAGCGGAAGTGCTTCGGCCGGATCTTCCGCTTCAAGCAGGAGGGCGGGACGATCGTCTTCGTCTCGCACGACGCCTCGGCCGTCGAGCGGCTGTGCGAGCGCTCGGTGCTGCTCGACCGCGGGCGGGTTGCCTTCGACGGCCCGACGCGCGAGGCCGTGACGCGCTACCGGCGGGTGCTCGCCGACGAGCTCGATCCCGCCGAGCGCGGTGCCGGTCTGCGCGAGTGGGGCTCCGGCGAGGCGACGATCGCCTCGGCCGCGCTCGTGGGGAAGGAGGGCGGCGACCGGCTTCAGTTCCTCTCGGGCGAGCCGTTCTCGCTCCGCGTCGAGGTCGCGACGCCGGACGGCGTTCCGCCGCCACGGCTCCAGCTCGAGCTGCGAGACGACGCGGGCACCCTCGTCGCCGGCGAGTCCGTCGGCCTCCGCGAGCTCGGCTGGGCCGCGGGGAACGGCGCCCGCACGGTGCGGTGGGAGATCGGCTCGCTCCCCCTCGCCGACGGCCGCTTCCACCTGCGGCTCGGCCTGACCGACGAGAGCGGCGAGCGGCTCTACCACTGGCTCGACGACGCACTGGTGTTCGTGGTCTATCCGGGGGGTGACGAACGGGGGGTGGTGCGCTTTGAAGGGAGGTGGATACTGGAAGAGAAGAGAGCAACCCGATGACTGCACGCACCTGCCCAGACTGGCCCGAGCTGATGGAGCTCGCGCCGGACCTCCAGTTCAAGCACTACAGCGTCGCCGAGGCGCAGCTCCCCTCCGAGGTGCTCGCGAGCGTCAGCCACGTCTCGCTCGGTGACGTGGAGATCTGCTGCGACCTCGAGAAGCACGTCGTCAACCCCGGCCACACGGATGCGGAGGTCTACGACGCGCTGCGCGAGTCGCACTGGTTCGACGTGCACGAGTGGGCGACCTCGGGCCCCGGCACCGAGGTCGGGCAGGTCGACATCGACGTCCCCCTCCGGGACGCCGACGTGTCGGACGCCGCCTAGGCACCGCGCGTACGCTGTCGCGCGTGCCGACGATCGTCGTCCCGTACCGCGGCGACTCGAAGTCGCGTCTCCCGGCTTCGATTCGCGCGGCTGCGGCGGTCGCGATGCTCGGAGACGTCGTCGCGGCGGCGCTCGAGGTCGGGCGCGTTCTCGTCGTGACCGACGACGCCTCGGTCGTCCCGCAGGGCGCGGAGCACGTCCCCGACCCGGGCGAAGGGCTCGGCGCGGCGGTCGCTTCCGGCCTCGCACGCGTGGACGACCATGCACTCGTCGTCAACGCCGACCTTCCCTGCGCGACTCCCGCCGCGCTTGCGGGGCTCGCCGACGCGGGCCTCGCGCTCGTCGAGGCCGAGGACGGGACGACGAACGCGCTTTCGCTTCCCGACCCCTTCGTGTTCGAGCCGCTCTACGGGCCCGGGAGCGCCGAACGGTTCCGCGCGCACGCGCCCTTCGCCACGGTCGCGATCCCGGAGCTCGCCGCCGACGTGGACTCCGGCGCAGATCTCGAGCGCCTCGTCCTCCCGCTTGGCCGCCGGACGCGAGCGCTCCTCGCCCACGTTTGAGCATCGTCCTCCTCTCGGGCGGCGGCGGCGGAGCGCGGTTCGCGCGCGGGCTCCAAGACGTGCTCGAGCCGGGCGAGCTCACCGTCGTCGGCAACGTCGGCGACGACGTCGAAGTGCTGGGGATGTACGTGTCGCCCGACCTCGACAGCCTGCTGTACGCACTCGCAGGTCTCCTCGACGAGGAGCGCGGGTGGGGCCGCGCCGGGGAGACCTGGAACGCGCTCTCGGCCGCCGGCGCGTGGGGCGGGGAGGACTGGTTCCGGCTCGGCGACCTCGATCTCGGGCTCCACCTCGTACGCACGCGTGCCATCCGCGAGGGGAGAGCACTGTCGGCGGTTACCGGCGAGCTCGCCGAGCGGGCGGGGCTGCCCGCCCGAATCCTGCCGGCGACCGACGACCGCCTTCGCACGCACGTCGTCACCGCCGCAGGCACGTTTCCGTTCCAGGACTGGTTCGTCGGGCGCGCGCACCGCGACGAGGTGGACGACGTCGTCTACGAGGGCGCCGAGGCGGCGAGCGCGGCGCCCGGCGTTCTCGAGGCGCTCCGCGACGCCACGGCGATCCTCCTCGCCCCCAGCAACCCGTACCTCTCGCTCGGGCCGATCCTCGCCGTGCGCGCGATCCGCGCGGCGCTCGAGTCGCGACGCGTGCGCAGCATCGCGGTGAGCCCGCTCGTCGGCGGCAAGGCGGTCACGGGGCCACTCGACCGTATGCTGCTGCGCATGGCCGGCGGCACCACACCTGCTCACGTCGTCCGTCCTCTCGGGGGCCTAATCGACGCGCTCGTGATCGACGAGGCGGATGCGCCTGCGGAGGCACCGGTCGAGGTCGTCGCCGCCGCCACGTTGATGCGCGACCGCGAGGCCGCGCGCCGGCTTGCCGAGCGCGTCCTGGAGGCGGCGTGCGCGTAGCGGTCGTCGGCGGCACCGGGCCGTTCGGCACGGCGCTCGCGAAGCGGCTCCGCGCTTCGGGCTACGAGGTCGTGATCGGCTCGCGCGACGCGGACCGCGCCGCGGCGGCCGCCGCGGAGCTCGGGGTCGACGGCGCCGCGAACGACGACGTCGTGCGTGGCGCGGATCTCGTCGTCCTGGCGACGAAGGCCGACGCAGCGCTCGACACCGCCCGCAGCCTACGGGAGGCGATCGGCCGGACGCCGGTGCTCTCGGTCGCCTCGGAGCTGCGGGTCACTTCCGAGGGCGCCTTCCCCTGCACCGATGCGACCTCGCTCGCCGAGCGCATCCAGGCCGAGCTCGATGCGCCGGTCCTTGCCGGCTTGCACTCGCTCGCCGCCTCGAGCCTGGGCGGGGAGGCGGCACCGGACGAGGACGCGTTCGTGTGCGGCGACGACGCCGAGGCGAAGGCGCTCGCGCTCGAGCTCGCAGAGCAGGTCACCGCCGGGCGCGCAGTCGATGCGGGCCCGCTCGCGAGCGCTCGCGCGCTCGAGGGCCTGACCGCGGTCCTCGTCAGCGTGAACAAGCGCTACCGCGCGCACGCGGGCCTCAAGGTCACGGGCCTCGGGTGACCGGGGAGGTCCGGGTCGTCCCGCTCCTCGGGATCCCCGAGATCGAGGAGGGGGACGACCTCGCCGCGCTCCTCGTCGAGGCGGCCGCTCGCGCAGGTGGGCTCGCGGACAACGACGTGCTCGTCGTGGCGCAGAAGGTCGTGTCGAAGAAGGAGGGCCGCGTCGTCCACCTCGAAGAGGTCGAGCCCTCGCCCGAGGCGCGGGAGCTCGCAGGAGACGAGGACCCGCGCCGCGTCGAGGTGATCCTGCGCGAGTCGCGCCGCGTCGTCCGCTCGCGCCCCCCGCTCGTGATCGCCGAGACGCGGCACGGGTTCGTGTGCGCCTCGGCCGGCGTCGACTCCTCGAACGCGAAGGGCCCGGGGACACTCGTCCTGCTGCCGCTCGACCCCGACGCCTCCGCGAGCCGTCTCCGCGAGCGGGTCCGCGAGCTCACCGGGTACGAGATCGCCGTCGTCGTGTCCGACTCGTTCGGGCGTGCCTGGAGGACCGGGACGACCGACGTCGCGCTCGGCGTCGCCGGCATGACCGCGCTCCTCGACCTGCGAGGGACACGCGACGCGGTCGGCTACGAGCTCCATGCGACGCAGATCGCGGTCGCGGACGAGGTCGCCGGCGCGGCCGAGCTCGTCATGGGCAAGGTCGACGGCGTCCCTGCCGCGATCGTGCGCGGCCTGCAGCCGCGCGGCGAAGGGCGCGGCTCCGACCTCGTGATGCCGGCCGCGCGAGACCTCTTCCGGTAGGTCGGTGGTCGGGCGATAGACTCCGGGAGCCGTGCGCACGTACGCGATCTGGGGAACCGCGACCTCGCCCGCGCACGAGGAGTGGGTGCGCGAGGTGGGCAAGCAGTTCGAGAAGGACGAGTTCCGGGCCGTCGACGACGTCGCCGAGGCCGACTTCGTCCTCAACATGTTCGACGCCGCCGATCCGAAGGCGTTCCGGCGCGCCTCACGCGGGACGTACTCGGCCGCGTTCTACGAGCTGCCGAACGCGCCTGAGGACGCGCTCAAGGAGAGCTACCCGATGCTCGTGCGGACCCTCTCCAACGTCGTCCTCTTGCGCGTGCCCGGCGAAGGTGTCTGGTTCACGACGATGGAGCGCGGCACCTACCACGTGGCCGACGATCCGGTGGAGATCTACGAGCGGCTCGAGCCGCTCGCGACCTCGCGGCTCGTCATCGACAACGAGTGGGTCCCGGACCTCGAGCCCGAGCTCTGGGACGGCGACGAGGTGACCGCGGACATCGGCGCCGCCGGCCGGCGGCTCGACGAGCTCGACCTGCTCCCCTCGCCCTTCCCGGTCGAGGAGTACCTCTCGGGGCGCGACCTCCGCCACGTGATGCGGTTGTACAGCGTCGGCGGCCTCTCGTACGGGAACCTCTCTGCCCGCAAGGACGAGGCGCGGTTCTGGATGAGCGCGAGCGGCGTCGACAAGTCGCAGCTCGAGGCGGTCGGCCGCGACTTCCTCATGGTCAAGGATTTCGACGACGACCGTGGCGTCATCGTCCTCAGCGTGCCGCCGGGCATCGAGCCGCGGCGCGTGTCGGTCGATGCGATCGAGCACTGGATGATCTACCAGGCGCACCCCGACGTCGGCGCGATCCTCCACGTCCATGCCTGGATGGAGGGCATCCCGGCGACCGACGTCAACTACCCGTGTGGCACGCAGGAGCTCGCAGTCGCGGTCGCCGACCTCGTCGCGCTCGAGCCGGACCCAGCGCATGCGGTGATCGGCCTGCGGAACCACGGCATCACGTGCACCGGGGAGAGTCTCTCCGAGATCCTGGACCGGGTGGCGCCGAAGGTGCTCCGCCAGGTCCCTATGACCTGAGCCGCCGCACCGTCAGCACGGCGAGCGCGGGGGCGACGACGAGGTCGTTCGCCATGCACCAGATGCAGACGGCGTCGATCACGAAGAGCTGCACGACGACGAGGTAGGCGCTGAAGAAGACGCCGACGAGCGCCAGCGTCGCCGCCGACAGCCGTGCGACCGGTGCGTCCCAGAGCAGGAGAGCGAGGATCGTGAGGTAGGAGGCTAGCCCGAGCGTCGCGACCGGAACTCCCGCGATCTCGGCGTACGACGACTCCTGCACCTTCTCGCAGCCGCCGCCCTGCACGCAGACGACCGACTGGTCCGCGAAGTGCGCCCAGGTCAGGTAGCCGGCGATCCCGATGCCCGCGAGCGTCACGAGCAGCGCGGCGATGCGCAGGCCGCGGTCGCTCAACCCTGGAGCGCGTCGTCGAGCGCGTCGGACAGTGCGCCCGGGTCGAACCCGATGTGGATCTGGTACGGCTCGGCGTCGCCGATCTGGAGGAGGAGCGTCGGCGTCTCCGAGACCTGGTCGGCCTGCGCGTTGCGCGCGTCCTCGGCGAGCAGCTCGGTGACCTCGGCGCTGTTCTTGTCGGCGAAGAGCTTGTCGACGTCGAGCCCGGGGATGTCCGCGGCAAGGTCGCGCACGAGGTCGTCGGTGACCCAGCCCGAGTTCTCGGCTCCCTGGTTCCGGTACAACGCCTCCTGCAGCTGCCAGAGCCGGTTCTGCAGACCGGCGGCGTGGACGAAGCGGAGCGCGGTCACCGAGTCCGAGCCGATGAAGGTCATGCCGCGAAACTCCGCCACGACTCGGCCGGGCCGCACGTAGTCGGCCACGAGGGTCGGCTCGACCTCCTTCGTGTACTCGCGGCAGGCGGGGCACTGGAGGTCGGCGTACTCGATCAGCCTGACCGTCGCGCCGAGGTCGCCGAGGACAGCGCCTTCCTGCGGGATGCCGGTGAAGTCGACGTCCGGGGTCGCGGAGCCGCTCGAGCCTCCGTCGTCCCGGAGAAGCAGCGCCCCGGCGACGAGCGCGAGGGCGACGACCGCCGCGGCGGCGATGACGATGACGATCGAGCGCCGAGACGTCCCTTGCCTGGAGCTGGGTCGCGTGGCCATCAGCGGAAGTCTGCCTGCGGTCGTCCGAGCGCTAGGCCCGAAGCGTGCGCGCCGCGCGGTTGGCGGCCCGGCCGAGCGCGGCGTACGCCGCCCGGCGCTCGGCCTTCGAGCCGCTCGCCTCGACCTCCACGAGCGCGCGGATCTGCTCCGAGACCGCCTCGTCGAGGCCTTCCTGCCCCCAGGCGAGGAACGACTCGCTCACGTCGCAGCGGGTCGCCAGCTCCCGTAGCACCTGCAGGGACGGGATGCGCTCGCCTCGCTCGATCCTCGAGATGTACGCCGCGCTGCACCCGGGGAACGCGAGCTCGCGCTGGCTGAGCCCCGACGCCGAGCGGGCCGAGCGGAGCCTCGTTCCCACCGCCACCGGGTCGTCCACGTGGGGTATGCGCTCTCGCGTCGCCGGCATCGGGCCCCTCCCGCCGTCTCCCCGGGAACGGTACTCCACCTCCACGGGCGTCGCCACGCCCCGGCCGGTCCGTCACGTCAGCGCACGGCCGTGGCGCGCGTGTGCAGGCTCGCCCGCACGGATACGACCCCGGGCACGCGCGCGACGAGCACCGGTAGGAGCTCGGCGTCGGCCTCCGACTCGACCTCGCCCTCGAGCACAACGGCCCCGTCGACGACCTCCATCGTGATCCTGCCCGGCTCGACCCAGAGCGTCCGCTCGAAGATCTCGCCGAGGATCTCCTCGGCGATCTCCGCGTCGGTGCGCGTGAACGCGCGGACGACGTCGGCCCGCGTCACGATCCCGACGAGGGCGCCGTCGTCGACCACAGGCAGCCGGTTGACGGACTCGTCGATCATCAGCGAGGCAGCCTCGTGAACGCCGCGGTCCGGCGCGATCGTCACCGCCGGCGCGCTCATCGCCTCCCCGACCCGGATCGCGGCGATCTTGTCATGGTAGTCGGGGGCGGGCTCGAGCAGCCAGCCGAGCAGGCCGCTGCGCGGTGCCTCCGCACTCGCCTTCACGAGGACGTCAGCCTCGGACAGCACGCCGACGACGCGGCCTGCATCGTCGACGACGGGAGCGCCGGAGATTCGCTCGCGCGCGAGCAGCTCGGCCCCGCGCTTCAGCGGCGTCTCGATAGTGAGCGTCAGCACGTCACGGGTCATCAGGTCGCGTATCTTCACCGGGGGTCTCCTTTCGTCCTCCCGATCGTTCCCGTCCCAGCAGCCGCGAGCATCGGGGAATCCCCGGAGCGGGCTTGGGATCGTCCGAACCCGGCGACACCGCGGTACCGCCGAATACACCGCGTTCTACACCCACTGTCCGATGGTCATCACTCGACCGAGGGAGTAGCGTGGCGGCCATGATCGAGCTGGCCACGGAACGAAGGACGACGTCAATCACGGAACGTCAGCGGGAGGTCGTCGCACTGATCGCTGCCGGATGCTCGAACGAGGAGGTCGGGGCGCGGCTCGGGATCTCCCCCAGAACGGCGAAAGCGCACTGCGACGTCCTGCGACAGAAGCTCGGCGTTCGGCGCCGACGCCAGATCCCGGTCGCGTTCCGGCTTCTCACGGGCGAGGATCCGCTGACCGCGGGGCATCGCTGGGCGCTCGGCGCCGGACCGCCGCGCTGACCGGAGCCGGCGGCCGTTCGCGCGGCCGCGGGTATAGCGTTCGATCGAGGCGGTTAGCTTCGAGGCAGCGAGCGAAGGGGCTTCTCTCACGGGATGGGGACGACCGGGACAGCCCGACTCCAGCGCCGGAGGATCATCGAGCGGCGCAGGCTCGAGGCGTTGCTCGACGCCTCGAATGCCCGTGTCAGGCTGCTCGTCGCCCCGGCGGGCTACGGCAAGACCACGCTCGCGGAGCACTGGGTCGAGGGCGGCGGCCGCCACGGCGCGTGGTTCGTCGTCCGTCGCTCGTCGAGGGACGTGGCGGCGCTCGCCCTGAGCGTCGCACGCGCTTCGTCGTCGCTCGTCCCGGGATGCGACGAGCGACTGCGCGAGCACCTGCGTGCCGTCTCGGCAGCGGCGGAGAGCCCCGACACTCTCGCCGAGATCCTCGGTGAGGACCTCGGCGGCTGGCCTGCCGACGCCTGGCTCGTCCTCGACGAGTACCACGAGATCGCCGGCGCACGGGACGCCGAGCGATTTATCGAGACGCTCATCTCGGCATCGCCGGTCCAGGTCCTGATCGCCACCCGCCAGCGTCCGTCGTGGGTGACGACCCGCGCGCTGCTCTACGGCGAGGTACTCGAGCTGAACCAGGTCGCGCTCGCGATGGACAGCAGCGAGGCCGCCGAGGTCCTTGGCGACGAGGCGGCCGGCGCCGCGTCGGGTCTCGTTGCCCTCGCCGGTGGCTGGCCGGCGGTGATCGGAATGGCGGCCGTCTCGTCGGCGGACCTCGCGGGCGACTGGGTGGAGGTTCCCGAGGCGCTCTATCGATTCTTCGCCGAGGAGGTCTTCGAGGCTCTCGGCGACGAGGTGCAAGAGGGCCTTGCGATCCTGTCACTCGCGCCGGTGCTCGATCGCGATCTGGCGAGTGCCCTGCTCGAGGACCACGCGGACTCGGTCTGCCAGGCCGCGCTCGAAGTGGGCGTTCTCGTCGAGCACGGCAGCTTCCTCGAACTGCTCCCACTCGCACGCTCGTTCCTCGAGGAGCGAAGCTCGGACGTCCCAGGCGAACTCGACCTCGCTTCGGTCGAGCGCTGCCTGGTCCACTATCGCAGCCGAGCCGATTGGGACGCCGCTTTCGACGTGGTCGCACGTAACAAACTCGTCGACGAGCTCGATGGGCTCCTCCGCGAGGCGCTCGACGAGCTGCTCGACACGGCCAGGCTCTCGACGATCGAGACCTGGTGCGAAGTGGCGATGGAGCTCGAGCTGGCGAGTCCCGTGGTGGCCCTCGCGCGCGCGGAGGTGGCGCTGCGGCAGGGCCGCCATGCGGTTGCGCAGGCCCATGCCGAGGTCGCTGCCGCCTCCGACGAGTCGGCCCTGCGGTTCCGCTCGCTCACCGTTGCAGGACGCGCAGCCCATCTGGCCTCGCGTGAGGAGGACGCGCTCGAGCTCTTCCGCCGTGCCGAAGCCGCTGCGCAGACCGAATCGGAGCAACGCGACGCCAAGTGGGGCCAAGTCATGTGCTCCATTGAACTGGAGAAGGAGGATGCGCTGGCGACCCTCGCTGAGATGAGCGCTGGCCTGACGTTCGCCAATCCGCGAGAAGTTGTCCGAGCGGCGGCATACGCGCTCAGCGCCCAGCTCAAGTTCGGCCGGCTGGACTTGGCGGAGGCGGACGTCGCGCTTGAGCTTGTAGATGCGGCCGATGATCCCCTAGTCGAATCGGCGTTTCGAAACGTCTATTCCGCGGCTCTGGCGTTATCCGCAAGGTATGACGAGGCCCTTGAGGAAGGGACTCGGCTGCTGGCTACACTGCATCGCTATCGACTCGACTTCGCTCGGCCATACGCACTCAACGTCCTCTCGGTGGCACATGCGGGTCGTCGTGAGTGGAGGGACGCTTCAGGTTGTCTCGACGACGCTCTCCAATTGGCGCGGGACAGTCGGAACGCTTACGCAGAGCACGTCTGCGTTGCCACGCGCCTGAGGCTATTGATTCAGCAGGGACGTCATGAGGAAGCGCTGCTGGTGTCGATGCCGCAACTTGGCGAGTCCCTGCCGGCCGCGCGGGCCGAGGTTCTCGGGTCGCGGGCGCTAGTCCTGGCCTCGGCCGGTCGCCTCGATCACGCGGAGTCAACGGTCGATCGCATCCGGGAGTCGTCTTCTGCGGTTGAGCCGGCGGTGCTCATATCCGCGGTCGACGCGATCACAGCCCTCAAGCGGAAGGCAGAAGGAGCGATCGATCTCGTTGGCCGTCTCGCAGACGTGGCGTTCACGACGGGCGCTCTCGACTTGCTGGTGACGACCTATCGATCAACGCCGGAAGTGCTCTCCGTCCTCCTCCGAGGTCACGACCGAGACCCCGTCGGTAGCTTGATGCAGCGCGTCCGGGACGCAGACGTCGCGGAGGCGGTCGGACATCCCGTGGGGACGGACCCGCGAACGAGGCTCACGCCGCGCGAGCGCGAGGTTCTTGCGCTGCTCTGCCAGGGTCTTTCGAATCGTCAGATTGGCCAGGTGCTCTTCATCGAGGAGTCGACGGTGAAGGTTCACGCCCAGCACATCTACGACAAGGTTGGGACACGATCACGTACCGCGCTCGCGGTGCAAGCTGCCCTCAAGCGCGCGGATCAGGCGACGTCGGCGACGGGGAGCACCGACTCCGAGGACGAGTGATACGTGCTTTGGGCGAACTCGAGGAAGTCGGCGCGCGTGGCGAGCCGGTAGTCCTCCGTCGCGCCGGCGAGGATCGCCTCGAAGGCCGCGACTACCGCCGTGTCGAACTGGCTGTCCACCGCCTGCGCGAGCCTGAGCCGGGCGACGCGACTTGGCATCGCGTCTCGGTACGGTCGATCCGAGGTCATCGCGTTGTACGCGTCGGCGACGGCGATGATGCGTGAGACCAGCGGGATGCTGTCGCCGTCCCGGCCGTCGGGGTAGCCCTGGCCGTCGATGCGTTCGTGGTGATGTCGAACCACGGTCGCGATCTCCGAGTACTCGTCGACGTGACCGAGAATGCGCTCGCCGATCGCCGAGTGCTCCTGCATCTGACGGCGTTCGTCGAGAGTGAGCGCACCTGGCTTCTCGAGTAGGCCCGGCGGCAGCCCGATCTTGCCGATGTCGTGGACGAGTCCGCAGAGGTACGCATGCTCCTGCATCTCCGGCGAGAGGCCCATGCGCTCCGCGACGTCGCGTGAGTAGATCGCGACTGCGGCGGAGTGACCCGCCGTGTACCTGTCCCTCGCGTCCAGCGTGGCAATGAGTGCTGCGGCGAACTGGAGGTTCGCGCGCTCGAGCGTTTCGTTGGCGGTGGACAGGTCGCCTGCGAGTCGTCGCTGCTCCTGGTAGAGGCCGTAGAGACGCTGAGCTGCCGTCGCGGGGACGAGGAACAGTGCCAACGTCCAGGGTGAGATCTCGACGTACATGAAGGCAAGCATCGCCACAATCGGCGCGTAGACCGGTGCCGCGAGCACGAGCATTGGGGTCAGTGTGCGTGCGGTGTCCGGAATCGAGGCGCCTCGAACGGCGGCGGTGATGGAGG